>Ga0187894_10003398_pt1 | contig 17876 bp, 31 predicted proteins | sample GBC1701081metaG_FD_136650 | JGI IMG/M metagenome (GOLD analysis project Ga0187894, IMG submission 136650) | White microbial mat communities from a lava cave in the Kipuka Kanohina Cave System on the Island of Hawaii, USA - GBC170108-1 metaG ...
CCGCCGCCGAAGAACCCGCCGCCATGCTGCAGCAGCATCGCCGGCCAGGTGCCGCTGCGCTTCTGCATCGTCGAGAGCGACTCGGCGAAGGCGCCGGGCTCGATCATGTCGCCGTAGGCGTCCACGTTGCCGAACGCCGCGCCGTAGCCCTTGAAGGTCATCGCGTCGGCGTCGGCGCCGTCGAACTTGAGCTCGACGAGCTGGCAGGCGATTCGTTCCATGCGGGTTCCTTTTTTCAGGCGGCGAGCAGTTCTTCTTCTTCGCGGCGGCGAGCGGCGCGGGGGCGGCCCACTTTGACCGTGGCCGCGAGCGTCGCGTCGTCGAGGGTCACGATGACACGCAGGCGGTGTGGCGAAGGCCTGCGCAGGGCCGCAGGCAAGGCGCCCCGCGACGGATGCTGCTGCGGCGGTTGCGCCGCCCCGCTCTCGATGTCGGCCTCGAGCGTAGCGTCCGCCAGCGTGCACTCGGCGGCGAGCGTGCCGGGCGTCGCGATCGTCGCTGCCAGCGCCGCGCCGCCGAGCGTTGCGGCGAGATCGATCTGTCCGGGCGCCCCCAGCGTCGCTCCGAGCGTCGCCGCGCCGAGCGTGACGGCCGCGTCGAGCGTATTCGGGCTGGCGGCGATCGCGCCGGCGAGCGTCGCGGCCGCGAGCGTCGTCGACAGGTTGACCGCGCCCGGGCTGCTGATGGCGGCCGACGTGGTCGCCGCGTCGAGCGTCTTCGCCAGGTCGAGCGTACCCGGCGCGCTCACCGTCGCCGTGGCGGTGACGTTGCCGAGCGTCGCCGACAGGTCTACGGTGTTCGGGCTCGCCGCGACCGACGACGAGAGCGTGACACTGTCTAGCGTCGCCGATAAATCGATATTCGCCGAGCCGTACTCGACGGCCCGGTTTAAGAGGAGGAGCAGACTCACGCGTCCTGCCCTTACGCGAGGATCGGGACTTCCTCGAACAGTAGCAAGGACGCCGCCGAATGGGCGACCGGCGTCGTCGTCGCGAGGAGCGCGATCACGCCGCCCGGCGGGACGATGATCGAGCCGTCGATATTCTCGACGAAGCCCATCATCCCGGTCTGCATCGCCACCGCCGTCGCGGTGAACGACGCATTCGAGGCCGACCCGCCACCGAGCGACGACGCCCCCATCACGACCAGATTGTTCGTCAGCCCGGTGAGCGCGACGTTGGCGAAGCCCTTGGCCTGGGCGCCAGACGCGGTGAGAGTCTTACGGCTGACCGGCGTCGAGCCGGTGGAGATCGCGGAGTTTCCGGCCGAGTACGCCCACGCATACGGTCCGCCGCCGGTCGCCGCAAGCGCGGTGATCGTCACGCCAAGGTTCGCTTGCAGCAGGACAGCGCACACCGTCGCAGTCGGCGGCACCCAGATGCCGGCGATCGGCGTGCAGGTGGCGCCAAGCGTGCCGGTCGTGAAAGTCGCGTTGTTGATGGCGGTAAGGCCCATCCCGGTCGAGAAGATCCGGTTCGCAAGCGCGGCGTCCATGAACCGCGCGTGCGCGTCGTTCATTCGTTGCCCGCCCGAAATGCCGGCCGTGAACGGCGCCGCCGTCCCGCTACCACCCCATACTGGCCCTACCCTTTGGAGATCGCTCATTTGTTACTCCTTTTCACCAGGCGGCCCAAGGGGAGCCATCGAAATACGGTTGGTTTTCGCCGTTGTCCCACGGGCGCAGATCACCCCACATCGCGCGCATTGCGTTGCTGAACGGCGCATCACCGATGCGCGGCTCGGCCGACGACACCCGAAGCCTCCCCTCCGGCGTCAGCGATAGCGTCTGGATCTCGCCGGGGATGAAGACCTGGGGCGCGTCGTTGACTTCGGCGCGGGCGAGCGTTGGCAGCGGTGCATCAGCCGATGTGTCCGTCGCCTCGCCGTCAGCGCCGTGCGATACCTTGATCCGCTGATAGTGCTTGCCACCGACTTCGTCGGTAGCAACATCAACACCGACTCCGGGCGTGATGCTGATGTTGTCAGCCATCTACGCGTTTCCATCGGTGAGGGTGAAGGTATTCACCGTCACCGGGGCGCCGTTGCCGACGTTCTCGTTGTCGATGATCGCGTCGCCGCCGCCGCCCGCCTCGCTGACACTCCCCTGGATGTGGCAGGTTGTTCCCGCGGAGTCCTTCACGCGGAAGTGCCCGGCAACGCCGTCCGCAGACCCCGTCCCGCTCCACGTCCCGAGCTTCGCTTTCTGCCCGGAGCCCGCGGCGCTCATCCAGTCCGACGGCAGGGTCATCTCGCAGAGCAGCGTGCCGGCGTCGGCGGCGGCGCAGTTCGCCGGCTGGGCGCCCGAGCGCACCTGAAACTTTGCGCTTGTCCCCGTCGTCGCCTCGACCTGATCGAGGCGATTGTTTCGGACCGTCGTCGAGAGCTGAACCGCCACGGCCTCACTCCTTCCCGAGCGGCTTGGTCACCGAGTCGGACCGCTCGAGCTCGCCGGCCCGGTCGCGCTTGAACGTGGTCGTCGTGCGAGTCGGCCCGGCGCCCATGTGGACGGTGACCGGCTCCACGTGGACATCGCCCGCCCGGACCTGCGGCGCCTCGACCGTCGTCGCCACTTTCACGGCGCCCTCCGGCAGCGTCACATGCACGTCGCCGGCCGTGAGCTGCGGCGGTGACACGGTCACGTTCGCCGGATGCACCGTCACGTTCGGCGGATGCACCGTTACGTTCGCCGCGGCGGGCTCGCGGCGCAGCGCGGCAATCGTCGCCGCGCGTAGCTCGGCTTTTGCCGGCGCCTCGGGGTCTTCGACGGGCGCCGGCGTCGCGCCCACGGTCATGTTCGCCGGTGTCAGCGGCTCGTCCAGCCCGTCGAGCGGGTTGAGGTCGAGCTTCGCGCGCGCTTCGTTCCGCGTCATCACGCCGTTCGTCGTGAGCTTCGTCAGAAAGTCGGCGGTTTCTTTCAGCGCGCCGCGCAGCAGCCCTTCCTCGATGAACTTCGCGTAATAGCCGGCCTTGCGGTCGGCCTCGGTGAGGAGCCTGACGTCGATCGACTCCTCGAGGCGCTCGTACCACGGCGCGAGCGTGTGTACGACGTGCGCGAGGAACATCTGCTCCGCGCTCGCGTAGGTCGTCGCCTTGTCCGATAGTCCGACCATGATCGGCATCACCCGGAAGTGCCGGCAGATGTCCTCGACCTGGTGGTTGCGAGTCTCGAGGTGCTGCGCCGAGACGCCGCTCATGCCGACTTCCTTCCACTGCGCTTTGCGATCGGCGATGAACGTCCGGCCCGCGTGCTCCGGGCCCTCGTAGTTCTCGTCGAGCCACTTCCGATAGACCTTGTACTGGTCCTCGGTCAACGTCCCCTCGACCGAGAGGACGCCGCTCGGCCGCACGCCGTTCTTGTGCAGTCGCGCCTGGCTTTCCTCGGTCGCCATCGCGAGACCGATCGCCTCCCGCGCGAGGCGCACCGCGTCCAGGCCAAGATACGCGTTCCACGACGGCCCGCGCACATGCCAGATCGCCGCGGGCGGGAACTCCTGCGTCTGCCCGTTCGGGGCGCGAACCTCGTAGCGGAGCGACCAGTCGGCGGCGCGCTTCACCGTCACCGTCCCAGGCTCGAACGGGAGCAGCTCGGTCACCGCACCGCCCGCCGCCACGCCCACGTTCTTGAACGAGAAATGGTTCCCGGTGAGGACTGCATGCAGCGCGACCGTCTCGCGGAACTCGAACGACGTCTGCCACGGGTTGGGACTGCGGTGCAGAATGTCGTAGAGCGGATGCTGCCTCGCCGGTTCGCGGCGCCTCCCGTCCTCGCTCGCCTTGAAGAGCTTGAGCGGCACCTGCGCGATGCCGTCCGCGATGACGCGCACGCATCCCATGACCGCGCTGACCTCGAGCGCCTTCTCCCACGTCACCCGTCGGCCGGTGGCGGTCTCGATCAGCCGGGCGAGCTCGCGCAAGGGTTCCGGATCGACATGCTTCCGCTGGAACCAGCGCCCCCAGAGCGCCATCTAGGCTGCCACTTCCCAGAACGACTTCTCGGTGGCGTTGCCGACCATCGCGCGCGCGAGCGCCATGATCAGCGCGATCGCGGGGTCGATCTTCTGCGCGGCCTGCTCCTTGCGCGGATAGATGTTGTCCTTCGCGTCGGTGTGGCAGACGACGTTCGCGATCGCCCAGGCGAGTACCGGGTCGCCGGCGTGGTGGAAGCGCCGGCCGGCGACGAGCGCCTCGAGCTCCTTCATCGCCGGCGAGAAGTTCAGGACCGTCGGACGGATCTCCACCATCGGCAGCCCCTCGTCGAGCATTTCGCCTGCGAACTGCGTGAGCTGCGCCGGATCGAAGCCGACCTCGGCGAGCTCGAACCGCTGGATGTCGCCGCCGTCGGAGGCGGAGCCGGCGGAGGGAGAGCCGCCGACTGCGCCGGCGGAAGAGGGAGAGCCGCCGCCGGCGGAGGAGGGAGAACCCCCGCCGGCGCCGTTCGCTGTTGCCCGCAGTGGAGTGTCCGATCCGAGCAGCTCGTCGCGCACCGCGGCAATGTCGAGGACCTCGCCCGGCGTCGTGCGGATCCAGCCCTCGCGCGCCCAGGCGGCGACCTGCTCGAAGCCCTTCTGCTGCAGCAGCGCCTCGGGCATGTAGTAGCGCCCGAACGCGTAGTAGTGCCCCTCGCGCACGAACACCCGCACCTTCGCGAACAGGTCCTTCTTGAACGCCGCGTCGAGACCGAGCCAGCACCGCTCGCCGCGGAAGTCCTCGAGGCGCAGGCTCCGGTCCGCGCACGCGTCCCACTGGAGCATGTTCATCCAGGCGGACTCGGCGTTGATCCAGATGTTCAGGCGCTTCGTCTTGAACTCGTTCAGCGCCGCGGCCTGCACCTTCGCCACCGTCGCCATCCGGTGAAGGTCGTCCGGGTCGACCGAAACGCCGTAGTTCGGGTTCGCCTTCCGCCAGGTCGCCTCGTCGAGCGGATCGTCGGCGTCGTCGACGGTGTAGATGATCCCCCAGAACCGCTCGTCGTCGGTCGCCTCGCCCTCGACCCGGTAGCCCATGCCGCCGTGCCGATGCAGCACCGCGTTCAGGATCTTCGTCAGGTACTGGCGCTGGTCGTAGCACACGCCCGCGCGGTTCGAGCCGGCCGTCGTGATCTTCCAGATCAGCGGCTGCGCGCGCGAGCCGGTGCCGGAGTCGAGCACGTCGTGCACGATCCGCGTCTTGTGCGCGTGCAGCTCGTCGATCAGCGCGCAGAACACGTTCAGCCCGTCGAGCGTCTCGCCTTCGGCCGAGAGCGGCACGAACTTCGAGCCCGTCTCCTCGACGATCACCGAGTGCGTAAACACCCGCACGCCCCACCGCGCGCGGAAGTCGCCCTGCTGCCGCGCCATCTGCTGCGCGATGTCGAAGACGATGCGCGCCTGGTCCTTCTTGGTCGCGCCCGAGTAGACCTCGCCGCCCCACTCGCCGTCGGCGGTCAGCATGTAGAGGCCGATGCCGGCGAGCTTGGTGGTCTTCGCGTTCTTGCGCGGGACCTCCTCGTACACCGACCGGAAGCGGCGGAGCCCCGTCGCGCGCTCGCGCCACCCGAACACGCAGCAGATCTCGAACCGCTGCCACGGCTCGAGCACGATCAGCGTCCCGCCCCAGCGGCCCTTCACGTGCGGCAGCAGCTCGAGGTAGGCGCAGACCCGGTTCGCCGCCTCGTCGTCGAACCAGTACGGGAAGTCAGCCTCGGCGATCGCGGTCTCGGCGATCGCGGTCTCGGCGATCGCGGTCTCGGCGATCGCGGTCTCGGCGATCGCGGTCTCGGGGGCCGCGGTCTCGGGGGCCACGGTCAACGGCGACCGGTCCGCGCGCGCCAGATCGTCGAGCTGCCGCTGGCACGCGGCCTTCACCCACTTGCACGCCGGGATCTCCCCGGCTACGACCCCCTGCGCGTAGCGGAGCGCGTCCGCGACGTAGTCGACTCGCACCTGGTCCTGGTCGTCACGGCCGGCTACTCGAAGCCGCCCCACCCGCCGACCTGCGGCTTCGGCTCGAGCCCCGGGAGCTCCGGCTGGTGGCCCGCGCCCTGCGGGTCCGAGACCGTCACGCGCGAGCGTGCGCTCGGGCTCATCCCGAAGTGCGAGAGAAGCGACTTCATCTCCGCGGCAGCCCGGCCGGCCACCTGGATCCAGACGCCCATCTGCTTGTAGCCCGAGGGCGTCACGTCGACCAGGGCGGCGTCCCCGAGCTCGGCGACGCGACGCTTCGCCACCGCGCCGACGCCGAACCAGAAGCAGTACTCGGCGAGCGCCGCCATGTCGAGGTGCGACACCAGGCCCAGCCGTTCGAGGTGCGGCGTGATGCGGTTCCACTCTGCCCGCGCAGCGATCGCGACCTCCGGCCCAGCGCCCCCATATCGGAGAAACTCCGGCACCTCCGGGATCGCCACCGGCGGGCGCAGCACGTCGTCGAGCAGGCTCGCGAGCGGCTTCTTGCTCGCGTTGCCGCGGAGCAGGTGCACGTTCGGCGGCAGTGGATTCGGTCCCCGTTGTCCCATGCGATATACCCCTATCCCCTCAGATACCCCGGGGGGCGAAACTCCCGGCCGCAGTTTCGCGGCGGAGGCTACGGTCTGTCGGCCGGCCGGCTAGAGATCGGATGCCCCCTCCCCGCCCGACCGAAGCCGCCGTCCTCGGTCGCTGTCTTCTCGCTATGGCAGGAGTGGCACAGGCCCTGATGGTTCATCGACTCCCAGAAGCGCGGGTCGTCTGGCCCGCTCACCGGAGTGACGTGGTCCACGTCGGTCGCCGGGACCAGCAGCTTGCGTGCAAGGCAGCGCACGCACATCGGGTGCGCGCGTAGGTACGATGCGCGGTATTGCTGCCACCGGTTCGTGTAGCCCCGCGCGTGCGCGCTTTCGCGCCGCGCATCGGCGGCGCGGCGGGCATGGTCCCGGTGCTTGTCACAGCGAAGGACGCCGCACCCGGGATAGGTGCATGGTCGGGGTGCGGCGCTGGGCATGGATCCGTCCTGTCGCGGGGCAATGGGTCGCGGCGTTAGGACCCGTTCGGCTCGAAGAAGAAGGCACCGCGCTGCTGTCGCGCGGTGCAAACGCCAGGCCGAAAGGAGGAAAGGAGTCCTGGCGATGGCAGAAATACGAACGGCCCGCGCGTGGGGCGGGCCGTCGGTCGGTACGTGGTGGCTAAGGTCGCTGGCGTTCGGGTCGCGCTCACCCTACCCTAGCAGGAATGCGCGGATTCTGGGGGGGTGACGCCGGCGTTGTCAAGGGGGTGCGCGACCACAGGTAGCGCTCGATGCGGGAATGTGCCCTGTGCAGCGTCTCCTTGTACGTGTCCCGCTGGCACCCGAGCACGACGCAGATGTCGTGGCTCGAGAGTGACTGCCGCCGCCAGCACGGGTCGGCCTCCTCGAACCCGGTGTATCGCAGCAGCACGGCGCGTCGCTCCTGGTGCTTGAGCTCGAACCGCACGCCATGCTCGATCTTCATCATTCCGAAGTGGAAGCGGGACGCAATGCCCCACGCTCTTGGCGCCGATGGTCCAATTGCGCCGCCGCTTGGCGGTGCGCCACGGTTCTCATGGATGTCCTGGAGCGGCGAGCGGTAGTTGTACCCGCCGGTGCCCGGGGTGAACGAAGCGCGGTAGTCCGCCCAGCGTCGGAGGTCGGCGTCGATCTGCGGGATCACGAATTCGGGCTCCTGTCGGATTTTCTTACGTCACCACGTCACCACCGTCACCGGTACGCTCCCATGTGTGTGTGCGCGCGTGTGTACGCGCGCGCGCGCGTGCGCGCGCGCGAGACATCCGGCGGTGACGTGGTGACGTTGATGTTTCATCAGGGTTTTTTAGGCGGCGGTGGTGACGTTGGCGGTGACGTTCGGTGACGTTCGGTGACGTTCTCCGCCTCGCTCAGGCGCTCGTAGAACCAGGTCCGCGTCTGCCACGACCCAGGCTCGCGCGCCTGCCGCCGCTCGAAGCCCATGCGCCGCAACGCCTTCTGGACGCGGCGCTGCTCCTGCTCGGTCCAACGCTCGACGGGGAGCTTGAGGCCGTCACACATCAGCTCCGCGACGGTGATACGGTTCCGCGGCGGCTCGCCGACCGGGTCGACGTACTCGCGCACGCGATCCTGGATCGAGTCGAACTGATAGCGCCGCTCCTGCTGCTCCATGAAAAGCTCGCGCTCCGGCCCCTGAACCCACCATCGGACGCCGCGGCGATACCAGCGGACGGCCTCGGCGAGGAGCTGATCGCGATCGCGACGGAGCTCATCTAGGTTGATCTCCCCGCACTTCACCGGCCAGAAGCGCCGGTTCTCGCTGTCGCGAAGGTACTCCTCGGGGTTCACCGTGCCGACGAAGACGCAGCGCCGCGGCACGTTGTCCGCGCGCGTGCCATACCAGGTGCGATAGCGATCGGTCGACTGCGCGAGGAAGCGCTTCACGGCCGACAGGTCGGCGCGGTTGAGCGCCTCGAGCTCCGACCATTCGACGACCCACATGCCGAGGATGATCGCCATCGGCTCCTTGGAGTGGATGTCGAGGTACGCGTCGGTGAACCACTGCCCGCCGAGCGTCCGCCAAGCCGAGGACTTGAGCGCTCCCTGCGGACCCTCGAGCACCGTCATCGTGTCGAGCTTGCAGCCCGGCTCGAAGACCCGTGCAACCATGCCGACGAGTGTCTTGACGGCAACGCGGCGCAGGTAGCGCATCGACCGGTGACCGGCGTCGACGTCCTCGTCCGCCTTGTAGGTCTCCGCGACCGCGCTGCCGGCGCCGAGGTAGGTCTCGAGCCAATGCTTGAGCCGGCGCTTCCGGTCCCACTTCAGGCGCTCGAGGTGCTCGCGGACCTCGTTGTAGGCGTGGCGGTTCGCCACCGTGTTCACCGCGCGGCGTATCCGGTCCATATTGCACCGCAGGCCGTAGCGCAGATTGACCCAGAGCTGGAGCTCGTTGTCGTCGAGGTCGAGCCATGGCCCCTGCGCACCGTCGCGCGTCGGCGGCGCCTTGCGCTTCCTCGGGCGGGCGGCGAACTCGTCGAGGGCGATCACGCCTTGCCAGTGCGGATCGCTCTCGAGGATATGGACAATGTTCGCCTCGCAGTCCACCGGCCGGCCCTTCTCGTTCAGCACGGGAAGCGAGAGCGGCTCCGGACGCGAATAGGCCTTCTTGAGGCGCTGCTGCGCCGGCGATGGTGCCGCTGCGCCGGCCGGTCCGTCGCCGTTCGGGGGTGACTCGCTCACGCCGCAAGCCCCGCCCTTTCCTCTGTGGCTGCGCGAGCTCGCGCGGCAATCGCAGCCTCGCGCAGCCAGTAGCGGCGCGCGTGCGAGTCGGCGCCGTAGTACGTCGGGCGCTCGAGCTCGATCGCCTGCGCCGCCGAGAAGCCGGAGGCGATGAGTTCCTCGCGCGTCGGCGCGGGAAGAAGGACCTCGTAGAGCCGCCCCGCATCCCAGACGATGAGCTCGACCTGCTCCGGGTCGCAGCGCACGAGCCGCTCGATCACCGCGCGGGCGAGCGGCTCATCGGCAAAGCCCGTCACGACCGCCACCTGGCAGCCGGCGAGCATGCGGAAATCGAGGCGGAGCGCAGGATGCTCGGAAGTGACGACGAGCGTATGGTCGCGCGTCCAATGGCGACCGAGCCACAGGTTGATTCCGACGAGGACCACCTGCTGCGGATCCCAGCCCTTAAGCCGCTTCTCGCGAAAGCGCGCGCCGAAGGCGGGAAGGCGCAGCGTCATGCGCCGTCCCCGCGCCGAACCGCGATTGCGACCACAATGCTCCGCACCGCCGGCGCCGTCGTCTGCCCTGCCCACCTGCGACGCCCCGGAGCGCCTGTCAGGGAGTGGATCTGGCCCTTGAGAGGCGGTGCGGCGCGGGCGTAGCATTCCGAGCGGGAGGGGATTCGATGGGCCACCTGATCTTCGTGGTGCTTCACCTCGGCGCGGTTCTCTTCGCTCCGGTGTTGCTGGTTGTAACGCTGCCGCTCCATTTGATTTATGGGGCGATCAGCGGTCGGAAGACCAGCGGGGAGGAAGTGAGCCAACGGACGCATGTCCGGTGCCCGGCTTGCCGGGAGCTGGTACGACGAGATGCGGCCGTGTGCAAGCACTGCGCGGCAAAGCTGACACGACAGCCACCGCTGAAATGGTGGCAGTAGGACTCGTGCCCCGGTAAATCGGCAGCCCGTCACCTTTTCGGTCCTGAGTCGGGACCGACGGTCCCTTCCGGTTGAGAGCCGCCATCGGCGATGCTTCGCACGTGACCGTAGAGGTGCAGACAGACGATGTGGTAGACGAGCTCCGAAGGGCTCCGATCCTGCCCCCAGGCCATGCGCTGCAGGTCGGCCTTCTCCGTATCCGAGAAGAGGACCTTGACCTGCTCGGTTCGCTTGCCGCGGGTCATTTAGGGCCTTGATCCCGCAGAGCGAGGGCAATCTTGCGCAGAGTCTCCACGCCCGGGTTCTTCGTTCGCCCCTTCGCGATCCGTTGGACGGTGTAGAAATGGACGCCCGCGCGCCTGGAGATCGCAGACCACTCGCCACGTCGTTTAAGCAGTGCCTCGGGAACCACGGAAAGGTCTTCCATCCCACGATGCTAAGCACGCATGCATTGATTGGTCAAGCCCACCTGCTTAACCGACTGTGCGAGAGTCGGCGTGCTTGCATAGGGAAAACGGACGTGGACGCCGGCAGCAAAACGGTGACGCTCCGGAAGCTGATCGCGCATAACGTCGCGCTCGCGATGAAGCACCGGGGCATCGGGCAGTCGGGGGCGGCCAGGAAAGCGCCTGGCCCCCATCAGACGACTGTCGGCCGCCTCGCTAAGGCGGAGCACGACAACAAGCTCAGCACCCTCGCTGGCGCCGCCGAGCAGCTCGGTTTCGCACCCTGGCAGCTCCTCGTGCCCGGATTCGACCCGGCAGACCCGCCGCGGCTCGTCGATCCCGGTCTCAAGCCCTACCTGAAGCCGTAACCCCCCCACCGCTATAGCGGCGGTGCGCTATGGTGCCGGTTGATCTATGCATACGTGCTTGACACACCTATGCACGAGTGCTTTACTCGCTTCCGTCCAGACCCGACATTCGGACAGGAGCATGCACCGTGACTCTCCTCGAGCAAGTCAGGACCACCGCTCCGCGGCACAGCGGCCACGCGCGGCCCATCCGCACGGCCAACCGCCGTGCTTCGCTTCCGACCGACTGGGCCCGGATGGAGCGCCAGCTTTTCATCGGCCGCCAGGAAGCGAAGTTCGTCGGTGATCGCGTGTTCCATGCATTCACCTGGCGGCGCATGCTGGGTGCACTGAGCGAGGCGATGTTCCGGCTCGCCGTCTGGATGGTGATCGCCGGCGGGGTGATCTTCTGGCTCACGTTGACGCTCGGGCGGTTCGCGTGAGCGCGGCCGCCAACGAGGCCGATCCCACGAAGCAGGCGATCGAGGCGCGCCTTCGCCGCGCCTACGAAGCGACCCAGCTCCGGCAGAACGGCATCACGTTCGAGGAGGCGAGGGAACACCCGCACTTCGCGGTGGCGCTCGTCAACATCGCAGCGCAGTTGCCGCCGGAGCCGCGATGATCCGCATCCTCGATCGCCGCTTCAAGTACGTCCCGGCGCGGCAGACCGACGTCGCCGCCACCTTCCGCCGCTTGGGCTTCAAGCCGACTTCGGCCGCGCAGCGGCGCAATCAACAGGCGCCGAAGGCCCAGCCGGTCGAGATCGCCGCGGCGCGCGCGCTCCGGGTGGCGAAGCGGTGACGAGCTTCCACCATATCGACGTGCGCATGGCCGAATCGATCGCGCGCCGTCACGGGCTCTTCATTGTTGAGTCGCTCGATCCTCAAGGGCCACGGCGCACGTCCATCCCCGTCTGGATCGTCTACCGCCGCGGCGACCGCCCCGGGGCAACGCCGGCCCGACTCGGCAAGTGTGCTTCCCCGGGAAGACTCCTCAAGTTCGTCCGCCGGCTGACCACCACGAAAGCGGCCGCGTGAGCCGGCCCAGCTCGCCGGCGACGCGCGCAGCGGGGGAACGGCCGTGAACGCCATCGATCGCCTTGGCAAGGTGGCGCTCGCGGTCGCCCTTGTCCTCATGCTCTTGGTCGTCAGTGTGCTCGCCGTCCCGTTCCTGCTCGTCGCCGTGCTCATCCGCGCGCTGCTCGCCATCGGCGAATCCCTGGAGCGCAGGCTCGACAAATGACCGACGACCCGCGCGTCGAGGCCTCCCGGCCGCTTGCAACTCTCCCCGGCGGCACGGCAACTGCCGTGCGCGTGCCCGTGTTCGACCATCGCAGCGGCACCGAACAGCCCGCAGGCGTCGCGTTGATCCCGCGGTCTTCGCCCTGGGCCGACCTCGCCGGTACCGGCGCGCGCATCGACATCCGGCCGTGCGCTGCGTGAGCGGGAAGCACGAGTGGATCGATCCGGTGAGCGCCGGCCGCTGCTGCTCCTGCCGGTTCGAGCGCCTGCTGGTGCCCGCCGGCGACATCCCGGTCTCCGCCCTGCCCGACGGCCGCGTCAACGTGCCGGGCGAAAGGATGGTGTACGTATGGATCACACGGCGCCGGCGCCGCCATTTCCTCCTCGACCTGCGGTCGGGGACGTATTCGCCCAACGGCGCGCTGCGGCTCGCCAGGTCCGGGCCCTGGGAGGACTGATGCGATCGACCCCAATCGCACAACGCCCCGCCGCCGCCACCGAAGACTACCTCGCGGAACTGCGTCGCGACTACGAGCTGCTCGGTGCCGACCCGAAGCACGTCGACGACGTGATCGCCGCGCTCCGCGGCGCGCTCGACATCGGGCCGGCGAAGCGCGCGAACGCTGGCGATGTTGCGGCCGTCGAGATCATGAGGACGCGGGAAGACTGATGCCGTCGCTCGAGGTCCGCTATCTCCCCGGCGATCGCGTGTCGGTCCCGGACTGGGACCGCGCAGGGGTGGTGCGCGCAATCATGTACGACGCCCAGTCGCGCACGCTCTACCTCGTGCACGGCGACGCCCTCCCCGGCGACGAGCGCTACGGCTTTCAACCTTGCGACTGGCTTGCCGATGTGTACCTGGTGCCGCTCGTTCTCTCGGGCAGGGAGCTCGTGCCGTGAAGGAGTTCAGCAAGAAAATCCTCCAGGCGCTGCGCGACCACGGTGCGCCGATGACCGTGCCGGAGATCCGGCACCGGCTCGGCACCGATGCGCCGAAATACCTCGGGACCCTCGTCAGCCGACTCGCGCGTTTGGGCGCAATCACACAATTCGGCAATGCTGTGCGCAACCGCTCCTACCGCATCGCCGACCAGGTCTCAAGCCGGCCCGCTTCGGAGCGGGTTCCGAGCCGGCGGATGCTGCCGACCCTGCAACCGGCGGCCACGAGAACGGGTGACAGCCGGGAGAGACCGGCACGCCCCCACGCCGACCGTGCACTGACCGCCGCGGACGCAGCGCCGGCGGACCTCGAGTTCGTCGCCGCCATCGACCACCGCTCGCGCATCGCGGTGCGCGCCGGCGGCGTCGGGGTCCGGATCGAGCCGGCGGACGCGCTCGAGCTCTTCGAGTTCCTCGGCTGCCAGGTCGAGGTGATCAAGGCCGCGGCGAAGGCCGCGAGAGGAGGTAAGCGGTGAGCCATTCGCACGCGAAATCCATCGTCACCCCGCCGGACGCGCTCAATCTGGTCGCGCTCGACATCATCGACGTTCGGCCGCAGATCCGCACCCGCTTCGACAAGCAGGGCCTCGCCGAGCTCGCCGAGAGCGTCAAGGCGAACGGCATCCTCGCGCCAGTGCTGCTGCGGCCGAACCCCAAGAAGCCCGGCCGCTTCGAGCTGATCGCCGGCGAACGCCGCGTGCGCGCGGCCAAGGCTGCAGGCCTCACCCACATCCCCGCGATCAGCGGCCAGGCCGACGACCAGGCGAGAGTGCGCATGCAGCTCGCCGAGAACCTCGACCGCGAGGACCTCGACGAGCGCGAGGTCTGCGCGGCCGTGAAGGCGCTCTTCGACCGGGAGAAGGACATCGGCAAGGTCGCCGCGCTCGTGAAGCGGTCGAAGCCGTGGGTATGCAAGCACCTCGGCCCGGCGATGAACTGGCCCTACGACGCGGTAGTGTTATTCGAGGAGGGCAAGTGCGAGGACCTCGAGCTCCTCGGCTCGTACGCGCAGCTCGTCAAGCTCGCAGGCAGCTACCCCGCCCCGATCTCGTTCGCCGAGATCACCGCGATCGGCAAGAAGGTCTCGGACGGCAAGATCACCCGCGACGAGCTGCGCGAGCTCACCGCCGCGGCGAAGAAGAAGCAGCGAGAGGGCGCCGGAGAGCGCAAGGCCGCAGAGCAGCGCCGGACCGTGCGGGCGAAGGAGAAGGCCGCGAAGCCGCCGGCGCCCGAGCAGATAGCCGAGGAGCTGCTCGAGAGCGCCGAGTACGAGGGCGACGAGCTCAACCTCGAGCGGGAGTTCGCGAAGTACGAGCCCACGGCGATTGCTGCGGCCGAGGCAACGCAGCGGGAGGCCTACGACGACGGCGTCAAGGCCCGCGCTGGAGCAAAGACGCCGGAGGCAATGTACGCGATCCTGGGCAGCCGCCTGATTGGCTGGGAAACCTGGCTCGCCGGCTTCTGCGGCGTGCCGTTCTCGCTCGAGGCGCTGTGTAAGGCGCGAGCGATGGCCGCGCAATACGACCAGGACGCTGAAGACGACGATGACTAGCCCCGAGCCGAAGCCGAAGTTCATTGACCTGGGCGATCACGCCGAGGACGACAGAATCCGCGCGATCGGTCAGGCCGCTATGACCGGGAAGCGGGTCGCGTTCGTGACCGACGACGAGACGGGCAAGCCCGAGCGCTACGTCGCAAAGCTGCGCGAGAGATTCCCCATGCTAGTCGTCCTTGGGCTGCACAAGGGGCCGGTCGCGGGCACCGTAACCGTAGTCGTAAGTAACAGCGAGTCGCCGCATGACTAGCCCCGAGCCGATCAGCGATACGCTGCGGACGCGGTGGCCAGACGGTCTATATCCGACCACCCAAGACCTAGTGGTCGAGTTCGCCACGGCTCTCGCCGAGAAGCTACACAAGGCCGAGCAGAAGTATGGCTACGAAGATGAGTGGCGCGCCCCCGATTGGGAGGAAGAGTGCCGTAAACAACTATGGCACCACATATCCAAAGGCGACCCGCTCGACGTGGCGGCTTATTGCGCGTTCATGTGGTGGCACAAGTGGTCTTCTGCCCGCAAACAGGAGGAGCGGTGATGCACGCGGTAACGCAGAGGGGAGACGCGCTTCGCGCGCTCCGCGAGTTGATCGCTCTGACCGAAAAGCTACCGCAGCGCTGCTATGACCTGAGCTACTACAACGAGATATACCGCGCGTCCCGGATCCTGCGGGACTTCGGAGAAGAGTTCGCCGCTGCGCTGGCGGACGCGGAGAAGTGGCGCAACCATCGGTGCGGCCCAAACCTCGACGAAGCGTTGAACTCCGGCGACGGGAGTTATCGACCATGAAGCCGCTGTGACCAGGGACCTCCTCACCCTCGCCCGCGCCGCCGAGCACCTAGCCGTCGACCGCCGCACCCTGCAGCGCGAGATCGCCGCCGGAAGGCTCCCGGTGATCGAGATCCGCGGCGGTACTAGAATCGCCCCCGCTGACCTCGAGGCTTACATCGCCCGCAACCGGCGTTACCGCACCGTCGAGCCGTGCCAATCCGCAAACGTGGTCGCTCTTCCTGGCAGGTCCGCGTCGGCCACGGCGGACAGCGCGTTGCAGAAACTCTTAGGGGCACGCGGCAAGACGCGCTCGAGCTCGAAGCGAAGATCCGCCGCGAGATCGTCGACGCCCGCCTCGGCCGCACCCCGCGGCGAACGCTGAGCGCGGCCATCGTGCGCTGGCTCGAAGGCGATGCGAAGGCGCTGCGCTCCTACCGCAACCTCCTCGAGAAGGTCGCCGCGATCGAGCCGCTCGCCCGCGGCCGGCAGCTCGCCGACGTCGTCGACGTCGCCGACCAGGTGAAGAAGCAGGGCCTCGCCGACAGCCTGAAACCCGCCACGATCAACCGCCGTCTCGCCGTGCTCCGCCGTGTCGCGAAGCTCGCATACGGTACCTGGTCGCCCCGATGGCTCGACGAGGACCTGGGCGCCCGGATCAAGCTCCTGCCGGGCGAAGAGGCGCGCTACGTGCAGCTCGAGCCCGTCCAGGCCGATGCGCTGCTCGCGAAGGTCAGCTCGCCGCGGGCGCGCCGCGCGATCGTGCTCGCGATCGCGACCGGGCTTCGGCGAAACGAGCTCCTTGCCCTCGAGCCGCACCACCTGGTGACGCTGCCAGACGGCCGCCAGCGGCTCGTCCTCGACGCGCGGACCAAGACGGCCCGGCCGCGCGTCGTGCCGCTACGGCCGCGCTCCACAGCCGCCAAGGCGGCCCAGGCGCTGCCGGTCGGGCTTTCGGCGTGGGAACTCCGCCGCGAGTTCGAGGCGGCCAGGAAGGCCGCGAAGATGCCGTGGCTGCAGTTCCGGGACCTGCGGCGCACGTTCGGGTCGTGGGTCGTGCAGCGCACGGGGAGCCTCAAGGCCGCGCAGGACCTGCTCGGGCACACGACGATGCAGATCACCGCGCGGCACTACGCGCACCTGCTCGACGACCACCTGGTCGCGGCGGTGGCGGAGCTGCCGGATGTGGGGCGAGTGAAGAGGAGGAGGAAGGCGTGACAGATGATCGCGTTCACGCCGCAACCGGCCACCCAAAAACCAGATCAATGATTTTCACCAAGCGCGAACGATGGAGACCTATCCCGTCGTAGCGAAGGAGTCCGGGAGATGACCGACAAGTGGGCCGAGGCGTTGGAATACGCGGCGGGTGAATTGGACTTCGCTTCGGAGGACGCTGAGAGCTATGACGCGCGGGGTGTGGCGAAGCGATTAATTTGCGCTGCTCGGCTGCGCTCCCTCCACGCCGCGCTGCGCGATCTCACCTCGGACGAGTGGTGGGAACAGTGGCGCGGCCCTCTCGATTGGGGTGCCGCCATCGTCCGCAAACGGCTACAGGAGGCGGAATGAGCAAGAAGCCCGGCACTGTGCGACCGGCGGAAGAGTTCCGCTGGATCACGGCGACTGAGCTTGCCCGTCTGCGCGCCGCTCACCGTGACCTAACCTCGGACGAGTGGTGGGCGAAGCGAGCGAACGATGGCTGGTCTGTCCTGCGCCGAGATCGTCAAGGCCAAGATGTTCCGCGCCATCGCAGAACGAATCGAGGCGGGTGAGCCCTACCCTGACGTACTGCGCGACTACGATGTGTCAGTGGGGGCGCTGGCGGACGCGGAGCGGCCCGGGGCCTAAGCCGATGACTGTCGCTGCAGCCGCGGGGCAAGCGAGTCCAACTTCGCCGCGCGCTCCTGCGTCAGCCTCAGCAGATCGAGATATAGACCGTCCGGGAGTTCGCTTGCCCCCGCTACCCATCGGCGCATGGTGCGATCAGACACGTCGAGGTCGCGCGCTAGTGCAGATTGCCACTGAGGCCCGTACAGGGCCTCGCCGCACTCTGTCAGTAGCCGGCTCACAGCGCAGCCAGGCGCGCTACGTCAGCGGGTGTAGCCTTGTAGTGCGCGGTGGTTTGGGTGTCGTGCCGCGTAAGCGCGATGTACTGATCGCCGCGCTGGTCTGGCTTGAGGATGCACTCCTCCTTCGCCTTGCCTTGGGCGATGAGTTTGCGTGCGGTCTTGCGGGTGATGATGGCTTGCATTGTGGAGGGCCTCCTTTGCCCTATCTCGGCGGGCCTGATTGCCCTACCGATGTCCTAACTCTAGGGCATAACTCGGCCCCTGTCAAGGGGCATTGCGGGTCAACCGCGGGCCAACCTCCTGGACGTAGATGAGCAGGAGTAGCGCGTAACGCGTTGTTTTTGCTGGTGCCGGGAGAGAGAATCGAACTCTCATGGTGTCGCCACCGCGGGATTTTGAGTCCCG
>Ga0187894_10003399_pt1 | contig 17874 bp, 14 predicted proteins | sample GBC1701081metaG_FD_136650 | JGI IMG/M metagenome (GOLD analysis project Ga0187894, IMG submission 136650) | White microbial mat communities from a lava cave in the Kipuka Kanohina Cave System on the Island of Hawaii, USA - GBC170108-1 metaG ...
CATCTGCTGTTGCAGCAAGAGCGGGCCGGTGTCCATGCCGGCGTCAATGCGCATCGTGGTGATGCCGGTGCGCGTCTCGCCATTGGCGATGGCCCATTGAATCGGCGCGGCGCCCCGGTACTTGGGCAGCAGCGAGCCGTGCAGGTTGATCCATCCCAAGCGGGGCACGTCCACCAGGCGCGCCGGGACAATCTGCCCGTAGGCGATGATAACCACCGCATCCGGCTGCACGCGCACGATGAAGTCGTAGGCGGCGTCCGATCTGATTTTCTCCGGCTGAAAAACGTGCAGCCCGGCGGCGAGCGCAACCTCCTTGATGGGCGTGGCGGTAATGGCGGCTTCCCGGCCGCGGGGACGGTCAGGCTGGGAAATTACGGCAGCGATATCGAAATCCGGCTCGGCGATCAGGCGCCGCAGCGCGGGCACGGCAAAGTCCGGCGTTCCGCAAAAAATGATGCGCACCGCGCCCTCACGATCACCAGTCGCCGGCCTTTTTCAGCTTCTTGATCTTCCGCTTGATCATGTCGCGCCGCAGCATGCTCAGGTGCTGGATGAACAGGATTCCATTCAGGTGGTCGGTTTCATGGCAGAAGGCGCGAGCCAGCAGCCCCTCGCCGCGCATCTCGAACCACTCACCGGCCGCATTCTGCGCGCGCACGGTGACAAACTTCGGCCGCATCACGTGGCCGCGAAATCCGGGCAGCGAAAGGCATCCTTCTTCCTCGCGCTGTTCCCCTTCGACGTGAATGATCTGCGGGTTGGCCAGCACGATCTTCGCATCGGGATTCTTGCCCACGGTCACGTCAATCACCGCGAGGTGCCGCGCCACGCCAATCTGCGGCGCGGCCAGCCCCACGCCCTGCGCCGCGTACATGGACTCGAACATATCCTCGGTGAGCTTCTTCAGCTCATCATCAAATTTTGTGACCGGGGCGGCTTTCTGTTCCAGCACCGGGTCGCCGAATTTCACAATCGGGTAGATCATCGGTCAACTGATCCTCATCCGTCGCTCCGTCCTAATAGTGGTCGAGCTGGCGCGCGTAGCTTTCAAAATGCCCGCGTGTTTCCCCGATGGAGTCGCCGCCGAATTTCGCCAGAAACGCGCCGGCCAGGACGAACGCAACCATGCCTTCGCCGGCCACGCCCCCGGCCGGCACCACGCACACGTCCGAGCGTTCATACGCGGCCTGTACATGTTCCTTGGTGACCAAGTCCGCGGTTCCCAGCGCGCGGCGCAGGGTGGAAATCGGTTTCAAGTAGCCGCGCACCACCACATCTTCGCCGTTGGTGATTCCGCCTTCCAGGCCGCCGGCGCGGTTGCTGGGTCGGGTGAAGCGATGGGCGTCGCGGTCGTATCGAATTTCGTCCTGCACTTCGGAGCCGCGGGAGTGTGCCGCGGTGACGCCCGCGCCGATCTCCACCGCCTTCACCGCCTGCAGTGACATCACCGCCTGGGCCAGCCGGCCATCCAGCTTTTCATCCCACTGCCCGTGACTGCCCAGGCCGGGAGGTACATTGTGCGCGACCACTTCGAACACGCCGCCCACCGAATCTCCGGCGCGAAGCACCGCGTCCACTTCGGCCTTCATCCGCTCTTCCGTGGGTGAATCCACGCAGCGCAGCGGTGATTCCAGATTTTCACAGACCGCAGCAATTTCCGCCCAGCTCGCCGTGCGCTCGAGCTTCACTCCGCCTACGGCCACCACGTGTGACAGCACTTCGAGGCCGAACTCCCGCAACAGCAGCTTGGCAAACGCGCACGCGGCGGTGCGCGCCGCCGTTTCCCGGGCCGAGGCGCGCTCCAGAATGTAACGCGCGTCGTGCACGTTGAACTTCAGCGCTCCGGCCAGATCGGCGTGCCCCGGGCGCGGCGCGGTCAGCATGCGCATGGCGTCTTCCGCGCCGGCCACATCCTCGACCGGAAGGGCATCTTCCCAGTTTTTCCAGTCGCGGTTCTCGATGCGCAGCGCAATGGGCGCTCCGATGGTCCGTCCATGACGCACGCCGGAAATGGCCTCGACCGCGTCCTTTTCAATTTTCTGGCGGCCGCCGCGGCCATAGCCCAACTGGCGGCGGTGCAACTCCCGGTTCACGAAATCGAAGTCCACGCGCAGGCCGGCCGGCAGCCCGGAAATCCAGGCAATCAGCGCCTGCCCGTGCGACTCGCCCGCGGTGACAAACCTCAGCATGGATTTCGCCTGCACAAAGCACCGCATTGTACCTGATGCCGCAAAGCGGCGGGAAATGGAACTATGCGGGCGCCGCCGGCCGCGCGCCTGCGGCTTGACGCTGCCGCATGGCGACGCTACGCTTCACGCATGGAAAATGTCACTGAGCCGGGCCTGCTGGATACCATCAGCGAGGTGATGAAGCACCGCGTGCTGGCCGTGCAGGACTACTCCTTCCTCTGCGCGCGAGCCGTTTCCAACCTGTTCACGCAGCCGCGCTACCTGCAGGACACCATTGAGCAGATGGACGCCATCGGCGTGGGTTCGCTGCCCATCGTCATGCTTACCGGATTTTTCATCGGCGCGGTGATGGTGCTGCAGACCTCATCGCAGTTCGAGCGCTTCGGGCAGACGGCGCTCACCGGAGACGTGGTGGCCATCGCCCTGGTGCGGGAGCTGGGGCCCAGCATTACCGCGCTGCTGGTGGCCGGGCGCAATTCTTCGGGCATCGCCTCCGAGCTGGGCTCGATGACCGTCACCGAGCAGGTGGACGCGATGCGCGCCATGGGCACCGACCCGTTGCGCAAGCTGGTCACGCCGCGCGTAATTGCCGCGGTCTTGATGCTGCCCCTGCTCACCGCCGTGTCCGATTTCGTCGGACTGGTGGGCGGGTTTCTGGTGTCCAACCTCCAGCTTCGCCTGGGCGCGGTGCAGTTCTGGACGCGGGCGATTGATGCCCTGGAATTTGGCGACCTGATTCAGGGCCTGACCAAGCCGGTCTTTTTCGGCTTCATCCTTTCCACCGTGGGTTGCTATCTGGGACTCACCGTGCGCGGCGGAACGCAGGGCGTGGGCCGGGCCACGACGCAGGCGGTGGTGGTGGCTTCCGTCTTTATCCTGGTGACCAACTTCTTCATCACCCGCTTCATGCTCTGGATTTTCTGAATTTCCGGCAACGCTCGCCGCGGGCGGGATGGCCGGCAGTTGCAAAATCCTGCGAGAGCCGCCGCACTTCCGATATAATTCAGTTGCGTATGCGAGTCCCCGCATACTTGACCTGCTCCGCCTCGCCGCCCGAATTTTCTCCGCGTGAAATGCTCCCGCAATGACCTCACCCTCAAGCGCGGCGCCGTTACTCCGGTTTGAACAGGTGCGGCTGAGCTTTGCCGAAGGCGAAGTGCTGCGCGGCTTGAGCCTGGCCGTGAATGAGCGTGAGACCAAGGTGCTGCTGGGGGAAACCGGATCCGGTAAGACGCTGCTGATGAAACTCGCCGCCGGCCTGTTGAAGCCGGACTCCGGGCGGGTCTTCGTTCTGGGCGAAGAAGTTTCGGCGATGAGCGAGCGCGACCTGCTGGATTTCCGCCGCCGCATCGGTTTTGTTTTTCAGGAAGGGGCGCTGTTCGATTCCATGACGGTGCGCGCCAATGTGGCCTTCCGCCTGATGGAGGAGGGAGCGGAGGAAGCAGAAATGGAAGCGCGAGTGCGCGAGGCTTTGCGCTTTGTGGAAATGGAGCAGGCCATTGACCAGCTTCCCGGGGAGCTCTCCGGCGGCCAGCGCCGGCGCGTTTCCATTGCCCGGGCCGTGGTGGCGACGCCGCCGGTAATGCTGTATGACTCACCGACCGCCGGGCTGGACCCGGTGACCGCGCAGACCATCATCACGCTGATTTTGCGGCAGCGCGACTCGCAGAGCGTCACCTCCCTGCTGGCCACGCACCGCATTCAGGATGCGTTTGCGCTGGCCAACTTTCGCTTTGACGCCGCAGCCGGTAGAGTCATCGCTTCGCGCAATGGCGCGAATCCGCCGACCACGCTGGTGGTGCTGCGCGAAGGAGCGGTGCATTTTGAAGGCGACCAGCGGGCCTTCGTCGCATCGAACGATTCGTACCTGAAGAGGTTTCTGGTGTGAACGTCATCCCGCCCACGGGATGGCGCGTGGCAGATGACGGAACGAGGCGGACGGGCCGCAAAGCCTGTCCTACGGAGGATGCAATGGCGCAGCGCAAACAGATTACCTGGTCGGAGCTTCGCGTGGGGTTGGTGGTTCTGGTGGGGATTTTCCTGATTGCCGTGGGGATTTTCTACGTCACCGGAGCGGGAATCCTGGCCGCGAAGTACCGCATCAAGACCATGCTGCCGGAAGTGGAGGGGCTGACCGTCGGCGCACCGGTGCGCCTGGACGGCGTGGAAGTGGGCAACGTGGACAAGATCACCATGAATCCCGCGCCGAAGAAACGGGAAGAGAATATCGAGGTCACGCTGCGCATTGACCGCAAGTTTCAGAATGAGATTCGCACCGATTCCTCCGCCAGCCTGATTACCGAGGGCCTGCTGGGCAACCGGTACGTCAGCATCGAGCGCGGCTTCACCGGCTCGCCGGTTCAAAGCGGCGGCACGCTGCCCGGCCGCGAAGAAAAGGCCATGAAGCAGATCGTCGAGCGCGGCGCAGACCTGGTGCAGAACCTGAACGCGCTCTCCGATCGCGTGCGTGAGCTGATTGCCGGCGTCGAACGCGGCAAGGGCAACCTCGGCAAGCTCTTCGTGGATGAAGAAGCCTACAATCGCATCAACCGCGTGCTGGCCCGCGCGGAAAAGGTGATCGCCGATGCGCAGGCCGGGCAGGGCACGCTCGGCAAAATCATCGCGTCCGATGAGCTCTATGACAAATTCAACTCCGCCGCCACGCGCGTGGATTCCGTGCTCGCCGATGTGCAATCACAGAAAGGCACGATAGGAAAGCTGGTCTACGACCCGCAAGCCCACGACGAAATCATGAAGTTCGTGAAGCAGGGCAACGCGCTGCTGGCCGATGCTCGCGCGGGCAAGGGAAGCGTGGGCAAGCTGATTACCGACGACTCGCTGTATAACAACTGGCAGGCCGCGGGAAAGAACGTGGAAACGGCCACCGCCAAGCTGAACCAGAACACCAATTCCGCGGGCAAACTCTTCACCGACCCGCAGCTCTACGACAATTTGACCGGCGTTACCGGCGATATGCGCCTGCTGATCGCGGATTTTCGCAAGAACCCGAAAAAGTTCCTGCACGTGAAGTTCTCACTGTTCTGACGGGCGCCACCCGCCTGCGGGGAATTGCAGATGTTCGAAATGGCGGCCGGGCGGGTATAATGCCGCTTTGGCGGTCGTAAGGAATCGTTCATCCTGCGTTTACGTCGTATTCACATCGGGTGACTAGCGTCCCGCATTTGAGCGCGTCACTCAGCCGCGTAACCGCCCCTTCCGCCGATCCAGGTATGGATTCCTCATCCGGAACTTCAACTTTTCCGCGCCGCAGGTATCCCGGTGCGTTGGTGGTGGTGGAAGGCACTGACGGCTCCGGCAAGAGCACGCAACTGTATCTGCTGAAGCGCTGGCTGGAAATCGGCGGTTACCGCATCCATTTCACCGAGTGGAATTCGTCGCCACTGGTCAAGTCCGCCACCAAGCGCGGCAAGCAGCGGCGCATGCTGACCCCGACCACGTTTTCGCTGATTCACGCCGCCGACTTTGCCGACCGATACGAGCGCCAGATCCTGCCTCTGTTGCAGGGCGGCTACCTGGTGCTGGCCGATCGTTACGTGTACACGGCGTTCGCGCGCGACTCGGCGCGGGGCTGCTCGAACCAATGGCTGCGCAACCTGTACAGCTTCGCTCCCGTGCCGGACCTGACGCTCTACTTCCGCGCCCCGCTGGAGGTGGCCGTCAGGCGCATCCTGAGCGGCCGGCCCAAGCTGAAATACTACGAAGCGGGCATGGATCTGGGGCTTTCTTTTGATCGCGCTGAGAGTTTCCGCATTTTTCAGGGCATGATCATGGAAGGCTACGACCGCATGGTGGAATCCGACGATTTTGTGGTGCTCGATGGCACGCTGCCGGTGAACGTGTTGCAGCGCAAGACGCGCGAAGTCGTGCAGAAGACCGTCGAGCTGAAACGGTTTCTGCCGGCCAAAGACAGCTAAGATGGCTCGCACCCGTAAAAAGACGAAGGACCAGCCGCCCGCATCGGCGCCCGCGGCCCCCGCGGCAGATGTTCCCGCCGTCGGCCTGCAACGCGGCCCGGCGGAGACGCGGCAGGAACTGGGCGGCACGCTGATCGTGCTGGAAGGCACGGACGGTTCGGGGCGCTCCACGCAGATTGCGTTGCTCACCGAATGGCTTGAATCCCAGGGCTTCGCCGTGCAGACCATGGGCCTGCGGCGTTCCAATTTGATCGCCGATGACATTGACACGCTGATGTCCGAGAACACCGTGACCCGGCTGACGCTGGCGCTGATGTATGCGACCGACTTCTACGACCAATTGGAGAATCGCATCATGCCGGCGCTGCGCTCGGGCATGGTGGTGCTGGCCGATCGCTTCGTGTACACGCTGATTGCGCGCGGCGTGGTGCGCGGGTTGCACCGCGACTACCTGGAGGGCATCTACTCGAAGGCCCTGCAGCCGGACCTGACCTTCTGGCTGGACCTGCGCCCGGAAATGGCCTTCGACCGGCTGTTCCGCAAGTCGCAAGCGATCAGCTACTGGGAGGCCGGACGGGATATGTCGCTTTCCGGAGACCTGTACCAGTCTTTCGTGCGTTATCAGACGATGATCCGCAAGGAGTTTGACGACCTCTCCCGGCGGCACGGTTTTGAGAAGCTGGACGCCGAGGGCAGCGTGGCCCAGACCAACGGCGAGCTGCGCAAGCGCATCGCCGCGCATCTGAGGATTCGCAGCACGCGCTACAAGCCGTCGCACGCGCTGGCGTCCGTGTGGCGCTGAAACCGTGCCGCAGCCACTCCATTTCGCCGCGATTGACGCCGGTTCCAACGCCATCCGGCTGATCGTGGCCCGCGCTCTGAGTCCGGCGCATTTCGAGGAAGTTGAATTCGAACGCTTCGCCGTTCGCCTCGGCCACAACGTTTTCCTGCACGGCAAGTTCAAGCCGGAGACGATTCGCAAGGCGGTGCAGGCCTTCCGCCGCTCCCGCGCGCTGATGGATAAGCACCATGTAGTGGCCTATCGCGCCGTGGCCACCAGCGCCACGCGCGAGGCCCGCAACCGGCGGGCGCTGCTCGAGCTGGTGCGCCGCGAAGCCCGCATCCAGCTCGAGGTGATTGACAACGAAGAAGAGGCCCGGCTGGTGCGAGAGGCCGTATTTCATTCCCTCGGCGAAGAGTGCACGCCACGCCTGATTGTTGACCTGGGCGGCGGGAGCCTGGAAATCAACGTCCTGCGCAACCGCAAAGTCGAAGCCAGCGTAGGGCTGCCCCTGGGCACGGTTCGGCTGATGGAAACGTTCGGAATTGACGGCGACATCAGCGAAGAAGAGGCGCGCCGCCTGCGCTCGCACATCCTGAACGTGCTCAAGAGTTGCCTGCCGCGGCGTCTGGACCTTTCCGGCGCCGTCGCCGTGGCCTGCGGGGGCAACGCCGAAGCGCTGGCGCAGATCGCGCCCGGGCCGCAATTGCGCGGCATGGACACCCTGAATGTCCGGCTGCTGCGCGAGCGCCTGTGGGATATCCTGGGCGCCGACGTGCGGCGCCGCATGAAGGCCTTCCGCGTGCGCGAAGATCGCGCCGACGTGATGGGCATCGCCGCCATCGTATTTTCGGTGCTGGCGCGCTGGTGCAATGTGCAGCGGCTGTTGGTGCCCGGCGTAGGTGTTCGTGAGGGCGTCCTCGCCGGATTGCTGGAAAAGCACTTCGCCGTGTCGCGCAACGGCTCGGCGGTCGAGGAGGAGCGCGCACTGCTGGCCGGAGTGGATCGTTTCGCCGCGCGGCTGCGCTGCGATCTGCCGCACTGCGAGCAGGTGCGGCGGCTTGCGCTCTCGCTGTTCGATCAGCTTCGCGGGATTCATGGCATGGGGCCGGAAGAGCGGCTGACGCTGGAAGTCGCCGCCAGGATGCACGATGTGGGCCGCATCGTGGCCGAAGAAGGGCATCACAAGCACGGCGAGTACATCCTGCGCAACGCCGATATTTCCGAACTGCGCGGCTGGAAGCGCGACATGGCCGCCTGCCTGGTCCGTTACCATAACCGGCGCTCCGAGCCGGACTTGGATCACAAGATCTATGCCTCGCTGGACCAGCGGCAGCGCGACAACGCGCGCATGCTGGCCTCGCTCCTGCGCATCGCGGAGGGCCTGGACTGCGACCAGAAACAGTCGGTGCTGCGCGTGGATGTGGAAACCACACGCCGCGAGGCGTTCTTCCGCGTGCACACGCGCTCGGCGTCCAATGTTCCGGTGTGGGGGGCGGCGCGCCGCTCTTCGCTGTTCGAGAGCGAGTTCCTGCTGAAGCCGCAGTTCAGCCGCACGCAGAGCGGCAAACTGGTGGAGCTGCCCTCCACCCGCTCGGCGTGAGGCGGCGCCGCGATGGTTGCTTTGACGCCGGGTTACGGCAAGAGGATTGCGCCGCGCGCGAGGCCTGACTGAGACGGTTGCTATGCTGCTCTATCTTTTCCGGCACGGGATTGCCATTGATCGCGAAGATCCGGAGTGCCCGCCGGATCCCAGGCGCTTTCTGACCCGCAAGGGCGTGGAAAAGACGCGCGGCGCCGCGCAGGGCCTGGCGGCGCTGGGCATCGAGCCGGAACTGATTGTGTCCAGCCCGTACGTTCGCGCCGCGCAGACCGCCGAAATTGCCGCGGAGGCGCTGAAGTACCCGCACGCCCGGATCCGGCAGTCGGACGCGCTTTTGCCTTCAGCTGACCCGGCGCACGTGCTCCGCGAGCTCTCCCGGCTCCGCGTGAAAGAAGTTTTGTGCGCGGGGCATGCGCCCAACCTGGATGAAGTGATTGCGTGTGCCGTGGGAGCCAGTGCGGTCATCACTTCGCTGAAGAAGGCCGGCGCCGCATGTCTGGAAATGGATTCCTTCTCGCCCGGACAAGGTACGCTCATCTGGCTGCACACGCCCCGGTCGCTTCGCCTTCTGGCCGGGTGACGCCTTTCGCTCCGCTTCTCTGGACGAAGCCGGCCAATTCCTTTGAAAAAAGCTGGCGTTACGAGCTGGCGTCAGGCGACCGCTGAGGATTGCAGGATCGGCAGAATCATCTGCCGCGGGCCGCCGGGATGCGTGCGGATCATCACCGATTTCTTCAGCGCGCGCTCCAGCAGGTGGCGCTCGCTGGCCAGGATCCGCGAGCGCTCCGCCTCTTCCCGGTAGCCGCGCGCAAAAATGAACAGCATTTCCGGCTGGCTTTCGACGCGCAGCCGGCGAATGTGCGAGGAGTGGTCGGCGTCCAGCGCCGCCGCCAGCCGGAGGATTCCGCTGAGCAGGGTGACCGCGCGCTGGGCCTCCGCATCCAATGCGGCAAAGGCCGAATGATCGAGCGCAGGTTCCGCGCCGCGGTGATAGCGGGCGATCTGCGCGACAATCTCCATTTCCTGCGCGGTCCAGCCCGGCGGCGGCGTCATTTCAGAGATCATCCGGTAGCTGGTCTTGTGATGGCCCCGGCGGCCCTCGGAGCGCCCCACGTTGTGCAGCAGCGCGGCAGCGCGCAGCCAGTCGCGGGTCTTGCCGCTCAAGCCGGAGCCGGCGGTGCGCACCTTGGAGAGCTCGTCGAACAGATTCAATGCCAGCAGGGTTACGTGCCGGGCGTGTGCGAAGGTGTCGTCGCGGTAGCCCGCCCACGCCTCGAAATAAGCGAACGCCGCCTCTCGCAACCGTCCGGCCGGAACCAGGCCGGCGCGCCACTGCTGCCAGAGCGCCTTCTTGCCGGCCATGCGCTGCCGGTACGCGGCAAGCCGGGTTTCGCGGGCCCGCGCCAGGGTCTGCTCCCATTGCTCGCGCGATTCGCCCGCAAACGGTGAACCAAGCCGGCGCAACTCCTCGCCCAGGATGTCCAGATCATGGACTTCGCCCAGCAGGTCCTGGATCTGTTTCAGATCCTTGCCCCATTGCGCGTGACGCGCCGGCAGGAAGTTTTCCACGACGTAACGCAGGCGCTTGAGACCGATTCGCAGATTGTGCCAGCCAACGCGGCTGCGATTGCGGAGCGCGCTGCGGTGCAGGGCGCGCGCGGCCTGCCAGCGCTCCAGCGCCAGCAGTTGGAAGACGTCGCCTTCCAGCGGAACCTGCTCGGCGCGCTGCGAAAGGTGTTTGGCCCACGATTTCCACTTGGCGCGGTCAAAGTGTTCCAGCGCGTTGCGGGCGCGCTCCACGGCAAGGGTTTCACGCGCGCGCAGCTTGGTGGTCAGGGCTCCGGCGGTTGGGTCGGCGGCCGGCGCGAGCTTTTCCACCCACCCGAGCGATACCTGAGTATCGCGCAGCTCGCCCAGGCGGCGAAAAAGCTTGCGGCTGGCGCGGCGCATGGCCGGCCAGGCGGCGTCCGCGTCAAGTTCGCTGAACGCGGCGGCCATCGAGCGGCAGCGCCGCAGCGCGACGCGCAGGTCATGGACCGCGTCGGCGTCAAACGACGCCTCGACCTTGCGGCATTCGATGAGAACCCGGCGCATCCAATGCGCGAGTCCCCGCTTTTCAGAAAAGGCCGGGGTATGCTCAGGGCCTTCGGCGATCATCAAACTTCCCCTGGTACGGTAGGAGCGCGGATTCTACTCCCATTTCTTTGGATTCGCCAAGCGACGGAGCGGCTTCTCCGGGCGCCAGCCACATGGTATTCTTGCGCAGGCTCGAGTGGCGGAACTGGCAGACGCGCCAGACTCAAAATCTGGTGGTACTTAGTACCGTGTGGGTTCGATTCCCTCCTCGAGCACCATCCTTCGTTCGGGAAGCCGCTGTTCCCTCAACGACTGCCGGTAGTTGTTGAGTTGTGGAAATTCGGTTTTTTGCGGTTGCGGGACTCCCATTTGCGCAGGTATCGTCTTGGGACCTCGTACTCGGATGTACTGGCGTGCCCGGCCGACGTGGCCCACAAAAAAGAGTGTGGCGCTCCGGCTCGGGTCAACGCATCGTACTCAGTGCGACCGTCCGGGAGTGTTGGTTCGGCGGTAAAGCCCAGCGGAGTGTTGCAGGTGATTGCTGCCCTGATTCTGGCTTTGTCCCTGGTGGCCCTCGCGCAGTTCTTCGTTTACTACTGCCGAGCGTTGCTGGCCGAGGCGAGCACGGTGGAGTGCTCGGCGGATTCGAGCCGCCTTGGCGGCATCAGCGGGGCGCCCTCCCCGGGTGATTTCGCGTGCCTGGTTCTGCTGGCGCGAACCTGCGGTGTGGATTCGGCCCGTAACCCGCGCCTGGCCGCAGTGCGCTTCTACTTCGCGGCGCTGCGCCGGTTGAGCGCAGTCCTCCCTGCCGCGGCCGGCCCTGCCGCTGCCGGCTGGACCCAAAGTGAGCTTGCCGGTTGCGCTCATTTCGCGGCCGTCCACTTGGACCAGCAGATTGCCCGCAACCGTGAGCTCTTCGCCCAGCGTCATTCGGCCGGGCTGTAGCCGCTAGCAATTCTCCTTCCGAACGCAGCAAAGCCCGTCCTGATGCCGGGGACCAATTGTGCTTGCCAAGCACATTCCTGTTGCAGGATGGATGATAATTAACTTGCACCCCCCTTTCCCCGTGCTTACCATGGAGCCGTTTTTGCGGGCCGTTGCTGGGGGCTATCGTGCCAAAGGAAAAACCAAAGGTTGCCATTGGAGATGTGATTCGCAGTTACCGCGCCGAGCGCGGACTTTCGCAAGGCGACATCGAGCGTCGCACCGGCCTGCTGCGCTGCTATCTTTCCCGAGTGGAGAATGGCCACACCGTCCCTTCCCTCGAGACGCTGGCCAAGATTGCCGAGGCGCTGAGCATCTCGCTGGCCGATTTCTTTCCCGGCGTGCAGACCGTCGGCGACCGTGACGTCCAGAAAATGCTGGGCGAGCTGAATGAGGATGAAGTCCGCTTCCTGGGCGAAATCAAGAAGTACACCACGACGCTTTCCGAGGAGGACAAGCGCCTGGTGCTGGCCATGATTCGCAAGATGGCCACGCTCACGCCGCCGCCGCGCAAGCTGGCTCCGCGCCGCCCGATGTTCTAACGCTGGGCTAGGTCAGCGGGAACAGCGCCAGAAACCACGCCGCCAGAATGGCGCTCGCCGCTACCGCCGCAGCCAGTGAATTCGTGCGCCGCCACACCGCATCCACGGCCAGCCGCTGGCCGATCGTGAAGGCGGTCATATACACCCCCGCAAGCAGCAGAAGGATCTGCCCGCTGCCCAGCGCGAAAATTCCAGCCAGCATCGCCCCCCACAGCAAAAGACGCCGCGCAAAATAGTTGAAGTGGCGCCGCAGCTCCGTCGTCCACCTTGCCGGGTCCCCGGCGCGAGTCGGCGCTTCCAGCATCAACTCCTCAGCCAGGGCTGCGGGAATGGCCGCCGCGGCCAGCGGCGCGAAGCGAAGCCAGCGAGGCGCGTTGAGCCACGCGTCGTAAATCGTCCGGTCCAGCCACCATCCGAAGGCCAGCACGACGAAGAGAGCAAAGGCCACACCCAGGAGGATGTCACGCCAGGGGGCGCTTGCGGCCAATTGGCTGCGCGTCGTGGGCCCGGCGCCCGTGGTGAGCTTGGTCTCACTCCACAGGAGCGTTCCGGTCACCATCAGGAAGAGCGGGAAGTACGTGCGATTGCTGAGCCACGCCGGGAGGATGAAGCTGACCAGCCACAGCACGACCGCCGCTGTGAAGCCGGCCGCTGACCAGCGCAGCCAGTTCCGTTTTCGTTTCTGCGCTGCCGTAACCCGCGCGTGATTTTCGGGCGCGCAGCGCAGAAGCGCCGCCAGCGCGCCGGCCACCAAGGGAGAGACGAGCACCAGACCAAGCAACCCGATCCACACGTGGGCCAGGTTGGGCGCCGCTGCGGATGCGCTGACTCCCGGTTGTACGCGCCGAAGCCAGCTTTGAATCTGGAGCCACGCCGGGTGCTCGAACATCACGCTGGTGTGGGAGCTGCGCGGCACGATGACCAGCCTGGCATCTCCATCGCCATGCGGCTGCCCCGCGCGGCTGGCACGCTCGACGATGCCGGCGGCGGAGCGCTGCGAGAACGGCAGGTCAAGTTGCGCAACCAGGATGAGCAAGTTACCAGGAAGCCTGGCGGCGGGCGGATACGTCAGGAAGGCACGCGGGAACCAGGGAGGCAGCACTTCCGGGGCAGGTGACAGGGCGACGGTCGCACCCGCGTCGGGAAATGATTCGCTCAGTCGAACTGCAATCGCACCGCCCAGAGAGTGGCCCACGAGCACAAGTTGTTTCTCTCCGATGCCCTCGCGCTGCAGCACGGCGCGCGCGGCGGCGACCGCGCACCGCTCGGCGCGGGAGAACGTGAAGGGTTCCGCGTTGTCACCGTTCCCGGGGAGATCAACGACATACGCGGGGAAACCCGGCTCAGCCAGGCTGACCCCAACCGGCATCATCAACTTGCGATTGGCGGCCAGTCCGTGAAGCACCAGGTAGGCGCCAAGCGGCGCCCGCGCTCCGTGCGTATCGGGCGCCCCCGGCGGTTCCACGCGCGTCGCCGGGATGCGGCATCCGTCAGCCTCAAGCACGATCTCGGCCTGCGTGAACGTGCGCTCGTATCGGCGCACCTGCGTCCAGGCCAGCAGCAGGGCGCCGGCGCCGAGGCAGGCCACGACCGCTTCCCAGCGGGTCATCGGGGCGTCCTGCCAGCGTGATAAAATGGCGAAGTACGGTTCATCCCAGGGCGCACACGGGAAGGTTCCGCTTGGGTCGCGTCGTATCGCAAAACGAAATCATTGTCCACGTTGCCGAAGCCAAAGGCAACGGACGGCGCATTGTCTTCACCAACGGCTGCTTTGACCTGCTGCATCCCGGGCACACGCGCGGCTTCGAGCAGGCCCGCAACATGGGCGACATTCTCATCGTAGCCATCAACAGCGATTCCACCGTGCGCTTCCTCAAGGGCGAAGACCGGCCGGTGATCCCGCAAAAAGAACGCGCGGAGATTCTGGCTGCGCTGGCCGCGGTGGATTACGTCGTGGTCTTTGACGAGGTCACGCCCCGCGAACTGATCGCCAGAATCGCGCCCCACGTGCTGGTCAAGGGCGGTGACTGGGGACCTAACGAAGTCGTAGGCCGTGAAGAAGTGGAAGCGGCGGGCGGCAAAGTGGTGAGCATCCCGCTCCTCCCGGACTATTCCACGTCGGCCATCATTGAGAAGATTCGTTCGCTGCCCGCGCCGCATCGCGGCGCTTCCCCGGAATCGGCGCCCACCCCGCTGTCATCCTCATGATTCTTCCGTTTGTTGGTGAACTCCTGGCTCATGTGGGCCGCCATCCCGCTGTGGAATCGGCGGTGGACCTGCTGCGCCGCGGGACCCGCGAAGTGCGCCTTTCCGGCCTGACGCCCACGGCCAAGGCGCTGCTGGTGGCGCACGCCGCGCATGCGCTGAATCGTCCCGCGGTGTTTCTGGTCAGCGGCAACACCCAGGCCGATGCGGCGGCCGAGCCGCTACGTTTTTTCTATCGGGCGCTGAGCGGCAAGCCCGCCGCGCAGGTCGCGGTTCTTCCCGCCTACGACGTGATGCCCTGGCAGGGTCTCTCCCCGCACCCGGACATCGCCGAAGCGCGCGCGGCCGCGCTCTGGCGATTCGCCACCGGACAGGCGCGCGTGCTGGTGGTTCCCATCGCCGCCGCCGCCATGCGGCTGCGCGAATCGCAGCACTACGCCGCTCTGGCGCGGACTCTGGCGCGGGAAGAGACCGTCGCGCTGGATGAGTTGCTGGATCATCTGGTGGCCGTCGGCTACGAGCGTCACGAGACGGTGGAAATGCCCGGCCACTTTGCCGTGCGCGGGGGCATCGTGGACGTCTTTTCGCCGGAAGCGGCGCGCCCGGTGCGGCTGGAACTCTTCGGGGACACCCTCGAATCTCTGCGCGAGTTTGACCCGAACACGCAGCGTTCCGTGCAGCCGTTGAATGCGGTCACCTTGCTGCCCCTCAACGAAGTGCTGCGTCGCGGGGAACTGATTGAGGAGCTTTTCGTGCGCCGCGCGGGCAGCGGTGCAGCGGAAAGCCGGCGTCTGGCCGGCGTCTTCCCCGGATGGGAGTTTGAGGCAGCGCGCCTGGAGCCGCCGGCGGGGACGCTTTTCGACCTCTCCCCCGGCTTTGTCGTTCTCGAAGATGAACCGCAACTGCTCGAGCAGGCGCTGGCCCGGCAGATGGAGCGCGCCGGCCAACTCTTCCGCGCCGCGCAAACCGGCGCGCGGCCCGCAGACGAAGACGCTTCGCCTCGCCGCTACTTCCTGGCCGAGGATGAATGGGCCGCAGCACGCTCCCGTGCTCCGCGCTTGCTGCTCGAGCAACTGCCGCTCGAGCATGGCGCCGGGGACGGCGCTGCCGCGAACTCATTCGTCCTGATGTCCCAGCCCACCATTCGCTATCACGGAAACGTGACCGCCTTCATGGCCGAGGTGCGCGGACGGCTCCGGGCCGGAGACGTTGCCCTGGCCGCCGCGGCGAACACCGGCGAGCTGGAACGCATGGCCGACCTGTGCCACGAGTACGAGCTGGCGTTTCAACTGGGCGAGGCCGGCGACGATGCCACGCTGGTTCGCCTGGCCGGAGATTCCAGCGCCGGCAGCGTTCCCGCGCTCACGCTGGTGAAGGCGCCGCTCAGCGAGGGCGTGTCCTTCCCCGACCTGAACCTCTGGTTCTACGGTTCCAGCGATCTGTTCGAGACGCTGCCGGCCCCGGAGCGACCGCGCAAGCGCCCGCAGACGGCCAGCTTCTTCAGCGATTTCTCGGACCTGAAGCCGGGAGATTTCATTGTGCATGTGGATCACGGCATCGGGCAGTTTGACGGCCTGCGGCAGCTTGATTCCGGCGGCTCGATGGCGGAGTTCATGCAGCTTCGCTACGCCGAGGAGGCGCGGCTGTACGTTCCACTCGCGCGTCTGGACTTGATTCAGAAGTACCGCTCCCTGGAAGGCGGCAGGCCCCCGCTTGACCGTCTGGGAGGCACGCTGTGGACGGCGCGCAAACAGCGCGTGAAAAAGTCGGTGTCCGACCTTGCCGACAAGCTGCTGAAGCTCTATGCCGACCGTAAGGCCGGGGAGGGGCATGCGTTTCCACCGGACACGGCGTGGCAGCGCGAGTTCGAGGACGCCTTCGAGTTCGAGGAAACGCCGGACCAGAACCGGGCCATTGCAGACGTCAAGAAGGACATGGAGCGCGCCCTGCCCATGGACCGCCTGCTGTGCGGCGACGTGGGTTACGGCAAGACCGAAGTGGCCATGCGCGCCGCGTTCAAGGCCCTGCAGGATTCGCGGCAAGTGGCCGTGCTCGCGCCCACCACCGTGCTGGTCTTTCAGCACTACGAGACGTTTCGCCGCCGCTTTGGAGCATTTCCGGTGCGCGTCGAAATGCTCTCGCGCTTTCGCAATGCCAAAGAGCAGAAGCAGATCATCGCCGATGCGGAAGCCGGCAAGGTGGACGTGGTCATCGGCACCCATCGCCTGCTTTCCCGCGACGTGAAATTCGCCAACCTCGGCCTGCTGGTGGTGGACGAAGAGCAGCGCTTCGGCGTGGCCCACAAGGAGCGCATCAAGGAGATGCGCCGCAACGTGGATGTGCTGACCATGTCGGCCACGCCCATTCCGCGAACCCTGCACATGTCGCTGGTCGGGCTGCGGGACATGTCCGTGATTGAGACCCCGCCAAAAGACCGGCTGGCCATTCAGACCGTGGTTGCGCCGTTCCGCGAACAGTTGGTGCAATCGGCCCTCGAGTCCGAACTGGCCCGCAACGGGCAGGTCTATTTCGTCCACAACCGCGTCGAGTCCATTTTTTCCATGGCGGCGCTGCTGCAGCGCCTGGCGCCGCGCGCGAAGGTGGTGGTCGGGCATGGCCAGATGGGGGAGAAGGAACTGGAATCGGTGATGCTCAAATTCGTGCGCGGCGAGGCGGACATCCTGGTCTCCACCACGATTATCGAAAACGGCCTGGACATCCCTCGCGCCAACACGATGATTATCAACCGTGCTGACCGGCTGGGCCTCTCCGAGTTGTACCAGCTTCGCGGACGCGTGGGCCGCTCCAATCAGCGGGCGTATGCCTACCTGCTGGTCCCCAACGAAGCGGCGCTTCCCGACCTGGCGCGACGGCGGCTTTCCGCGCTGCGCGAGTTCAGCGAACTGGGCGCGGGCTTTCGCATCGCCGCACTCGACCTGGAACTGCGCGGCGCCGGCAACATGCTGGGGGCCGAGCAGCACGGCCACGTCAATGCCGTGGGGTTTGACCTGTACACGCAGATGCTGGAGCGCGCCGTGGCCGAGCGCAAGGGCGAGGCCGTCGAAACAGAATTGCGCGCCACGCTCAACCTTGGACTGGAAATCCGCATCCCACCCGAGTACATCCCCAGCGAGAACCTGCGGCTGCGCACCTACAAGCGCATCTCCGCGGTGGCCAGTGACGACGAGCGCGTCGAGGTTCGCCGGGAATTGGCAGATCGCTTCGGCCCGCCGCCGCGAGCCGTCGAGAATCTGCTGGAGTACGCCGTGCTGAAGGCGCTGGCGGAGCGGTTGGGCGTTGCCAGCATCGAGCGGCGCGGAGAAATCGTTGCCGTGAAGTTCTACGAACAGGCCAGCGTCGCGCCGGAGAAGCTCGTTGCCGTGGTGCGTAAGGGGAAGGGAATGAAGCTCGACCCCACCGGAGTCTTGTGGGTTCCGCTTGCTGCCAAGCGCGTCCCTGCAAACCAGGCGGCGAGCGCCAAAGGGAAGGCGGCGGTGCGGGAAGCGGAGCCGCCGGCGCCGGTCACGGAAACGGTCAGAAACGTATTGCTGCAACTACA
>Ga0187894_10003400_pt1 | contig 17874 bp, 9 predicted proteins | sample GBC1701081metaG_FD_136650 | JGI IMG/M metagenome (GOLD analysis project Ga0187894, IMG submission 136650) | White microbial mat communities from a lava cave in the Kipuka Kanohina Cave System on the Island of Hawaii, USA - GBC170108-1 metaG ...
CGATGTCGGCTTCGACATCGAACAAACCCTGGACACCACGCGGATGCACGCGGAAGCCCGTGATTACTTCATCGAAGATCAAAGGCGTGCCTGAGTTGTGGGTTAGGTGTCTGACTTTGCGCAGGAACTCAATTGGCTGCAAATCCGGTCGACGGCTCTGCACTGGTTCCACCAGCACTGCCGCCAACTCATCTGCGTGTTGAGCTAACACTTCGAGAGACTTCGGATCTCCATATTCGAGCACCAGAACGTTGTCGGCCGAGCCGGCAGTGATGCCGGGAGCGATCGGCGCCATGCACGTGCCGCCATCGAGCGAACTTGATGGTCTAACCAGCACCTCATCAAAGAAGCCATGATAGGAGCCCTCAAAGAATGCAATCTTTGAACGGCCGGTGACAGTGCGTGCCAAACGCAGCGCGATCATTACGGCTTCAGTACCTGAGTTACAGAAGGTGACTCGCTCAACTCCCGCCAATTCACGCACGAGTTCGGCCGCCTCACGCACTGAATCGGAGATGAGGCCCATCTGAATGCCCTGATTGAAGTGCGTTTGCAAACTTTCGAGTGAAGGTGGAGTGTGACCAAACAGGAGCGCCCCATATCCCATTGCAATGTCAACGTACTCATTGCCATCGATGTCCCAAATCCTTGCGCCCGCGGCACGCTCAGCGCAGAGCGTGTAGAGCATCTCTTTCCAGAGCAGACGGAATCCTGCCGAGGTCCTGCTATCGGCCAGTATCAAACGGCGTTCGTCTGCCTGTTGCTTTGACTTGCTGGTACGTTTACAGAACCTCTCGATCAATTGGTCCAGGTGCTGTTGTTGGCGAGCGCTTAACATGCCAACTGAGCCCGGTCGTGCAGGTTTGTAAGGTACATAGGCCTCGCCCGTGGCAGGCGCTTGAAGTTCGCGGATACTTGGGGCCGGGGTCTCGCGCACCGCCGGTGCAGGAACCTCGCGGATGGCGGGCGCGGGCGCCTTCAATACAGTTGATACCTGTTTCGCGTTTGGCCGGCTGCCGCGCAAGATCTCTAATTGCTCGGTCATGATTGCAAGCTGCTGAGCAATGATGCGCGAGAGCGGCGTGTCTTGCGTAGATCCTTCTTTCTGTCCGTTTGCTGAGTCGCGGCTTATATCTTTCGCTACTTCATGAATTGTTAACTCGACCGAATGCGGTTCGGAACTCATGTTCACTACTCCTCTCGCAGGGAAGTTCGACGGTTCCACTGCGACTTCTGCCTGAGGGGCTTTTGCCGGCATCTGGCTGACCAGGTAAGCGGCCAATCCGGTCAAGGTTGGGTTGTCTTCGATCAGCACTCGAAAAGGGACCTTCACCCCGAGTGTAGTTTGGATCGTCTGGGTCGCCTGGATCATTGTGAGAGAATCGACGCCGAGCTCGAGTAGCGTTACATCTACTTCGACCTGATCGACAGTTATGCCGGCGATCAGCGCAAAAATATTTTTCAGCTCTAGTAGAACTTTATCTATCATTGCTTCAATGTGCTCTCGTTGTTGCGGGTTGAGGTACTAGTTTTCGCGGGTAGTAATGAGTTTAGATTTTAACCGCCGAAGGCGTTGGCTAATTTCAGCCCAGGGTTGCTTCAACCCTGGGTCACAATGAAGACGAAAACAACGCTGAAAGCGTTGGCGAATCTCGCACGCCAAGGTTGTCGCTGCGCTCCAACCCCGGGCTAAAATTAGCCAACACCTTCGGCGTTGAAATTCAAACGGCATCCCTACTGTTTTCGCGTAATGCCTTGAGTTGCAGGTCCATTAGGTGCAGTTGGGTTGATAGAATTTCAAAAGCAGCAGAGTAGGGGAACTGAGGCGCGGGGCCGGAGACCTGAGACGCGGGTCGTTGATCGGCAGGGACGGCAGCACGCTCGATCCAATAACGTTTTCGTTCAAACGGATACGTGGGCAGTGGCAGTCGCTGCCGGCGCTCAGGTGCATAAAAGCCAGACCAGTTGAGCTCAGCGCCTGCAAGCCAGAGTTTCGCCGCGGCGTTAATTAAAGACCGTAGATCGTCTTCGAGATCGTCTCCCGACGCGATAATTGGTTGTTGCGTCCTGCCGTCGGTATTCTGCCGCGCGAGGTTCGTCAGTGTGTGTCCCGGACCGACCTCCAGCAGGGCGCAATCAGGTTCTTTTAAAAGCTGCGCTACACCGTCCGCAAAGCGAACCGTGCGTCGCAGGTGATCCGCCCAATAGTCGGGGCTTGTCGCTTGCTCCGCAGTTATCCAATCGCCTGTCACATTCGAAATGTAAGGAATCTTCGGCTCACGCAACTCTATGTTGCGGACGAATCTACGAAATGGCTCCAGCACAGGCTCCATCATCTCTGAATGAAAAGCATGTGAGGTATGCAGGCGCTGACAGAGCAGTTCTTGTTTCTCCAGCTCGCCTTGCAGAGCCGCGATCGCTTCTTCCGGACCCGATACGACACAACGCTCTCGGGCGTTGATCGCCGCGAGCGAGAGTTTCGCACTCATTAACGGGCGGACAGTCTCTGCAGCGAGGGGCACCGCTAACATGGCTCCGGCTGGCGCCTCTTGCATCAGTCGTCCTCTCAGGGCGACCAACTTGAGTGCGTCTTCAAGGGTAAACACACCGGACAGACACGCGGCAACGTATTCACCGATGCTGTGGCCCACCATTGCCCATGGTTTAAGACCCCATTCCTGCCACAACTGCGCCAACGCGTACTCAACAACGAAAAGCGCTGGTTGGGCCAGGGAAGTTTGCTTCAACTTCTCGGCTGCTCCGGGTGAGTTGGCACTGGCGTAAACGATCTGACGAAGATCGACACCGAGATCCGGCTCCAACAGGCGTGAACAGAGATCGACCTGTTCGCTGAAAGTGCGCTCATGCGCATAGATCTGCTGGGCCATGTTGAGGCGTTGAGAGCCCTGACCCGGAAACATGAACGCCACCAGGCGCGACTTCGGTTGATGGCTCACGCGGACACGTCCGCGATCATTGTTCTGTAGTGCGCTGATCGCATCCGAAAGATCCTTACAGACGAAAGCCTTTCGATGCTTGAAAGCCTTTCTGCCTGTCAGCAATGTGTAGGCTGCATCGGCAAGGTTCAGATCAGGATGAAGTTTGAAATGTTCGGCTAAATTATGCGTAGCAGTTTCCAACGCTGATTCTGTTTTTGCAGATAAGGCCAGCAACTGCCATGACCTCGACGCGGCGGCGGGCACAGGCGGAGGCGCTTCTTCGAGAACGATGTGCGCGTTGGTTCCTCCGATGCCAAAGGAGCTGACACCCGCACGTCTCGGCCCAGGACCGGGCCACTCAGACAATTTGTGGTTCACATAAAAAGGAGTGCTCGCGAAATCTATAGCCGGATTGGGTCGCTTGAAATGCAGGCTCGGCGGGATCGACTTATGCTTCAACGACAAGACAGTTTTGATAATTCCCGTCACTCCGGCGGCGGAATCCAGGTGGCCGACATTGCTTTTAACCGAGCCAACGGCGCAAAAGCCTTTCCTGTCGGTTGTCGCCCTGAACGCTTTCGTTAGCGCTTGTATTTCGATCGGATCGCCCAGGGAGGTGGCCGTGCCATGTGCCTCAATGTAAGAGATTGTTTCGGCACTCACTCCGGCATTTGCTAAAGCTTCGGCGATGACCTTGGCCTGCCCCTCGACACTCGGGGCCGTGTAGCTCACCTTCATTGACCCATCGTTATTGATTGCCGAGCCTTTGATAACAGCTTCGATGTGATCACCGTCTGCGAGTGCGTCTGCCAGACGTTTCAGTACAACGATTCCAACGCCGCTACCGAAAAGCGTTCCTTGGCCATCGGCATCGAACGCTCGACAGTGACCATCAGGCGAATAAACTCCGCCTTCAACTGTGTAATACCCGTCGCGCAGGATCGTCTGAACATTACTCGCGCCCGCGAGTGCGATATCACACTCTTCCAGCAAAAGGCCCTGACATGCCAGATGAATTGCAATCAAGGAGGTTGAGCATGCGCTTTGGACCATCACACTCGGGCCTTTCAAGTTCAACTTGTATGAGGCTCGCGTCATCATGTAGTCCTTGTCACTGGCGAGGAGTATGGACAACTGTTCGAGTGGTCCAAAGTTCGGATTGTTGAAAAGATTGACGAGGAAGTAACTGTTTATTCCTGCTCCAGCGTAAACACCGATCAGGCCATCGTAAGAGTCGGAGCTGTAGCCGGCGTTCTCCAGTGCCTCCCAGGCGGTTTCCAGAAAGAGGCGGTGTTGTGGATCGAGCAGCTCTGCTTCTCTACGGGTAAAGCCAAAGAAAGAAGGGTCAAACAAATCCATGTCGTCCAGTACGACTGCGGCCTTTACAAATTGCGGGCTGGCCACCACTGCGGGGTCGACACCGCGAGCGAGAAGTTCCTCATCGGTGAAGAACGAGACCAGTTCGTCGCCGTTGCGAAGGTGATCCCAAAATTCGTCGAGGTTTCGCGATCGCGGATAACGGCCGGCCATTCCGATGATGGCTATTTCAGTTCCGGCGAAAGAGTCGCTCATGTTCCTGTCCGGGTGAGCTTCTTCTCTGTTGTACAGAGAAGAGCGTCTAAACTTACTTTTCGTGCAAAGCCTGTCAGACCTTTGAGGCAGCGCTACTCTTGATCTCCTGGATTCTTTGCTTCCGTTTCTCGCCGCGGCTTTGCTCTTCTCGGAAAGCAGGTTTCGCGTCTTGATCCTGCGTGAGAAGTTTTGCGAGAGCGCTTATCGTAGCGCCTTCGAAGATCATGGCCGGCGGAACCTCAACGTTAAACTCTTTGCGCAAACGTGAAAGCACTTGAATGGCAAAGAGCGAGCTTCCTCCCAACTCAAAGAAGCTGTCGTGAATTCCGACTTGCTCGATTCCTAGTACGTCCTGCCAGATCTGCGTGATCTTCCGTTCGGCGTCGTTCTGTGGAGGAACGTAAGGACTGTGCTGCCTGATGTCGGCGGGAACTACTCTTGGTTTTTCCTGTGCCTTGATGGCGTTCAGCAGTTGTTCGCCGCTCGCTTTTGCGGCCTGCTCGAAGGTGAGTTGAAGGTCCTGAGGACAAACGATCACTTGCGGTTCGATGCGCGCCTTGAGAATGCGATCGAACGCTTCCAAACCCTCTAAGGGAGGAATGCTTCCCTGATAGATTTCGAGGTCGTCGCTTGACCTTCCTCTAGCGCCGGCAACGGCGACGCTTGCTGTGCCTGGCTGCTTCGGCTCACCGTCCCTCGTTGCAATCTTCACGTCGGAAAGCGCGCGAATCTCGCTCGCCGGATCTCTGACTTGCTTCTGAGTAAAGTTTTCAATCTCGATTATTCCTCGACCCTGTTCGTCCATGAGTCGCAGATCAAAGTTAATCGTTTCACGGCTGGCACTCTCTTCCTCCTTGTAACGAGCGTAGCCGTAGACTTTGCGCGGCATGTCGTCCAGGATGCGTAGCCGCTCGTATGTGAACGGCAGGTATGGACCATTCGCCAGGTATTTCTTCGTGAGTCCAGTCATACGGTCCAGCAGAGCAGGATGAAATTTCATCGATTCGAAGTCGCTTGCGAAGGCTTCGGGAATCTCCAGCGGAATAAAGATCTCGTTATTACCGACGTACACTCGCCGCACACTCTGCCAGCGTGGTCCTAAGTCGTCTTCACGATCCTCTTCGCCGAAGACGATCTCTTGTACATTGCAACGTTGTTTCAGACTTGCGAGATCGTATTCCTTCGGCAACTCGCGTGGTCCGAGTTTGACTCTGCCCGTGGCATAGCTTCGGAGATTGGAATCATCGCCGTTACTGTTGCCGTCCGGATGGCTGCGTACTGTAAAGTCAAACTCTTCGCCGTCCTGCTTCAGCTCCAGCCAGACTGCACGCTTCTCACCGACTCCGACTCTCAGCATTGACAGGAAAAAGACATCCTGAAACTCGACCACTCGATCTTTCGTGCGCTCGCCGAGTGCCGCACGAACCATTTCCAGGTAGCCCAGGCCTGGAATCACCGGATAACCGGCAATTCGGTGTTCGTCTACGGTCCAATGCCGTTCCGGAGCAAACTCCGTCAGATAAACTTCACGGCCCTCTTCCGCGACGATGCGGCGATCCAGCAGTGGATGGTCGAGTTGCTTGTGCGCTTCTGTTCCGTTGACGGGCGAGCGAAACAGGTGTGCGGCCATGCCCACCTGCTCCCACGCACTCCAGTTGATCGACACAGTCAAGCAGCCGGTCTTCGCTCGATAGTACTGCGCAAAGAGATCCAGAAAAGCATTGGCCCCAACGTAATCAACCTGGCCCAATCTTCCGACAATCGCGCTCAACGAGGAGAAGAGAACAAAGAAATCCAGCGGCACATCTCCGACGAGTTTCTCCAGCACTCGAGTGCCTCTGACCTTTGCGGCGAGACTCTCGCGAACACTCTCGGGTTTCTTGACCTGCATCAAACCGCCTGCCGGAACTCCGGCAGTGTGAATAATCCCGTTGATTTCCTTGAACTGTTCGCGCGTGCGGGCGAAAACCTGGCGCATCGCCTCTTCGTTCGCAACATCGGCGGTGAGCACCAACACCCGCGAGCCCAACTCTTCAATGCGACGGATATGCTCGATTGTCCTGCGGATTGCGACTTCCGAAGGGAACGTCTCGAGCCACTGCGTCCATTCTTCGCGTGCAGGAAACGATGAGCGATTGACCAGCACCAAATTCGCGTGGCAGGCGCGGGCCAGGTACTCAGCGATTTCGAGACCGAGGCCACCCCGGCCACCAGTGATCAAGTAAACCCCGCCATCTTTCAGAACGGCAGGACGATTATCCGCTCTGGGCAAGGGAACGGGTTCGTATGTCTGTAACCAACGCCGATTGTCACGATAAGCGACAACGGGCTCCGCTTTCGGCGCGGAAAGCTCGAGGAGAATTTGTTCCGCCAACAACTGTTCTTGCCGGCTTCCCGCGGCAGGAACAGTAATGTCTATGCTTTGACACTTGATGTTCGGATACTCGCGCGGAAAAACCAGACATGGACCAAACGCGATCGCCTTCTCCGGATGCAACTGTTCCACTCCCGTGACCTGTCTGAGCCCGTTCGAGATCATCAGAAACTTCAGTGGATGCGTTGTGCCCGTGCGCCCGAGTGATTGCGCAAGGAAGAGAAGGCTAAAGAAGGATCTTTCAGCGAGACGATTCAGATCATCGACGTCTGTCGACGTATCCGGGGTCACACTCCAAAAGTCGACAATCACATCAGGATGCAGTTCTTGCAAGGAAAGCTCTTTAAACAAAGCGTCGTAGTCTTCCGGCTGTTCGGGGTTCAAGTGGATTGTTTCATCATCCTGCTTTCGGAACACTTCGCCTTGCTGCACGCATGTGACGTGCTGATATTTCTCTTTCGCCAGATTCAGGAAACGCGAAGTGAGACTTGAGCGATCCGCAAGCACCAGCAGGTTCTGGTTTTGAGTCGATGGTTTGTGACCGTTTACTGCAAAGCGCGGTGCTTCCTTCCACGCCGGCACTGAAAACCAATTCTCCAGATCGAGTCGCTTGTTATAAGGCCGGCTGCGGGAGCCGGGTTGGTTTGAACCTGAGCGCGGATCGAAATCGACCCAATATCTTTGCCGATCAAACGGGTAGGTGGGCAGGGGCACACGCCTTCGCTGCTCGTGCGCGTCGAAGGCTGTCCAATCAGGTTCAACTCCGCCAAGCCAAAGCTGGCCCAGTGCCTTTAACAAGTAAGGCAGGTCTTCCTGGTGCTCGCGCGGGGCCGGAATCGAAGAGATTACCAGTTGTGTCGGCTTCTTATGCGGATGCCAGCGGGCGAGAGTTTTCAAAGTCAGGCCTGGACCAACTTCAAGAAGAATCGCCTTAGGATCTTTCAGGAGCTCTTCTATGCCGGCGGCGAAACGGACAGTTTCCCGCATGTGCCTGGTCCAATAGTGTGGATCAGTAGCTTCTTCATCGGTGATCCATGTTCCGCTTACATTCGAAATGAATGGTATCTGCGGTGGGTTGAGCTTGATGCCATTAATGACTTCGAGGAATGGTTCGAGCGCTGGTTCCATCATGCCGGAATGAAATGCATGCGAAGTGCGAAGTCGCTGACACGCTATGCCCTTTGCAGTCAGCTCCTGTTCGAGCTGTTCTATTGCCTCATCAGGACCTGAAACGACGCATTGACCGACTCCATTGACAGCAGCCAGCGCCAGTGTTTCAGGCAATATGCTTAGCATCTGACTCTCACTCATCTGCACCGCGAGCATCGAACCGCCGGCCAGACTTTGAATCAGACGGCCGCGTTGAGCGACGAGCTTCAGCGCGTCATCCAACGAGAACACGCCGGAAAGACACGCGGCTGTATATTCGCCGATGCTGTGACCGATGAAAGCAGTGGGCCGCACGCCCCAAGCCATCAACAACCGGGCCAACGCATATTCGACGACGAAAAGAGCAGGCTGGGTGAATGAAGTCTGGTCCAACTTTCTCGCAGCTGCCTCACCCGCGTTTTCGACGGGATAGAGCACGTCGAGCAGGTCAACTCCCAATATCGGTTTCAGGTAAATTGAGCAGTAGTCAACATGCTCACGAAAACCGGCTTCAGTTCGATAAAGCTCGGCCGCCATCTGCAAGTACTGCGAACCCTGACCGGGAAACATGAAAACGAGCGAACGATGTGCCGACTCCTGCACGGACGTCGAGAGCCGATCAGGCGTCAGTGCTTGTAGCGCTGCAATTGCTTCGTCAGAATTTCTGCCTACGAGCATGCGGCGATGCTTGAAAGCCTTGCGTCCGACTTTCAGCGTGTGCGCAACGTCGGCGAGATCGACCGACGGATTCTGCTTCAGGAATTCGACGAGATTGGCGCAACTGGCATCCAGCGCGCGAGCTGTTTTGGCGGAGACCGGCAACAGTTGCCAAGGTCTTGATTGTCCTGAGGCGATGCGAGGTGGGGGTTCCTCGATCACGACATGCGCGTTTGTGCCGCTGAGGCCGAAAGAACTAATACCTGCTCTGAGCGGCGTGTCGCCGTGTTTCCACGGACGCAGTGTTGTGTTGACGAAGAACGGCGAGTTATTGAGATCGAGCTCCGGGTTGGGTGTCTCGAAATGAAGACTCGGTGGAATCTGCTGGTGATGCAGCATCAGGCAGGTCTTGATCAGACCCGCGACGCCCGCTGCTGTGTCCAGATGTCCGATGCCGGTTTTGACTGATCCGATTGCGCAAAAGCCCTTTTTGTTTGTCTGCGCGCGAAAAGCCCGGGTCAATGCCGCGATCTCGATTGGATCGCCGAGAGTTGTGCCGGTGCCGTGCGCCTCGACGTAGGAGATCGTCTCAGGCGAAACACCAGCCAGACCCTGGGCCAACGCGATGACCTCTGCCTGGCTGTCAACACTCGGCGCCGTATAACCCGCTCTCAGCGATCCGTCATTGTTGGTAGCGGCGCCGCGGATGATGGACCAGATGTTGTCGCCATCGGCGAGCGCATCCTTGAGTCGTTTCAAGACCACGACGCCGGCCCCGTTTCCGCTCACTGCGCCCCTGGCTCTGGCGTCGAAAGCACGGCAATGGCCGTCGGGCGAATTAATGCCTCCCTCCCTGTACATATAACCGATCTTTTCCGACGCCATGATCGTGACGCCGCCGGCTAATGCCATATCAACTTCGTAATTCAGCAAACTCTGACAGGCCATGCTGACTGCAACCAACGACGTTGAGCAGGCAGTCTGTATAGTCACGCTCGGACCTCTGAGGTTCAGCTTGTAAGCGACGCGACCCGTCAAGTGATCGTTTTTGTTGTACATGAATGCTGCGCCGACGAGATCTGAGTCGCGCAGATAACCAGCCGATGCCAGATTGTAAGTAAGATAGGTGTTGGCGCCGGCTCCGGCGTAGAGTCCGATCAAACCCGGATACGTATAGGCAGAGTAGCCCGCGTGTTCGAGCGCTTCCCAGCAACATTCCAGAAAGAAACGATGCTGTGGATCGGTCATCTCTGCTTCTTTGGGAGTGAAGCCGAAGAAGTCAGCGTCAAAGTATTCGATGTCGTTGAGTATGCCGCCCGCTTTGACATAGTTGGGATTCTTCAGCTCGGCTGGATCGACCCCGGCTTGCTCAACTTCTTCGTCTGAAAAGAAAGAGATTGATTCAACACCGTGGCGTAGGTTCTGCCAGAATTGGTCTATGTTCTTTGCGCCCGGGACTCGACAGGCCATGCCAACTATGGCGATGCTCTCAACCGGATCGTGCTGATCGGTACTCTTCATATTTCTACCCTCTATCTCCTCTGCCTGATTTGTCTTTCCCGCGCTGCTCTTTGCAGTTTGATTCGCTCGTCAACGGACGTCTGCCAAACCTCTGCGGCCACTGCACTCCGCCTCGCGACCGTTGGGATCTCGTCCGGTATCTCGAAGGTTTGAGACTCATTTAATACGACCCTACTCGACTCTTTCAGTTGGTTGAGATATTTGAGGCTCTTGAGCACCGAGTCAGTGTCGACACCGAAGTCAATAAAACAGGCGACCTCATCCACACCCATCTCCTTCAGACGATCCACCATCCGCCTGCACGTCTCAGGCGTCCCGATCAAAGAGCCGGACTGGTAATAACGTTCGAACGCAAACTGCGCGAAATAATCGAGGCATACCGGATCATTCGGATCGATACCATCCAGGTTGATATTCAAACTCTTAATCATTGTTTTGATTAGATCGAGATGCGACTTGAAATAGTCGATCAGTGGGCCTTGAACTTTCTGGCGAGCTTGCTCCGCGTCGTCAGTCACAAACGTATGCAACATCAGTGTGACCCGCCCGGATTGCGGATCGCGCCCACTCGCTGCAAGCGCTCGCCGGTAAAGCTCGATCTTGCCAGCCGTTTCTTCCAGGGACTGAGTCAGTAGTGCTGTTAACACATTCAGTCCCAGCTCCCCGGCTTTCACGAACATCGCCGGATCACCACTGCAAGTCAGCCAAATCGGAAGTTGAGATTGCAGCGGCTTTGGAAAGATCTCTAATTCGACTTCATTGCCGGCGCCATCGCGGACGCGCGTTGTGCCTCCCTGCCAGAGGCGCTGCACTTCCTGAATGTTTTCGAGCATTACCTCGCGCTTGAGTTTGAAACTTTCCGCCTTCGGTGCTATCGCGAAGTCGTTTGGTACCCAGCCGGAAGTGAACGACACACCGGCCCTTCCGCCGGACAGGTTGTCGACTACAGACCATTCCTCAGCAACCCGCAATGGGAAATGCAACGGCAACGCTACGCTGCCGGCCCGCAGCTTGACGTGTTTAGTGACAGTCGCCAGAGCTGCGCTCAAGACGGAGGGATTCGGGTAAAGCCCGCCGTTCTCGTGAAAGTGGCGTTCCGGCGTCCAGATTGCTTCGAACCCGTGTTCATCAGCAAACTTTGCGCCTTCGAGATACAGTTTGTATTTAAAGTCGAAAGTGCCTGGCGCAGCATCGGCGAAGTAGAAGAGACTGAACTTAAGATCACGCGTCTTTGCAGCGCCGTTCGGCGCCTTCTCAATCGCGCTTGGGTGACCCTTACTGCCTGCTTGTTGCATTGCTTGTCGCGGTGGCTTGGAGCCGGTTAACTAAGTTGTCAAACGCGGGCTCGCGAAAAGCCTCCGGTTAATCGCCGTTCGTCTTTGAACCTATTTAGAGATGGACTTGAGACTTCGTGTGGAACTTGGTGTTAGGCGGCACAGCTACCGCATGTTGAGCCCCGAGCCCAACCGGAAGATTTAGGCAGTCGAGATGGTGTGAGTGTAAACGTCGCCGTGGGGGTAAGTGGCGCCGCAAAATTTCAGACGATCCAGCGAACCAGAACCGGCCGCAAGACTCGTCCGCCACTACGCGTTATCAGTAACACGTAAACGAAAACCCAAGACCTTGTTCATGAAATAAGAGCGAAATTATGAGGTCTTGAGATTGATCGCGTTCGATATTTTTTTGAAACTAGGGTCCAAATTATAGGAGGGCGCAATAGGGCTGTCAATAACTTTCGCGCACGGGTAGTGATGTCCTAAACTTGTATTGCCGCCCTTTGAGAGTTTTTTCGCCCGTCGATCCGAACGTGTTAAGATCGGCTCATGCCAAAGAAGGACGCAGACGATCCGAACCTGTTCGCCAAGTCGGTCCTCGATCAGATCATTGCCAAGCACGATCCTGAGGCCATAAGAGAGCAAGGTAAAGACCCTCATGCTGTCGTTCGGGGAATGAGAGGCGGCGTAAAGGGTGGCCCTGCCCGCGCTCAAAAGCTCACCGCCTCAAAGCGCAAGTCTATCGCGCAAAAGGCAGCCCGCTCCCGGTGGAAAAAGAACCGGTAGGTTACTGACTGACCTTGATCTGAACCTTAGGTTGCAGCGGGATTAGAATGTTCGCATACGCCCGGACCACCTTGTCGTAAAAGTCTTTTACTTTTGGTGCTCGAACTGTTACCACAAGAGCGTATTTCGTGTCTGTTACCGCTTCGGACGCAACTCCGTGTGCTCGATGATGATTGTGTATATCAAAGCACGGTGATTTTAACGAACCTGATCGCACTGTGATCTTTGATCGCCTGCAAGGCTCCCATTTAAATCCCTCTTCCCGCAGATTTGACTCTGATGCCCCGTAGAGGTTTGTCGCGGAAACAAATTGCGCGGTTTTCGGATGCGCCGGTCGTTTACCCTTGTAGGGCTTGCCAAATTTATCAATGTGGGGGCGAAAGAAAACCTCTGCACCCCGCCGCGTATATGCTGAAGCGTGTGCCGGATCGACTTCAGTTGAGAGGAGCAATGTTGCCTCTAACTCTACATTCCCTTCTGTTGAGTTTACGGGAATTGGGATTTTCACCCTGAGATATTCGTTCGGCTTCAACTCTCCTTGATAAACAACAAGAGCCTCATGGTCTTCACAGGTAATAAGCCGCTCAGGATCAAGCTCAAAACGTCCCCACCCGATCTCCGCTGCGGGCAGCACTTCAGCATTGGACGTTTGGTGGATCATCAAAGCCCGCACCGATAGCGAATTAAGCTCGTTCCCAAGTTGAGCTTTTACCGCCGCAGCCATGCGCAGAGCGAATGGGGCCGCGAAACTCGTTCCCTGCACATCGTGGAGCGTTGACGCAGTCATTAAAACAGGAAACTGTTCTGCATCAGAGCCACCGAAAATCACTCCATCAGGCTTTCCAAAGCCGGGGCGTCGTCCCGGTCCAACGCAACTATAGGGTGACCGTCTCCACGTGCCGTTACTCCTGTCACAAGCACCTACGCTAAGTAGGTTAACTCCGTCGCTCGGAGGCTGAATGCGATTGCTGCCAGAGGCGGCGTCCAATTCTCCATCGTTACCCGTGGCCGCAGTCACAATCCATTCGCCGTTTGAAAGCCTTTGGTCCCATGATGCTGTCCAAAGAGTAACATCGTCATCGTCAGCCGGAAGACGTGGCCCTATACTCATGTTTACCAGATCGTACTCGTGCCCTTCAGCGTCAAAGTATTCCAACATTCGATCAAGCACATCGAAGTAGTAAGGATCGGTTGCGGCCAGAAGGCTTGCGTCCAAAACGCGGACATGATCAACTGAGCAAATAGGCCTTTCTAATGCCTTCGGATTCAGGATTGGCCCAAAAAGAAATGCACTAGTTACACCAAGGCCATGTTCTTCAAGGCGGGGAACGCTTGGTCCAATACTTGGAGGTTCTACCAGAGTCACCCACGACTGCAACGCACTAAGCGCTCCTGCCGGAATGCCGCCATCAAAGATCAAGGCTCGGCATGACGCAGTAATTGGCTCAACGCTCGGAACCAAGACCGTTGTGTTAGCGCGGATTATGGAAGGACTCAGAGGACGTAGCGTCGGCATTGATCGTGCGACTCTTAAGAAAGCGAAATCCACAAGCTTCTCCGCCGCATTTTCGTCAGACGCTACAGGTACGAAAGTTAGACCGCCCACGTTTCGGCTTCGAATTACATCAACTTGTGTTCCGAGAGATCGAGCGTATTCAATGAACGCGGCCAATACGTCTACCCGACCGCGATTGTGGAGCACGACTTCTAACCATCTTTGCGTCTCAGCGGGCGTGGTGCCAAGACTCTTTAACTTGGTTCTGCCTGCTGGCAATGAAATATCTTCTACGTGAGACAGGTCATCAGCACCCAACGACTCAACAGTCATGCTGGCTACAACTCGCTCAAGTCCGCGAACGCTATCCTTATTAGCCGCGACGAATATTTCGTCTGTTAGGGAGTCCTTTGGGTGTTTGTCAATCCCCCAACTCTCTGGCGCAACCCGTCTCGCCCGAGTTCCGACTGTTCGCAACCCGAGTGTGTTTAAAAGCTTATCTGAGAAATCTGACTTAGAGATATAGCGTGGGTGCATAGTGATAGCCAGTACCACCTCATCACCCGGACAGGCCGCAGCGGGAAGATCAGCAACTTGCGCAGCAATAGCCTTAGCTCGGGTTGTCACACGTTCTTTTGCCTTAGCAAAGGGATACGGAGGATTTTTATCACCGCCGCCTGTTCGCACCTCAACTTTGCCCGTCAAACGCTGACCGTAACCAAGAAGAAAATTATGCTTTCGCGCCATGAGTCTTGCTCCTTCCCCGAGTCTTCTTGAGATTTCTTCCGGTGAACGTATCCCGCGCAATTCCCGTGAGTTCAGACACCTGCCGCTCCGGCAAGCCGCGTTTATGTAACGACACGGCAAACCTCACCCTTTGCGCGTGCGAGTGGGTTCTTAGAAGCGTGGGAATCAATTCGGTTAAGACCTGATCAATTGGCTGATGCTTAACGAGCGATTCTCGCCGCGCGGAAAGGATGGCTTTCCGAACGTCAGCAAATGACTTACCTTCAAACAGTATCGCCAACGTATCGAGGGTGTTTTGTTCAACGGCATGGGCATCGTCTTCCAAAATGACCGTCATCGCTCTGGCAATATCGGCGGCGGCGGGAAAGGGAAATTCGATGACCCGGTCAAAGCGTCGCCACACAGCGGGGTCCAAAAGGTCAGGGTGGTTCGTTGCTGCTAAAAGAACATTTTCGCGTGGCCAGTCATCGATGGCTTGTAGTAAGACCGTCACTAACCGTTTTAACTCGCCCACGTCCGCAGCGTCATCGCGCCTTTTGGCAATCGCGTCAAACTCATCAAGCAATAGAATCGAGGGACCGCGACGGGCGTAATCTAAGACTGCGCGAATATTGTTTCCTGTCCGTCCAAGAAAGCTGCTCATTACAGCCGCTAGGTCTAACGTCAAAAGCGGTCGATCCAATTGCACGGCCAAATAGCGAGCCGCAAGGCTCTTACCGACTCCCGGTGGGCCAACCAATAATAAGGATCGAGTGGGCGTGATTCCCTTTGCGATTAACCGTTGCTCCTCTCTGCGCTCGGATACAAATTGATTTAACTCGCTTAGAATTGTTGGCGGCCAAGTTGGATCGACTGGCAGAACTGGACGATCCTCGCGGCGCAGTAACTCCAACCTTGAATCAAGATCGACTGGTAGCGGGTTTATTTCTTTGGTTGGCTTAGACCTTGTCGGAAGCGCCCCAGACGTTTGAGCGAGTAATGTACTAATTTCAGGCAGAAGCTCTGGCCTGCGCTCACTAAGAAGCGGAAACACACGTCGAATAAGAAGAATTATATCTTCGCGTCGGCCCAAGAGCGCCAAGCGCGCGAGATGGACGAATTCATGCTCAGTATCCATTTATTAGTCCACTTGTAAGCTGTGCGAACAAAGGGAATATAAAGCATATGGACTAATCCGTCAATGCCTAAACTAAATCGTTGACTTCTGAAATCGTCTCAAGCATAATTGTGTTGCTAGGAGATAGCAACAATGAACTGCCCGACATGTGATAAGCCAGCGAAAAAGTTTGGCAAAGACAGAAAAGGCCAGCAACGCTATCGCTGTCTTTCATGTGGCAAGACGTTCGGGGAGCCGAAGGTCAAAATGTTAGACCACATGATCCTTGCCGAAGGTAAGGCGCTCGCGGTTCTCTCTCACCTAGTCGAAGGATGCTCCGTTCGCTCAACCGAAAGACTCACAGGCGTTCATAGAGACACGATCCTAGACTTGCTTAACGTCGCAGGCCGCAAGTGCGAAGCACTCATGCTCAAAATGATTTGCGGTCTAAAAGTTCAAGACGTGGAATGTGATGAGATATGGCAATACGTCGGGATGAAATCAAAGACCAAATCACGCAAGCAAATCGAAGATAAAGAAGTCGGAGACTGTTGGACGTTCACGGCAATCGAGAGACATTCAAAACTGATTCTCGCTTGGCGCTTGGGACAACGTGGCTACGAGGATACGTTCGCATTTACTGAAAAGCTTGCATATGCAACGTCTGGCAGTTTCCAAGTTTCCACCGATGGCTTTAAGGCTTATCAGGATGCGATGGTCTATAGCTTGGGGATGCACCAGATCGACTTCGCGCAGGTGATCAAGATTTATGCGAACAACCCCGAAGGCGAGACACGGTACAGTCCGGCGAAGTGTACGGGATTCAAAAAGCAAGCGATCCACGGCGACCCCGATATGGATCGTGCGGGCACCTCACGCATCGAAAGACACAACTTGTCCGTGCGAATGGAGAATCGAAGATTTACAAGACTGACTAATGCGTTTAGTAAGAAGTGGGCCAACCACCACGCCGCCCTCGCGCTCTACTTTGCCTATTACAATTTTTGCAGAATGCACAAAACCATCCGATGCACTCCCGCAATGGCGCAGGGTATTACTAAATCAGTCTGGACGTTGAAGGATTTACTTTTGAATGCAACCGCTCATTAAAAACCAAAAGGCCGACGAATCGGCCTTCCGGTTACATGTATCCCTTGTAGTGTAATTCCTACTCAAGACGGACGTCTCAAATGAGGCTATCCAGCACTTCCCACCCTTCCCATTCGTGATCGCAGTCATAGCACACATACCGTCCCGACACGGTGTCCTTTTCCAGCGGCCCACCACAGCCGGGACACGGAAGCCTGTCGTCGTGCTTTGGGTCGTTCGTGCTCGACGTGCGCCAGTAAACCACCATGCGATGCTCTTCGGGTTCCTGTGGCTGGTTTAGTCCACCGCACTGCCGATCAACCCCGGTTAGATGGTGCTTGAAGTAGTCGAGATCAATCTCATCGTCAACAATGAATTCGAGCGGAACGCCCGCGAGTTTGGCATAGCGTATCAGCACAATCCAGCTAGGCATCCGCCGTCCCCACTCCCACTCAGACAGGCGCGTCCGCCTGACTTGGAGCGACCCAGCCAAACGATATTGGCTCACCCCAAACTTCTTTCGGATCGCTTGTAGCTTCGCGGGAAGGTGCTGTGGCGTTGGGCGTTTGTGGCCCATCGCCCTACGTCCTTATTCCAAGCGCGTTGATAACGCTTTCAACGTCCACCGGGAGTCGCCCTTGTACAGTGGTGCGGAATAGCTGAAGGCTCACAGAGCGGAATTGACTGTGTTCGTAGAGTTCATCTACGGCCCGGTTGATAGCGGCTGTAGCCTTTTCTGTGTCACTTTGTGCAAGGTCTTGGAGTGCGGTTAGGTGTTGCGCGAGAACGAGTGCCAGAATCGGGAATTGGGCGTAAGGCTCAAAGGCGATCTGCCAGTCCTCGGCATCAAGCGGAGCATTCTCCGTGTTACGATTATCAAGCATGGTCGAAGTCCTCTAGTCAGGAATTCGGCTGTGAAGGGCTGGCGAGTGCGCAAACACTTGCCAGTCCGCGCCGTAGGTGGCGCATCGTATCACCGAAGAGACGGAAGGAATCAGCAAAAACGCGGCAATACAAGTTTAGGACATCACTACCCGCGCACGGGTAGTGATGTCCTAATTTGAACGCCAAAGGCGTTTACTAATTTCAGCCCAGGGTTGGTACAAACCCTGGGTCACAGGATGAGAAAGACTACTACGCTGAAAGCGTTCGCAAGGGAGAGCACCACTTGCCAA
>Ga0187894_10003402_pt1 | contig 17871 bp, 11 predicted proteins | sample GBC1701081metaG_FD_136650 | JGI IMG/M metagenome (GOLD analysis project Ga0187894, IMG submission 136650) | White microbial mat communities from a lava cave in the Kipuka Kanohina Cave System on the Island of Hawaii, USA - GBC170108-1 metaG ...
AACTGTGCAGCGTTTGGGAAAGCCCCTGCCCACTACCCGTGTCTGGGAGGTGTGATTGTAAGGCTTTCCGCGACCTTAGAGAGGGGGGTGATGTACTTAGGGTGGAATGAACGTCGCTCGCCGCACCGTCGTTGCGCGTACGCGTCACTCAAGCAGACGAGCCAGTTGGCAAGGAGTTAAACCACTCAGATGAGGAGGCGGTAATGAGAAGGATTTTCGTTCTCGCTCTCACCGCATTAGCCCTCCTCGGGGTCGTCACACCGGACGCCTTCGCTCAGGCGCCGACCCCGACCTTCAAGATCAACGGGCTAATCGACACCGTGACGACGTACTCCCGCAACGCGAGCAACTACGGCCAAGACGGCGACTTCGCCAGGAACGACACGCAGTGGTATGCACGGTCCCGCGGTCGCTTCGACGTCATCGGTGAGGTCGGCAAGGCCAAGGCCGTTCTCGGTCTCGAGATCGACTTGGCGTTTGGCCAGACCGGGTCCGGCGACAACAACATCCAGACGGCCGGTGCGCAGGTCTGCTTCGGATGCACGGGTAGCTACGACCTGAACACGGACGTGCGCACCGTGCTCGAGCTGAAGTGGCTGTACACCGAGTTCGAGGTGCCGCTCATCCCTGTGCCGACCGTCATGCGGGTCGGCGCCCAGCCGTTCGGCTCGGCGGCGACCTACAAGGTGGGCACGTACGCGACGGGTGACTTCGCCGGCTTGAACATCGTCAGCACGATCACGCCGAACGTGAAGATCAACGTCACGCCGTACGTGGCGGTAGAGGAGCAGCTGGTCGGCCAGAACGGATGCGCCGGGTCCGCCTGCAACGTCTACCCATTCGGAATTGCCCCCAACCAGGTTCGCGGCGACGACTGGGCCTTCATCATCGCGCCCGAGATCACCCCGTTCAAGGGTCTCGACCTCAAGCCGATGTTCTCGTACTTCGGCGCGAATGGCGAGACCAGCGGCTCGGCTCGTCTCGGCCGGGGCGGCGTCGGCCAGGGCGGGACCATCACCGTGGGGAACACCGCCCTGACGGTAGGATCGGCGTTCCGGAACCCGAACACGGGTAACGGCGACGGGATCAACGAGAACCGGTACACCCTCGGCCTCGACGCGCGGCTCCGGTTGGGAGCGTTCTCCCTCGATCCGTCCATCTACTATCAGTTCGGCAATCGCCGGGTCGTCGTACCGACCCAGCTCGCGAGTCCCTCGGGGTTGGGCGCTGGCTCAATCGCGAAGGCGGACATCTCTGCTGGGATGGTCGACATCCGCGCCGGCTATCAGATCGGTCCGTTGCTCCTCGAAGGCCTGTTCATGTTCGCCTCGGGTAACAAGGCCCGAGACACCACGCTGAAGAATGTGAACTACTACCAGGTGCTGAGCGCCGACACGGGCTACCTCGCGGACTGGGGGAACCAGCTGTCGTCCCTGGGTATCGACTACTTCAGCGCGATGAACGAGGCACAGCTTTCCGCTGGCTACCCCGGCAATACGATCGGCTGGGACAAGTACGGCCGATACCAGATGAGCCTCAAGGCGAGCTACTTCCTCACACCGAGCCTGAGCGCGAGCGCCGGCGTGTCCGCCCACATGACCCACCGTGCGATTGACACCGACGCCATCACCCAGAACAACGGATTTGCGGTTGTTCCCATTTCGACATGCCCCGGCCTCGGAACTCCAATCCCCGGGACCAGTAACCAGCTCCTCACTGTTCCTGGTGGCGGTCTGCTCCCGAACTACTGCCAGGGCAAGCAGGATGGCGATACCAACTACATGGGCACCGAGTTCTTCGCCACCGTCACCTGGCGGTTTGCCCCGGGTCTCTCCTGGGACAATGGCTTCGGCTACTTCATCGCGGGCCAGGGCTTGGACGCCTTCACCGGGTCGACCAACGCCGGGCGCAGTGCCAAGGACATCTCGATCCTGACAAGTCGCGTCCGGTTCACGTTCTAACCCGCAAGACTCACGCAGCAGGAATGACGGGCCCGGAGGACCTTCCGGGCCCGTCGTATGTAGAGCCATCCGCCGGTTGCTGTCGTGGTGCGACGCGGGTATAGTGGCGTATGCCCGCTGTCCTGCTGGCCTTCTCTCTCCTGGGTGTCGTCAGCCTGTGCGTGCATATGCCCCACGTTGAAGCCGTCGAGTACCGACTGGAGGTTGCCAACCTCTACCGCGACAGCTTCGCCCACTTCATCGAGGGGCCGATCGGCACCGGGTCAGGCGAGCTGGCGATGCCGAACATGGAGAAGGCGATCGACTCCGGCAGCATCGACCCCGGGGCGCTCCTGACGGATCGCGTTTTCAGATACGGCTGGGACGAGTTAGCGCGCTCGATGGGAGCCGTGAAGGTCCGTGCGACCGTCCGGCCGGGTGAGGGGCCCAGGCGATGGGACGAGGCGCAGTGGGAGGGAACGCCCGGCGAGAGGAGCGTCTGGGTGATCGGCACCCTCGCGACCAACCACCAGGAGGTCTACCAGGTCGCCCTCAATGAGGCAGCCGAAGGATCCACGCTCCAATACTACGTCCCATACCAGGTGGCCTTCCGGCCGACGCCACAGCCGGTCGTCGGGTATCCGCTCGTCTTCATGCGGTTTCACGGCGACAAGGGCGGCCTCTGGGACCGCTATCTCTCGAAGTCCGTGTCGCTGGCCGGTGGTCTCGCCGCCGTCATTGGCATCAACGAGAACCCGACATTCATCGACTGGGTGTACTTCATCGTCCAGCATCCCCCGAAGCCCACGACGTTCAAGGTGGTCATCGGATGGGAGCGCCGCCGATCGGCCGACCGCTCCAACTTCGAGGGTGTGAAGACCAACAACCGATGAGGTGGAGAGATTCGCTGGTCGCGGTCTCCGTTGTCACGGCCTTGGCGTGTGTCTCGGGGTCTGCCCAGACCACCCAGACGCCAGGAGCTGGTGGCGGTAGTCCTGCGGGTATCGGCGGAGCGCCGCTGACGGCACTGGTCAACCAACTCCTCGACCTCTTTCCAAAGGTCTCGGGCGAGGTCATCGAGGTCCGGGGCGACACGGTGATCCTCGACGCGGGAGCCAAGGACGGCGTGCATCCCGACCTCGATGTCGAAGTGTATCGGGAGGGCCGCGAGATCAAGCACCCGAGGACCGGAGAGGTGCTGGGACGCGCGGAGGATATCCTGGGCCGAGTTCGCATCACATCGGTGCAGGACGCCTTCTCGCAGGCGACCTCGAGCACGGCCGGTATCAAGCCCGGGGATCGGTTCCGCACATCGTCTGCCAAGGTGCCGATCGTGCTGCTTCCTCTGCAGGGCGCAGTGCGCGAGGGTCTGGTGGAAGCAGCGACACAGGAACTCGTCGAGCGGCTCGGCGCAACCGGGCGGTTCAAGGTCTCGATGGGTGATGCCATCAATGTCTACCTGTCGCAGGAAGGCATCAAGGCGGAGGATTTCCTCCAGGGTAAGGGTGTTCGTCGGGCGGCGGAGCGATTCAAGGTCGAGAATCTCCTCTCGATATACTTCAAACGGGTCCAGGGCAAGCCGTACATGGAGGTCCGCTTCCATCTTCTGCCTCGGGAGGAGCCAGCCATCAATACGGCGTTCTTCGTGCCGCCGTCGATCCGGTCGGCGGGCGCGCCGGGCGGACGATTCTCCGCCGGCGGCGGGCCAGCCAATCCCCCGCAGGCCAAGGTCAGGTCGCTTCTGGCGCGTCTGCTCGGAGGAGAGCTCGAGGCAGGGAGCTACTCGAGCGGTGAAGGGACGATTCCGCTGCGCCAGGTGGCTCGATTCGGGTTCCCGGTGCTGGCGATGGATGTCGCGGTAGCGCCAGCGGACCGGGTCCCGCGGATGGTCGTGAGCGATGGTGACCAGATCTACATGTACAAGGTCATCGAGCAGCGGATGGAGCCGGAATGGACGAAGTCGGTGCGTCTGATCGGTCGGACAATCTCTGTCCAACTTGCCGACCTCGATGGCGACGGCGTTCTCGAAGTCGTTGGCAATCGCTTCGAGCCGAAGGTCGGACTCAACTCGTTCATTCTCGGCGTCAAGGACGGCAAGCCGAAGATTCTGAACGACAACATCGACGAGTTCCTGTTCGCGGTCGACCTGAAGGGCGACGGCGTCAAGCGCACCCTGTGGACGCAGCGGTACAACAAGACGACGTTCTTCACTCCCGGTCAGGCGTCACAGGTGGCCCTCAACAAGGGGAAGCTGGTCGTGGAGAAGCCAGTCCACGTCCCGAAGGCGTTTCGGCCGATGGGCGCCGCGTTCGGCAACATCACCGGCAAGGATATTCGGTCGCTCGCGTTCGTGGACGAATACAACCGTCTGCAGATCGCTACCGAGGGCGAAGAGGTCTGGCGCTCGGCGACGTCCGTGGGGGGCGGCTACCTCGAGGTCGAGCATGCATACATGTTCACCTCCCGGACGGAGCGGACGAAGCTCTACAAGATCGAGCCGACCCCACTGGCCGTCGACCTCGATGGCGACGGCGTGGAGGAACTGGTCGTCCCCCAGAACCTGGTCAAGGAAGGCCTCGTAGCCATCGTGTTCAAGGGCCCCGCCGGATTCCGGTTGCAATCGGTGAACACCGGATTTGAAGGCGGCATCACGGCGCTCGGCGCATTCAAGAGTGAGGACGGACAACCTTCGTTGATCGCTGCCGTGGTGCGGTTCAGCGGTCTTACGGGCCTCCTCAAGGTCTCCGGCGAGACGCAGATCATCATGACTGTCCCGCAGGACTGAGTCTCGTCGCTCAGCCGTCGATGATCAAGGCCGTCCGGGGTGTCCGCGATCTTCTGCCGTCGGAGACTCGCCACTGGCAGCGCGTGGAGCACGCAGCGCGGCGGGTATTCGAAGTCTACGGGTATCGGGAGATTCGCGTCCCGATCTTCGAACGCACGGAGCTGTTCGCGAAGGGCATCGGCGACGAGACCGACATCGTCAAGAAGGAGATGTACACATTCGAGGACAGGGGCGGGGAATCCCTGACCCTTCGACCCGAGGCCACGGCGGGTGTCCTGCGCGCGTACATCGAGAACGGCTTTCACGTGGAGCCGAAGCCCGTTCGGCTCTACACGATGGGGCCGATGTTCCGATACGAGCGGCCGCAGGCCGGCCGATACCGGCAGTTCCACCAGGCGAATGTCGAAGCCCTTGGCGAGACCCATCCGGCGCTGGACGCCGAGGTGATTGCCATGCTCATGGATTTCTTCGGCGCCCTCGGTCTCGCCGGCCAACTGGAGCTGCAGGTGAACTCGATCGGGGATCGCGAGTCCCGCGGGATCTTCGTCGCCCGCCTCGTGGAGTATCTACGTCCTCATCGAGACGAGCTGTGCGGGGAGTGCCGGGCGCGAATCGACCGGAACCCGCTCCGCGTGCTGGACTGCAAGGTCCCGAGTTGCCAGCCGATCATCGAGAAGGCGCCGTCGATTCTCGAGGCGCTGTCTCCCGAGGCGGCGGAGCACTTCGACAGCGTGCGTAGCCGCCTGGATGCCATGGCCCTCCCACACACGGTGAACCCTCGGCTGGTGCGCGGATTGGACTACTACGTGAGGACGACGTTCGAGGTCCTGACGACGGCGCTGGGCGCCCAGAATGCCGTGGCGGGCGGGGGTCGATACGATGGCCTCATCGCGCACCTGGGAGGACCGCCGGACCCCGGGATCGGCTTTGCGATCGGCCTCGAGCGCGTGGTGCTGCTTCTTGGCGACCAGGCGGGCGCCGCGGCGCCGCTCGCCCTGTTGATTCCGCTCGGGGACGCCGCGCTCGATCGCCTCCTGCCGGCGGCTCGCAGGGCACGGCAGCGGGGGATCCGGGTCGAGATCGGCTACGGCCAGCGACGGCTGCCCAGGGAGCTCGAGCGTGCCAACCGCCTGGGCGCTCCATGGGCGGTGATCGCCGGAGACGACGAGCTCGCGAACGGCGAAGCGCTGCTGCGCGAGATGCAGAGCGGCGAGCAGCGCCGCGTCGCGCTTGATGGCCTCGCCGACGAGCTCGTGCGGCTTGCCGCTCTCTCGGACGGGACCGCACTGCGTCCATGAGCCGCGATCACCCATATCGCACGCGCACGTGCGGGGAGCTTCGCGTCACCCACGTGGGCGAGACGGTGCGTCTGGCGGGGTGGGTCCATCGCAAGCGCGATCATGGGAATCTCGTGTTCGTGGATCTCCGCGATCACCACGGGCTCACCCAGTGCGTGATCAATGCCGCGAGCCCGGTTTTTCGCCAGGCTGATGCCCTCAGACCTGAAACCGTCGTCACCGTCAGCGGCGACGTTGTCGCGCGTGCGAGCGATGCGGTCAATCCGAAGCTCGGGACCGGCGAGATAGAGCTGGCCGTCAAAGAGCTCACGGTGCTGTCGATCGCCGAGCCAGTTCCGCTCCAGGTCGCGAGCGACGCGGAGTTTCCGGAGGAGACTCGGCTGCGGCACCGATTCCTCGATCTGCGACGCGAGAAGCTGCACGCGAACATCGTGCTGCGCTCACACGTCATTGCGAGCATTCGCCGGCGGATGATCGCGGCAGGCTTCCTGGAGTTCCAGACGCCGATTTTGACGTCGAGCTCTCCCGAAGGTGCGCGCGACTACCTCGTGCCGAGCCGGGTCCATCCTGGGAAGTTTTACGCGCTGCCGCAGGCGCCCCAACAGTTCAAGCAACTGCTGATGGTGGCCGGCTTCGATCGTTATTTTCAGATCGCGCCGTGCTTCCGGGACGAGGACGGCCGCGCGGACCGCTCGCCGGGGGAGTTCTACCAGCTCGATTTCGAGATGTCGTTCGTGACGCAGGAGGACGTCTGGGCGGCGATCGAGCCGGTGATTTCCGGTGTGTTCGAGGAGTTTGGGCGCGGCCGGGCGGTGACCCCGCCGCCATTTCCGCGCATCCCGTTCGACGAGGCTATGTTGAAGTACGGCACGGACAAACCTGATCTGAGGAATCCGCTCACGATTGCCGATGTCGGTGCTGTGTTCGCCGGATCGGGATTCTCGCTCTTCGCCGATGCCGCCTCGCGCGGTGCCGTTGTACGGGCAGTGGTGGCGGCAGGCGCGGCGAGTCGGCCTCGGAGCTTCTTCGACAGGCTCGAATCATGGGCCAAGGAGCAGGGCGCAGCGGGCCTCGGCTGGATCGCCCTGGCCGAGGGCGGCGCGCGAGGCCCCATCGCCAAATTCCTGGACGCGGAGCGCCTCGCTCGATTGTCCGCGGCGTCGGGGGCGCGGGCCGGGGACTGCATCTTCTTCGTATGCGACCGCCGCGCCGCGGCGGAGTCCCTCGCGGGGAAGCTGCGGCTCAAGCTCGGCACCGACCTCGATTTGGTCGAGAAGGACGCCTACCGGTTCTGCTGGATCACGGATTTTCCTATGTACGAGCGGGACGAGGAAAGCGGCAGCATCGTGTTCAGCCACAATCCGTTCTCGATGCCACAGGGCGGCCTCGAAACGCTGGAGACGCAGGATCCCCTGACGATCAAGGCGTACCAGTACGACATCGTGTGCAACGGTGTGGAATTGTCGAGCGGCGCAATCCGCAATCACCGGCCCGATATCATGTACAAGGCGTTCGCGATCGCGGGGTACGGGAAGGACGAAGTGGAAGCGCGGTTCGGGGGAATGCTGAACGCGTTCCGCTACGGCGCCCCTCCGCACGGCGGGTCCGCGCCCGGCATCGACCGCATCGTGATGCTGCTGGCCGACGAGCGGAATATCCGCGAGGTCATAGCGTTCCCGATGAATCAACAAGCCCAGGATCTGCTGATGCAGGCGCCCTCGTCCGTCGACCCTCGGCGCCTCAAGGAGTTGCACCTCACGCTCGATGTGCCGCCGCAGGCGGGGCCAGGCGCGCCGTGACGCGCGGGATCGCGGACGACATGAGGCTTCATTGACGGAAGCCACGCACGCAACGCGCCGGATCGTGCTGCCTCCCGATGTGAATCACCTCGCCCTTCTCGGCCGGAACGACGAGCACCTGCGTGCCCTCGAGTCGCTGTACGACGTGCGTATCACGGCGCGGGGCCACGACGTGACGGTTCGAGGGGACGAGCGTCAGGTCGGCGAGGCCGAGAGAGTGCTGCGAGACCTCGTGCAGATGCTGCGAGAACGACCATCGCTCGGCGCGTCCGACATCCGGTCGGCGTTGCGGCTGACCGCCCAGCAGCCATCGGCGGACGTGAAGGGGCTCCTCGCGGACGCGGTGACGGTGCCGTCGCGCCGGAAGGTGATCTCACCCAAGACCCTGACCCAGAAGCGATACCTCGATGCCATCCGCACGCACGATCTGGTGATCGCCATCGGACCGGCGGGGACAGGAAAGTCGTATCTGGCCGTCGCGATGGCTGTCTCGGCACTCGTCAAGCGCGAGGTTGCGCGCATCATCCTCACGCGCCCGGCCGTCGAAGCCGGTGAGCGACTGGGGTTTCTCCCCGGCGACCTCGTCGAGAAGGTCCATCCGTATCTCCGTCCCCTCTACGACGCGCTCTACGACATGCTGGAGCCCGACAAGGTAGCGGCGCTGACGGAGAAGAGTGCCATCGAGATCGCCCCGCTCGCGTACATGCGCGGTCGCACGCTGAACGACGCGTTCATCATCCTCGACGAGGCGCAGAACACGACGTCCGAGCAGATGAAGATGTTCCTCACGCGTCTCGGCTTCAACGCCAAGATGGTCATCACGGGCGATATCACCCAGGTCGACCTGCCCCAGAACCGTCCGTCCGGCCTCATCGAGATCCAGAGCGTGCTCCAGGGGATCGACGGCATCCGGTTCGTCTACTTCGATGATCGGGACGTGGTTCGGCACGACCTCGTCTCGGCAATCATCCGCGCCTATGACCGCCTTCCGGCAGGTGGCACGGTTCGTCGGCCGGCGGCCCCGGAGGGTGACGTGTCGATCTCACCGGCTCCGTGAGCATCAGCGTCCGGAATCGACAGCGACGCATCCCGATCTCGCCGGCGCGATTGCGCCGGCTCGCTCGGCGGACTCTCCTGGCGGTCGGCCGATCCGATCGGGACGTCCACGTCAGCGTCGTCGACGACCGTGAAATCCGACGGCTCCATGGCCGCTACCTCGGTCGACGTCGGGCCACGGACGTGATCGCCTTCAACCTCGAGGGCCCTGTGTCCTCCCCCCTCCTCGGCGAAATCGTGATTTCGGCAGAGACGGCGAAGCGCCAGTCTCGTCAGGTTGGCGTGCCGGTCGCGCTGGAACTGGATCTGCTGCTCGTTCACGGGCTCTTGCATCTCGCCGGGTGGGATGACCACGAGCCGCGCGCCGCGCGCCGCATGCACGAGCGCGAGCGGGCCATCCTCTCGTGCGCGCATCGCTCAGCGGTCCCCGATCGTCTCTGGACGGGCCTCTTGCCGCAATCATGACGTATCGCGCCGGCTTCGTTGCGCTCGTCGGCCGGCCCAACGTGGGCAAGTCCACGCTGCTGAACCGACTCGTGGGCGAAAAGATGGCGATCGTCTCGCGCCGACCTCAGAGCACGCGGACGCGTATCACGGGCATCAAGCAACTGCCCGATGCTCAGGTGGTGTTCATCGACACGCCTGGGTTGCACGCGGCGGCTGGGCAGCTCGATCAACTCATGCAGAAGACCGTGGACCGGGCGCTCGAGGACGTCGATCTGGTGTGCTGGGTCGCCGACGTCACGGCGCGGTCCGTCGAGATGGATGAACGCGCGCTCGACCGATTGAGCGACGCCCGCGTTCCCGTGTACTGTTGTCTGAACAAGATCGATACGATCGCGCCGAAGGCGCGGCTGCTCCCGGTAATCGCTCGCTACCGGACGCGCTTTCCGTTTGCCGAGATCGTGCCGATCTCGGCGGAGCACGGGATCAACTGCGACCGCTTGCTCGATCTCATCCTCCAGGCCATGCCCGAGCGGCCCGCGTACTTTCCGGCCGACACGTTGACCGACCAGCCCGAGACCTTCTTCGTCGCGGAGGTCATCCGGGAGCAGATCTTTCGCCTCACCGATCAGGAAGTCCCGTACGCGTGTGCCGTGCAGGTGAGCGAGTTGGTCGAACGGCACCGGCCGGAGTGCCTGTACGTCCGGGCGAGCATCTTCGTCGAGCACGACTCCCAGAAGGGGATCGTGATTGGCAAGAGCGGTGCGATGCTCAAGCGGATCGGCGCCGCGGCGCGTCAGGATCTGGAACGCTTCTTCGGCGTCAAGGTCTACCTCGACCTGGCGGTGCGCACGCGGCGCAACTGGAGAAGCGACGACCAGGCCTTGCGGGAGTTCGGATTCCTGCTGACGTCTTAGGTATCGGGCGGTTGATATCGGCGACATGACGATTCATCGGACACCCGCGGTGGTCATCGGGCGGCGCGCGCTGGGCGAGAGCGACCGCCTCGTCGACTTCTACTCGCTCGAGTTCGGCAAGGTGCGAGGCGTCGCCCGGTCGGCGCGACGGCCTCGTTCTCGCTTCGGGAGTGCGCTGGAGCTGTTCACGCTCGGAGAGCTCGTCTTCTTCGAGACTGGCCGGAGCGATCTGGTCCGCATCGACCACTTTGACATCAGCGAATCCTTTGTCGACGTGCGGGAGCACCTCGAGCGATTGGGAGAGGGCGCCTGGGCCATCGAATGCGTCGCACGGCTGTCGGCCGACCGCGATCCCCATCCCGCCCTCTTCCGCCACATCGTCCGGAGCCTGCGGGCGCTCGCTGCCACCCGACGTCCCGCCTGGGTGTCGGTGTGCTTTGCGCTCCACGCTGTCGATTTGCTCGGGCACCGGCCACGGATCGATCGCTGCGTCGGGTGTGCTCGGCCGTATCCGTTTCGGGCAGCCACGCTCGACGTGGAGGCCGGAGGCCTGGTGTGCGACGGGTGTGCGTATGGCGTCGACGCCATGCCAGTCTCCGGCCAGGCGGTCGGAGCCCTGACGAGGCTCCGAGGCCTCTCCTGGGATCGAGCGCTGCGGCTGCGGCCGGCCTCGGACCTCGAGCGCGAGATGGCGGGGCTCGTCGAGAATCTCATGGCACGACTCGCAGGCCAGGCGTCACGCTCGTCCCGGTTTCTGGGACAGATCCGCCGGTCGTTCTCGCTGGTCGCCGAGCCCCGGTCTCCGTATCGCTAGTCCGCGGCAGGACGCAGAGGGGTCGGGTCGGCCGGCCGATGCGTCCGTGCTATTCTCGGATTCATGTCAGCGAGCATGGACACACTGGTTTCTCTCTGCAAGCGACGCGGATTCGTCTTTCAATCGAGCGAGATCTACGGCGGCACCGGCTCGTGCTGGGACTACGGTCCGCTCGGCGTCGAGCTGAAGAACAAGATCAAGCGGGTGTGGTGGCGGGATTTCATCCAGCGGCGCACCGACATGGTCGGATTGGACGCGGCCATCCTCATGCACCCGTCCGTATGGAAGGCGAGCGGGCACGTCGACCACTTCACAGACCCGATGGTGGATTGCCGCGAGTGTCGTCACCGGTTCCGGGCCGACAAGGTGGACGAGATCGCCTGGGTACACTATTGCCCGGCGACCAAGGGCAACAAGTTCACGATTCCTGCGGGCGAATCGTGTGGGCATTGTGGGGAACGGCGCGCACTCTGCCCGAACTGCGGGAAGGGGGAACTGACAGCGCCCCGCCAGTTCAATTTGATGTTCAAGACCTTCATGGGGCCGGTCGAGGAGGACGCGGCCCTCACGTACCTGCGCCCCGAGACAGCCCAGGGCATCTTCGTCAACTTCGACAACGTGCTGCAGTCGATGCGACGAAAGCTGCCCTTTGGGATCGGGCAAATCGGGAAGTCGTTTCGAAACGAGATCACGCCCGGGAACTTCATCTTCCGGACCCGTGAGTTCGAGCAAATGGAAATCGAGTTCTTCGTCAATCCGAACGAGGTCGTCGGCGGGCACCCGGCGGACGAGTACTGGCACGAGCGGTGGATCGAAGACTGCATGGCGTTCTTCGGTCGCTACGGCTTGAGCCCGGACCGGCTCCGTCTCCGCGAGCACGATCGGGATGAGCTGGCGCACTACGCGAAGCGCACCGTCGACGTCGAATATCGGTTCCCCATCGGGTGGAGCGAGCTGATGGGCATCGCCAACCGGACCGACTTCGACTTGAAGCAGCACGCGAAGTGGAGCGGGAAGTCGCTCACGTATTTCGACGAGGAGCGCAAGGAGCACGTCGTGCCCTACGTGATCGAGCCGGCGGCGGGAGTCGACCGCATGCTTCTCGCGTTTCTCGTCGAGGCGTATCGCGAGGAGGAAGTGCGCGGGGAGAAACGGACCGTGCTCCGGTTCCATCCCGAGTTGGCCCCGGTCTCGGTCGCCGTCCTGCCGCTCCTCAAGCGTCGGGAGGACATCGTGAAGACGGCGCGGGCGATCCGCGACGATCTGGCGCGGTACTGGACGACGCACTACGACGACACGGCGGCGATCGGCCGGCTGTACCGGCGTCAGGACGAGGTCGGCACGGCGTACTGCCTCACCGTCGATGTCCAGACCGTTGGCGACGCCGCGACCGGGGAGCGTGGCGACGAGCGGGTGACGATCCGCGATCGCGACTCCATGGAACAGATCCGGGTTCCGATATCGGAGCTGGCGCCGGTCCTCAGAGAGCTTCTAGAGGGGGGGAAGTGGGCGACCGTGGCTCCTCGGTTTGCAGTGGCGGGAGCCGAGGCGACCCGCGAGGGTTGAATGCGGCCGGCCGCGAACCTGGGGCTCTACGGACTCTGAGACGGCGGTCGACCTGGCAAGCCCAGGCTCGGAGATGACGACGGTCGTGGCGGCAAACCCAGGGTCGGGCCACCGGCCTGCGGTGGCGCTGCTGCCGTTGGCAGCGCGGGCGTCGGGAGCGGTGCTGGGACTGGCGTAAGCGGCTGTGTAGAACTCGGCGGCGGAGTCGGCTGCCCTTGATCGGCAGGCTCCGGGCGGGCAGGCAAAGCCACAGCGGGCGCCGACCTCGGCGAACCGCACGGCGCCTTTGGTTCGGTGCCTGCGACGAACGCCATTGTGACGGGTCGGGCGCACGCGTCGCCGGCGGCGAGGTCGACCGACGCGAGAACGACGCGTTCGGGAATCGGGAAGTCCTCCGTGGGCGTGCCGGCGAGTGCCTGGGCCATGAAGGCCGTCCAGATCGGCACCGCGACCCGCGAGCCTGTTTCGTCCCGTCCCAGGCTCCTGGGTCGGTCGTATCCCACCCACACTCCCGTGGCGAGCTTCGGTGTGTAGCCAACGAACCAGGCATTGGAGTAATCGTTGGTCGTTCCCGTCTTGGCCGCAGCCGGTCGACCCAGAGCCTTGGCGGCGGCTCCGGTGCCCCGGTCGATCGTGCCTCTCAGCATGTGGGTGGCGACGTATGCAATCTCGGGAGACAGGACCTGTTTGCCCTGAGGAGCGTTCTCCTCGATCAGCTTCCGCTGTCCGTCGAGCACGTAGCGAATCGCCGTCGGACGGATCCACAGGCCCTGATTCGCGAGGGCGCCGTAGGCTGAGGTCAACTCGAGCAGGGTGAGGTCCGACGTCCCGAGGGCAATGGAGAGATTGTCGCCAAGCGGACTCTCCACACCCAACCGGCGGGCCACTTCGACGGTGCGACGGATGCCGATCTGCTCCTGGAGCTTGACCGCAGCGACGTTGATCGACTCCTCGATGGCCTGCTGCAGCGTGACGGGACCGCGGAATTTCCGATCGTAGTTGTCGGGCTTCCACGGCTTTCCGCTCTTGCCGACCGGGTACTCGACCGGCGAATCGTCGACGATCGTCGCGGGCGTGAGTCCCGACTCGAGCGCAGCGATGTACACGAACGGCTTGAACGCAGAACCGGGCTGACGGCGCGCCTGGACAGCGCGGTTGAACTCGCTCTTGAAGAAATCGTATCCGCCGACCATCGCCTTGATATATCCCGTCTGAGGCTCGAGGGCGAGGAGCGCGCCCTCCGGCCGGTCAGCGGGCGTGGGAGGCGCCGGCGACGATGACGCCCCCGTTCCCTTCTTGGCGGTCGCCGTGGCCCGCCGGGACTCGAGCGCGCGGAGGCCATCGCGCAGTGCCTGTTCGGCTTTGAGCTGCATGCTCGGCGAGAGCGTCGTGTACACATGGAGCCCACCCTTGAAGACGATGTCGGCCCCATATTGCTGTTCGAGAAGTTGCTGGACGTATTCGAGGTAGTACTGGCCCGTGCTGCGGCGGCGCTCCGGCGGAACGAGGGCCAATTCCTGTCCACTCGCGCGCTTGGCTTCGTCTTGGTTGAGCATCCCGGTGCCGACCATTCGAGCCAGGACGATGGCTCTCCGACGCCTGGCGGAGTCGAGGTGCTCGAAGGGGGAGTACGTGGTCGGAGCCTTGGGCAGGCCAGCGAGCAGCGCCGACTCTGCCAACGCGAGCTCCCCGACGCCCTTGCCGAAGAACGTGCGGGCAGCGGCTTCCACGCCAAACGCGCCGTGACCGAAATAGATCTGGTTGAGGTAGAGCTCGAGGATACGTTCCTTCGAGTATCGCCGCTCGAGCTCGATCGCGAGCACCGCTTCCTTGAGCTTACGCTCGAGGCTCTTGTCCGGGGTGAGGAACAGGACCTTCGCGAGCTGCTGGGTAATCGTACTGCCGCCCTCGACGATGCGACCGTGACGGAAGTTTTGATAGACGGCGCGCGCGATTCCCGTGGGGTCGACCCCGTAATGCGAGTAGAAGCGGGCGTCCTCCGTGGCGATGACGGCATCGCGCAGCGGCTTGGGAATCTGAGCGAGGGGCACGAAGATCCGCCGTTCGACGTGGAGTTCGGTGATGAGTTCGTCGTTCTCGTCGTAGACCTTGCTGCCCTCGCTCGGATCGAAGCGTTCGAGAGCGGTGACCGACGGCAACGATCGCGGGAGAATCGTGAGGATCCAGAAGGTCGCGATTGCCAGCCCTGCGAGGCCCACGGTGAGCACCGCGGCTGAGGCGGCGATGATCCATCGGCGCCATCGGCGGCCAGGTGTCGCTGCCCGTTTCCCGCGCCGCCGACGCGCCATACGATGACATTATACAAGCGTGAACGCCGATCGCTCGTCCTGCGCCTTGTTCGACGAGCTCTCGTGGCGAGGGCTCGTGGCGGACAGCACCAAACCGCGCGAATTGCGCGAGCATCTGCAGGGGGCGTCTCGCGTCGCTTGTGTCGGGTTCGACCCGACCGCCGACCGTCTCCATGTCGGAAGGTTGCGGTCTCTACTCACCCTCCGGCGGATCCAGGAGTGCGGGCACCGCCCGATCGTGTTGATCGGGGGCGGCACGGGTCTCATCGGTGATCCGAGCGGCAAGCTGGGCGAGCGACTTCTGAATCCCGCGGCGCAGGTGGCGGCATGGGCGGAGCGTCTCAAGACCCAGGTGCAGCGTTTCCTCGACTTCGAGCACGCGGTCCTCGCTGACAACTACGAGTGGCTGTCAAAGCTCCAGGTGATTTCGTTCCTGCGGGATGTCGGCAAGCACTTCCCCCTTTGGCACCGTGCTGGGACGCGAGTCGGTGCGATCGCGCATGACCCGTTCCGACGAGGGAATCTCGTACACGGAGGTCAGCTATCAGGCTCTGCAAGCGTACGATTTCCTCGCGTTGCACGAGCGATGCGGCTGAACGCTTCACCTCGGCGGCACGGATCAGTGGGGGAATATCACGGCGGGGAGAGTTGATCCGTCGGATCAAGGGTGAGACCGTGTTCGGCATCACGCTCCCTCTCGTCACGAAAACGGATGGGACGAAATTCGGCAAGACGGAAGCCGGAACGATCTGGCTCGACGCGGCGAAGACGTCGCCGTACGAGTAGTATCAATTCTGGCTCAACACACCCGACGAAGACGTGGTGACCTATCTCAGGTATTTTACGTTCCTCGCTCGCGATGACGTCGACGCGCTCGCGGTCGAACTGCGTGAGGCTCCCGAGAAGCGTGAGGGCCCAGCGCAGCCTCGCACGCGATGTCACCGCATTGGTGCATAGGACTGCAGCAACGCGAGAGGCCGAAGCGACCAGCCGTGCGCTATTCTCCGGAGACGTCGACACCCTGACGGAACCCCAACTCGACGACGTCTGCCGGACCATGCCGAATACGGTGCTTCTCCCGGGAGGAGGTCACCCGGGCGTCGCTGGCGGAGTTGCTCACACGTGTCGGACTCACGGTCTCCAAGAGGGAGGCCCGCGATCTGTTGTCTGCCGGCGCTATCTCGGTCAACGGACGAAGGATAGCCGAAGCCGACACCACACTGACCGGGGACGCCCTTCGATTCGACCGGTTCCTGTCCTGCTCTTCCGGAGAGGCAACAAGAGCTATCACGCCGCGACCGTCGGTTCGGAGCAAAAGCCTTGAAAAAGAAGGCGTGATCGAGCCAGGAACGGTGGGCCTAGTGAGCACGACGAATCCGTGAGGAATTGCTTGACACTTCTGTGAAGGATCCGTATCATCACTCCTTGCCCAAGCCCTTGAACGTAGGTTGAGTGGTTGGGTGGTTGAGAGCAGGCAGCCGGCCGGATGTTTCCAGCTGACCTCCGCTTCAACTCCTGAGGGGTTCACGCCCCGCCGATCTTTGAAAATCGCATATGTTACTGGCTCACCGATGATGTGAGCACCATCCGTAACTACTGAGTACCTTGCGCTCGACCGACGCAACGAACCAAGCAAGGTTGAGCATCTAGGGACCAGGTTTCAGATTTGTCGCTTCATTCATGGCGAGTTTGATCCTGGCTCAGAGCGAACGCTGGCGGCGTACTTAACACATGCAAGTCGAACGGGGATCAGTGGGTTAGCAATAATTCGCTGGTCCTAGTGGCGCACGGGTGAGTAACACGTGGGTAACCTGCCCTTGAGACCGGAATACCCCCTCGAAAGGGGGGCTAATGCCGGATACGTTCCTCGGATCGACAGGTCTGGGGAGGAAAGGTGGCGCAAGCTGCCGCTCTTGGAGGGGCTCGCGGCCTATCAGCTAGTTGGCGGGGTAACGGCCCACCAAGGCGATGACGGGTAGCTGGTCTGAGAGGACGACCAGCCACACGGGGACTGAGACACGGCCCCGACTCCTACGGGAGGCAGCAGTGGGGAATTTTCCGCAATGGGCGAAAGCCTGACGGAGTGACGCCGCGTGTGGGACGAAGGCCTTCGGGTCGTAAACCACTGTCAGTGGGAAAGATGGATGCCGGCGCGATAACCGTCGGTATCTGACGGTACCTGCAGAGGAAGCCCCGGCTAACTCTGTGCCAGCAGCCGCGGTAAGACAGAGGGGGCAAGCGTTGCTCGGAATTACTGGGCGTAAAGGGCGCGTAGGCGGGATGGCAAGTCGGTCGTGAAATCCCTCGGCTCAACTGAGGAACGTCGATCGATACTGCTGTTCTTGAGGATTGCAGAGGAGACTGGAATTCCCGGTGTAGCGGTGAAATGTGTAGAGATCGGGAGGAACACCGGTGGCGAAGGCGGGTCTCTGGGCAATTCCTGACGCTGAGGCGCGAAAGCGTGGGGAGCAAACGGGATTAGATACCCCGGTAGTCCACGCTGTAAACGATGACGACTAGGTGTGGGGGGGTTCAGTCCCTTCCGTGCCGCAGCTAACGCATTAAGTCGTCCGCCTGGGGAGTACGGCCGCAAGGTTGAAACTCAAAGGAATTGACGGGGGCCCGCACAAGCGGTGGAGCATGTGGTTCAATTCGATGCAGAGCGAAGAACCTTACCTGGGCTTGACATGCAGGAAGTAGAAACCGGAAACGGGGACGACCTGTTGAGTCAGGAGCCTGCACAGGTGGTGCATGGCTGTCGTCAGCTCGTGCCGTGAGGTGTTGGGTTAAGTCCCGCAACGAGCGCAACCCTCACCCTATGTTGCCATCGGGTTATGCCGGGCACTCTTAGGGAACTGCCGGCGAAGAGCTGGAGGAAGGGGGGGATGACGTCAAGTCCGTATGCCCCTTATGTCCAGGGCTACACACATGCTACAATGGCCG
>Ga0187894_10003403_pt1 | contig 17867 bp, 14 predicted proteins | sample GBC1701081metaG_FD_136650 | JGI IMG/M metagenome (GOLD analysis project Ga0187894, IMG submission 136650) | White microbial mat communities from a lava cave in the Kipuka Kanohina Cave System on the Island of Hawaii, USA - GBC170108-1 metaG ...
CAAGTCCAAATAATGACTTGATGCGGTTAGAGGGAAAAGATTTTAGGTTATCCAATTTCATAACCTAAACTAAATTATCAATGAACTTGATTTTCTAAAGAAGTTTATCGGAACATTTAATAAATTCCTGCAATTGCAGCTAATACAACTATAACTCCGACAACAGCTAACGCCTGTATTAGCGTGAATTTGCCGGTTGGATCAATTTTATTTACACCGTCTGAGTTTGCGTAGAGATATTTGTGCAAAGAGATAGGGTCAAAAGAATCCCCCTCAAAGCTATCCATCGAAACGAACCGTCCCCTCGACGGATTCATGTACCTTGCTCTCAAGTAGTAGAAACCAAGATTCGCGTCGAACTGTTCTCCCGTGTAGAGATAATCGTTTTCCGTAGTGCCTGTACTGTTTATCAAAGAACCGAATGCGTCGAAATCATAAGTGTCCGTCACGACACCCAAAGCATCTGTTAATAATCTAACAGAACCGTGTCCATCGTAGCCATAGAAAGAGAGCGAGCAGTTAGCAGTGAGCGGTGAGCAGTTTTGACTTATCAAATCATGTCCGAAAGTGAATTGCTTTGTGACGTTTCCGTTTTGGATTTCTTCAACAACTTGCGCGTAGCCCGTCAGGTTGTTCGTGTCAATGAGATAGTTTGTCGTCACTCCATTAACGGTTTTACCGACACGATTTCCATCGCCGTCATAAATGAACGTGGCTTGACCGTTGTTGAGCGATGTTAAGCGGTTCTCGAAATCGTAAGCGTAAGAGTTTGTGTTAGATTGAATCGTGTTGCCGTTCGCGTCATAAGAATCGGATTGCAAACGGTCATTCGCATCAAAGCTGTTTGTTTGATTTGGAACAGCAGAAACGCTTGATGTCCTTTGCAAGCGATTTCCAACAGAATCATAACCGTAAGAAATGCTGCCGTTGTTTGTCGCATTTTGACTGTTGACGATTGTTTCACTCGTTAAGCGATATAAATCATCGTAAGTGTAATTAACAACACGACCGCTTTGCTCTGCAACACTTGTTCTGTTTCCACTTGCTCCGAGTGTGTAGGAATACGAAGCGAGGTTTGATGCGCCGTTTGAAACCGTCAGCGTCGTCAAGCGATTCAGAGTGTTGTAAGCGTAGCTAGTTGTGATGCCGTTCGGATAAGAATAGCTTTGCAAATTACCGACTGAATCGTAAGTGTAATTCGTCGTGTTCGCTCCCGAAGGCAAACGATTGTCTTTCACGCTTTGCAAACGATTCAAAACATCATAGCTGTATTCGACTGAAACTCCGTTTGTGTGGTTTGAATTTACACTTTGCAGATTGCTTGCATCGTTGTAGGTGTAGCTTAAAGTTCCAAATGGCGTTTGCTTTGATGTTAAGCGATTGCGAACATCGTAAGAATAGGTTGTAGTTCCCGTCGCGTCGGTCATCGTCTGTCGTTGACCAAGCAGGTTGTAGGTGAATGAAACTGTCGGCTGATTCAAACTCGCGTCGGGTGTTTTCGACAACAATCTTCTCATGTTGTCGTAACCGAATGTGGTTGTCTTGCCATTGAAATCCGTCTTCGATGAAAGCGAGCCGTCGTTTGAATACGAATAAGTTTCAATTTGTCCAAGCGGCAGAACTCTTTTCACACGACGACCTAAGCGGTCGTATTCGTAGCGGGTTGTTCGATTCAAAGCATCTGTTTGTGAAATCTGTTGACCGACTTCGTTGTAGCCATAAACTGTTTCCTGATTCAATGCGTCTTTGACTTTGAACATCCGACCTAAATTGTCGTAGAAGAATTGCGTAATCTTTCCTGCTTGGTCTGTCTTTGATGTGTTGCGACCTAATGCGTCGTAAACAACCAAATCAAAAGTCGAATCGGGATATATTGTCTTAGTTCTGCGATTAAGAGAATCGTATTCATAACTCCAAGCACGATTCAAAGCATCGGTCATCGAAAGCTGATTCCCGTTCGTGTCGTAGGCGAATGATGTGATTTGGTTCAGCGCGTTCTTAACAGATGTCCTGCGTCCGGCATCGTCGTAAAAGTAAGTCGTCACATTGCCGCGAGCATCGGTTGAGGTTTTCACTTGTCCGTTTGCATCGTAGGTTGTTGTTGTGAAAGTGGCATCGGGATAAGTCGTTTTCACAAGTCGCCCGATTACGTCGTAATCAAACGATGTCACACGACCCAGACGGTCTTTGCTTGTCTTACGTCTGCCTTCTGCGTCGTAAGTGGTTTCTTCAAACGACGAATCGGGATAGGTTGTTTTTATCAAACGACCCATCGAGTCATAAAGAAATTCCGTTCTTCTTCCCGCTTGATCTATCGTTGCATGTTGTTGACCAATTGAGTTGTATTCAACCTGTGAGAATGTCCCGTCTGCATAAATCGTTTTCTTCAAGCGGTTCAACGAGTCGTATTCAAATGTAGTCGTGATTGTCTCGGTCTGATTGTTTGGAAGCGTTCTTGTTGTAGTTGAACTCACACGATTGCCGTTGCCGTCATAACCGAATCTTGTTTCGTGTCCGGTCGGGTCAGTCTCTTTCGTCATATAACCAAACGAGTTGTATTGATATGAAGTCGTCTGATTCAAAGCGTTCGTCTGCGACGAGAGCAAGCCGTTTTGAATGTTGTATGTGAATCTCGTCATGTTGTTCAGCGCGTCTTTGGTTGTCAGAAGATTTCCCGCACTGTCGAATGTGTTTGTCGTTACATTGTTTCGCGCATCTTTCGTAGTCAAGACTTGCCCGCGTGAGTTGTAAGTAAACTCAGTGCGGTTGCCTAAAGGGTCTGTCATTGATGTTCTGTGGTCGAATGCGTCGTAGGTGTAAACGGTAGTCTTGCCTAGCGCGTTTGTTTCACTCAACACATTGTCATTCGCGTCGTAGCTGAACAACATCTCGTTTCCAAGTGAGTCACGTTTCAACAAAACATTTCCGCGCTCGTCGTATTCGTATCGTGTGGGCTGATTCAATCTGTCATTAACAATCTCAACTCTTGCAGCAAGGTTGTGCGTGTAAACTATCTCACGTCCGAATGCGTCAACGTGTTTTAGCAATCGCCCGTTTGCATCGTATTCGTTTCTTATCGGCTGAATCCCTCGCGGGTCAACTATCTTCTCAAGATGATGCGGAACGGTTGAAAGATAGGTAAAAGTTGTAGTATTCAAGGCGCGGTCTGTGAACGAAATCAAATCTCCCGCAGCATCGTAAACATAACTCATCACCTCACCAGCAGGGTCTTGAATCTGTGTGATTCTTCCAAACGAATCTCTTACAAATGTGACGCTCTTGCCGGAGGAATGAAAGATGCCGTTTGCGTTGATTGTTAATTGATTGTTGTTTGTGTCACGAATTGTTTCGAGTCCCGTTTGTTGATTGATTACAAACTCAGTCCCGTCTTCTGTCGTGAACTTAAAGCGCGAAGAATTGAAAATGCCCTGACCATTGAAGCCAATCAAATCAACCGGTCCCGGAATGCTTCCCGCTATCTGAACCGCGTTGTCTCCCAAAACTTCGAGTTTGCCTACTGTTCCTGCCATCGGTATAAACGTAAGAGTTCCGCCCGTTATCGGAGTGAAGTTCTGACACTGCGGAGTGACACGCGCCTCGAACTTAAAGACCTTTCCGTCGGGCATCGTAACCGTAACGATGTGCGGGCGAGTCGCTTCGACACAATACTGCGGCGGGAACGTAGCCGATGCCGTCTCATACCAACGAAGTCCCAACACGCTTGATTTCTCAACGCGAATGTTGCGAATGCCAAGCGTCCAGCCATAGCCGAAATCACCAACTCGTTTATCTCTTGAATCGTAAGTGCGGATGACTTCAATCGGAATGCCTGCGACAGGAACACTCAAATCAGAGAACGAAACAGTGAAGTTTCCGACTTTCAGATTCTTCTCGGCAACAACGCTTGCAACATCAGAAGCAGACTGCCCGTATTGGTCAGTCGCAGTTAATCGAACATCATACAAACCGTTGAGCATCAAGGTTGAATCAATCTGTGCCAACGCCTGATTCGTAACCGAACCGGAACCCGTCGCCGCAGTCGTCCAACTTCTATTTGCAGAAACATCATCCGTCGCAAGACTGTATTCGAGTTTCCAATTCAAACTGCTACTGCCGCTGCCACTGCTTACTGTTGCAATAACGTCCGTAGGCTCTGTCACGCTTGCGCCGTCCGTCGGCGTGATGATTTCAACAACAGGCGCAGGTTGATTTTCATCAACCGTTACGGTCACATCATCGCTTGTTTGTAATGAACCATCGCTTGCCGTTAAGCGAAGAACATAAACGCCCGTTTGTGTGAATGTCGCAAATGTCGCGGCGTTATTGGGATTGCTGAATGTGACATCGCCCGCGCCCGAAACTTTTGTCCAGCTTACTGTCAGACTACTACCCGCAGGCAATCCGTCGTCTGTGGCTGTGTCGTTTAGTGTCGCCTGCTGAGAAAGTGTTATCAATTGGTCGTTTCCGGCATTAACGACGGGCGCAAGATTCTGCGGCGCGACAGTTATAACAACTTCATCAAAGACCGTGTATTCGGAATCGGAAACAGTCAATCGCAAGACATAAACGCCTGCCGTGCTGAATGTGGCTGTTGTCGTCGCTTGATTAGCATTTGCGAATGTGACATTACCCGTGCCGCTTGTCTTTGTCCATTGAATCGAAAGTGTGCTTCCCGTGGGCAATCCATCGTCGTTTGTAACACCGCTCAAGGTCACGCTGTTAGTTGGGAGTTCGATTGATTGGTTCTGTCCCGCATCAACCGTCGGCGGTTGATTGGTTACGTTTGGATTAACTGTAATTGTTACGTCATCGTTTCCTGTGCGTTCGCCGTCGCTTGCGGAAAGACGCAAGACGTAAGTTCCGCTTTGGCTGAATGACGCTGTTGTGATCGCTTGATTTGGATTCGCAAAAGTCACGCTGCCCGTGCCACTGACTTTGCTCCAAGTGAGAGATATAGCTGCGCCCGTCGGAAACCCCTCGTCGGCAACATAGCCGTTTAGGTTTGCGGCACCTGGCAAAGTTACGGTCTGGTCTAAACCTGCAAAAACCGTCGGCGGCAGATTGCCTGTAGGGTGAATGACTGTGACAACCATGTCATCGCTGGAACTCAATATTCCGTCTGTTGCCGTAAGCCGCAGAACATACACTCCGACCTCGCTAAAAGTCACAATAGTTTCGGCTGCATTCACATTGACAAACGTGACATTGCCCCCACCTGAAATTTTGCTCCAAGTTGTATTCAAGCTACTCCCAACGGGAAGCCCGTCGTCAGTTGCCACACCAAGCAGCGTTGCCGAACTTGAAATGCGAATCAATTGGTCAACACCCGCGTTAACTACGGGTGCGCGATTGACCTGTGTGCTTGAATCAACAATAACTTTGTTGCTAACCGCTGAGTGTGTAAAACCGTTCTGCAAAAGATAACGAAACTCATACTGCCCCGCTTGAAGAAGCGCGGTGAAAGTAAATGTCCCGCTTGTCGCGCCTTGCGTGTAGAACCATTGCATATAAGAAGTGTTTGGATCTCCTATGCGATACATTGCAATCCAATCCGTCGAAGAGCTACCCGAAGAAGCAGTCCACGAAACAGATATTGGTTGCCCCGCGCTTACAGTTTGCGGCGTGGCGGTGAGTGTGTAAGGCGATTGATTTACAGCAACAGTTATGTCTGCGCTATCGGATTGGTGCGAGTCGGTTGCCGTAAGGCGTAAGACATATGTTCCCACTTGGTTGAATGTCGCGTTCGTCACAGGCGACGTTGGGTTAAGGAAAATTACACTGCCTGGACCTGAAACCTTTATCCACTCGGTCGTCACGCGGCCATTGTCAGGAAGATTGTCGTCGCAAATCGCGCCCATGAGCGCAATCTTCTTTGTTAAAGGAAATGTAATTGGCTGAGTGGGGTTTATAGAAACAACAGGTGCGTGGTTTATCGTGCCGATTGTGTAATCTTGTGTTGTTGCTGCGCCGTTCGAGTCTTCGACTTTAACCGTTATGTTATACGGACCTAAATCACTTTGAGGCAATGTCGTCCAGGAAATCAGACCTGTTGAAGAACCAATGGTCATTCCTTCAGGAGCATTGACCAGCGAATATGTTAAAGCATCATTTTCGGGGTCTGTTGCCTGCACCTGATAAGAATAACTATTTGTTATTTGTGAACTTCTTCGGGTTAATGAAAATTCAACACCTTCTTGCGAGTATGCATAAAAGCCGAACTTACCGGACAGATATGTGCTGTCTTGAACTGTGAAAGAAGCAAGAACCGAATTTCCTTCGCGGATTGTTATCTCAATTTCACCCGGACGATGTGCGAACGTGTAACTATAAAGTGTTGTGTCCGCCCAAGGTATCTGGTTATGATATATATTTCTGACACGACTGCCGTTGCCTGTGGTAGGCCACAGATCTGCGGCTGTGACAGCCCTATTTGCTCTTACTACCTTTACACTCATGCCTTTTTCGGCAAAGCCTAAAGGGTCATTCTGGTCAGCTTTTTTCCAGTCAAAAAGGTAGTAGTGTCGGGAATCCTGATAACCGAAGACAAAACCAATGTGGTCATCATCCACGCCTGTTGTTTGCACAACTTTGAAAGTGCCTTCGACTCTTTCATTTGCCAGAGTAAAATTCAAATTTTGTACGGTCTGCCAATCGCCTATGTTGTTCATGTCAGCAGCCGAATTGATGTTGATGGTTCTGCTGCCGCTAGGAGCTGGAACTGACGAAGGGATATCCGCAGGTAATGTGAGAGCATCTGCGTTTGTATGTATCTTTCCGGGCAAGTTCACGCCGCTGTTGAGTGTCACTTGATAGCCCGAAGGGGTCGTGCCGCCGCCATCACTGACAACGCCGCCGTGCGACGCACCACTGTTCACTACAATGTTCGGCGTGCCGACAGTATAAAGGTCACCGGTCAGTTGAAAAGAGCCGTTGATGTTAAACGCCTCGCCGTGAAAGACGCGAAGGTTTCCTTCTATTCGTCCGCCGTTAAGCGTGGGTAGATGTTTCGATATGACCGAATCAGTAATGGTAATAGGTATGGGGTCAGTCGGCACTGCCTGTATTGGCTGTGCCGCTGCCCGCGAATCTCTCGTTTTGGCCCACGAGGCAATGCTCCCCCAAACCCTTGCAACCATCGACGGAAAACTCGAAATAAATGACGATGATAACTTGTTTGCAATGGATAATTACGTCTGCGCGTTCCGTAAATTCACTGCAGCCGCTCGCGGCTGTGCGCCCGAAGCAAACACTGTTTGCAGCAGTATCGCGTTAATGAGAATAAGTGCCACGGCTTCGCGTCCGAAGCGTTTTGTTTGTTTCAAAAGCAGATATGATTTCGCACTCACGTAAAAACGGGTAAACAAGCACTGAGATACATTACTGGGGGCAATTGTCATATTCGATTAGCCTCAACTACAAAAGTTTTTATATACTTTCAACGGTCATAAATTGCGTTTTTGATTTGTTTTTCCATTAGCCCAACCCGTTCACGGTTGGGAGAAGCATTGACCACCGAAATTAAGAGGGCGTTTCAACGCCCTTATCCATTAGGCTTTAGCCGTCTTGTGTTGAATAATATGGCTAAAGCCAATCAATTTAAGCCCGGGTGAATGGGGGGCTAGGTTAATGTTGGTTGACATTTTTCCGAGTCCGTAAACGGGTGGGTTAGTAGAAAAGCTCAATTTATGACCGTTGAAAGTATAACTTACGATTAGGGTCAATCACCCGACGCTTTGGTAACGGACCAAAGTTCCGGGCAAAAGAGTCGAAGTCAACTAAACTTGAACCAGTGAAATCGAAAACAAGTTTTAGTCAACAAAGTAAGCAAGAGAATCTATCAAAGATGTTGAGTCCCTCACAGCTAAACAATATAGGGTCGTGTCTAATTCTACGCAAGTCAGATTAACTTGCGCGTCACGCAAACCGCTTTTCAGCCACGCGCAAAGCACTAAAAACCGCTAAAAACCACGACGGAGACGCGCATTTCGTGCCCTGCGCGTGTCTTTTCGTGGTTGAGAAAATGGCTTGCGGCGATACTCAATTTTAATCTGACAAAGTAGAAATAGGTATTGTCAAAAAACACCAACTTGCACTGATGCTTTTGGCAAGCATCAATCACATTCCGCATCATCACGGGAAATTGTTCTTCCCACATTTGCGAATCCATCGGCAAACCGACTGTCAGATAAGCAATTTCGCTGTTTTCGACGGCTTTGTTTACAGCTTCGGCATCCAGCAAATTAGCCGGAAAAAGTTCGTCGGTTTCATTTATTATTTTTGGATTTCTGCTGACAAGCCGAATTTCTTTGGTAAAATTACGATGCAATTCTTTTGCTAATTCTTCGGCTATTTGCCCGTTTGCTCCAAGTATTGTCTGCATTTTTTTATGTTTATAACAAGTTCTTTGCCAACGATTTACACAAATATTCGGCTACGGTATTTTTTGTTTTGCGTTGGTTGAAATTAATGATGCTCTTTCGCACCTTCGGGAAGTTTGCCTTGATAAATCTCGCTTCCTTTCTCGACAATTTCCTTTGTCTTTCCCGCCATTCTAGCTAATTTATCAGAAAAATTAAAGACGTGCATAAATCAACTCAGTAAAGATTTTATGCGGCTCATCGCTTTTTCAACTTCTGTTTAATGTTACATATTGTCCGTAGATGTTTTGTCTGAAACTTATAAAATCAAGGAATGCTTGACACATCGCAATCCTTAATAATTCTTGGACAAAAAATTAGAAACCGACGAGAACAGCTTGAGCTATCACAAGAAAAACTTGCCGAAAAATGTGAGTTTGACCGAACTTACGTAAGCCTTTTGGAAAGAGGAAAACGAAACATATCTTTTATCAATCTGTTGAGAATTGCTGATGGTCTGGAAATTTCTGTATCGGAATTAATAAAAGACTAATGGCACTTAATCCTCAAAATGCTCAACACGCGATTCAAATTCAAGCCGGAGTTTTAGGCAGAAACACGGGACACCGATTTGAAATTGACTTGACCCATAGGCTTAATAATTTGCCGATGCCTTTTGCTCCCGTCGCATTACAAAATTTTGACAATCATTTGTTTATTCAGAGTCCTGAACTCTCGCTTTTGAATTACGTTTGTTCACGCAAAAAACTATCGAAGATTGAAAAAGTTACAGCTATCTCGACAGGAGTTTTGGCAACATCGGAAGACGGAAGAAGATGGTTAAATGTTAATGGGGTTGAGATTAGCAGATGCAAAAGTGATGTTATTTTGACACTGCAAACGCGGCAAAAAGATATTACGATTGGAATTTCGACCAAACAATGTAACAACAAAACCCCGACCAACGCTCAACTCTATTTCACAACTGCGAGAGGTTTTCTGAATCTTTTGCGTGAAAATAATCTTGAGGTTTCCCAAGATGCAGAAAACGCTCTTCGCCAATTTTGTGGCGACGAAGGTTTTCGTCCGCAAGATTTTCCCGAAATTCTTGTCAACAGAACATCTGACCCAAGACGTTTCTTTTGGGAAGAAATAAACGAAATCGGAAGAATCGAACTCGAAAAATTGTTTGCGGAAAATCAAGATGAAATAACTCGTCTTTTGTTGCAAAAAGCCTATCTTGATGATCCATTTGTCCCTGATTATGTTTTGCACAAAACAAAACGAGCGGATTCTTGGGAACAAACTGAGATTGCAATTTATACAATCAAAGAACTTATTAAACTTTCCAAAAGTTACGCAGGTTTTCATCTCAAACCGTATTCAGTTAGAAAAGGAAGTTATAAAGATGCCGTTGGCGTAACACATTTAGCTCCGCGTTTTGGAATTGTGCAGATGCAACGCGGCGGACAATCTCAACACCCGACACAGTTGCAATTTAATTTGGAAGCTGGATATTTTTACAAAATTTGAGCAAGATGTTGAGCAATTTGATAAGCAAGTAGAGGCGGAACAGCATTTCCGATACTTGCACGAATATCGCCAAGCGAGCCGACAAACTTATAAGAATCGGGGAAAGATTGAATTCGTAAGGCTTCTCGAATTGTCAGCGACCTTGTAGCTACGGGATGAACATTTCGGCAACCCGAAATCATTCCGAAAGTCGTTTGCACAGTTGAAGCAGGTTCATTCCAAATTTGCCGTTTGTAAGTTGTGTTATAACCCGAAGGTGGACGCAAATTTACATCTTCGTTTTCGTGAGCGGATTTCCCTTGCGGCACATTCCACAACCAATTTATAACGTGGTCGGGATGATTAACGGCTTCGTGCAAAAAATCCGTTTCGCTTTTTTCGCTCGATTCCAAAAACTCTAAATCCGAACAAGCATCGGCAAAAGTTCGATAAGGTTCAACTGTTGAAAAAAGGTCAGAAAACTCGCCGTGTGTTTCGTTTGGAAAAGTCGGTAATAAATTCAAATCCGTTCTGACGGCAATAAAAAAAACTCGTTCACGATGCTGCGGAACGCCGAAATTTTTGGCATTTACCTCAAAATGTTTGACTTTGTAGCCCGATTTTTCAAATTCTTCGTAAATGTCATTGAGGACTAATTTTCCGTCCTCATTTTTCATCGAAGTCAAAAGTCTGACATTTTCCATCACGGCAATTTTGGGTTGTAATTTGCGGACAATTTTCAAATAATCTTTGAACAAAGTGTTTCTCGCATCTGATTTATCGCGTTTTCCCGACAAACTAAAACCTTGACACGGCGGACCGCCAATAATTACATCAATATCACCAAACTTATTTTTCCATTCCGAAACTTCGATTTCAGTAACTTTTTGAATATCAGAGCCTAGCTCAACTGCATTTGGAAAATTTCTTTGGTAAATCCGGCGAAATTCTTTTTTTAGTTCGAGAAAACCCAAAACCTCAAAACTTGCCCAATTAAAACCGAGACTAAATCCGCCACAGCCTGAAAAAAGTGAAATAATCTTTCCTTTTTTAAGCCGATTCGCTCCGGTTTTTTCGAGTTGCTTTAATAATTCGAGGTAATCTATGTTTCCTTGAGTTTGCGTGATTTGTGAGACTCGCGCAGAGTCTTTTGCGATTCCGTTAAACGAATGCGATTGATAGCGTTTCTTTTTAATTTCAGTAAGTTTTGTTTCCGAGATTGTCTTTAGGATTTCTTCGATTGAGCCGATATAATTGGTATGTAAAGAAGATTTATCAAGTTCAAAAGCTGAAAGCAAATGCTGCGGAACACGAGCCAATTCCGCAAGTTTAGCCTGCGATAAACCAATTTCCTGTCTTTTTGCTTTTAACCAAAAACCCGACTCAATCATATTGAAAGATGTATTTTATGAATTGTTCACCGTATTTGTAAAATTGCCTTCAAAATTTCCGACGTTTTCAATTCTAATGATGCTCTTTCGCACCATCAGGCAAATTCCCCTGATAAATCTCGCTTCCTTTATCAACAAATTCCTTCGCCTTTTCCGCCATTCCGACTGCTGTAGTGTTCGCCTCTATGAATTGCCGTCTGCTTTAGCTGACGGAACTGGAATTATTAACACAACAGGCTTTAGCCGAAAACAAATATCAATCTGTGCTTTAGCTGAAGCTGTAAGGAAAAAATCTAAAAGATATTCGGCTAAAGCCTTTTTTGTCTCAAATCCTGTCGTCAGCTAAAGCAGACGGCAATTCATCATTGTCCTATAAACAGCAATTAATTTTCCTAATTCACTAGCCAAAACCAAGAGTAATTCAGCCAACCCAAACAGCAACTTAATCGAAAATAACCTCAAATCAAATTCTTTCAATCTAAAAATCTTTGAAACCTGCTCTTTTCAAAAAATTCTCAAACTCATCATCAAAACTTTTTGATTGATGATGAACTTCCTGATTCTTGATATATTCCCTCACATTATCAACGACATTTTCGCTCACCGAAACGACAAAATAATCATCCTGCCAATGAAATTTTTCTTTGCAGAGTCCGTTTTTATTGATCCAAAAAGAAGATTCGCCTTTTATAAGCTGCATTATTTTCTCGATTGTTTGATCCGAACCCAAAGAAATCAAACAATGAGCGTGTTCGACATAGCCGTTGATGAAATCAATAAAAATTCCTTTTTCTCTGGCATTTTTCCGAATATGCCGGAAAACTTTTTGTCTGATGTCATTGGTCAAAAACGGCTTTCGGTCTTTCGTTGACCAAACAAAATGTAACCAAACTTTGATGTATGACATAGTTTTTTTCTGTAAATTCTTTGGACTGTCGTTAGCTTTATGAATTGCCGTCTGCTTTAGCTGATGGAACTGTAATTGATATAATAACAGGCTTTAGCCGAATATGAGAAATATCAATAATCCGAATTGCAGTCTGCTTTAGCTGACAGAATTGCTTTATGAATTGCCGTCTGCTTTAGCTGACGGAGCTATAATTGTTAGACTCACAGGCTTTAGCCGAACACAAATAAAAAATATTAATTTGTGCTTCAGCTAAAGCTCCAAGGATTGATTTCTTTTTTTATAAATTCGGCTAAAGCCTTGCTTATCTTGACCTTATCAATCCGTCAGCGGCAATTCATTTAATTTTAATGATGCTCTTTCGCACTTTCAAGCAAATTCCCGTGATAAATCTCGCCGCCTGTTGCCACGAATTCTTTCGCTAAAAATTAAGATTTATCGGTCTCTAACAACAAATATTCGGGGGAGAGCGATTCAAGGAAATCGGCTGCGTTTAAAAATTCGGCAACCGTAACAACACCGGTAATGTTTTTAGGGCTTTTGAAAATCCGTTTAACCGCTTCCGCCACTAACGGTGCGGTAATGTGATAAATGTCGCGTCCCGAAGCGGTTGCTCGACGCTCATTTGCTACTTGTCGGGCAACCGCTTCCATCAAAAAAATCTGCGGCGAACGTCCGCTTTCATCGAATTGTGGCGGCGGCGTATCAGGATTTCGCAAATCATTCAAAGACCTCAGATTTAAGTAATGCCGAACTTCCTTAACAGGCAGATGACGGGAAATCGTAATCGTTTCGGTCAGCGGAACTTCAAGCATTTCCTGTTTCCCGAACGGTTCGGCAAAATTCCGATTTTGTTTTAACGGCTCGTCAAGAAACTGTAATTCGCCATTCGTAAAGACATAACGCTTAAAAGTGTTTCGCTCGCCCGTCAGTCGCGTCCCTTCTGTCGGATGCCAACTATCGAGAGCAGTGAAAATTTCAATTTTATCCGTCTTCGTCCAATCGCCAACTGCGACTGTCGCTAACAAATCGGCAAGCCCGCCATAAAAGGCAACCGCAGGCATCACAACAATTTCCGCCTTTTGTGCCGCGTCCGCGTATTTCTCAAACGCGGTCAGCACCGCCATTTGTTCGGCGGCGATGTCAAAATAATTGACGCGGTTACGAATCGCCGCTTCAATTAAATCATTTCCCGTGTCTAAAAACGGTCCCGCACAATTTATGACGGCTGATGCGTCAGTCAACGCCGTATCAAGCGAGTCGGCATCATCAATCAAGGCGGAACGGATTTCGAGATTTGGATAACATTCACGAAGCTTTTCAAGTTTCTGCAAGTCACGCCCTGCCAGAATTGGCGAAATTCCGCGTTTAACCAATTCGGCAACGACAAACTTTCCCGTGTGTCCATACGCTCCATAAACGGCGATATTTCGATTTTCAGACATAAAATCACCCTGCTTCGTCAAATGCTTTGCGAGCCGATTCTTTCAAAAATTCAATCAACCGATTATATGGTGCGGCTCCGTAACTAATGCGTGAAACGCCGAGTTCTGCAAGTTGATCATTTGACGGAACATTGGGCAAAACCATTATATTCAAGGGAATCGGCGAAGCTTCGGCAAGTTGTTTGATGGATTCAGTGTCACGCAAGCCCGGTGCGAAGAATCCGCTCGCTCCTGCATTTGCATACGCTTTCGCACGCTCAATCGCTTCGTCAAGATGCGATTCACCGTAATCGGAATAATTCTTGAGAAAAACATCGGTTCGGGCATTTATGAATAAGAAAATTCCTTCCTTTTCCGCAGTTTGCCGAACCGTTTCGATCCGTTTTGTTTGCTCCTCGACAGAGTAAAGCCCGGTCCCGCCAACGATTTGGTCTTCAAAATTTATCCCAACGGGTCCGACGTTGATGACTCGTTTAATATTTTCGCATAACTCAGATTTTCCGGTCGCATATCCTCCTTCAAAATCAATCGTTACGGGCAAATCAACGCTCTTGACGATGCGTTTGAGATTGTTAATAGCCAAGTCAAGCGAAAGTTTTTCGCCATCTGCATACCCATTCGCCGCCGCGACCGACCAACTGCTGGTCGCAATCGCTTTCACCCCGCTTTCCGCCACCGCAATCGCACTGCCGGCATCCCAGATATTGAAAAGAATCAACGGACTTCCTTTAACGTGAAGTTTCACAAAAACTTCAACCTTTTCTTTTTGTGTTGTCATAGTTATTTTGCTTTCTCGCTGACATAATCGAAATATCCCACCACGAGTTTTAATTTATTATTGAAGATGTGAATAAAATCAACACCTCTGATTAACGACTCTTGTTGCGACCCAATGAGTTCAAAACTCAAGCGAATGTAGTTGTTTTCGATTAACTCGATTTCGCTTGTGCGTCGAACGATTGAATTGGGAAATTTTTTCTGCACGATGGCGATACCTTCGCTCATTGCGGAAAAAGTCTTCAATTCGCTTCCGGGATAAACAAAAACGCCGTCTTTATTCCACACTTTTTTGATTAGCTCCATCCGTTTTTTTGAATCTGTTTCATTCAAACTGTCAAAGTAAGAATCAATTAATTCCTGTATGGCGGTAGTGCTATCAACATTCCCCGCCTTCACTGTTTCTTTTTGTTGGGCAATTACTGACCCCACAAAACACATTCCTATTGCCAATATGCTCAAAATCATTTGTTTCATATTTTTTCCTCTCATTTTTATATTTCCATCTGTTACAGCCAACCAAGGCAGTTTTCCGCTTTTAGACTTCTTTAGCTTAGAGAATTTCACACTCGAAAACCTTTCTCAACTACCTCTCAGGTAATAGATTGAAGTATTTTTTTCGGCTACAATCTTTTTTGCATGGAAACTATCGCAAAAAGAAATGTCGGCGAGCTTTTGCGTTTTTGGCGTGAAAGACGACGTTTGAGTCAACTCGATTTGGCTTATGATGCGGAGATTTCGCAGAAACATCTGAGTTTCATCGAACTCGGACGCTCACAGCCCAGCCGCGAGATGATTTTGCGGCTTTCCGAACAATTGGAAATTCCGCTTCGAGAGCGAAATGTGTTGCTGGCGGCAGGGGGTTTTGCTTCTTTTTTTCCAGAAAGGTCTCTAGAGGATGAATCGCTTTCGACTGTCAGACAAGCCGTTGATTTGATCTTGAAAAGGCTGGAACCGAATCCGTCGTTTGCGGTTGACCGTCATTGGTCGCTGGTTTTTGCAAATCAAGCGGCAAAAATTTTTACGGAAAATGTAGCCCCCGAATTAATGGAAGGCAAAGGAAATATGCTGCGTATCTGTCTGCATCCAAAAGGATTTACGCCGCAGGTCATAAACTATGATCTATGGCGGAAAAACATCCTAGACTATCTTTCCAAACAAGTTCAGGCAACCGCCGACGAATTTTTGCTCGAACTTTACAATGAACTAAAGAGTTATCCAAAGCCCCAAAATTTGCACAACGTCAACACAGCTAAAGAGATAGATTATTCGGGTTTTGCCATTCCGTTGCGACTGATGAGCAGCGAAGTTGAACTTTCATTTATCAGCACCGTTACCGTTTTTGGAACGCCGATTGACGTAACAGTTTCCGAATTAGCTATCGAAACCTTTTTTCCCGCCGATGAAAAAACCTCCGAAGCCCTGCGACAACAAAACAATCATAGAAAATAGGTTTTCTTCAATGTTGCCCTCGTCCGTCTTCCGGCAAATTCCCCTGATAAATCTCACTTCCTTTATCAACAAATTCCTTCGCCTTTTCCGCCATTCCGACGGCTCAGAATTTATTATTTTTGATGAAATCATTCCATTCTAAATTCGACTGATATTGATACTCACGCCAGTTGCTGATTTTGCCGTTTTTGATTTTAACGATAACAATTCCGTGATAACGCTTATTCATTTGAAAGGTGTATTCGCCGAATCCGATCTGCGTTTCCTCGTCAAAAGCCAGATGATGCCACTGCATTTTCATCGGCGGTTCAGGCTTTTTGTCACCGCCAAAAAATTCATACAGGCTCTGTCTGCCGACATAAACTTGCTTGTCGGGCGGCTCGGTATAAATAGCGTCTTCGGCAAAACAATCAGCGGCTTTTTTGGCATTTCCTTGGTTCCAACCATCGGAAATTTGCTGCATTATTTTTACGAAATCTTTCTTTTTGGTCATATTGTTCTTCACTTTGTTTTGGGTGAACACAACAAAACTGCACATAACCCCACCCAAAACCATCATAAGAATAAAAAATCTTTTCATTTTTCTCATCCACCTTAACCAACTGTTCAGTGATGTTACTTTGCCCCATCAGGCAAATTACCTTGATAAATCTCGCTTCCCGTTGCGATAAATTCCTTCGCCTTTTCTGCCATTCCGACTGCTAATGCTTTTTGGCTTCGATGTTTTGCTCTTTGGCAAATTCGCGGACGGCAACTAATCACTATCAGCCAACGATGCACGAATATCGGACATCTTCAAAAACAAATGAAATTCGTTATGCGGTGAAGGCTGAAAGCCGAGTTTTTCGTAAAACGCTTTTGCCGATTCGTCTTTGGCGTGAACAAGAAAAGCCCGCAAGCCGGCGATTTCCGAAGCCCGAACCGCACGAAGCAAAGCATCTTTCATCAACAATTTGCCCAAGCCCTTGCCCTTTTGAGTTTTATCAATCGCCAAGCGTGCCAACAAAATAATCGGAATCGGATATTTTCCCAATCCCGCAGAAATTTCGGGTGTAGTTTCTTCAATCGAAACCGAACCGAAAACTAATGTGTAATAGCCGATTATTTGATTTTCTTCGTTGGCGATAACGTAAGTCCGAGCCGCATCCTTTTTTTGATTTTGCAAGGCATATTTTTTCAAATAATCGTTCAAAGGCTCGACTTCGCAATCAAATAAACTGCGGTCTTGGAGTTTGTCCAAAGGTTTTGTTTCCATCAAACCTCTTCCGAAAAAAGTTTGCGAAGTTCGGGAATTGACTTCGGTTTTTCGTCCAAAGCAGCTAAAAATTGTTCGTATTTTTCACGGCTGACCGTAAAATTTGCATCGTCCATTTCTAACGCTTCGGCGGCTTCGAGGGCATTTTCCAAAACAAACTCGCTAATGGTTTTGTTACTGCGAGATGCCGCACGGGCAATCAAATTCTTCTGCGTTGCAGTTGCTCTAATGCTGAAACGATTTTCCTTTGTTGTAATCATAATTCAAACTCCCTATTAACAATTTGGATGCACATTGTCCACCCATATTATCGAATCAACCGGCGATTTTGTCAATTTGTTACGAGATTTATGAGATTCATGAATTGGAAGATTCTGCACAAGACTGACGGAACTGTAATTGAAATAATAACAGGCTTTAGCCAAAAACAAATAAAAATATCAATCATCCTTTTTGCTTTAGCTAAAGCTCTAAGGATTGATTTCTTTTTTTATAAATTCGGCTCAAGCCTTGTTTATCTTGATCTTATCAATCCGTCAGCTAAAGCAGACGGCAATTCATAAAACTTTAGTGATGTTCTTCGTAGCTTCAAATAATCTAACGTCCAGCAGCTTTTGCCGCTTTTTCTACCCAATCTCCTAGATTATTGCTTACTGTAAATAATTAATACCTCGAATAGTTGAGGGAAAATAAGCTGTCACCAGAGCTAAATTTCTCGAACCTTTTTTCGACCAACTCATTCCTTTTTTCTTTTGTCGCTTGGCTACTATG
>Ga0187894_10003404_pt1 | contig 17856 bp, 5 predicted proteins | sample GBC1701081metaG_FD_136650 | JGI IMG/M metagenome (GOLD analysis project Ga0187894, IMG submission 136650) | White microbial mat communities from a lava cave in the Kipuka Kanohina Cave System on the Island of Hawaii, USA - GBC170108-1 metaG ...
GCCGCCGCGAACTCGCCGTCCGACCACAAGCCCGTCGCTGCCGGGTCGAGCCCGAAGATCTGACTGGCCGTGGTCATTGCGATCACCGGGTCGGACTCAAGGTCGACGGCGAGCGGCTCCTCGATGATCCGGTAGTGGCCGAAATCGAACGGTACGCCCGGCGCCGGGCTGACCAGCTCGATCCTCTCCATGCGGCCCGCCTGCGCCAGCGCCAGCGCGCGTGAATGGCAGAACGGATTGTTGCCCGGTCGGCCGAACAAGACGTGCGATGTCCAGGTGCATCCCGCCCGGCAGCGCTGCGCATATGGACAGGTCTTGCAGAACCCCCAGAGTTCCACCGGGGCCGTCTTCTTGAGGCCGGCGAGCTCTGCTGCGATCTCGCGCACCGGCCGATCGCGCACATTGCCCCGAACATAGGGGTTGGTCGGCAGCGATGGGCAGCCCTTGATGGCGCCATTGGCCTCGATCCCCAGCGTCGACTCCCCGGCCGTGCAGCCCGCCCAGGCGTAACCCTGGTCGCCGCCGTAGCGCAGCGTCTCGGCCAGCGGCCCGAAATACCCGACATTGTTGCCGGGGAAGAAGGCGATGCCATGCGGGTCCAGCCGCTCGCGCTTGATCGCCGCCAGCAATGGAAAGAGATACAGCAGGTGATACGGCTGGAGCAGAAGCTCCGGCCGGTCCCCGGCGCGGCCCATGGCTGTCGTGAGGATCACCATCCAGCTGCGCGCGCCGATGTCGCGCAGCAGGTCGGCAACGCCGGGCAGCTCCGGCATGGTCAGGCGATTGAGCTGCGTGTTGACGGAGAGGTCGATGCCGGCAGCGCTGATCTGCCGGGCGGCCGATACCGCCGCCTTCCACGAGCCGACGGACCCGCGGATGGCATCGTGGGTGTGTTCCAACCCGTCGATCGACAGCGAGATCTTGCCGACGCCGGCGGCCACGGCGCGACGAATGCGCTCGTCGGTCATCTGCCGCGCACCGCTCACGATGCTGCACAGCATACCAAGGCGGCTGATCTCGGCCGCGATCCGGTCCCAGTCGTCGCGCAGGTAGAACTCACCGCCGATCAGCGTCACCTCTTTCAGGCCGAGGTCGGCAAGCTGGCGGACGAGATCGAGCGCTTCGGCCGTGCTGAGCTCGTCGTGCCGCGCGCGACCGGCTCGCGAGCCGCAATGGCGGCACCCGAGATCGCAGCGCAGCGTGATCTCCCAGACCGCAATGCTGGGCGGCGACTCCGCATCCGGCCGCCAGCGCACCAGCGACTCAGGATCACCGTCGTACGCGCCCTCGAGGTGTGGGCCGGCGGCCATGGTCTGACTTTCAGCGCGGCTTCGGCGGTGGCCCGTAGACCGGCGCCGGCGTATTCCTCGGCGGCGGCTTGTCGGCGTCGGTCGACGGCTTCGGCGGCGGCCCGTAGGGCGGCACCGGCACCGTCTTCGGGCTGTCGGTGCCGGTCGAAGGCTTGGGCGCCGTGTCGCCGCCCGGCTTCTTGGGATCGGCCTGTTGGGCCAGCTCGATCAGAAGGCGCTGCCGTCCCGCGGTATCCAGGCGATGCAGATTGAACGGCGCCGAATCGATTCCGTGCTCGCGCATGACGGCGTGAGGGTCATGGGAGAAGCGCGCCCGTAGCCCCTCGTCCCGGCGCAGCAGCGCGATGAACGTCGCCATCGTCGATGGCTGAAGCCGCTGCGCCTCATCCGGCGGAAGCTGGTGCGCGCTGGCCGCGCCGGTCCCGCCTTCCAATGCAGCGACCAACCCGATCGTGACTCCAAGCCCCGTACGGATCCCGGTCATGTCACTCACCCACATCGTTGGTGACACATATCTGTGCCAAGCGACGCAACAACCCCGTGAGAGCGCGATGAATGGTCTGTCAAGATCGCTTCATGACGGATGCTACATTTCGGCGTTGAGCGAGGCAACGTCCGGGGCAGTCGTTCGGCGCCCGTGGATCCCCCAATGAGCGCGTCTTGGGCGCCGTCGAGTCATTTTCGTGGCGAGGGCGATCTCTGGTTGAAAGTGAGTCACGAAGGCCTACGCTTGGCGTGCGAGCCCAATACTCACAGCGGGACTCCTCCGAGTCATAGGCGCGTCACACAACCGTCGTTGAACGGCTCCAGGATCGCCCCGCAATCGGGGTAGGGATAGCTTTCGATGGGTCTGTCGAACGTCATCGGCGGCGCTGTTGCGCGTGGTCTTTTCGTCGTTGCGGTCATGACGTTCACGCTGAACCTGCTGGCGTTGATCCTGCCGGTCTACATGCTGCAGGTCTACGACCGCGTGCTGGCGTCGGCGAGCCTGCCGACCCTGGTCTATCTCACCCTGATCGCGCTGGGCGGGCTCGCGATCCTGGGCACGGTCGAGGCCGTGCGCCAGGTCGTGGTGCAGCGGGTCGGCAACCGGCTCGAGGTCGATCTCGGCGAACGCCTGTTGGCGGCCACGGTGCAGAGCGGCGGCAAGGCTGATGCCGGTGCATTGTCACGCGATCTCGCGCAGGCCAAGACGTTCCTCACCAGCCCGGTGTTCTCGGCGCTGCTCGACCTGCCGTTCGCGCCGCTGTTCGTGGTCATGGTGTACCTGATTCATCCCGCGCTCGGCAGCCTGGTGCTGGCGGGCGCCGCGGTCCTTCTCGTCCTCACCATCATGAACCAGATCGCCGTGCGCCGGCCGCAGGAGCGCAGCCTCAAGGAGGCCGCCGTAGCCGGCCAGTTCGTGTCTTCGTTCACGCGCAACAACGAGCTGGTGCGCGCGATGGGCATGGTGCCGTCGGCCACGGCCGCCTGGGGCCGGGCGAATGCCGCGGCGCTGGACGCGCAGGATCGCGCGACACGCACCAACGCGGTGTTTGCCGGATTGTCGCGCTTCATCCGTCTGGGCGTGCAGATCGCCATCCTGGGGCTGGGCGCTTATCTCACCCTGAAGCAGGAAATCACGGCGGGCATGATCTTCGCGACGTCGCTGGTCTCGGCCCGTGCGCTGGCGCCGATCGACAACCTGATCGCCGGCTGGAAGGGCCTGCTGCAGACGCTGATCGGCCTGCGGACCATCGATCGCGCCCTGGCCGCCGTTCCGCGCACGGCGGCGCGCACGCGGCTGCCGGCGCCGAAGGGGCAGATATCGTTCGAGAAGGTGGTGTACCTGCCCAGGGGTGCCCCCGAACCGACGATCAAGGGGATATCGCTCACCATCGAGGCCGGCGAGGCCATCTGCCTGGTGGGACCCTCCGGCGCCGGCAAGTCGACCTTCGCCCGGCTGGCTGCCGGCGCGCTGTCGGCGACGCAGGGCACTGTCCGGCTTGACGGGTCCGATGTCGAGAACTGGGATCCGACGGACCGCGGCGCCCATGTCGGCTACCTGCCGCAGGACGTCGAGCTGCTGCCCGGCACCGTGGCGCAGAACATCGCCCGGCTCGACACGCAGGCGTCGGCGGATGGCGTCCTGGCAGCCGCCAGGCTCGCCGGCGTCAGCGAGCTGGTCAAGCGGCTGCCCGAAGGCTTCGACACACCCGTAGGGCCAGGTGGCCTGCCGCTGTCGGGCGGACAACGGCAGCGCATCGCCCTGGCGCGTGCCGTCTATGGACCGCCGCGCATCGTCGTGCTCGACGAGCCCAATTCACACCTCGACCGCGACGGCGAGGCGGCGCTGAACAACACCATCGTCCAGCTCAGGCGCGCCGGGACGACGGTGATCGTGGTGTCGCAGCGCGCCGGCGTGCTGCAGGCCGTCGACCGGGTGCTGTTCATGCGCGATGGCCAGATCGCCTCCTCGCACAGCCGGGATGAGGCGCTGGCCAGGTTGTCGGGCGCATCAGTGCCCGTCACGCCGGGCGCCGAGACGCCAGCGCGTCCGGCGGCCGCGCGGGAGGTGCGGGCATGACCACGGACGCTGCCAGGAGCAAACCAGCCGCGGCGGCGCCCGCCAGCCTGCTGCACTGGTCGAAGGGCGTCAGGATCTCGCTGCTCGGCCCCTCCCTGGTCGCACTGATCGTGGCGGGCGGCGGCCTGGGGGGCTTCGTCGCCTGGGGTTCGACCGCGCCGCTGGCGGGTGCCGTGATCGCCGCCGGCCATATCGCGGCCAACGGCGAAAACCTGGTCGTCCAGCACCTCGAAGGCGGGATCGTCAAGGAGATCCATGTCCGCGAGGGCGATACCGTCACTGCCGGCCAGGCGCTGCTGACTCTCGACCCGACCCTGGTCGAGGCGAACCTGAGCCGCTTGCGCACGACGCTCGCGACCTTGCGCGCCGACGAAGCGCGCCTGTTGGCCGAGCAGCGAGGCCTTGAAGCGATCGCCTTTCCACCGGAACTGCTGGCCGAGGGGCTGGACCCGTCGGTGAAGGACGTCGTCGAGTCGCGCACTATCGAGTTCGCCGACCGGGTCGCGGGGCATCGCAGCGAGCTGCGCATCCTCGAGGAACGCCTGGCGGGCCTGGAGCAGGAGATCGCCGGCACCGAGGCGCAGCGGGTGGCGACGCGCAAGCAGCTCGAGTTCATCGCCGAAGAGCTGAAAGACGTGGAGTTCCTGTTCAAGAAAGGCCTTGCCCGCGCCGACCGCGTGTTCGCCCTGCGCCGCAGCGAGGCCGACCTGGAAGGCCGCGCCGGCGCGCTGCTCTCGACCATCGGCAAGGCGCGCCAGACGATCGCCGAGGTCCGCGAGCAGATGGAAAAGCTGCGCCATGAGCGGCGCACCGAGGCGGTCGGGCGCCTGGCGGAGGTCCGCGCCAAGGTCGCCGACGTATACGAGCAGATCCGCGCCTCCGAAAGCGTCCTGAGCCGCATCGTCGTGCGCGCGCCCCGCGACGGCACCATCCTCAGGCTCAACGTCAACACCGTCAGCGGCGTCATCTCGCCGGGGCAGCAGGTGCTTGAGCTGTTGCCATCAGGCGTCGAGCTCGTGGTCGATGCGCGGCTGCAGCCGGCTGATATCGACGCGGTGAAGGTCGGTCGGCCGGCCAATGTGCGGCTGTCGGCGCTGAACCAGCGCACGACCCCGGTCGTGCAGGCGCGCGTCGCGTTCGTTTCGGCCGACAAGCTCACGGACCGTAACACGCAACAGGTCTACTACCGCGTCCGCCTCACGCTCGACGCGGGCCAGATCGGCAGGAGCGAGCGCGACGCGCTGTCGCCGGGCATGCCGGCCGAAGCCTTCATCACCACCGACGAGCGGACCATGGTGCGCTACCTGTTCCGCCCGATCGAAGACAGCCTTGCCCGCGCGTTCCGGGAGAAATAGCCCGTCCCCGCGCGCAGCGTGGGGACGGCGGGGCGAAGCGCTGGATGGGGGTTCAGCTGTCATCCCGAGCGTAGCGAGGGATCTTTCGCAAGTGACGCACTGCGCGCCTGCATCAAAAGATCCCTCGCTTCGCTCGGGATGACAGTCTGCCCCTCCGCCCCTTCGGGGCACCTCCCCAGCGAAGCCGGGGAGAATTCCTGTTCGCTACACCAGCGGGTCCTGCTGGACCAGGACGTGATCGGCCAGCACGCCGGTGGTCAGGCGGGCGTCGATGACGGCCAGCGTCTGCCACTGGTTGCCGCCGCCATCGACATCGACCTGGACCTCCGTGCGCGAACCCTGCACCGCCAGTGCCCGCAGGAAGCCGCCGCCGACCAGGTCGAAGCCGTCGTCGCCGGAGAAGCCCGTGAACATGTCGCGATCCAGCACGATCGTGTCCTGGTCCTGCCCCTGGAACTTGAAGTCCCAGATGGTATCGCGCGCATCGCCCAATGCGTCGAAGACGAAGCGGTCGCTGCCCGCCCCGCCGATGAGCGAATCATTGCCGGCGCCACCAACGAGGATGTCGTTGCCCTTGCCGCCGTCGAGGTCGTCGTTGCCGGTGCCGCCCATGAGGGTGTCGTTGCCTTCGGCACCGTCGAGCTCGTCGATGCCGTTGCCGCCCTTGAGCAGGTCGTTGCCCTTGTCACCATCGAGGCGATCGTTGTCCTCACCGCCGTCCAGGCTGTCGTTGCCCTCGCCGCCGGCGAGTTGGTCGGTGCCGGCGCCGCCGGCGAGCATGTCATTGCCCTTGTCGCCGTCGAGCTCGTCGTTGCCCTCGCCGCCGTCCAGGCTGTCGTCACCCTCGCCGCCCATCAGGCGGTCGCGGCCGCCATCGCCGTAAAGCGTGTCGTTGCCACGCTCGCCGTCGAGCTGGTCGTTGCCGCCACCGCCTCGCAGCGTGTTGGCGCCGGCATTGCCGCTCAGCCGGTCGTCGGCCGAACCGCCGGTCAGGTTCTCGACGTTGACGATGGTGTCGGAGCCGAACCGGGTGGTGCCGTCCTCGAGATCGAGGCGCACCGCGCGCGTCGACGAGCTGAAGTCGAGCGTGTCGCTGCCGCTGCCGCCGTCATACCTGTCGGCGCCATCGGCATCGGGATTGGTCCCGGCAACCACGAACCTGTCACTTCCGTCGCCGCCCTTGACCTGGTCGTTGCCAGCGCCGGCGGTGATGACGTCGTTGCCACCCTTGCCGTCGATCTGGTCGTTGCCGCCCTTGCCGTCGATGATGTCGTCGACGGGCGTGCCATTGAGCACGTTGGCGTTGTCGTCACCGATGATCGGCGGCTGCACCAGGACCGTGTCGGCGCGGAAATTGAGGTTCTGGATGCGGGTGTCTTCCGCGATCGGCGTGTCCGCGTCGTCATAGGCCGTTTCCGGCGTGGCGTGGAACTCCTCGAAGAAGTTCTCCAGCGCCTTCTGCTCGCCCAGCGCATTGGCTGGAACGTTGGCCGGCGCGGTGAAGTCGAGCGCCTCGCTCACCGGCGGCGACAACGTGCCGTCGTTGAGCACGTAGCGGAAGTTCTCGCCGTTGGCCTTCGCCGGATAACCATCGCCGCCATTGGCGGTGAAGTTCAGGGTGACGATCGTGATCGTGGCGGGTGCATCCGGGACCACGACGCCGTCGTCAACGACGCGGGCGATGATGTTGCCGGCGTCGTCGATCAGCGCCACGTCACGCACGCGCGTGCCCGGCGTGCCGGCGACGTTGCCCGGCAGGTCGGGATCGAACGAGAACCGCACGCCGCCGATCTGCGGGAAACCGCCGTTGTTGAACGAAAGCCCGGCACCCCAGTTGAGAAGGTTCAGCAGGCCCTGCGGCGTGGTGTCGAACACCATCAGCTTGTTGTCGAACCGTAGCGCATTCTCGACGTCGAGCTGCGAGACGGCGCCGGCCGGCTTGCCGGCATCGGGATTGGCAATCGGCGGGATCTTGTCGCCGGTGTCGTCGTCGATGGAGCCGATCTGGGCCCGGATGCCGCCGCCGTTCTTGAGCGAGACGATGAAGGCGTCCTGTCCCACCGCAGGGCGCGCAGCGAAGCTATTGGCGTCGGCGCTGAGGTCGCCGAAGTTGGTTTCCTGGGTGCGCACGAACGCCCGCTCGCCCTCCAGGTACACGTCGGTGAAGCCGAAAAGGTTGCCATCCTTGGCCGCGATCACCGCGTCGACGGCTTGCGTGATGTCACGCACCTTGTCTCCCTTGGAGCCGTCGGCGAAAGCGTCGCCGATGTCGGCCCCATACGCAGCCTCGAGGTTCGCCTGCGTCGACGCGTAGGCGCCATTGATCGGCAGGTAGTCATCGAGCCTCGAGACGTCGATCTCGCCGTTGTTGTCGAACTCGACCACCAGGCGGCCGAGATAGGTATACTCGCCGTCGGTGTTGACGATCAGCGTCGGCTTGCTTTCCGCGTTGTTGATCACCAGCGGATAGGTGTCGGCAAAGTCCGCATCGTGGCCGGGGAAGGCCGCCGGCACGTCGTCGGCGTCGCCCAGCCGGGTGTTCGAGCCGGCCGACAGGATGATGTCGACGCCTGTCAGCTTGGTCGCCAGCAGCTTCTCGTTCTCGATGTTCTGCAGGTGCGATGTGACGATGATCTTGTTCACGCCCTGGGCGATCATGCCGTCGATGATAGGTTGCAGCTGCGAGGCTAGAAGGTCCATGTTGTCGACCTCCTCGTTGTCGCCGGGCTGGCCGGCGGTCGGGAAGCCTCTCACCTCGGTGCCGTTGGGCGAGGAGATGCGTTCCAGCACCTGGGTCGTGGCCGAGACCAGGCCGATCTTCTCGCCGCCCTCGGTGATGATGGCAGACGGTGCGATGCGGCCGGCGATCGTCGATGCTTCCTGGCCGCCCGCCGTGGTCCGCGGCGCCAGCGCGCTGTCGGTCGTGAAGTCGAGGTTTGCCGAGAGGTAGGGGAACTGCGCCCCTGTCCATGCGCCCGATGGCGAGAAGGCGTCGCGGAAGATGGTCGAGCCGAGATCGAACTCGTGATTGCCGATCGTCGATGCCTCGACACCGAAGGCATTAAGGATCGCGATGTCCGCCCGCCCCGGGGCCGTGGCTCCGAGGACGGCGTTGAGCGACGGGTCGGTGCCGGCATTCAGGAACGGGCCGGGGATGAAATTGTCGCCGCCCGACAGGATGAGCGTGTTGGCGTAATCGTCGTCGAACCGGTCGATCAGCGCCGCCATGATAGGCGCCGTATCGCCGGCCAGCAGCCCGGCCTCGCCGTCCGACATGTGCAGCAGCTGCAGCACGAAGTTCGGCGGCGTCGGATCCTCGATCTGGTAGACGGTGGCGGTGTTGCTGACCTCGTTGCTGACCACCACCAGGCTCTCGCCGTTGGGGGAGTCGGCGGCCGAGATGAACAGCACCCCTTCGGGGCTGACGTCGCCGGCGCGTTGCAGCACGCCGGTGTAGGTCACCTGGTCGGGATTGGTGATGTCGAAGGTGAGCGTCGCATTGGACCGCTCCAGCGCCACGAACGCGTAGGTGCAGCCGCCGACCGTGCCGATGGTGATGCCTTCCGGCTCCGGGCCCTTGTTGTCGCTGCGCGAGTCGTCGAACGAGGCCGGGATCTGCGTCGCGACGATGCGCTCGATGAGATCGGCGCTGTCGAATACGCGGTTGCCCTGGGCGTCGACGATCGAGAACGAGCGGCCGCCGTAGGTCAGGATCTGGTCGATGTCGCCGTCGCCATCGGTATCGCCGCGCAGGCCCGGCGAGTTCGAGACCGTGTGGCGGCCCAGCTCGGCATTGGCCTTCAGCGCCGCCTCGTTGGGGAACGCGGTGTCGTCCAGATTGTAGTTCGCGTTGCTGACCCGGATGGTCTCATCCGGGGTCAGGAAGTCGTCGCGATCGTCGCCCTCGTTGGCCATGACGTAGTAGGCCTGGCCGTCGGCCTGGTAGGCGGCGATGGCGTCGGGCATGTACATGCCCATCAGTGGCGTATCGGTCACCAGGTTGATGCCGCCGTCCTGGTCGCTGACGTCGATCTGCAGCCCGGCCCAGTTCTTCAGGCCCAGCGGCACGATGTCGGTGAAGGTCGCCGTGGCAATGTCGAGCAGCGCGACCGCGTTGGCTTCCTGAAGGGTGACCATCGCCGTGGTGCCGTCGGGCGAAATGGCAATGTACTCCGGCTCGACATCCTGCGCCACGGTCTTGCCGGCGAAGATGCGCACGCCGTCGGCGCGCAACGCGTCCTCCTGGCCGTTGAACGCGGTGAACGTCGCGGTCTGGACCGTGGCGGCCGCAATGCCGCTGGAAATGTCGATGATGCTGACCGAGCCGTCGCCATCGGCACCCGACGCCGCGATCTCGCCCTCGTTGGCGACCAGCACCTTCTTGCCGTCGGCCGTGAAGGTCAGCATGTCGGGCAGGGAGCCGACGTTGACCGAGCCCAGCAGCGTATTGTCGGCGGCGTTCAGGAACACGACCTTGCCCGGCAGGGTCTTGTCGGCGTCGGGCAGCGCCACCGCGACGATGCCGTTCTTCACCGCGACGCTTGTGATGTCGGTGGTGGCGAAGCCGAGGGTGGTGAAATTGATCGTCGTGATCAGGGTGGGCGATGCCGGGTTGGCCAGGTTGACGACCTGCAGGCCCGAGCTCGACGTCACGAACAGCCGGTCGCTGCCCGGATCGAACGCCGAGATCTCGGCGCCACCCACGGCCACGTTGCCGATCTGCGTCATCGTGAGGTCGTTGGTCGGCGTCGTCGTCGCAGCCGGCGTCATGGCGAAGCTGGCGATCAGCGAGTCGTGGTCGCTGACCTGGTCAGCGAACTCCGAATTGATGTGCACGACGTCGTACTGGACCGAACTGCGGAGGCTCGTCGTGACCGCCATCTGGTCGAGCGACTGCGCGTTGCCCTCGAAGTTGTAGTCATAGCTCTCGTCAGGCGGCAGCGTGGTACCCAGGATCGTGAGCACCTGCGCGCCGCCGGGCGTGTACTCGGGCACAGTGTCTGCGTCGGGGCCGTCCAGGTAAGTGGCGCGCCCTTCGAGCACCTTCATCGGCTCTTCGAACTCGAACTCGTTGAGGTCGCCGGTGACCAGGACTCGGGCGTTCGGATTGGTGGCCAGCAACGAGTCGACATGGGTGTTGACAGCCTGCGCCTGCGCGGCGCGCGCCACCTCGGCCCCGTTGAATGGCGGCTGGTCGGAGCCGAACAACGCCGCGCTGCCGCCCTTCGACGAGAAATGGTTGTCGATGACAGTGATTTCCTCGCCGTTGAACGTGAAGGTGGCGACCAGCGGCAGGCGCGACTGGAAGAACGGGTTGGACGGATCGGAATTGCTGCCGACGGACGTCGTTGCGTTGCCGTTGGCATCGATCGTGTGCAGTGAACTCTCGATCAAGTCGACGCCGCGGTCGACGCGGTAGATGAAGGCCGTGCGGATGTTGCCGCCGGGCTGGCCGCCGTTGATGTCGTCGCCGATGAACGGGTTGTCCTGGAAGGCATACACCGCCGGGCTGCCGGCGGTGACCGCGGCCGCGTTGATGGTGTCGACCAGCTTCTGCAAGGTCGCGGAAGCCGACGTGACCCCGCTCAGCTCGGCGCCGTCGTTGTCCTGGACTTCCTGGAGCGCCAGGATGTCGGGCGCCTTCAGGTTGCTCAGGACCTGGTTGGCGATCTGGGTGAACTTCGCGGTGTCGTCATCGACGTTAGCCTGGCGCTGCGCCTGGGTCGTGCCGGCGACCAGGTTGATGTCTTCGATCTTGGGATCGAGATTTTCGACGTTGTAGGAGGCAATCGTGATGCGGTCGGCAGAACCCGTGATTGTCGTGGTCTCTCGCGTCAGCGTCCTAGGATTGGTTACGGTGAAGGCCTGGGTAGGCGCGATCTCGTAGTTGCCAAAATTGTAGCCCACGACGCCGGTCACGTCGCTGAGCTGCGCGCCGGCGTTGACTTCGGGCGAGACGAAGCCGGGGAGAATGCCGCTGTCGTCGTCGATCTGGATGCGCTCGGGGTTGAAATCGCCGTTCACGGTGTTGGTGTCACCGAACGCCGGCTCGCCGCCCTCGATGAGGATCGTGCCACGGTCCGTCAGGCCGGTCGCGTTGAGGCCGTTCGCCGGATTGTCGTCGTTGTCGACGACAGTGTAGATCTCGCCGAAGTCGCTGGTCGGCCCGGTCGCGACCGGCGCCTTGACCGTCACCAGCATGCCTTCGAGGCTCTCGTAGAAGTCGATGCCGTCGTTCACCGGGTCGAACGTGGCGAGGCCGTCGTCGTCAAGGTTCTCGGTCGGTGGCTTGCGCCCGGCCGAGCCACCCAGTTGCGTCGCCACGATGGCCGGACCGACGCCGAGGTCGGTGACATTGGCCGGGGTGGCCACGATCTCGGTGATCGACAGGCTGCCCGGCGCCGCGCCGCTGGGCGTGAACTCGGTGACCTGGCCGTTGACGCTGACCAGGCGACCCACCGTCACGCCCGGCGCGCTGCTGGTGAAGACGAAGATGCCGTCCGACGTCGCGATGTTGCCATCGCCGGTCGCGTCCTGGATGTAGAAACCGTTGCTGTCGACGGCCGTGACCACGCCCTGGGTCGTGACCGTCTGGCCGGCGAAGGCGGAGACGTGGCCGGCGCCCTGGATGGTGTAGATCGCCGTCACAGACGCGGCTGCAGCGGTCGTGAAGTCGAGCGCGTCGGCCGAAATGCCGGCGAAGGCATTGTTGGCGTCATCCTGAATCGCACCGGGCGCGACGATGACGTCATAGGCAGTGCCTGCTGCAAGATCGGTCGCAAGGTCGATCGTCGCGGTGTTGCCGTTGAACGTGATCACGCCATCCGGATCGGCGGCGCCGAGCGTGATGACGCGCACGTCGCCGGCACCGTTGGTGATCGTGATGTCGCCGCTGCCGGACTGCACCGTGTCGTCGAAGGTCAGCACGATGTTCGCCGACACGGCGACGTTGGTGGCGTTGTCGGCCGGGCTGGACGACAGCAGGGCCGGCGGCGTGGTGTCAGTGCCGCCGCTGAACACGTCGCTGCTCACCTGGATGTCGTCGACGCCGACCCATTCGTCGTTGCCCACGGCGTTGGTCGTGAGGATGCGCACCTGAACCTGCGCCTGATTGTCGGTAACGTCCGGCAAGGTGACGTCGATGGCCGTCACCTGGGTTGCCGTCCCTGCGGTCGTGGCGTCCGCGATGTAACCACCGGGGACATTGGTCCAGCTGCCGGTGTCGCCAATGCGGTACTGGACGTTGACCTGCTGGATGGCGTCGTCGGCCGACCCGTCGATATCGCGCACGTTGAACTGCACCCGCACGTCCTGCCGGCCCGTGGCGTCAAGATGGAGCACGAGGCTGGGCGCATCGGCCGTGCCGGAGCCGTTGAGCGCCACGGTCGGATCCGCAATGGCGAACTCGGCGACGCCGCCGGTGGTGAACGTGTTCGGGTTGGCCTGGTTGGCGTTCACGTCGAGGGCGCCCAGCGCCGCGCCGGTCAGCGTCCGCGGATCCACGCCAGTAGGCGATCCCGCGTCGATATCGCCGAGGTAACCGATGATGCTCGGCACGCCCGACCAGTCGTCGCTGGCGGCGATCAGCCCTGCGTTGCTCCAGTTCTGCGTCAGTGGGCCGGAAGCCAGCGAGCGGTAGACGTTCGTCATGATCGCACCCTCTTCCCGTTATCGTGTGTCACGACGCGGGATCGCGCGTGATCACCTGGCGTAACCGTCCCGACGCCGACCTCAACGCGCAAAGTCCGGCCACACGCCGTCGACCCCGGCCGATGGCGCGAGGAATACACTCGGTCCGCGTGGGAGCAGGAGATGGCCATGAACAGCGCGGCGCTGAGAAAACGCGTCGGGGGCGTCTCTGTAGCGGCCGGAATTTACAAGCCCGTGTCCATGGCTTCACAGGCGCGTGACACGGGCGCACATGTTACGGGATAAGTCTCCTCTCCCGCTCTTGCGGGAGAGGAAGGGGCCCATCGCGCCAGCGATGGGAAGGTGAGGGTTTCACAGGAAGCGTCGCGTGTGAACCCTCACCCGCCGAACGCTTCGCGTTCGTCGACCTCTCCCGCATGCGGGAGAGGTTAAGACTACGCAAAAACGTCGGGGACGTAGCGGCCGGCGCGCTCCATCTCGGCCAGCCAGACCGTGGCCTGCTCGTCGGTGCAGCCGACGGTTTCCTTGTAGATATCGGCCAGCGTCTGGCGCGCGGCAGGTGCCATGTTGAGGCCGTCGCCGCACAGGAACACGATGGCGCCCTGCCGGAACAGCGCCCGCACCTTGTCGCGCTCCTGCCACAACCGGTGCTGCACGAACGTGATGTCGCCGTCGGGCTTGCGATAGAACGCCGGCAGCAAGATGACAATGCCGTCGCGTGCCCAGCCCTCCAGCTCGTCGCGGTACAGGAAGTCGACGTCGGGATGGTCACAGCCGAAGAACAGCAGGGCGGGGCCGGCCTGCTCGCCGGCGGCATGACGCAACGCGCGCTCCTGCACGAAGCCACGGAACGGCGCCAATCCGGTCCCGGCGCAGATCATCACGACCGGTGTCGCGTTCGACGCCGGCGGGTGGAACGGGACGTTGGGTGTCTTGATCGCGACGGGCACCTGGTCGCCCGCTTTCATGCGTGACAGGTAGCTCGAGCAGGTGCCGCGGAACTGCCCCTGCCCCGACCAGGCCGGCGCATCGACGAGAGCGACCGTGAGGCTGCACCGCGTGGCCTCCACCCGCGGCGAGGACGAGATCGAGTACTGCCGTATGCGCATCGCCGGCAGCATCTCCAGGAACTGGCCGAGATTGATGTCGCAGGACGGCCAGGCCTCGAGCAGCTCCAGGACGCTGACCCGCTTCTTCAGGATCTCGGCCTGGTAGCGCTCGGGATCGCTCGCGATCGCCGCCAGCTCGGACTTGTGCGGCGGGCAGGGATTGAGCCCGGCGAGCTGCTCGACGTTCTTGCGGGTGGCGGGCGCCGACAGCTCGACGTGGCGGCCCAGCAGTTCCTGGATCGATACCGGCCGGTCGGTCGGCAATGACGCCGCCATGGCACCGCGTGTCGAGCGCAGGACGACCGCCGCGTCGGGGCGCAGCCCCATGCGGCGCGCGGCGCGCTCGACCAGCTCGGGATGATTCTCCGGCAATACGGCGAGATAGTCGCCGGCGCCGTAAGTGATGCCTTCCGGCAAGGTGAACTCGATGTGGCGCTTGGAGCGGCCCAACGGCGAGGTCATGTCCACCAGCTCGCGGTTCTCGCTGATGGTGGCGAAATCGAGCTTGTTCTCCTCGACCAGCTGGAGACTGGCAGGCGGCACGACTTCAACGTCGTACAGCGGTCCGCCCGCAACCTCGGCAACAGCCAGACCGAGGGTCGACGACAGAGTTGGCCAGAAGGTGCCGTACCACTTCTCGAAGTCGCCGAAGAAATCGCCGCGCGCGTCGCCCTCGCCGCGCTCCAGGAACGCCTGCGCGCCGGCACGGTTCAGCAGCTCGTCGATCTCCTTCGGCACGGACTGGTAGGTCATCGTCCAGTCGCGGTTGCCGCAGCCGAACAGGCCGTAGTTGACACCCATCAGCGCGCCGTCGGGCACGCCGGACAGCCAGGTCAAGAACTTGCGCGCGTTGTCGGGTGGCTGCCCGTTGTAGGACGCCGTCACCAGGCCGACGGCGCCTTCCTTGGGCAGCATGCCGGCGTAGTCGTCGAGCGGTGCCACCTTCACGGCATAGCCGCGCGCCTGGCCGTCGCTGGCGATGCGGCGCGCGAAGGCCTCCGACGACCCGGAGTTCGAGCCGTAGAGCAGCAGCAGCGGCGTGCCGTGCGACGGCACTGCCGGTGTCGGCGCGGTTGCACTGGCGGCGGGCGCCAGCCGGGTCGCGGACGCGCGCGCCACCTGCTTGCGCACCCTGGCGTAGATCTTGAGGCCCTCGGGCTTCAAGGTCAGGGTTTCCTTGACCACGAGCTTGTACGGGCTGGTGTGCCGGATATCGAAGCGCTGCAGCATCATGGCGATGACCAGCAGCGCCTCCTGCCACGCGAAGGCGCGGCCGATGCACGCCCGCACGCCGCTGCCGAACGGCAACCAGGCATGCGCCGGGATTTTCTCGCGCACGTCAGACGCGAAGCGATCGGGATTGAAGCGTTCCGGGTCCGTCCACACCGAGGCGTCACGGTGCAGCGACGGCGTCAGCACGATCAGCACATCTCCCTTTTTCAGCGGATACTTGCCGACCAGGGACGTGTCGTCCTTGGGCCACACCGAGAAGGCCGGCGCGGTCGGCCAGATCCGGATCGACTCGCGCAGAACCTGGTCGAGATAGGTGAGCTTCGCGACGTCCTCGAAGCGCGGCGCGTTGGCGCCCAGCACCGAGTCGACCTCCTCGCGAGCCCGCGCCAGCACCTCCGGATGCTCCAGCAGCAGATGTGTCGTGAACGACAGCAGGCCGCTGGTGGTCTCGTGTCCGGCGATCAGGAAGGTGATGAGCTGGTTGCGGATGTTGGCGTCATCCAGCCGGTCGCCGGTGACGGGATCCTTGGCCGTCAGCATCAACCCCAGCAGGTCGCGCGGCGCCTCGTCGGGGCTGAGCCGGCGGCGCTCCCCGATCAGGTCGTCGGTGATGCGGCCCATCAGCCTGCAGTCGGCGTCGTACTGGCGCTGCGTCATCAGCATCAGCCGCGTCTGCAGGGGTACGCGGCTGGCGCGGTTGCCGGCCTCGGCCAGCGCGCGCACCATGGCCTCGACGAAGGGATGCATCTCGCGCTGGTAGAACGAGTTGAAGCGGTAGGCGAAGCCGCACAACGCGATGGTGTCGAGCGTGAGCCGCGTCATGTTGTCGGCGACATCGATCGGCGCGGCCGGCCCGTAGCGCTCCCAGCGCGTCAGCATCTGGTCGGCGATGTCGAGCATGTCGTCGAAGTAGTTGCGCATCGCCGCCGGGCCGAAGGCCGGCATCAGCAGCCGGTGCGCCTTGGCCCAGTTGGCCTCGTTGTTGTAAGCAGTGAACAGGCCGTCACCGGCGAAGTCGCGGATGTATTTCAGCGGCCCGCTGACGTACTTCTCGAAGCGGTTTTCGTCGCAGGCGTCGCTGACGAGATCGACGGAGCTGATCACCAGGACGGATCGGCCGGGAAACGTGAGGCGGTAGATCGGGCCGTACTCCTCGGCCAGCTTCATCATGTTCTGGATTGGCACGTCGAACCCGAGGTCCGGCACGTTGCCGACGATCGGCCGCACGCGCGGCTGCGGAATCTGGATCGGGCTCGTCGACATGGGATCCTCCCTACGCTCGCGCCGTGTGCGGCGACGCACGTTCTTCTGCGCCCGCCGCGCGATTCGACAGGCCATCTGTCGAGGTCAGACTAGGCCGATTCGGCCTGCCTTGGCGAGACGCCGTGCGCCGGGGGCGCTTCGCTCCCCGGGTGTCAACTTTGGGCGCACAACGGCCTGGCCGGACCGCGCGCCTCCTGGCGCGCTCAGGGTCTGTCGAAGCAAAACGAAAAGCGCGGCAGGAGCCGCGCGGTCCGTTCGCACCGTCGTGCGTCAAGGTCAGCGCCCATCGCCTCACTCCACTGGCGCGTGCCGCTTGCCATGCACCGCGGTTCCGCAGGATGATATTGGCCACGGGCTGGCAACGACAAAAAGACGGGGCGCGGACATCGCCCTATGTCCGGCGCGGGAGGAACCCATGACGCGACTCGGCGGTATCGATGCCAATTTCCTGTATTTTGAGACGGCGGAAACGCCGATGCATGTGGCCGGCTTCACGCTATTTGACCTGCCGGAAGGCTATGTCGGCAATTTCCACGACAACTACCGCGACATGCTGGTAAGCCGGCTGCATCTGGTGCCGGTCTTCAGCAAGAAGCTGGCCCCGACCTTGCTCGACATCCACCACCCGTCCTGGGTCGATGCGCCGGATCTCGATCTTTCCTACCACTTCCGCCACGTGACCCTGCCGGCACCGGGCAGTTTCGAGCAGCTCGAGGAGACGATCGCGCGCCTGCATTCGCAGCAGCTCGACCGCAGCCGGCCGATGTGGCAGTTCACGACCATCGACGGCATCCACAACGGCCAGGTGGCACTCTATTCCAAGGTCCACCACGCCGCGGTTGACGGCGGCGCCGGCATGGTGATCACCAACACCATGTACGACATCACGCCCGAGCCGCGGAGGGTCAAGCCCCCCGAGCCTGCCAGGCCGGCGGCGCCCAGCATCCCCAACCCGATCGGCGATCTGGTCTCGAGCATGGTCCGATTCCAGCTCGACATGTGGCGTACGGCGCCGGAGGTGATGGGCAACGTCGCCAGCATGTTCTTTCCCAAGGTGCCGCGCAGCGCGCCGCTGGCGCAGTATCTTCCCCAGTCGCCGGTGCGCGAGCTTCCAAAGCTGATCGCGCCCAAGACGCCGTTCAACGCCACCATCACCAGCGAACGATCGTATGCGGCCAGGCCCATCCCGCTTGCCGACGCCAAGGCGATCGGCAAGGCGACCGGCGGCAAGCTCAACGACGTGGTCATGACGATCTGCGCCGGGGCCCTGCGGCGGTACCTGCTGCAACGCAATGCGCTCCCCGAGTCGGAACTGATCGCCTTCGTGCCCATCTCCCTGCGCGAGCTGGGCAACACCGATCTCAACAACC
>Ga0187894_10003405_pt1 | contig 17856 bp, 18 predicted proteins | sample GBC1701081metaG_FD_136650 | JGI IMG/M metagenome (GOLD analysis project Ga0187894, IMG submission 136650) | White microbial mat communities from a lava cave in the Kipuka Kanohina Cave System on the Island of Hawaii, USA - GBC170108-1 metaG ...
GTGGGCATGATCTACCAGCAGTTCAACCTCGTGAAGCGCCTGTGCGTCGCCGACAACGTGCTCGTCGGGCGGCTGCCGCATCTCTCCGGGTGGGCGCGCTGGGCGGCGCTCGCCAGCTACTTTGCGCCCGCGGAGCGCGAGCTGGCTTTTCGGTGTCTCCATCACGTCGGCCTGCTCCCGCTGGCCTGGCAGCGCACTGACACGCTGTCCGGAGGCGAGCAGCAGCGCGTGGCCATCGCGAAGATCCTGGCGCAGTCGCCGCGCATGATCCTGGGCGACGAGCCGGTGGCGAGCCTCGACGTTGCGAACGGGGCCGTGGTGATGGCGTTGCTCCGGCGAGTCGCCTCCGAGACGGGGGTGACGGTGATCGCGACGCTGCATCACGTCGAGCTCGCCCGCACGTACGCGGACCGGGTTCTGGGCCTCCGCGGAGGCCGCCTCGTGTTCGACGGGCGGGCGGCGGAGCTGGGCGACGCGGCCCTGGCCACCATCTTCGGACAGCCCGGGGCTGCTGCTCCCGAAGAGAGTGACGAGCGGCAGCTCGCGCGGACGCCGAACCTCGAGTGGCTGGCGACCCGATGACCGGCGCGTTCGCCTCCGTGCTGGGCCGGCCGGCTCCGATGCCGCCCGCGCGACGCTCGGAGGTCGGACGCGGGTTCGCTGCGACGGTCGCAATGGCCGTCCTGTTCGGCCTGGCCGCGCGAGTGATCGAGCTGCGTCCGCTCGAGCTGCTGCGGGACGTCGGCAACATCGGGGTCTTTCTCAAGGGCTATCTCAATCCGTCGTTCGCCCACGTGGGCGAGTACGCGTGGCAGTGCGTCGTGACGGCGTGCATCGCGCTCTGGGGAACCGTGCTCGCCATCGCGATCGCGGTCCCGCTCGGGTTCCTGGGCGCGCGGAACGTGAGTCCGCATCCCGTCGTTCATTTCCTCGCGCGCCGCACGATGGACGTGCTGCGTGCCGTGAACGAGTTCGTCTTCGCGCTGATGTTCGTGACGGCCGTCGGTCTCGGTCCCTTCGCCGGCATGCTCGCGCTCGGCATCCACACGGGCGGCGTGCTCGGCAAGCTCCTGAGCGAGACCGTCGAGGCCATCGACCCGGGGCAGGTCGAGGGGGTCGACGCCGTGGGAGCCGGACGGCTGACCGTGATCAGGTTCGGGGTCGTGCCCCAGGTCCTGCCGAACTTCCTGTCCTATGTGCTGCTGCGCTTCGAGTCCGACATTCGCTCGGCGTCCGTGATCGGGATGGTCGGCGGGGGCGGCATCGGGTTCTACCTGTGGGACACGATCCGCTCGTTCAACGACCGCGAGGCGGCGACGGTCATCTTGATGATCGTCGCGCTGGTGATGTGCATCGACGTGATCTCCTCGCGGATCCGCCGGCTCGCGATCTGAGACGGCGAGCCCCTCGGCGCGAAGGCACGAGACGCGAGAAAGGAGTTTCTCAATGCGGACGATGCGGGGTGTCGCGGGTGGCATGGCGTTGCTGGCCTTCGCGCTCGTGGGCGCGCGGCCGGCCACTGGCGCTGATCCGAGCTGGCCGAAGGAGATCACGTTCGCGCTGCTGTCGACGGAGAACGCGGCGGAGATCACGCGGCGATGGGGACCGATCCTCGCCCAGCTCGAGAAGGACCTCGGTGTGAAGGTCAAGGCCGTGACGGCCACCGACTACCGGGGCACGATCGAGGCGCTCAAGTTCAAGAAGGCCGAGATCGGGCACCTGGGTCCCAAATCCTACGTGGAAGCGTCGAACAACAACTACGCCAACGTCGAGCCGATCGTCCAGCTCCAGCTCGCGAACGGGTCCCTCGGCTACCGGTCGTGCCTCATCGTCCACGCCGATTCCGATCTGTTCGGGCCCGAGGACATCGCGGGCAAGACGTTCGCCTTCAACGACCCCAACTCGACCTCGGGCTACCTCGTGCCGTCGGCATTCTTCATGATCGAGATGGGCGTCGATCCGCGAAAGCACTTCTCCCGGTTGACGTTCTCGGGGTCGCACGAGGCGTCGATCCTCGCCGTGGCCTCGAAGAAGGTGGACGTCGCGTCGACGAATCTCCCCGACGTGCAGCAGCTCACCCGGGAGAACAAGGTTCCCCGGGGCGCGCTCCGGGTGATCTGGGTGTCGAAGCTGATCCCGAACGACCCGGTCGTCGTGCGCAAGGACATGCCCGCGAGCTTCCGGGCCGCCATCCAGGAGTCGCTCACGACGATGCGAGCCCGGACGCCCGAGGCGTTCAAGGAGATCGGCGCGTGGCTCGGCGGGTTCGTCCCGGCCGACGACGGCAAGTATCAGGTCATCCGGGACCTCAATGAGACCGCCAAGCGCCTCGCCGCCCAGAAGTAGCCGGACCTCGGCGGTCGCCGCGGAGGAGCGCGCCCGCTGGATGTCCGTGCTCGCGCAGGCGCCCCCCGCCGAGCTGGCGGCCGCGATCGATGCGGTGGGCGATCGCCCGACGTACCGCCTGCTGCGGCGCCCGGAGACGGGGCTCGTCATGGTGCGGGCGCGAACAGGCGGGACCGGCATGCAGTTCAACCTGGGGGAGCTGCCCGTCACGCGGTGCTCGGTGGAGCTGACGGACGGCACGGTGGGGCGCGCATACGTCGGGGGCCGCAACCACGCGCACGCCGAGATGGCGGCGTGGATCGACGCGCTGTTGCAGGACCCGTCGAGGCGTCCCGACATCGAGCGCGTGCTGATCGACCCGCTCGCCGCGCGCCAGGAGGAGCGGCGGCGCCGGCGGGCGGGACACGCTGCGGAGACCCGCGTGGAGTTCTTCACCATGGTCCGCGGAGAGGAGTGAGCGTGCACGCGGGCCTCGCGGATCCCGTGCTCGACAGCCAGCGGGTCTTTCGTGCGGTCATGGACGGCATGGCGCGTCCGGGGCGGGTCCGGATGCTCCCGAGACCGGTCACGGCGCCGCCGCCGCTTCAGGGCGCCGCCGCCGCCGTGTGCCTCTCGCTCCTCGACTTCGAGACGCCCCTCTGGATCGACGAGGCGGCGGGACACCCGTCGGTGCGGGAGTACCTCCGGTTCCACGCGAGCTGTCCGATCGTGGCCAGGCCCGAGCAGGCGCGGTTCGCCCTCGTGATGACACCCGATGCCCTGGAGCGCTGGGACGCGTTCGACGCGGGAACCGACGCGTACCCCGGACCGATCCGCGACCGTGATCATCCAGACCAGGCGGCTCGCCAACGGCAGCGGGCGAAGCCTCACCGGGCCGGGAATCGAGCGGGAGACCCTGATCGAGGCTCATGGGGTCCCACCGGCGTTCTGGGACGCGTTCCGGCGCAATCACGCGCTGTTCCCCCGCGGCATCGACGTGATCCTGACCGCGGGAGATCGCCTGGCCGCGTTGCCGCGGACTACTCGCGTCTCGACCGGGACGCCTCCGCTGATGGCCTAGACTAGCGATGTACGTCGCGGTCAAGGGGGGCGAGCGGGCGATCCGGGCGGCGCAGCGGTTGCTCGCCGAGGTGCGGCGGGGCGATCCCTCGGTGCCGGCGGTGTCCCTGGCGCAGATCGCGGAGCAGCTCGGGCTCGCCGTCGACCGGGTGATGACGGAGGGATCGCTCTACGATCGCGAGCTGGGCGCGCTGGCGATCAAGCAGGCTCGAGGCGATCTCGTCGAGGCCATCTTCCTGCTGCGGGCGTACCGCACGACCCTCCCACGCCTCGGTTCGACGCGGCCCATCGAGACAGGCCGGATGACTGTGACCCGGCGCATCTCGGCCATCTTCAAGGACGTGCCCGGCGGGCAGATCCTCGGGCCGACGTTCGACTACACGCATCGCTTGCTCGACTTCTCGCTCGCGGATGAAGACAGCGCCGCGCCGACGAGTCGAGCGCCCGAGGATGCGCCGCCGCTCGGCGAGCCGGCCGCGCCCGTCATGGACATCCTCGAGGGCGAGGAACTGATCGAGCGGGAGCGCGCGACCGACGAGGAGACCGTGATCGACCTCACCCGGCAGCCGCTCGCGTTTCCGGCGGCGCGGGACGCGCGCCTCCAGAGCCTGGCGCGCGCCGACGAGGGATTCCTGCTCGCCCTCGGCTATGCGACCCAGCGCGGCTACGGGCGCAATCATCCGTTTGCCGCGGAGATCCGGTTCGGCGGGGTCACGGTCGAGGTGGAGCTGGAGGAGATCGGCGCCCCCGTCGCGATCGGCGAGATCGACGTGACCGAATGCCAGATGGTCAACCAGTTCAAGGGATCGGCCACGTCGGCGCCCCAGTTCACCCGGGGCTATGGGCTCGCGTTCGGGCAGTCCGAGCGGAAGGCGATGGCCATGGCGCTGGTCGATCGCGCCCTGCGCTGTCGCGAGCTGGGCGAGGAGCCGACCTCGCCGGCGCAAGACGAGGAGTTCGTGCTGTCCCATGCCGACAGCGTCGAGGCCGCGGGTTTCGTCGGGCACCTGAAGCTCCCGCACTACGTCGACTTCCAGTCGGAGCTGTCGCTGCTGCGCGCGCTCCGCGCCGAGGCAGACGCGCCGTGACCGCGTACAACTTCGCGTATCTCGACGAGCAGACGAAACGCATGCTCCGGCGGGCGATCCTGAAGGCGATCGCCATCCCGGGCTACCAGGTGCCGTTCGCCAGCCGCGAGATGCCGCTCTCGTATGGCTGGGGCACCGGCGGCATCCAGGTGACGGCGGCCATCATCGGTCCCGAGGACATCCTGAAGGTCATCGACCAGGGCGCCGACGACACCACCAACGCGGTGAGCATCCGCACGTTCTTCGCCCGCACCGCCGGCGTCAGGACCACCACGCGAACCGACGAGGCCACGGTGATCCAGACGCGCCATCGCATCCCCGAGACGCCGCTCAGGGCCGGTCAGATTCTCGTGTTCCAGGTGCCCATCCCCGAGCCGCTGCGCTGGCTCGAGCCCCGCGAAGCCGTCACGCGGGCCATGCACGCCCTCGAGGAGTACGGGGTGATGCACGTGAGACTCTACGAGGACATCGCGCGGTACGGCAAGGTGGCGCAGACCTACGACTACCCGGTGATCGTCAGTGGCCCGCGCTGGCGGCGGTCGTGGCTCACGACGCGCAGCTCGCCGCCGCGGGCATCACGACGGTGCTCGACGGGCTGGCCGTCGGGTATCTCGTCGACGCGGCCGAGCGACCGCGGAATCCTGCCTCGTGCGCCGCGGCCGTCCGGGACGCCGGCGCGGCGGGCATCCTGCGCGCCGAGCACTTCCTGCACATGCGCTGCGAGATCAGCACCCCGTGGGTGGTCGAGGACTTCGAGCCATTCACCGCCGACCCGCTGGTCAAGCTCGTGTCGCTGATGGATCACACGCCGGGCCAGCGGCAGTTCGTGAGCGTGGACAAGTACCGCGAGTACAACCAGGGCCGCTACGGCCTGAGCCCGGCGCAGCTCGACGAGCTGATCGACCGGCGCCTCGCCGACCAGGCGTGCTACGGCGAGCGCCATCGGGCGGCGATCGTCGCCCTGTGCAGGAAGCGCGGGCTCACGCTGGCGAGCCACGACGACGCCACGGCCGCCCACGTCGAGGCAGCGGTCGAGGCCGGGGTGGCGATCGCCGAGTTCCCGACGACGGTCGAGGCCGCTCGAACGGCGCGCGGGGTCGGGCTCGCGATCGTGGGCGGTGCGCCGAACCTGATCTGCGGCCGGTCTCACTCGGGAAACGTCTCGGTGGCCGAGCTGGCCCGGGCGGGGCTGCTCGACGTCCTGTCGTCCGACTACGTGCCGTCGAGCTCCCTCCACGCCGCCTTCCTGCTGCACCGGCGGTTCGGATGGAGCGTGCCCGACGCCGTGGCCACCATCACGGCCACGCCAGCCCGGCGCGTCGGCCTCGATGATCGCGGCGAGATCGCGCCGGGGCTCCGCGCCGACCTCGTCCAGGTGCGTCTCGTGGACGAGCTGCCGCTGGTGCGGCGCGTGTGGCGGCAGGGCGTACGCTTGATCTGAGGCGGAGGAGGGGCAGGTCTTGGAAGGTGTCGGGATCGCTCGGAGCGAGCCGTGACGCTGCCGTGGCCTCCGGGGGTTCGCGCGACGGCCGGGTGCTGATCGGCGGGCGACATGCCGATCGTCGACGTGATCGTCGCGCTCACCGTCGCCGCGGTGTGCGGCCTGGCGGCGGGACTCGTGATCGAGAGCCTGTGGCGGCGGGTCCGGTGTCCCGACTGTGGGACTCGCGCGGTGCCGGTCGATGCGGACGCGCTGGCGCCCGGGGTGCCCGTCGTGTTCATCGCCTACCGCTGTCCCGACTGTCGTAGGATCATCCATCGACGCTGCATCGGGGTGTGGGATTGACTGGAGGACGAGCCATCGTGACGTGCCATCTTTCGCTGCCCGGCCACCCGGGGCCCGCGGCCTGATGCGCGAGTTCGACTTCGACCTCGTCTCCATCGGCAGCGGGCCGGCCGGCCAGCGCGCCGCCGTGCAGGCGGCCAAGCTCGGCAAGCGCGCGGCCGTCATCGAGAAGCGCCGCTCGGTGGGTGGCGTGTGCATCGACACCGGCACGATCCCGAGCAAGACGCTTCGCGAAGCCGTCGTCATGTATTCGGGCATCGCCGGAAAGGGCGAGCGGCTGCCCTGGGCGCGGCTCGACGGGCGACCGACGTGCGCGGACTTGTTCGCCGGCGTCGATCGGGTGATGGCCCGCGAGATCGAGGTCATCGAGGCGCAGCTCCAGAGGAACGACGTCCTCGTGATGTTCGGCCAGGCGGCGTTCGTCGATCCGCACACCCTCGAGATCCAGGCGGGACCGGCGGTGCGGCGGATCACGGCCGACAAGATCGTGATCGCGGTCGGCACGGATCCGGCGCCCGCGCCCGGCGTCGAGGCCGACGGCGAGGTGATCCTCACGACCGATCAGATCGTCCGGCTCTCGCGAATGCCCCGGACGCTCGCGGTCGTCGGCGCCGGGGTCATCGGGATCGAGTACGCGTCGATCTTCGCGGCCCTCGGCGTGTCGGTGACGCTCGTGGAGCGGCGCGAGCGGCCGCTCGAGTTCCTCGACCGGGAGATCGTCGACGAGCTGGTGCACCAGCTCCGCAACCGCAACGTGACGTTCCGCTTCGGCGAGGCCGTCGAGGCGCTCGCGGTGACGGAGGAGCCGCGACGCGCCTTGCTGCTGCTCGAGTCCGGCAAGCGCATCGTCGCGGACATGGTGCTCTTCTCGGCGGGACGCGTCGCCGCCACGAGCGCGCTCAACCTCGGCGCGGCCGGACTCTCTACCGACGCGCGGGGACGCCTGGTCGTGGACGCGCAGTTCCGCACCGCCGTGCCGCACATCTTCGCGGCCGGGGACGTGATCGGCTATCCGAGCCTTGCCGCGACGTCCTCGGAGCAGGGACGCCTGGCCTCGTGCGCGGCCTTCGGCGTCGAGGCGGGGCCGATGGCGAGCCATTTCCCGATCGGGATCTACGCGATCCCGGAAATCTCCATGGTCGGCGCCCCGGAGCACGAGCTGACGACCCGGAAGATTCCGTACGAGGCGGGCGTGGCCCGCTACCGGGAGATCGCCCGGGGGCAGATCGTTGGAGATCATAGCGGGATGTTCAAGATGCTCTTCCACCGCGAGGATCGCCGCCTGCTCGGCATCCATTGCATCGGCACCGGCGCCACCGAGCTGGTGCACGTGGGCCAGGCCGTCCTCGCGCTGGGCGGTGGCCTCGACTACTTCCTGGGCACGGTCTTCAACTATCCGACCCTGGCCGAGTGCTACAAGGTCGCGGCGCTCGACGCGTCGAACAAGCTCCGTTTCTGACCGCGCGGCCCTGACCACACGCTCCTGACCCACGCTCGGGACGCACTCCGCGCGTCGGCGAAACGTCACCCGCCGGTCATCGTCGCGCAATCGACTCCCGGTAGGCTCGGCGCGTCGTCGTCCACGACCACCCGAGGACACCAGGAGCGCGCCATGAAACTCGACGATCAGACCGACCCTTGCTCGAACCCTTCGTCCAACGAGACGTTCGGCGACCTTCTGCGGACGCGCCTGTCGCGACGGCAGGTCCTGGTCGGGGGGCTCGCAACGGCCGGATTCAGCCTGCTGGGGCCGATCGCTCGCGAACGATCGGCACGGGCCGAGAGTCCGCTCCTCGGCTTCACCGGCATTCCTGTGTCGACCGGCGACACCCTCGCGGTGCCGAAGGGCTACGTGGCCCACGTGCTCTATGCGTGGGGCGACCCTGTTTCGAGCGGCCCCGCCTTCAAGCCCGACGCGAGCAACTCGACCGAGGACCAGATGCTCCAGGCGGGCATGCACCACGACGGGATCCACTTCTTCCCGCTTCCCGGTGGCAGTGGGTCGACCCACGGACTCCTCGCGGTCAACCACGAGTACACCGACGACGGCCTCCTGCACGTGGGCGGGATGCAGCCCTGGACGGCCGACAAGGTGCGTAAGTCCCAGGCGGCGCATGGCGTGTCCGTGATCGAGGTGCGTTTCGATGGAAACGCGTGGGCCGTCGTCCGGCCGTCGGCCTACGCGCGGCGCATCACCGCGGCCACGCCCATGGCCGTCACGGGTCCGGCGGCCGGCCATGCGTGGCTCAGGACGGCGGCGGATCCCGGCGGCCGGAGCGTGCTCGGCACCGTCAACAACTGTGCCAACGGGGCGACCCCGTGGGGCACGTATCTCACCTGCGAGGAAAACTTCAACGGCTACTTCGTCAACGGGACGCAGGCGGTGCCGCCGCTGCAACAGCGGTACGGCATCAACGCCCGGGGCTTCGGCTACCGCTGGCACGAGCACGACGAACGCTTCGACGCCGCCCGGCATCCGAACGAGCCGAACCGGTTCGGCTGGGTGGTGGAGATCGACCCGTTCGACACCTCGAGACAGCCCGTGAAGCGCACCGCGCTCGGCCGGATCAAGCACGAGGGCGCGGTCGTGACCATCGCGCCGGACCGCCGCGTGGTCGTCTACATGGGCGACGACGAGCGCTTCGAGTACATCTACAAGTTCGTGAGCCGCGATGCGTACACGCACGGGGATCGGGCCGGGAACGGCGCGCTGCTCGACGCCGGCACGCTCTACGTCGCGCGCTTCGGCGCGGACGGCACCGGCGAGTGGCGGGAGCTGACCCACGGCAAGAACGGCCTGGATGCGGCCTCGGGCTTCGCCGGGCAGGCCGAGGTGTGCATCAACACGCGCGGCGCGGCCGACGTGGTGGGCGCGACGAGGATGGACCGCCCGGAGTGGATCGCGGTGCATCCGATGACGGGCGAGGTCTACTGCACGCTCACCAACAACACGAGCCGGGGGAAGGACTCCGGCGCGCCGGTGGACGCCGCGAATCCACGGGCGGACAACCTGTTCGGCCACATCGTCCGCTGGCGGGAGCGCGGCGCCGACCCGACGGCGACGCGATTCGAGTGGGACGTCTTCGTGCTCTGCGGCGACCCGGCCAACACGACGGAGGCGAAGCGCGGCACCATCAAGGGCGACATCTTCGGCTCGCCAGACGGGCTCTGGGTCGACCAGCGCGGGGTGCTGTGGATCCAGACCGACGTGTCGACGAGCGCGCTCAACAAGGGCGACTACGTTCCCATGGGCAACAACCAGATGCTCGCTGCGGATCCGGCCACGCGGGAGGTCCGCCGATTCCTGACGGGCCCGCGCGGCGCGGAGGTCACCGGCATCACGGCGACGCCGGACAGACGCACCCTGTTCATCAACATCCAGCATCCGGGCGAGACGGCGAGCGAGCGGAGCGACCCGGCCGCGCCCAAGGCCGTCAGCGCGTGGCCCGAGGGGGCGGCGGGCGGGCGACCTCGATCGGCGACGGTGGTCATCCGCCGTGCGGACGGCGGGCTGATCGGCACCTGAGCGGCAGCGGGTCCGCTCGCGCGAGCAGGGCCCGGATCGGGCGCGGCGGGCCGGACGCGTCAGTGGAGCAGGTGCGCCGGATCGGCGTGCCGGATCAGCAGGGCCACCAGTGCCTGCCTGACCGCGGGCAGCTGGAGGAACCCCGCCGGGCTCCTCCTCTGGACATCGCGCAGGGCCGACGCCAGATCGAAGAACGGCGGCGCCGCCTCCGGGGACAGGACGAACGGGGGCTCCCCGCCTAGCAGCAGCACGTAGCTCATCAGCAAGGCCCCCGTGCGGTGATTGCCCTCGATGAACAGCTGCGGCGTGGCCTGCATGCGCGCGAACACGCCGGCCGCGTGCTCCGCGGGCGCCTCGCCCTGGTGCGTCTGGTGCCACTCGACGACGTCGCGAATGCCGCCGTCGGGCTCCTCGTAGAAGCGGCGCTCGCTCGCCTCGATGTGGCGAGCGTAGGCGTCGCGCCGCGCGGCGCTCGTCCCGCAGAGGACCAGCACGTTCAACTCGAGGACGTGCCGGAGCTGGCCCATCGCGAAGACGTCGATGCCGTCGGCCACGAGGGCGTCGACTCGCGCGTAGCCGGCCAGGAGGTTGTCGAGGACGCGATCGTCGAACGGGTCACGTGGGGAGACGGAGGCATCGGCGCGCAAGTGCCGCTGCAGACGCCGGAGGGACGATTCGACGGCCCGGAGGTTCAGCTGAGCCCTGACCGACGCCTGGGAGGCGCGACGTCCAGACTCCACGGCGCCAGTCTCGTCAGTTGATGCGAGTCAGTTGATGCGATCCACGGCGGCCAGCGAGAGCGCCGCCACGTCCGCGGGCAGAGGAATGTAACCGAGGCCGCGGCTCAAGGCCTGCCCCTCGGTCAGCCCCCAGGACACGAACTTCTTGAGCGCCGCGGCTCGCTCGGTATCCGCATACCGCTCGTAGAGCAGGAGCCAGCTGAGCGTCACGATCGGGTACGACTCCGCGCCGTCCGGGTCGGGCAGGAACAGCCGCAAGTTGGCCGGCATCTGCTTGATGTTGTCGGCCAGGGCCGCCTGGCCGCTCCGCTCTCCGGGCTCGACGTAACGGCCGCTCTTGTTCTGCACGAGCGCCATGGGGAGCCCGAGCCGCTTGGCGAAGTGATACTCGACGTAGCCGATCGCGTCCTGGCTGACCTTGATGCGCCCGGCGACACCCTCGTTGCCGCGGGCCAGCATGGCGAGACCTCGCCAGTCGAGCAGCGTGCCGACGCCCGGACCGCGGTCGCGCCACGCGTTGCTGATCGCGCTCAGGTGATTCGTGAGCGCGAAGGTCGTGCCGCTGCTGTCCTGGCGAGCCACGACGGCAATGGTCCGGCGAGGAAGGTTCAACCCGGGGTTGGCCGCCCGGATTCTCGGATCGTCCCAGCTCCGGATGCGGCCGGCGAAGATGTCCACGTAGACATCGCGGGCGAGATGGAGCGGCCCGCCGAGCCCAGGCAGATTGTAGGCGAGCACGACGATACCGGCGGTGGCGGGGACCAGGCGAGCGCCAGCCGGCGCCCGCGCGATCTGCTCGTCGCTCAGGGCGGCGTCGCTCGCGCCGAAATCCACGCCGGCCGCCAGGAACCGCCGCTGGCCCTCGCCGCTGCCGACCACGTCGTAGGTGATCTGGACGTCGGCGTGCTGCTGCCGGTACGTCTCGATCCACTTCTCGTAGAGCGGAGCCGGGAACGTGGCGCCCGCGCCGCGAAGGCTCACGCGCGGCGGCGCGCCCGATCCCCGGGCCTGGCCGCCGGCGGTCACCGCGGCACCGACGAGCGCGACGGCGATCGCCGCCGCCAGCGCCGGGCGAATGGCCGCCGTGAACGAGCGCATGGCGACTACTGAGCCCCGCGCAACAGACCAACGTCCAACGGTGGGACTTCACGAGGCGAATGCTGGTCACCAGGTTCCGCGGGAGTCATTAGCTGAACTGTCCGGAGACGTATTCCTTCGTGAGCTGCTCACGCGGGCTCTCGAAGATCTGCTTGGTCGGGCCCGCCTCGACGAGGTACCCGGTGCGGCTGCCCTTGGAGATGTCCACGGAGAAGAATGCGGTGATGTCCGCCACCCGCTGCGCCTGCTGCATGTTGTGGGTGACGATCGCGATCGTGTAGCGCTGCTTCAACTGGAGCATCAGCTCCTCGATGCGGCGGGTGGCGATGGGATCGAGCGCCGAGCAGGGCTCGTCCATGAGGAGCACCGAGGGCTCGGTGGCGACGGCGCGGGCGATGCAGAGCCGCTGTTGCTGGCCGCCCGAGAGCGAGAGCCCGCTGTTCTTGAGCTTGTCCTTCACCTCGTCCCAGAGCGCCGCGCTGCGGAGCGCCTGCTCGACGCGCTCGGCCACGTTGCCCTTGAAGCGATTGAGCCGGAGGCCGAACGCCACGTTGTCGAAGATGCTCATCGAGAACGGATTCGGCTGCTGGAAGACCATGCCGATGTAGCGGCGGACGGCCACGGGGTCGACGTTTCGCCCGTACACGTCCTTGCCGTGAAACCGCACGTGGCCCTCGAACCGGAAGCCCCGGATGAGGTCGTTCATGCGGTTGAGCGACCGGAGCACCGTGCTCTTCCCGCAACCGGAGGGTCCGATGAACCCCGTGATCTTGCCGCGCTCCACCTCGACGCGGCTGTCCCGGACGGCGAGGAAGCTGCCGTAGAACACCTGGTCGAGCTTGCAGTCGATCACGACGCCCGGCTCGCCGAAGGCCCCCGTGTCGCGACCGTTCACCCTCGGCATCGTCTCCACTGTCGGAGTCATCGCCGCGCTCCTCCCTGTCTCACGCCCGGCGTTGCCCGACCAGGCGGCTGATCACGTTGATGACGAGCACGAGCAGGACGAGGACCAGCGACGCCGCCCACGCCAGCTCGATCTGGTTCTCGAACGGCATGCCCGAGAAGTTGTAGATGAGGACGGCGAGCGACGCGGTGGGCTGCATCAGCTGCGGCACGCCGCCGTCGAACAGCCAGTAGCTGCTGAAGAGCGCGGTGAACAGGAGCGGCGCCGTCTCGCCGGCCGCGCGCGCCACGGCGAGCATGACCCCGGTCAGGATGCCGGGCATCGCGGTGGGCAGCAGCACCTTCCAGATGACCTGACTCCGCGTGCATCCCATGCCGTAGGCGGCGTCGCGCGTGATCTTCGGCACGGCCTTGATGGCCTCCTCGGCCGTGAGCACCACGGTCGGCACCATCAGCACGGCGAGCGCGAGCGCGCCGGCGGGCGCGGAGTACGTTCCCGTCACCAGGACGACGGCGGCATAGGCGAAGACGCCGGCGAGGATCGACGGCATGCCGGTGAGCGTCTTGGCCGCGAAGCGCGCGGCCTCCGCGAGGCGACTGTATGGGCCCAGCTCGGCCAGGAACACGGCGCAGAGGATGCCGAGCGGCACGCTCAACACGCCACCGAGCCCGACCATGACCACCGTGCCAACGAGGGCGTTGCCGAAACCGCCGCCCATCTCGAAGCCGGCGGGGGGCAGCTCGACGAAGACGCTCGCGCTGAGCCGGGCGCCGCCCCGGACGGCGAGCATGTAGAGCACCGAGACCAGTGGGATCGCGGCCACGATCGCGGCGGCCCAGACCCCGGCGGTGAGGAGCAGGCTCTTGAGCGCCCGGGGTTCGAACGGCGAGCGCTCGAGCCGGGCAACCGGGACGGCGAGCTGGCCCGCGCTGAGCGTCGGCCCGGTCATCGCGCCCCGGCTCGCCGTGCGGAGCGAGCCATGATCAGGGAGCCCAGCACGTTCACGATGAGGGTGATCGCGAGGAGCACGAGGGCCGCGTACATCAGGATCTGGACCTCGCGCGGCCCGGCCTCGGGGAAGTTGAGGGCCAGGAGCGCGGCGAGGGTATTGGCCGGGGAGAAGAGCGAGAGGCTGATCTGGTTCGAGTTGCCGATGAGCATCGCGAGCGCCATGGTCTCGCCGAGGGCTCGGCCGAACCCGAGCACGAGCGCGCCGAAGATGCCCGTGGACGCCGCCGGCAGCATCACCTTGAGGATCGCCTCCCAGCGCGTCGTGCCCATGCCGTACGCAGCTTCCTTCACCTTGTAGGGCACGAGGCGGAGCGCGTCCTGCGACACGGCGGCCACCGTGGGCAGCACCATGATCGCGAGGACGAGCGCGGCCGGAGCGAGGCCGGGCCCGCTGAGCGTGCTCCCGAAGAACGGGATGAACCCGAGGTAGGTGAAGAGGAACTCCGCGACCGGCCGCATGGTCGGGACCACGACGAAGAGCCCCCAGAGGCCATACACGACGCTCGGGATGGCGGCGAGCAGCTCCACGATGGTCCTGAACACGTGGCTGAGCCGCGGCGGCAGGAAGTCCTGGGTGAGGAAGATCGCCATGGCGACGCCGAAGAAGCCGCCGATGGCCAGCGCGAGCAGCGAGCTGTACAGCGTTCCCCAGATCTGCGGCAGGACCCCGAACTGCTGCCGCCCCACGTCCCACGTGGTCGATGTGAGGAACGCGAGGCCGTAGTCGCGGATCCCTGCCATGGCCTTGCCGCCGATGGCCCAGAGGATGGAGGCGAGGAGCAGCAGGAGGAGCCACACGCTGACCTGGGCCGCGCCGCGGAACCCGCGATCCACGACATAGTCCCAGCTCGAGGGGGGCCCCGACACGGAGCCCGTGGTGGCCGGGGTCACGATCACTGGATCGAGGCCGCCGCCTTGCGCACCGCGGCGACGACGGTCTCCGGCAGCGGGATATAGCCCATGGCGGCGCTGGTCTTCTGACCGTCGTTCAGGCAGTACTCGACCATCTGGCGCAGCGCCGCCGCCTTCTTCGGATCCTTGTTCTCACGATAGAAGAGCATCCACGTGTACGAGACGATCGGGTAGGCCTTGGCCCCCTCGGGATCGGGAGCCCACGCGCGGAGATCGGCGGGGAGCTTGACGCTGGCCAGCGCGGCCTGACCGCCCTCGCCGCCGGGAGCCGCGTACTGGCCCGCCCGGTTCTGGATCAGGGCCATCTCGAGCTTGCCGAACTTGGCGAAGGCGAACTCGACGTACCCGATCGCGCCGGGCGTCTGCTTGATGGTGGCCGTGACGCCGTCGTTCTTCGGCGAGGCCACGAACTTGTCGCTCTTCGGCCAGTTCACGGTCGTGCCCGCCCCCGGCCCCTTGCTCCACTCCTCGCTGACCGCGGCGAGGTGGCTCGTGAAGACGAATGTCGTCCCGCTCGAGTCCGCCCGCCGCACCACCGTGATGTCGAGGTCGGGGAGGGTCACGCCGGGGTTCGCCGCCTTGAGCTTCGGATCGCTCCACTTCGTGATCTTGCCGAGGAAGATCGCGGGGTAGACGTCTCGGGGCAGCTTGAGGCTCTTGGGATTGCCCGGGAGGTTGTAGCTGATGACGATCTCGCCTCCGGTCATCGGCAGGAGCTGGACGCCGCCCGGGACCTTGGCGATCTGCTCGTCGGTCATGGCGGCGTCGCTCCCGGCGAAGTCCACGGTCCGGTTGACGAAGTCCTGGATGCCGGCGCCGCTGCCCTTGCCCTGGTAATCGACGGTGATCGTCTTCGCCTTGCCGCTGAACGCCTTGAACCACGCGGAGTAGAGCGGGAACGGGAACGTCGCGCCGGAACCGGTGAGGCGGACGCTGTCCTGCGCGGACGCGGGCACTCCGGAAATGACGATCGCCAATGCCGCCGCCACGAGCGTGGTCACGGAACGTGTCACGGTAGGGTCCTCCTCCTCTCGATCAGCCACCGGTTGCGATGGGCGCGACCCTCGTGTCGAGCCGCGCTGATCCTACCGCGCGAAAGATTGCATTCTTGCTACAAGATCGTTGCGTCGCGCGGAGGTGGTGCGAGGACCGGCCGGTGTCACCTCGGGGCGGATTCGAGGCGCTGTTCGGGGCTGGCTGGCGCGTGGGGCGAAGCCGGGTGGGGCGGGCGTGCGGCGGGACGCGGCGTCCTCCGGATCAGCAGGAACCCGCCCGCGCCGACGAAGGGCACCGCGCCGGCCACGACGAGCGCAGCCGGCAGGCCCCAGATTCCGGCGACGAGACCCAGCCCCCACGGGCCGAGGAGTTGAGCGAGGTCGGATCCGAATCCGTACGTGTTGATCACCGCGCTCCGGTCCTCCGCCGGGGCGGCCTCCGCCGCCACGCTCAGCGCCACCACGATCGCGACGCCGTAGCAGAGGCCGTAAGCGGCCGCGAGCGCGAGGAATCCCGGCAGGCCCGCCCCCATGGACGTGGCGGCAAGGGCTGCCGCGGAGCCGATCATTGCCGGAACGAGGACACGTCGAGGCCCGTGACGGTCGGCCATTCGCCCGCCGAACAGTCGGCTGACCACATTTCCGGCCTGGGAGCTCACGAACAGAAGCCCGGCGTTGGCGACGCCGCGCGAACTCGCCCACAACGGGAGAAATCCGGAGAAGCCGGTATAGGGCACCTGGATGCAGAAGTTGAGGAAGGCCGGCACGATGCCGTTCCGGTGGAACGGCGCCCGAAAGGAGTGAGCGCGTCCGAGCGGCCGAAGCGCGCTGACCGTCGCGAGGAAGCACGCGCCGGCGAAGAGCGCGACGATCGCCGTGCCGAGGGCCAGCGTCGCGAGGCGCGCCGGCAAGTCGACACTTCCGCCCAGCAAGCCGTGATACACGGCCACCGCGATCGGCGGGCCGAACCCAGATTCCGAGCGTCATTCCGAGGGAGATGTAGCCCTGCACCTCGCTCCGGCGGGTCGGCGGGGCCGTTTCGACCGTCAGGGTGTAGAACGCGGTCGTGCCGACGCTGAACGCGCGGCAGCCGTCGCTTCGGGGAGGTGCGGCGCGGCATCCCGCGCATCTCGCGGACGATGCTCGCGGCGCGATTGCGCGAGCTGATCGATGCCGGCGTCGTCGCGCGTGACGACGGCGCGGACGGGCCCGCGTATCGCCTGACGGAGGCGGGTCACGAGCTCTCGGCCGTTGTCCGGGAGCTCGGCACGTGGGGCCAGCGGTGGCTCTCGCGCGACGTGCGCGCGAGCGAGCTGGACGTGCGGGCGCTCGTCTGGGACATCCATCGTCGCGTTCGCCTCCAGGCCCTGCCCGAGCGGCCACTCGTGGTGCGCATCGAGTTCACCGACGTGCGCGGGTCGGCGGCGCATCACTATCTGCTGCTCCGGCGGAGCGAGGTGTCGCTCTGCGCGACGAATCCCGGCTTCCCGGAGGAGCTCTGCGTGCGGGCGGACCGGAGAACCCTGATCCGCTGGTGGCGAGGCGACCTGTCGCTGCGGCAGGCCCGGCAGGCCGGCCTCGTGCTCCATGGCCGGCGCCAATGGGTGCGCGCGTTTCCGGACTGGTTCGAGCGCTACCTGTTCGCGGCTGTCAGGCCGGCGACGGCCGCGCGTGAGGCGCCGCGCGCCGGCTGAGGGAGGACCGGCCGAGTGTCAGGATGGGTCCGGGCGGAGGGCTTTCTGGCGGAGGGCTCTCTGGATGTCCGCCGGGCTGAACGGCTTGGGGATCGTGACGACCTCGTGCCGGGCGAGGAACGCTTCGTGGCGGCCCTCGAGCGGAACGGCGTGTTCTGACACGAAGACGATGCGCGGGAGCAGATCCGGGCGCCGCCGCTCGAGCTCTTCGTAGAGTCCGATGCCGTCCAGCACCGGCATCACGATGTCGCAGAGGATCACCCTGTAGTCGTTCGCCGCCATCTTGTCGAGCGCCTCGCGTCCGTTCGCCGCGATGTCGGCGCGCTCGCCCTCGAGGGCCAGCAGATCGGACAGGACCTCGGCGACATGGGGATGATCCTCGACGATCAGCACCGTCGCGTGGCGGTCGGGTTCCGGGACGGCGGGGCCCGCGCCCGGCTGTTGACCGAGCGAGCCAGGCCAGCGCGGCGGCCGCACCCACACGGGAGACGACCAGCACGACAGGTGAACCCGGTGCGTGCCCAGCAGCGGACACTCATCCGAGTCGGGGATCGAGTCGCCACAGATCGGGCAGATCGGATGCGACACCGACTTCCGGTCCCGATCTGCCATCGCGATCACACGCATCCGAATGTCGAGTCGGACGCCCGGATGCCCCTTGTCCGAAGTGTATCCTGTGCGGAGGGACAAGAGGCGA
>Ga0187894_10003406_pt1 | contig 17854 bp, 30 predicted proteins | sample GBC1701081metaG_FD_136650 | JGI IMG/M metagenome (GOLD analysis project Ga0187894, IMG submission 136650) | White microbial mat communities from a lava cave in the Kipuka Kanohina Cave System on the Island of Hawaii, USA - GBC170108-1 metaG ...
AGTCGAAATGGTGATGCCCGGCGACAACATCCAGATGGAAATCACCCTGATCGCCCCGATCGCAATGGAAAAAGGCCTCCGCTTCGCCATCCGCGAAGGCGGAAGAACCGTCGGAGCCGGAACCGTCAGCGATATTGTGGAATAAAAGTTCAGAGTGCGCGATTTATCGCGTACCACGCGTGACCTGAGAGTTGATTTGCGAAAAACGTCGAACGAGCTGAAGCTCGCACTCTGAACCGAAGAATTATGTTAAGTGAAAAAATTCGCATCAAGCTGAAGGCTTACGATCACCGCGTGCTCGACCAATCGACGCAGGAAATCGTCGATACAGCGAAACGCACCGGAGCGAGAATCGCCGGGCCGATTCCGCTGCCGACCATCAAGAATAAGTGGACGGTGCTGCGGTCGCCGCATGTCGATAAAAAATCGCGCGAGCAGTTCGAGATTCGTACGCACAAGCGGCTGATGGACATTCTCGACCCGACCGCCGAAACGGTCGATGCGTTGATGAAGCTCGATCTTCCCGCAGGCGTCGATGTGGAAATTAAGGCGTTTGGGAAGAATTAGTTAGAGTGCAAGCTTTAGCTTGTCTCGTTTGCTGCGAGTTACTTTGTTGTATACAGGACAAGCTAAAGCTTGCACTCTGAACGAAAAGATATGATCAGCGGAATCATTGGTAGAAAAGTCGGGATGACGCAGATATTTGCCGAGGACGGGACGGTTACGCCCGTGACCGTTATCAAGGCGGGGCCATGCGTCGTTGTTCAGACGAAAAGCGCCGCGGGCCGCGACGGTTACAACGCCGTGCAGCTGGGTCTGGTCGAAGAAAAGCCGGTGCGTTTGAAAAACGTGTCGAAGCCGCTTCAAGGGCATTTCGAAAAGACCGGCAACGGCGTGCCCCCGACGCGAATCTTGAAAGAGATACGTCTCGGCGGCGAGCCCGAGGCCGCGATCGGCGATCAGGTTAAGGCGGATATTTTTGCCGATGGCGACAAGATCGAAGTCGTCGGCCGCTCGAAAGGGCGTGGGTTTGCGGGCACGGTTAAGCGTCATAATTTTGCGCGCGGGCCCGAGTCGCACGGTTCGATGAACGTCCGCAGTCCGGGCTCGATCGGCCAGTCGGCTTACCCGTCGCGTGTCATCAAGGGAACGCGTTCGTCCGGCCACATGGGCGACGACCGCGTTACCGTGAAAGGGCTGACGGTGGCAAGGGTCGATGCGGAAAATAATTTATTGATGATTCGCGGCGCGGTTCCGGGTGCGAATGGAAGTGTGGTGGTAGTGAAGAAATCATGAGTTCAAAGTTTAAGGTTCAAGGTTCAAGGTCGAAAACTTGGAACGTTGAACTTTGAACCTGGAACTCTCACGGAGTGAGATTATGCCTACCGTAAAGGTTCGCAATTTGAAGAATAAGGAAGTCGGCGATGTCGAGCTGGCTGATGCCGTTTTCGGCGTTGAGCTGAACGAATCGCTGATCCACGCGGCGTTGATGAATTTTCGCGCAAACGGCCGGCAGGGAACTTCGGCGACGAAAACGCGCGGCAACGTTTCGGGTTCGGGCCGAAAGCTTTGGAAGCAGAAGGGCACGGGACGCGCGCGCATCGCCTCGCTTCGCTCGCCGCTGTGGAAAGGCGGCGGAAACGTGCACGGGCCGCAGCCTCGCGATTGGTCGTATCAGATGCCGAAGAAAATGCGGCGCGGTGCGATGCGTTCGGCATTGTCGGAAAGATTGCGCGAGGGCAACATAATCGTGATCGATGAGTTCGAATTCAAGAATCCGAAGACCAGCGAGTTTGTCGGCGTGATCGCGGGCTTGAAGCTTTCGGACGACAAGCGAACAAAAGTTAAGACGCTGATCGTCGATTCGCTCGACAACCAGAATCTTGTTCTCTCGTCGCGCAATGTTGAAAAGACGACGGTTACAAACAGCTTTGGGCTGAACATTTACGACATTCTTTATCACGAGAAGCTTCTTATTTCGAAGTCGGCTATCGAGGAAATAAATCAGCTTCTCGATCCGGCACGCGAAGGCGGAAAGGCTGAAACCGAAAAGGCAAAAGTAAAAAGTCAAAAGGCAAAATCCGCGGTTCCGAAAGCTGAGAAAAAAGCAAAAGCTGAAGAACCAGCGGAAGAAAAACCGGTAAGGAAAGCTGCTCCGAAGAAGCCTAAGGCAGAAGAACCAGCGGACGAAGAGCCTGTAAAGAAAGCAGCGCCGAAGGCCAAAACGGAAGTGACGGAGGAGGCGAAGAGCGATGAATAACAACGTCTGGGAAATTTTGAAATCGCCGGTCGTCACCGAAAAAAGCGTGATCCTCAAGGAAGATTCGACTGCCGAGAACAACGGCCGAAAGGTTGGACAGGTGCTTACTTTCCGCGTCGATACGAAGGCGACGAAGAAAGAGATCAAGAGCGCGGTCGAGGAAATTTTTGCGGTGAAAGTTGCTGCCGTCCGCACGGTTTTCTACGAAGGCAAGACAAAAAAACGCGGCCGCCAGGAAGGCCGCCGCCCGAATTGGAAAAAGGCGTACGTCACTCTGCGAAAGGGCGAGCCGATGGTGGATTACGCCGAGGCGATTTAGTCATTGGTCATTTGTCCCTAGTCCTTTGCAAAGGACTAATGACGAATGACAAAGGACAACGTTATGGGAATCAAGAGATTAAAACCGACATCGCCGGCGAGACGGTATCAGACTTATTTGACGCGCGATGAGTTGACGCCGGGGGCGGTGCCTGAAAAGTCGCTGCTCGAGCCGAAGAAGCGGATCTCGGGACGGAACAGCGACGGGCGGATCACGATTCGTCGTCGCGGCGGCGGTCACAAGCGTTTCTATCGCGTGATCGATTTCAAGCGCGACAAGGCCGGCGTTCCGGGCAAGGTTTCGCAGATCGAATACGACCCGAACCGTTCGGCGCACATCGCGTTGATCACTTATCTCGACGGCGAAAAGCGTTACATCATCGCGCCCGTCGGCCTGAAGGTTGGAACGCAAATTTTGAGCGGCGAAGACGCCGATATTCTGCCGGGCAACGCGCTGCCGATCAAAAATATTCCGCTCGGAACCGAGGTGCACAACATCGAGCTTCGGCCCGGAAAAGGCGGGCAGATGGTCCGTTCGGCCGGCGGCTTCGCACAGATCGTTGCGAAAGAGGGCGATTACGCGCAGCTTCGCATGCCTTCGGGCGAAGTTAGAAAAGTTCCGGTCGTTTGCTACGCGACCGTGGGCCAGGTAGGCAACACCGAGCATGAAAACGTCTCGCTTGGCAAAGCCGGACGCAACCGTTGGAAAGGAAAACGGCCGAAGGTTCGCGGCGTGGCGATGAATCCGGTCGATCACCCGCACGGCGGCGGCGAAGGAAAAACTTCGGGCGGTCGCCATCCGGTAACGCCGTGGGGACAACCGACACGCGGTTACAAAACGCGCCGCAACAAACGCACGAACGATATGATCGTGAAAGACCGGAGAAGGAAGTAGGGAATTGCGGATTGCGAATTGCGGATTGCGGATTTCGATCGGCGGCGGCAAAAAGGCAAACGCATTTTGAGAGAAAAAGAACGCGGACGTGAAGCGACGGACTAGAGAAATCCGCAATCCGCAATCCAAAATTGAAATATGCCTCGTTCATTAAAAAAAGGGCCGTTCATCGATCTGAGCATACAGAAAGTGCTTCGCAGAATGGCTGACGGCGGCACGAAGCCGCAGGCGATAAAAACGTGGTCGCGTCGTTCGACGATAACGCCGGACATGGTGGGCCTGACCTTCGGCGTGCACAACGGCAAGCGGCACATCCCGGTTTTCGTTACCGAGAACATGGTCGGTCACAAGCTGGGCGAGTTTTCGCCGACCCGCATCTTTAAAGGACATCCGGGAACGAAAGCGGAGAAGATGGCAAAACGGAAGTAATAGTTAATGGTAAATGGTAAATGGTGAATTCAGAAGCCATTCACCATTTACCATTCACCATCGAGAGTATGGAAGCGATAGCTAAGACAAAATATTTGAAGGGCAGCCCGCGGAAGACGCGCCTTGTGATCGATATGATCCGCGGCGAAGATGTTTCGCGTGCGCTGGCGATCCTGAAGTTCACGGACAAGCGTGCGGCCGACCCGATCGAGAAAACGCTGCGGTCGGCGATCGCGAATGCGACGTATCTGGCCGAGCAGCAGAACATCGCCGTCGATCCGGACGATCTGTGGGTTCGCAAATGTTTTGTCGATATGGGCCCGACCAAGAATCGCCGCCGAATGCGCCCCGCTCCGCAGGGACGCGCATATCGCGAGCAGCGTCACTATTGCCACATTACGATCGAAGTAACCAGCGAGGAAAAGCCAAAGACCGAAAAGGAATTGCGGGCCGAGGCCGCGAAAGCGAAGAAGGCCGAAGGCGGCAAGGCAAAAGTAAAAAGTAAAAAGGCAAAGTCTGCGGCTCCGAAAGCTGATAAGAAGGCAAAGGTTGAAGAGGTTGAAACTCCGGCGGAAACTCCGGTTACGGAAACGCCTGCGGCGGAAAACGTCGAGGCAGCAAAAGCTGAGGCTGATGCGGAAGTTGCTGATGCGAAGAACGCATCGACAGCAGCCGAGGCTCAGAGTGAGGAAACGCAGCCTGCGGATGAGGCGCAGCAGAAGATCAATGAGGAGCTTGAGAGGCAGTAGTAGGTGGGAGCGCGGACACTCTTGTCCGCATGAGCGTCGTCTCGACGCGAAACCTTTTTTGTGCTTTGCACTCATGCGGACAAATGCGTCTGCGCTCCAGGTAATTTGAGAAGTTAGTGCAGCCGAGACTTTTTTCGTGCTTCGCACTCATGCGGACAAGGGTGTCCGCGCTCCAGAAAATATGGGACAGAAAGTTCATCCATACGGCTTTAGAGTCGGGTACAACAAGGATTGGCATTCGCATTGGTACACCAAGCAGGATTTTGCCAAGTTCTTGGCGGAGGACCTGAAGCTGAAGCGCGATCTGAAAAAGAAATTTGCCGGCGGCGGCGTTTCGCACATCGATATCGAGCGGGCGGCGACGCGCATGAAGATCATTATCTACACGTCGCGCCCGGGCATTATCATCGGCCGCAAGGGCGCCGAGATAGAAAAGCTCCGCGAAGATCTGGCACGCAAGACGAACCGCGAGGTGCTGATTTCGATTCAGGAGATTCGCCATCCGGAGCTGAACGCGCAGCTGCAGGCCGAAAAGATCGCGCAGCAGCTGGAGAAACGAATTGCGTTCCGCCGCGCGATGAAAAAGACGATGGAGGAATCGATCCGTTTCGGCGCGCAGGGAATTAAGGTGATGGTGGCTGGTCGTTTAAACGGCGCCGAGATCGCGCGGACCGAATGGTCGCTCGAAGGCCGCCTGCCGCTGCACACTTTGCGTGCGGATGTCGATTTCGGATTTGCCGAAGCGTTGACGACGTTCGGCATTATCGGCGTGAAGGTTTGGATCTATCGCGGCGAAATTCTGGACGCGAACGGCTCAATGGCCCGCGGCACCACGACCGATCCGATGAATGAAGTAAAGGCCGACCGCTCGGCAATGCGGCGCGGAGACAGACGGCCCAGACGCGACGATCGTCGCTAAGTTTTGTCCTTAGTCATTTGTCATTTGTCAATGGCAGATGATGCGTGTGAAGGACTAATGACCAAGGACTAAGGACGAAGAGGTTTTTTAGTTATGTTGATGCCGAAAAAGGTCAAGCACCGCCGGGTGATGAAAGGCCGCATGCGCGGAAAGGCGACGCGTGGCGAAAATCTCGATTTCGGTGATTATGGGCTGAAGGCGCTGGACGCCGGCTGGATAACCGACCGGCAGATCGAGGCGGCACGTATCGCAATGACGCGTCACGTAAAACGCGGCGGCAAGATCTGGATACGAATGTTTCCCGACAAGCCGATCACGAAAAAACCGGCCGAAACGCGCATGGGATCGGGCAAGGGAGCTCCGGATCATTGGGTCGCGGTCGTCAAGCCGGGACGCGTGCTTTACGAGATCCAGGGCGTCGATGAAACGCTGGCACGCGAGGCTTTGAGCCTGGCGGCGCAGAAACTGCCGATCAAGACGAAGTTCGTTTCGCGCGCTGACCTGGAAGGAGGCGTTGTTTAGGTTTAGAGCAGAAGCCTGACCGTGAGGGAGGGCTTTCTAGCGAATCGCAGTTTAGCCCTCCCTTACGGTCAGGCTTCTGACACGGGGCTTCTGCAAAAGAGAGTTGATATGAAACGCAAAGAGACGATGGACCAGCTTCGCGAAATGAATACGGAAGAGCTGAAGGATCAGGCCGACGCTCTGAAAGAATCGTTGTTTCGCTTGAAGTTTCGCAAGGCGCTCGGCGTGGGCGAGACGTTGAAAGACATCCGACGGGAAAAGAAAACACTGGCGCGTGTTTACACGCTGCTGAATAAGGAAAAGGCGGCGGCAGAATAAAATGGCAAAGAAGAAAACAGAAGAACAGGCACCGGCCGAAGAGCCGTCGATCGTCGAAAGCGTCGTCGAAACGGTGGCGGCTGCAGCGGAAACTGTCGCCGATGCAGTAACGACCGGCGCGGCAGCCTTGGCCGATGTTGTGACCGGCGGCGATGATGCGTCTGCGAAAAAGAAATCGGGCAAGCGTGCCGAAAAGATCGGCGTGGTCGCTTCGGACAAGATGACGAAGACCGTTGTCGTCCGCGTTGACCGTCTGGTTAAGCACCCGATCTATCGCAAATACGTCCGCAAGCGAAAGAAATTTATGGCCCATGACGAGACCGGAGCAAAGGTCGGCGACAAAGTTCGGATCGTCGAAACCCGTCCGCTGTCGGCACGAAAGCGTTGGCGTGTGGTGGAGATCATTCAGAAAGCGGAGCTTTAAAGTCTGGGAAGTCTAGGAAGTCTGGATAGTCGAGGAAGAAATTTCCTTCCGAGACTTTCGGGACTGGCCAGACTTCCAAGACCGAATCGAACGGAGTGAGATTATGATTCAGATGCAGACCTCGTTGGCGGTCGCGGACAATTCGGGGGCAAAACGCGTAGTGATGATCGCTCCGATCGGCGGCTCGACGGCGAAGATCGCCCGGCTCGGCGACAAGATCAAGGTGACCGTTAAGGAAGCGGCTCCGGATGGAACCGCCAAGAAGGGAAAGGTTTACAACGCCGTTATCGTCCGCACGCATAAGGAAGTCCGACGCAAGGATGGAACGTACATACGCTTTGACGAAAATGCAGCCGTGTTGATAAAAGATGACGGAACGCCCGTTGGTACGCGCGTATTCGGGCCGGTGGCACGCGAGCTTCGCGAGAAAAATTTTATGAAGATCGTGAGTCTCGCACCTGAGGTGATTTAAAGCAGAAGCCTGACCGTAAGGGAGGGCTTTCTAGCGAATCGCAGTTTAGCCCTCCCTTACGGTCAGGCTTCTGCTGAGTAAAAGAATAGAGATGAGAACTACAGGAACAACAAGAAGCCGGATCAAGCGTGGCGACCAGGTCGTTTTTATCGCCGGGCGCGAATACAACCGCTATGACAGCGCCGGCAAGCGGCAGCCGTTTCGCGGACGCGTGATCGAGGTTGATGCACGCACCGGCAAGATACGGGTCGAAGGCGCGATGCTGGTAAAACGTCACCAGAAGCCGATGCCGCAGCTAAATCGCGAAGGCGGAATTATTGAAAAGGAAGCCTGGGTCAACATTTCGAACGTGGCGATCATCGATCCTGATACCGGAAAGCCGACGCGTGTGCGGTATGAAGATCGCGACGGAAAAAAAGTCCGTGTTGCAAAAAGCGGCAAGGTGATTCCCGAACCGGATGTGTTCGGAAAGAAAGAGCCGAAAAAGACCGAGGCGGATAAAGAAGCGGAAGAGGCATAAATTGTTCAAGGTTCAAAGTTCGAGGTTCAAAGTCGAAAACCTTGAACATTGAACCGTGAACCTGGAACCAAGATCAATGGCACGACTGAGAGAAAAATACAAGAAAGAGATCGCACCGGCGCTGGCGAAGGAATTCGACATCAAAAATCCCATGGCGATACCGCGCGTCGAAAAGATCATCGTAAACATGGGTCTCGGCGAAGCTAGCGCCAACGCGAAGATACTCGACGTTGCGACCGACGAGCTGAAAGCGATCACCGGGCAAAAACCCGTGATCACGAAGGCGAAAAAATCCATCGCGGCTTTTAAACTGCGGCAAGGAATGAGCATCGGAACGATGGTGACGTTGCGCGGCGAGCGGATGTTCGAATTTCTCGACCGCCTGATCTCTGTTGCACTGCCGCGTGTTCGCGATTTTCGCGGCGTTTCGGCGAAGGCGTTCGACGGGCGCGGAAATTACACGCTCGGTATTCGCGAGCAATTGATATTTCCTGAGATCGATTTTAACAAGGTCGATAAAACCCGCGGGATGAACATCTCGATCGTAACGTCCGCAAAGTCGGACGACCAGGCACGGTCGCTTTTGAAGGCATTGGGAATGCCGTTCAGACCGTAGGAGGAAGTTCAAAGTTCCATGTTCAAGGTTCAAAGTCGAAGAATCCTGCTGAGCTCGAAACTTTGAACTTTGAACCTGGAACTTTGAACTTAGAGAGTTATGGCAAAGATAAGCAGGATAGTAAAAAACAATAAGCGCAAGCGGCGTGTCGAGATTTGGCGTGAGCGGCGTGCGGCGGCGAAGGCGGTGATCAACAATCCAAAGTCATCGGTCGAAGAGGTCGATGCGGCGGTGTTGAAGCTGCAAAAGATGCCGCGGGACGGCAGCCCGATCCGCGTTCGAAACCGCTGCTCGCAATCGGGGCGTTCACGCGGTTATTTGCGAAAGTTTGGCGTGTCGCGCATCGCGCTTCGCGATTTGGCGCTTCAGGGGCAGATCCCGGGAGTTGTGAAATCGTCGTGGTAAAGCCGATTTTTGATTTTAGATTTTGGATTTTAGATTTGAATCCAAAATCACAAATCCAAAATCCAAAATGATTTTTACGGAGTAAAAATAGTAATGACAGATCCAATAGCCGACATGCTCACGCGGATTCGCAATGCGATAGCTGCGAACCATCCGCGCGTGGATATTCCGGGTTCGAAGCTCAAGATGGAGTTGGCGCGAATCTTGAAGGAAGAGGGCTACATAAATAATTTCACGACGAAGGGCGAAGCGCCGAAATACGCGATCCGCATCTTTTTGCGTTACGACGCCAAAGGAGCCTCGACGATCACGCATCTTTCTCGAGTGTCGCGTCCCGGCCGCCGCGTTTACGTCAGCTCCGGCGATATACCAAAGGTGCTTGGCGGATACGGCGTGAACATCGTTTCGACCTCGCAAGGTTTGATGAGCGGCAAAAACGCCCGCAAGGCAAACGTCGGCGGAGAGATTTTGGCGGAAGTTTATTAACAGTGAATAGTAAATAACGAACAGTGAAAAATGTTTTCACTATTCACTATTCACTATTCACTATTTACTGAAGTTATGTCACGAGTAGGAAAAAAACCGATCACGATACCGGCGGGCGTTACCGTAACTATTGGCGATGCGGCGCTTGAGGTGAAGGGGCCGAAGGGCACCTTGAGCACGCCGATACCGGAAGGCGTGAAATTTAAGCAGGAAGATGCGTCCTTGATCGCTGAGCGAGCGAGCGACGACCAGGCGGCGTTTCACGGCATGGCACGCGCGCTGGCAAACAACGCAGTCGTCGGCGTGACCGAAGGGTTTAAAAAGGAAATGGACGTCGTCGGCGTCGGGTACAAAGCGGACGTGCAGGGCAAGAAAATCGTTTTCTCGCTCGGCTATTCGCATCCGATCGAGTTTCCGCTGCCCGAAGGCATCGAGGCGAAAACCGAACGCGTCAACACCAAAACGTCGATCAACCAATATCAGTTGACCATCACGCTGAGCGGCATCGACAAGCAAAAGCTCGGCCAGGTGGCAGCGGAACTGAACCGCCTGCGAAAACCCGACGCGTATAAAGGAAAGGGCGTTCGCTACGCGGACAAGTATTATAAGTTGAAGCCGGGCAAAACCGGGAAATAGTTCAACGTTCAAAGTTCAAGGTTCAAAGTTGAAGCCTTGAACTTTGAACCCGGAACTTTGAACTTAGCTATATGGGACAAGCAAAAAGGGCAGAGATTCGACGCGGCGTGCACAGCCGCATACGCAAGAAGGTTAGCGGCACGGCAGACCGGCCGCGGCTTGCGGTGTTTCGCAGCCTGAACCACATCTATGCGCAAGTGATCGATGACGACAGCGGCAAGACGCTTGCTACGGCATCGACTACTGAGAAAGCGCTCATGGGCTCGACCGGAGGAAATATTGAAGCCGCAAAACGTGTGGGTGCCGAGCTCGCAAAACGCGCACAGGCTGCCGGAATCGAGAACGTCGTTTTCGACCGCGGCGGTTATGTTTATCACGGCCGCGTCAAGGCATTGCTCGACGCAACGCGCGAGGCCGGATTGAATAAGGGCGAGGCACCCGCGGAAGAAAAGCCGGCGAAAGCGGAAAAGAAAGCTGAAGCTTCCGAGAAACCGGCGAAGAAAGAGAAGAAGAAAGAAAAGAAAGATGAAGAGTAAACAGAGAATTTCTCCGGGCGGCCTGATCTTGAAAGATCAGCTTATCCAGATCAACCGCGTGACGAAGGTTGTGAAGGGCGGCAAGAATATGTCGTTCGCGGCGCTGGTCGTCGTCGGTGACGAGGCCGGGCACGTCGGGTTCGGAACCGGAAAAGCGAAGGAAGTGCCGAACGCAATCAAGAAAGCGGTCGAGGCGGCAAAGAACAATCTTATCCGCGTGCCGCTGATCGACGGAACGCTGCCGCATGAGCTGATCGGCGAATACGGCGCGGGCCGCGTACTGCTGAAACCTGCCGCGGAGGGAACCGGCGTCATCGCCGGCGGCGCCGTTCGTGCCGTGCTGCAGAGTTTGGGCGTGCACAACGTCCGAACGAAAATTCTCGGCTCGGCAAACGCACACAACGTTATCCGCGCGACGTTCAACGGGTTGACGCGTATGAAGGACCCGCTCGAGGTAGCAAGGCTGCGCGGGAAACAGGTTGAGGAACTTGTGTAGGCGTTCAGAGTGCGCGATTTATCGCGTAGCTACGGGCTAAAGCCCGCACTCTAAACGAAAAAGATCATGGCGAAGAAATCAGAAAAGGCAGGAAGCGTAACGATCCAGTATTATCGCAGTTCGATAGGGTACGCGAAGAAACAGAAAGAGATCGTAAAGAGCCTCGGCATCACGAAGCTCAACCAAACCGTGACGCGGCCCGACACGCCGGCAACGCGCGGCATCGTGGCGAAGGTTCCGCATCTACTTAGGATTGTCGATTAGTCCTTTGTCCTTTGTCCTTTGTCATTTGTTTGGCGGTGGGCGAAGGACGAATGACCAATGTCGAAGGACAAACTCATGGCTTTATCATTAAACAATTTGCATCCGGCGCCGGGTTCGACGCATAAAAAGAAACGGGTCGGCCGCGGGCCTGGTTCGGGACTTGGCAAGACCGCTGGGCGCGGGCACAAGGGGCAGAAATCGCGTTCGGGTTATTCGAGCCGTCCGGGTTTCGAGGGCGGACAGATGCCTCTGCAGCGTCGCCTGCCGAAGCGCGGTTTCACGAACATTTTCAAGAAGCAGTGGATCGAAATCAGTCTGGGTAAAATCGAGGCTAACTTTAATTCCGGCGACGAAGTGACGCCCGACGTCCTGCATGAACGCGGCCTGATCAAAAAGGCGAAGCACGATCTTGTTATTTTAGGCAGCGGCGACATCTCAAAATCGCTGAAAATCTCGGCGCACCGTTTTACGAAAACCGCGAAAGATAAGATCGAAAAGGCCGGTGGAAGCGCGACCCAGATCGTTAAGACCGCCGAGGCTGCGGCTTAGTCATTGGTCATTTGTCCTTTGTCATTCGTTGCACAGCAAATGCTGCGAAGCACAAAGGACTAAGGGCCAAACCCGAATGACAAATTTATGGAGAAGTTTTTTGCTGCCATACAAAACATGTTTCGGATACCCGAGCTGCGGAAACGCATCTTTTTTACGCTCGGGATGCTGGCGATCTATCGTTTGGGCGCGCACGTAACTGCGCCCGGCATCAACAAGGCGCAGCTCGAACGCGTCTGGGGCGAGGTTGCGGGAACGCTTCTCGGCGTTCTCGACCTGTTTTCGGGCGGCAATTTTCGGACAATCTCGGTTTTTGCGCTCGGCGTCACGCCTTACATTACAGCGTCGATCATCATGCAGCTGATGCCCGTGCTCTCGCCTGCGGTAAAAAAAATTCAGGAAGAGGGCGAGGTCGGGCGGCAAAAACTCAATCAGTGGACGCGTTACCTGACCGTAATTCTTTGTTCGGTGCAAACATTTTTCGTCGCCACATGGCTTTCACGAAACGGCATCATTCCCGAAACGTGGCCGGCGACGCTGATGGTCGTCGTTACCCTGACGACCGGGACGGTTTTCGTTATGTGGCTAGGCGAGCAGATCACGGAACGCGGCGTCGGTAACGGAATCTCGCTTCTTATTTTCGCTGGTATCGTTATCGGTTTGCCGAGCGCGGTGCTGCAGGTGACGGAACGCGTCCGAGCTGGCGACGCTATGCAGACGCTCGGCGTGATCTTCCTCGTCGTCGTAATGGTCGCGTTGATCGCGTTGATCGTTTACGTTGAATCGGCGAGACGCAAGATCGCCATCAGTTACGCCAGCCGCCGTATCGGTAATCAAACTTTCAGCGGACAGGAGACCAGCCTGCCGCTGAAGATCAATATGGGCGGCGTTATTCCGGTGATTTTTGCATCGTCGATCTTGGCGATGCCGCCGACATTATTGGCTGCATTTCCGCCGGATCCGAACAACCCGACCTCGACTTGGTCGCAGATACACGCGTTTTTCACGCAGTTTCGCGGCGGTGATCCATACTACGAATTCATTTTCATTTCGCTGATCGTAATCTTCACCTTCTTTTATATCACCATCGTTTTCAACACGGACGAGGTCGCGGACAATCTGCGTAAGCACGGCGGTTTTGTTGCGGGCATTCGCCCAGGAGCACCGACAGCCGAGTATCTCAATAATATTCTGACTCGGCTGACGACCGTGGGCGCGATTTATCTCGCGTTCATTGCGTTCGCTCCGCAGGTTTTGCTCAGCGGATTCAACGTCGCGCGGCTGCCCTTCATCGGTGATCGGCTTGATGCGTTTTTTACTTCGACGCCGGGTTTGAGCTGGATACCGACGGGTTTGGGTTACCAATTTTTCTTCGGCGGCACATCGCTGCTGATTTTGGTCGGCGTCGCGATGGACACAGTTGCACAGATCGAAGCACAGCTTGTCATGCGGAATTACGAAGGATTCCTAGGGGCCGGTTCGCGGCTGCGCGGGAGAAGAGGTTAGACTCGAATCGAGGCAACGAAAATATTTGACCGCAGATTACGCCGATAAACGCAGATTGGTTAAATTGTTAGTTTTATCTGTGTTATCTGCGTCATCTGCGGTCAAATTTCTTTTTTATGGCCAAGATAATAGTTTTAATCGGGGCTCCTGGAGCAGGAAAGGGGACGCAGGCGCGGCTGCTGCAGGAGCGGCGCGAAATTCCTCAGATTTCCACCGGCGACATGTTTCGCGAGATGAAAACGCTCGACACGCCGCTGGCCCGCGAGGTTCAGGACATAATGGCTTCCGGCAAACTCGTGCCCGATCAGATGACGTTTCGCATGGTCGAGGACCGCACGTCGCGGCCCGACTGCAAAAACGGTTATTTGCTCGATGGTTATCCGCGAACCGCCGTGCAGGCCGAGCAGCTTGAGGGCTTGGCGAAAACCCAGGGCCACGAGATCAACGCAATCGAGGTCGATGTGCCGCGTGACGAGTTGATAAAACGTCTCACGGGCCGACGTTCGTGCCCGGTTTGCGGCGAGATTTACAATATTTATTCGAAGCCGCCGAAAACCGAGGGCGTTTGCGATAAGCATCCCAATGAGAAGCTTGTCCACCGAGCCGACGACAACGAAGATGCCGTTTCCACACGTCTGGCGACATACGACGCGCAGACAAAGCCGCTGCTTGAGTATTACGAAAACTCCGCACGCCTGAAAAAAATCGACGGCACAGGCGAGGTCGACGAGATTTACTGGAAACTTGAAAAACTCGTATGAGGTCGAATGATGTCGGTACCCGCTCCGGTAGCGGTGGGTTTCGCTCGCCGTCGTAACCGCCGAGAGTCCTCAAAGACGAGCTTCAACCACCCGCTACCGCAGGTGTTACTGATTTGGGCCCACTGTTAGATGTTTGGATATTCGAGGATAGGCGGGATTTTTAGTGCGGTAACTTCCGCTCTGTTTGGCAAGAGAATGATCATCGCAAAGTCGCAGAAGGATATGGAAAAGATGCGGACCGTCGGCGAGCTTATCGCCGAGGTTCGCGAGACTTTGCGTGCGATGGTGGTGCCCGGCGTTACGACGCATGATCTGAACACGGCTGCCGAGAAAATGATGCGAGATGCGGGCGCCCTTCCGACCTTCATCGGCTACAAGCCGCACGGCATGGCGCCGTTTCCGTTCGCCATCTGCGCGTCGCCGAACGAGCAGGTCGTTCACGGATTTTCGAACGAGACGAAATTGAACGAAGGCGAAATTATTTCGCTCGACATGGCGTGCACGCTCGACGGCTTTGTCGGCGATACGGCGATAACGGTTCCGGTCGGAGTGGTGAGCGATGAATCGAAGCAGTTGATCCGCGTGACCGAAGAATGCCTGGCTCTCGGCATCGAACAGTGCCGGCCGAACAGGCGCGTCGGCGACATCAGCGCCGCCATTCAGGGACATGCCGAAAAGCACGGCTACGGTCTCGTCCGCGATTACACCGGTCACGGCATCGGGCGAAAAATGCACGAGGCTCCGCAGATCGCAAATTACGGCCGCGCCGGAACTAAGGAGAAAATCCGCGCTGGCTATTGCTTTGCAATTGAACCTATGCTGACCGTCGGGACGCACGAAACAAAAACGCTGAAAGACGGCTGGACGGTGGTCACCGTTGATGGGAAAGCCGCGGCACATGCGGAACACACCGTCGCGATCACGGCGGACGGGCCCGAAATATTGACCCTCACAAAAGAGCAAAAACGGGCTTTGGCGGCGGAAATCGCGGAAATTGCAGCAGCGTAGTGCTTTTTATACTGTCATCGTTAAGCAAGCGGTCTTCGACGGCGTTTGAGGAGAAACTTTTGTCATTGTTAAGCAAGCGGTCTTCGACGGCGTTTGAGTAGAAACTTTCGTCATTGTTAAGCAAGCGGTCTTCGACCGCGTTTGAGTAGAAACTTTTGTCATTGTTAAGCAAGCGGTCTTCGACGGCGTTTGAGTAGAAACTTTTGTCATTGTTAAGCAAGCGGTCTTCGACCGCGTTTGAGGTAGCCGCCAAGCCCGCGGTCGAAGACCGCTTGCTTAACGAAGAGTGTTAATTCTACGTACGCGGCGGCTTGATATTTGTCTTTGGAGACGATAAAATTTGAAGTTTGTCCAACTATTCAGGAGTTGGTAGTGTTGGTATGTCGAAAGAAGAGGCGATCGAGGTAACCGCGACCGTGCTTGAGACTCTGCCGAACGCGATGTTCAAGGTCGCCGTGGACGAGAACAAGCACGAGGTGCTCGCACATATCTCGGGGAAAATGCGGAAGAATTTTATACGAATTCTTCCCGGCGACAAGGTCCTCGTCGAGCTTTCGCCATACGATCTGAAACGCGGACGGATAACGTATCGGTATAAGTAGTGAATAGTGAATCGTGAGTAGAAAAACTTCAGCCATTTACGATTTACCATTGACGATTTACGGAGTTCGAAGATGAAAGTTAGGCCTTCAGTAAAAAAGATCTGCGACAAGTGCAAGATCATTCACCGCAAAGGCGTGGTGCGCGTGATCTGCGACAACCCGAAGCATAAGCAGAGGCAGGGATAGCAGTCAATCGTGAATAGTGAATCGTAAATCGCGAAATGATTCGTAATTCTTTTTCTATTCACGATTTACTATTTACGATTCACCAGGAGAAATATGGCTCGTGTAGCAGGAGTTGATCTGCCGCCCCAGAAGAGGGCACAAATCGGTTTGACGTATATTTACGGCGTCGGAAAATCGCGCGCGACCGAGGTTTTGGGAAAAGCCGGCGTCAGTGTCGATGCAAAGATACGCGATCTTAGCGAGGATGAATTAAATAAGATTCGCTCGATCCTCGATTCCGAGGGCGAGGTCGAGGGCGACCTTCGCAAGCGCGTCCAAATGGACATCAAGCGGCTTATGGACATTGGCTCCTATCGCGGACTGCGTCATCGCCGCAGCCTGCCCGTTCGCGGCCAGCGCACATCGACAAACGCACGCACGCGAAAAGGCCCGCGCAAAGCGGCCGTCGCGAAGAAGAAGGCACCGGGCAAGAAGTAAGTTCAACGTTCCAGGTTCAAAGTTCCAAGTTCGGTTGGAGCTAACCTGGAACTTTGAACATAGAACTTGGAACTAACACGAAATGGCTACAAAACCAGCAGCGACAGGGAAGAAGAAGACTTATAAAAAGAAAGAGCGGAAGAATATTCCGGTCGGCATCGTGCATATTTCGGCGTCGTTCAACAACACGCTGATCTCGATCACCGACACGCAGGGAAATTTGGTTTCTCAATCGTCGTCGGGCGCACGCGGTTTTCGCGGCTCGCGAAAAGGAACTCCGTTCGCCGCACAGCAGGCTTCGTCGGAAGCTGCGAGGAAAGCGGCGGAGGCGGGCATGCGTGAGGTTGAAGTACGCGTAAAAGGGCCGGGCGGCGGGCGCGAATCTGCGATCCGCGCTCTGGCACAGGCAGGAATCCGCGTTACGTCCATCCGCGACACGACGCCGATCCCGCACAACGGATGCAGGCCGCCGAAACGGCGAAGAGTTTGATGTTTGGAGTTCCGCTTTCGGGCGGAAACGCGACCGTGAGGGAGCGTGCACACGCGACGCCGTTCGTGCATGCTCATTTACACTCGCGTTTCCGCCCGTAGGACGGATTTTATATCAAAAGGACGAAGGGTATTTATTACCTGTAAACTTTTCCAGAAGTTCAGAGTGCAAGCTTTAGCTTGTTTCTCGAACAGATACAGGCTAAAGCCTGCACTCTGAACACGGAGGCAAAAAATAGTAGATGGCTAGATATAGAGATGCGGTGTGCAGGCTTTGCCGCCGCGAAGGTGGAAAATTATTTCTAAAGGGCGACCGTTGTTTCAAGCCCTCCTGTGCTATCGAAAAGCGCGGCACCAACCCGCCGGGACAGCACGGTGCGGCACGCCGCAAGATGATCCAGGGCTACGGCCAGCAGCTTCGCGAAAAGCAGAAGGTGAAGCGAATGTACTTCATCCTCGAAAAGCAGTTTCGAAATTATTTCGAAAAAGCGCTTCGCCAAAAGGGCGTGACGGGCGAAAATCTGCTATTCATGCTCGAACGCCGTTTGGATAACGTCGTCTATCGCTCAGGCTTTTCAACTTCGCGCCGCCAGGCGCGCCAGTTGGTTAATCACGGCCACGTTGAAGTGAACGGCCGCAAGGTAAATATTCCATCTTTTCAGGTCAAGATCGGCGACACCGTCGCAGTCAAAGACAAATCCACGAAAAACGTGCACGTCGAAGGCGCGTGGCAAACGGCCGCGGGCCGCGGCCGCCCGAGTTGGATCTCGGCGGCTGGGAAAGATTTGAGCGTGTCGATCAATGCGATACCGACGCGACAGGATATCGAATCGAATATCAACGAGCAATTGATCGTTGAGCTTTACAGCAAGTAGTAATTTGCAGGTTGGCTGAAGTAGCCGGGGACGCGAAAGTTCGTTCTTGCTATCCGGGATCCGGGGACAAAGCCAGCCTTTTGGAACTTTTAAAAAGAACGCATATGACACAAAGTAATAATTGGACAGACTTTCA
>Ga0187894_10003408_pt1 | contig 17851 bp, 19 predicted proteins | sample GBC1701081metaG_FD_136650 | JGI IMG/M metagenome (GOLD analysis project Ga0187894, IMG submission 136650) | White microbial mat communities from a lava cave in the Kipuka Kanohina Cave System on the Island of Hawaii, USA - GBC170108-1 metaG ...
CCGGCCGCGAAGCGAACCGCGGACCGCGCGCAGCCTACTACCGACAGCGGCCGGCGCCTACAGGCCGCTGCACGCCACCGACCGCCGGCGTCTGCTGCAGCCGCTTGTTGGGGTGCGACCCGCCACGAGACGAGGCCACTCGCGTTGGCGTACCAACCCGCTGGGAGCGAAGGAGCCGGCGACGCCAGCGAATGCCTCCGAGCCTCCTCGTCTAAGGAGTTGGCCGTGAGCCTCCTGACCGGCGACGCCGGCCCGGCGTCCGGCTCGCGGCCGCGCAAACCCGAGCCGCGGGACACCGTGCCTTCAGGAGCACGGCCCTAACGGTTGCAGCGAGGAAGCGCCGAGTTCGCCGGCCGACCAGCGTGACCGAGTTCAGGAGAAAAGGACTCTTCTCTTCGTCAGCCCAACGGTTTGGCGCTCAGCTGCCTGGCGCCGTGAACCATGATGCCACGACCGGAGGCCGGGCGCGTGACGACCACGGACCGCCCGGCGGACGGCTGACCGCCCGCGCAGGCCGATCAAGCGGCGCCAGGTCAGCTGCAGCGCCTTGTTAGGCGGACCCGTGCGCCAAGAACAGCCGTTCGATGGCTCGGAGCGTGTTCGCGTGCGTACCCCACGGATCCCCTCGTGAACGCGCCCGTAGCTCCCGCGCAACGCTCTCCGCAACGAGCCGAACGCGTTCGAGGAGTTCAGAGCAGGCGGAAAGTTCCGCGCGGGATAGCTCCATGACCGATGCAAGGAGATCGCCCTCGTACAGATCGCCTTCTGCGAACGGCTCGACTTCAAGGATTTCGAGTGCGAGTTCGAGAACCCACGGAAGACCGAGCTTCTGGCCCACGAGAAGCCGGAGATTCTCGACGGTGAGCTGCCTGATTGGAACGCGCCGGAGCCGATGCGACTCGGTCACGACGTACGAGTCGAACTGCGGTTCGCCCCAAACCTCACCTTCGAGCTGTTCAAGGGTTCTGGAACGCTGCTCTTGGGAAACGACCATGAGAAGATCAGGACCGCCTAACGGTTTGGCGCTCAGCTGCCTGGCGCCGCGAACCATAATGCCACGACCGGAGGCCGGGCGCGTGACGACCCCGGACCGCCCGGCCGACGGCTGACCGACCGCGCGAACCGACCAAGCGGCGCCAGGTCAGCTGCAGCGCCTTGTTAGGCCGCATGCGTCGGAATGGACAGCCCAAGATGCGTCCGTACGGGTACAGAGAGGTGCACGTTGCCGGGGTGGAGGCCGAGCCCGTACGCCATGCGGGCAAGAAAACCCGCGGGCCGCGTGATGATCGGTTCAAGCAAAGGTTGGCCGAGCAATGCGGCTGGCCAAAGAACCCGGCTCTTGAGGTCCGTGGAGTTGCAGAGGGCCGGCTCAAGCACGGAGCCAAAGCGTTCCGAAAGTGCAGCCAAGCAGGCTTCTTGGCCGAGCGCGTAGAACGATGCTTGGAAGCACTCGCCGATCGGCGTGACGAACAGGAAGAAGTAGTCGTCGCCGAGCGACGAGATAGTGAACTCGCCGACAATGACGATTCGGTCGAACGGCAAACGCCATTCAAAGATGCCAGCGCGCGAGTACTCAAGCGCACTGTCCGAGTGCTTGAGCGTGCCGGAAACCCGATCGCGATCAGCGTCCGGTGAACCCATTCTTTATGCGGCCTAACTCATATTGGACAGCGCCAACCGCCGTCCTCTGCAGCCTATTCTCCGCCCGTAAACACTGCGACGCAACGCGTTGTCCTCGCGCCTTGCGGTCGCCGCGCGTGCGCGGGACATCCACCGTCACGCTCACTGCAGCCTAATCCTGCGGAGATCGAGCGCAGAGGCTGCGCCCGCGGGTTGCGTCGCTTACGTTGGCGCTCGCCCCGAACGCGACCGCGCCTCGTCCCTGCGCGGCGAGGTTCTCATGCAGGCTCCGCCCGCCGGCGCAACGCCGCGCCTGCTCGACCGGGTTCGGCATGCGCTGAGGCTGCGCCATCGCAGCCCCCGTACCGAGAGCGCGTACGTCCATTGGATTCGCCGCTTCATTCTCTTCCACGGAAAACGCCATCCGGCCGAGATGGGGGAGGAGGAGGTGCGCGCCTTCCTCACCCATTTGGCAGTCGAAGCGAGGGTTTCAGCTTCGACGCAGAACCAGGCGATGAGCGCACTCGTGTTCCTCTATCGCGAGGTGCTGGCTCGCGAGCTGGGCGACTTCTCAGGCTCGGTGCGCGCTCGCACGCCGCAGCGGCTTCCCGTCGTGCTCTCGCGCAGCGAGGTAGCTGCACTGCTCGCGCAGCTGAGTGGGGTCGAGTGGATCGTGGCCGCGCTGCTTTACGGCTCGGGCCTACGGCTGCTCGAGGCGTTGACGCTGCGCGTGAAGGACGTCGCGTTCGAGCGGCGCTAGCTGATTCTCCGGCGGGCCAAGGGCGCGAAGGATCGCGTCGCGCCGCTGCCGGAGCTCGTCGTGCCTGCGCTGCGAGCGCACCTCGAAGACGTGAGGGCGCTGCACACTCGCGATCTCGCTGCCGGCTTCGGTGCCGTGATGCTGCCAGGTGCGCTCGAACGCAAGCTGCCCTCGGCACCGCGCGAGTGGCCATGGCAGTGGGTGTTCCCCGCGTCGCGCAGATACTCCGACCCGGGCGCGAAGACCGAGCGTCGTCATCACCTGCACGAGACCGCGATGCAGCGCGCAGTGAAGCGAGCCGTAGCGCAGGCCGGGCTCGCAAAGCGCGCGACCAGTCACACGCTTCGGCACAGCTTCGCCACTCACTTGCTGGAATCGGGCACCGACATCCGCACTTTGCAGGAGCTGCTGGGTCATCAGAGCGTGCAGACCACGATGGTCTACACGCATGTGCTGAACCGCGACGGCCGTGGCGTTCGGAGCCCGCTCGACTCACCCCCCTGAGCTCGTCGAGCGAGGCTTCGCGCCATTCAAGCATTCCCGCCTCGGCGCCGAAGGGCAGTGCTTGGAGGATCGCATGATGCGCGCCCGCGGGTCGCTCTTCGCTGGTCTCGTCCCCATCTTCTTCCTCGCGGCGAGCTGCGCCTCGCGGCAGCCCGCAGAGCTGGTGCCGCCTCGGCTCGACCTTGCGCGCTACGAAGCGCTCGGCATCGTCGAGTTCAGCACCGGCGACAAGACCGGCCTCGGCGCTTCCGCGACCGAAGAGTTCGTTGCGTCAGTTCACGCCGCACAGCCCGGGACGCCGGTGCTCGAGCTGGACGCGCTCCGCGGCGGCGCCCGCAAGAAGATCTCAGCCGACGCGATTCGCGAGATCGCGGCGCGCGAGCACGTGAGCGCGATCTTCGTCGGCGAGCTGACCGAGGGCGAGAGCAAGCCGCGCGTCGCGATCGATCCGAGCTACGGGACGGCCTCCGCGTCGGCAGAGCGCAAGGCGAAGATCACGGTGCGGCTGCTCGACGGCGTGAGCGGCGCCACGGTGTGGAGCGCGACCTCGGAGCGCACGATTCCGGTCGTGGCGCTCGACGGCTCGCTGCGCGGCATCTCGAGCGTCCGTACGACGCCCGCCGATGAAGCGCGCGCGATCCTCGTGCGCGATCTCGTCTACTACGTCACCTACGACCTGCGGCCGCAATGGGTCCAGCGCTGAGTAGCGCGCTCGCCCGCAGCACGGGGTCACATCTCCCTAACAGCGTAGAGAAAGCGCGCATAGCCAATCTCCGCGGCGTTCTTGGTGAGCTCGAGATTCACCCAAGCGACGACGTCGGCGAACGGACGATCCCGGAACGGCCAGCGCGTTCGTTCGACAGCGCGCAGATCCTCATCAGAGATCTGCTCGAGCTTTGCGCGCCACTCGTCGGCCAGGCCGCGGAGCCACACGCGCACGCCGTCCGCGGTACCCGGCCACCTAACATCCTCGCGCGAGAGGGCGCCGCTCCCGAACGAGTGGTCGAGCACCGTCGACCACCAGAAGCCGATGTGCCACGTCAGCCACACGATGCTCGGAGGGCCGATGTCGTAGCTCTCACGCTCCGGCCAATCGGCGCGCCAATCCCCATCGCTGACCTGATGCACATGCAGGCCCTTCCGAGCCGGACGCCAGAGGCATTCCTCGGTAGTCAGCCCGTCGAGATGGAAGCTCGTGAGCTTCCACGCCGTTTCGAGCTGCCGCAGCAAGGTGCCACGGGCCTCGTTGGTCATCGACGCTCTCGCGGCCGCGAGCGCTGAGTGACAGCAGCTAGCGCGGATCCAGCCGCACGAAGTACCTCGGCGGAAAGCCGGTGAGAATCCGAAATACGATGCCGTGTCGGTTCTCGCTCTCGACGCGGTCGTGCTCGGCACCCTCCACGCGTACTGCTCGAAAGTTTTTCTTCTCGCCGTCGACCGTTGCCTCCACATCCGGATTCTCGAGCGCTCGCCGAAACCACGCGCGCGGCCAGTGATTGGCGGCGACGTAGAGCTTGCCGTCGCTATCGAGACGCGAGACGACCCGGTCGTGCGAGCCTCCGCTCGCATCGAAGGTCGTGAGCACGATCGTCCCGCCTCCGCTCGGCTGCATCGTTCCGATCATCGTTTCGAAGCCGACGACGATCAGCACATAAACCACGAGCAGGATCGCAATGACCTTGAGCGCCTTCATGAGTCGCCTCCTCGCTCGCATGATGGAAGGCCGCGCGCGGCAGCGCCACGAGGAGGGCTCAGGCTCCGGTCACATCGCACCATTCTGCGTTCCCGAGCGGCGTCGCCGGCGCGAGCATCCGCGCGATGCCGCGGTGGGTGACGACGAGTGTGCGCGCCCCAGCGTGTCGCGAGCGCAGCGCGGCCAGAGCTCTCTGCGCCCGTACGCGCAGCATCGCATTCGATTCTCCGCCGCCGGGCCGCGCGTCCTCCTCGTGCGCTCGAAAGTGCGCGTAATCATCTGGCCAGCGTGCTTCGATCTGCTCGCGCGTGAAGCCAGTCCAGCTGCCGATCTCGCGCTCTCGCCAGAGCGCGTCGCGTTCGACTGTCAGGCGCAACAGCGCGCCGACGATCTCCGCGGTCTCGGCGGCGCGCGCGAGATCGCTCGTGACGATGCGCTCGAAGCCTTCACCCGCGAGCCGCCGTGCGGCTTCCTCGGCTTGCTTGCGGCCGAGCTCGCTGAGCGACGGGTTGCCGTGACCTTGCCAGCGGCCGAGCGCATTCCATTCCGACTGCGCATGCCGTAACAAGTAGATCCGGCTCACGCCTTGGCCGCAATTTCCACGAGCGGGGCGATGCGGTCGAGCTTGCGCAACAAGTCTTCCTGCGAGCGCGCGGCGACCGACGGGATCAGCTGATCGACGCCCGCTTCGGCGAAGCGCGAGAGCGTGTCGGGCGTGAGCGGCTCGCGCCAGTTCGGCGTCGCGAATACGCGCAGCTCGCTGCGCTTGCGGCCGGCGCGGGCGATGCGCGCATTCAACTGAGTGAGTCGCTCGCGCGCACTGTCCGGGGTCAGGTTGAAGCCATACCAGCCGTCGCCCACTTCGGCGACGCGAGCGAGCGCAGCATCGCTCTCGCCGCCAAAGAAGATCGGTGGATTCGGCTTCTGCACTGGTTTCGGGAATTGGCGGCACGCGGGCAGCTCGTAGAACTCGTCCTTGTACTGCGAGACGTCATCGCGCCAGAGCGTGCGCAGCACGTTCACGTAGCTGCGCGTGCGGACGCCGCGGCGTGGCCACGGCACGCCGAGCGCCGCGAACTCCTCGCGCAGCCAGCCGACGCCGACGCCGAGGTCGACACGCCCGCCTGATAACCAATCGAGCGAGGCGACCGACTTCGCGGTGTAGACGGGATTGCGCTGCGGCACGAGCAGCACGCCGGTGCCGAGGCGGATGCGCTTCGTCGCGCTCGCGAGGAACGAGAGCGCGACGAACGGCTCGAGCGGCCCCATGTCCGGCGCGCCGCCGATCTTCCCATCCTGCGTGTACGGATACTTCGACGCGTATTCGTCGAACAGCACGACGTGCTCGGGCGCCCAGAGCGAGGCGAAGCCGCGCTCCTCGACCGCGGCGCCGAGCGCGTGCACGTACTCGGGCGTTGCGACGGGCGAGCTGGCGGGGGCGATGACGCCGACTTGCATGCGGGCCTCCTCGATGCGCGAAACGGAACCTCGGCGCGCGGCGGGCCGCAAGATGCGGTGCGCTCGAACGTAGAGAAGGCTGCTTGCGTGGTACTTCGCGGCCCGTGTGCCCAGCCGGAGAGTGAATGAGCGATCGACTTGCGGTTCCGTCCGCCCCCCTCCCCTTGCGCCACCCCACCCTGTTCACGCTCGAGCTCGCCGCATTCGCGGCGATCTTCATCTGGGACGAGTGGGTGCCCGTCTCGAAGACACCCTTCCTGCTCGCGATCGCCTGGCTCTCGCTGCGCTTGCGCGCGGTGACATGGCGCTCGCTCGGCTTCGCCGCGCCGCCGTCGTGGCGGCGCGCGCTCGTGCTCGGCAGCGCCGCTGGAGCCGCGATGTTCGGGCTCGAGTTCTTCGTGACGCAGGAGCTGCTCGTCCGGCTCACGGGGGAGTATCCGGACCTGCACGAGTTCGCCGCGCTAGTCGGCAACCTGCCGCTGCTGGGGATTCTGCTGGTTGCGAACTTCGTGCTCGCTGCGCTCGGTGAGGAGCTCGTGTGGCGCGGCTTCGCGCTGTCTCGCGTCGCGGAGATACTCGGCGGCTCACGGTGGGCGTGGCTCGGCTCGCTCGTCGCGGTGAACGCAGGCTTCGGGCTCGCCCATCTTTATCAGGGGGTCACCGGCGTGATCGAGACTGCATTCGGCGGCGTGCTGCTCGGCGGCCTCTATCTCGCGAGCCGGCGCAACCTCGTGATCCCGATGGCCGCGCACTTCGTCTCGAACACGATCGACTTCGTCGTGATTTACCTCGGGCTCTACCCGGGCGTCGGAGCGCAGTGAGCGGGTGGCCCTTTGGGGTCTGACCCCAAAGGGCCAAAGGGCCACCCGCGGGTGTGACTGCTCGTTCACGTCGCGTGTGGTGGCGCAAGCCGCTAGTCGTCTGCCCTTCCCCCGGCGGTCCCGTCGGTGAGCCGATGCCGAGACCCCATCGCACGGACTCGCCTGGCGCCGTGCACCACGTAATGATCCGCGGAGTCGATGGCCGATACATCTTCACCGGTGATTCGAGCCGTGAAGACTTTCTCTCGCGCTTCAGTCTTCTCGTCCGTGAGCTTGGAGTCGTAGTCCTCGCGTGGTGCCTTCTCGACAACCACGCGCACTTTGTAGTCCAGACTGGTCCGACTCCACTCGCGCGGTTGATGGCGCGCCTCAACTCGCGCCACGCGCAGATCTACAACCGCGCGATCGAACGCCGCGGACACCTTTTCCAGGACCGCTACAAGGCCGTGCTCATCACGAGCGACGGTCAGCTCGCCGGCGTAATCGCTTATGTCCTCGGCAACCCAGTACGCCACGGGCTGATGTCGATGATCGAGCTCGAGACCTATGCGTACTCGGGATATTCGGCGCTCGTCGGGAGTCGCCCGCCGTGGGCGTTCGAATCGTTGGCCGCAGTCGCGGCGGCTCTCGGCGTTGCGCGCACGGAGCTCCTCGGGTTCGTGCGCGAGAACGCGCTCCAACCGGCGGCGGCCGGGGCGGGCCTCGAGCCGGATCAGATCGAGGAACTGGACCTGCTGATTCGCGATTCCTGCCGGCGCCACGGGATCGCGGAGAGCGCGCTACGCGCATCAAGTCCTGAGCCCGCAAAGCTGCGTCAAGAGATTTGCTCGCTCGCGAACAGCTCGCTCGACCTGCGTCTCGTCGATATCGCCGACCGCCTCGGCATCTCCTACCGCAGCGTCAAGCGGATACTCGCCAGGTCCCGCGGCCGCGCCGCATGAAGGCGGCCCCTCGCTGGCCCTTTGGGGTCTGACCCCAAAGGGCCAGCGCGAGCGCCCGTCAGAACACCAGCTGCGGATCTTTCCTCGCGAGCACGCCCTCGTAGCGGTCGCGCAGGCGCGCCTCGCTCTCGGGCGTCGCGGGCAGGATGTAGTAGTCGCCGCGCAGGATTCCCTGATAGGCGTGCTCGGCCACCTCGTCCGGCGTGGTCGCCTCGAACGCGCGGCCCTGAGAAGCGGCGAACTGCTTCAGCGTGTCGAGCGTGACGGGCGGCGCCACCTGCGGCTGCTCGCGCGTGAACTCGGCCAGGCGATTGCGCTTCGCGTCGAAGATGTTCGACGCGACGATGTGCGGTCCTGGGTAGAGCACGTGCGCCTTCAGCTTCGCTCGATTCATCAGAAACTGGAGGTGCAGCGTCTCGGTGATCATCGAAACCGCGGCCTTGCTCGCGCTGTAGCTGGGCGTGGTAGGCACCACGATCAGGCCGCCGTTCCCCGATGAGGTGTTCACGACGTGGCCCGGCTCGCCGTGCGCGAGCATGCCCGGCACGAACGCCTTGATGCCGTGGACCACGCCGAACACGTTCACCGCAAAAACCCAGCGCCAGTCGGAGAGCGGCAGCTCCCAGATCGGGACGTCCTCGTGGGCGCCGACGCCGGCGTTGTTGAAGAGGAGATGCACGTTCCCACTGCGCGCGGTGATCTCGCGCTCTGCGGCCTGCACGGACTCGAGCTTCGTGACGTTGCAGACGACGCTGGAGACGTCGGCACCGGCGGCCCTCAGCTCCGTAACAGCTGATTCGAGCGCGCGCGCCTCGACGTCGAGCAGCGCGATCCGCGCACCTGCGCGCGCGAAGCGAGCGGCGAGCGCGCGCCCGATGCCGCTCGCGCCGCCGGTGATTACGGCGAGCTTGCCAGCGAAGTCGCTCAGCGCGGGCTCGCTCAAATTTCGATACCGATTCCGGACGCGTCGTCGTAGCGGCCGTGCAGGAACGGCACGAACCAGTCGCCCGGGATCGAGCGCAGCACTTTCCCGTTGCTCTGGCTGCCGCCCTCTTCGTACTCGCAGCGCACGAGGCGCTGCACCGGAATGTCGGCGACCGGGTCGAACGCCGATTCGCCGAGCGTCAGCTGGCCGCCGTCGATCTGCCACGCGCCCGAGTGCTTGTGGCGCCACTCGAGGCGCACGAGCAGCGGGTCGCCGTCGAGCGCGCGGCCGCTCTCGCAGCTCGGCGACGCCTTCACGCAATAGCCGTGCTCGACGAACTCGCGCGCGCCGAGCGCCGCGCCCAGCGTGCCGCTCACGCTGAGGTACGTCGCGCCCATCCGCGAGACGCTCGCCGAGACGCGCGCGCCGTCTTTCGCGAACGCGATCTGCGCGATCTTCTTCGGCTCGCCGTAAGTCTCGCGCCCGCCGATCACCGCCTGCTCGGTCGTCATCGGCATCGTGATCAGGTATTTGCCTTCGACGCCGTCGTAGCGCGCGGCGACGCCGACGATCGCGGAGCCGATCTCGATCGTGCGCTCGGGCGAGACGTGCATCGCGACGTGCGAGAACGTCACGCCGATCTCGGGCCGCGCGAGCTCGAGCGGCTTCGGCAAGAGCGCGGCAGCGATGCGCGCGTCGGTCTCGTAGACGCAGCGAATCGAACGCACCGTGCTCGGCAAGAACTCGGGGTTCGCTTCCTGCGCCTGCTTGATCTGCGCGAGCGTGCGGACGTAGCGGAGCTTGGCCATGGGATCTCCTGAAGTGGCGAAGTGACGGGGACGTTCACTGACCCAACTCGTCGACCAACGTCCTCGGCTTCACGTGAACAGCTTTTTCTCGGGGCCCACGCGCGCGACGTGCGGCGCGAGCTTTTCGGTGTCGAAGCCGTAGAAGCGCACAGCGTTGCCGCCGAGCATCTGCGCGATCTCGGCTTCCGGCAGGCCGCGGAACGTCTCGAGCTGCTGCTCGCGCGTCACCGGCCAGGAACCTTCCGGGTGCGGGTAGTCGCTGCCCCACGCGATGTTCGCGAGGCCGATCTCGTAGCGAGCCTCCGCTTCGCGCCGCGGCATGCACGAGGCGCCGATCAGAACGTTGCGCGCGAAGTATTCGCTCGGCTTCGATTTCAGATGGCTGCGGTAGTCACCGAACTTCTGCGCATAATGAGTCACCTCGTAGCGGTGATCGAGCAGCCGCAGATACTCGGGCGCCCAGACGCTGGTGCCCTCGGTGATCGCGACCTTCAGCCGCGGGAAGCGTTCGAATGCGCCGCCCCAGATCATGAACGTCAGCGGGCGCACGTTCCACCACGCCACTTCGGAGACGTAGATGCCCATCGCGCCGGGCCCCACCGGCGCGCTGCCGACCGGCGGCGGGCCGAAGAAGTCTTCCATCGGCGAGGGGCCCGAGTGGAAGTTGATCACGACGTCGTGCCCCTGGCAGGCGGCCCAGAGCGCGTCGTACTTCGGGTGGTGGTAGGGCGCGTGCTTGCCCCACATCACTGGAATCATGATCGACGAGAGCCCGTTCGCGCGCGCCCAGCGCACCTCGCGCACGGCTTCATTCACGTCCCAGAGCGCTGGCACGATCGCGACGCCGACGCGCCGCTCCGGTGCCATCGCGACCAGCTCGGCCAGCCATCTGTTATGGGCGCGTGCGCCCGCCCACTGCAGCTCGGGCACCACGTTCTCGGTGGGCAGCCCGAGCGCCGCGCCGAACGGCGGCGAGTTCATCTCGGTGATGCCGTCCGGAAAGATCACCTCGCCCGCGATGCCGTCGCCGTCGAGCACCTCGCAGCGTGCGTCGTGATCCCACGCGCCGGAGAGCGCGCGCTCGCGCCCGCTGCGCCATTCGGCGTTGATTTCCGCGATCAGGAACTGCTGCTCCGCGGCGCGCGTCATCGCGATCTGGATCGGCAGCGCCTGATCGAACGCGTCGCGGTACTTCGGATCGAGATAGGCGCGATAACGCTCGGGCGGGAGCCCGGCGTGGCAATCGGACGAGATCACCAGGAAACGCTCGGACGGGCTCATCGCACGACCCTCACGCCACCGGCTGCGAATAGAACTGGCGCGCCCACTTCCGGAACTCGGCGAGGTAGGTGTCCGCCTCGCACAGCACGGGGCGCGCGCGGTGCACCTTGTTCGTCCAGATCGGGAGATCCTGCTGCACGCCCTGCGTCAGCCCGGTCATGAACTCCTCGCCAAAGTAGTCGACGATGTTCTTCGTGGCGGTGAGCAGCCAGCGCGAGTGGACCTTCTTCTCCTCGACCGGCGTCGTCGACGAGTACATCAGCAGGCCAGCGTTCGGAATGCCGACCGTGCGCACAGCTGTTAGGCCGAGGCCCCACGAATCGCGCACGAGCTGGCTCTTCTCGAGGTACTGCGCCCACGGGCCCTGCGCGAGGAAATCGCTGACGATGCGATAGTGACGGCCGTCCGCGGAGTACTCGATCGAGGAGGGCGGCGTCTCCAGCGAGCGGTGCACGAACTGGAAGTGAACCGGATCGTTGTTGTTCTCGTGCGTGTCCTGCACGTGCGCGGGCATCACGAGCTCGAACGTGCGCGGCTCGGACCACTCCGCGTTCCCGATCTCGGGCAGCACAGGGAACGTCCACTCGGGCGGCTTCGCCTCGGCGTGATACCAGGCGAAGATCATGCCGTTGCGCTCGAGCACGTCCCAAGCTCGCACGCGAGCCTTCGCTGGAATCCGCTCGCAATAAGGAATGTGCGCGCACGCGCCGCTCGCGCCGTCGAACTGCCAGCCGTGAAAAGGGCAACGCAGCGTTTCGCCCATCACGCGGCCGCCGTGGCCGAGGTGCGCGCCGAGATGCGGGCAGAACGCGTCGACGAGGCGCGCCTGGCCGGAGCGCGTGCGGAACAGCACGAGCTCCTCGCCGAAGTAGTGCACCGGCCGGACGTCGCCCTCGCCTAATTCCTTGCTCCACGCCACTGCGAACCAGCCGTTCGGCAGCGGCAAGCGATCATCTTCTTTCTCGCGCAGCGACATCTCACTCTCCCGCTCGCGCCGCCAATGCATCGGCGAGAAAGCGCGCGGTCGCCGCGGCCTGCTCGCGAATCGGGTGGTCGTCGAGGTTCACGTAATCGAAGATCAGCACGTAATAAGCGCCCAGGATCATCTGGGCGAGCGTCTCGGGCGCGTGGCGGCGCGTCAGCTCGCCGGCGGCGAGCCCGTCGCGCACCAGCGCCTCGCAGGCGGCGTGCAGTCGGCGCGCGTGCTCGGATTTCTCGGGCATGCGGTGCACCGCGTGCACCAGCTCGTTCACGAGCTCCTTGTGCATCTCGCCGCCCTGCGCGACGCGCTCGGCGATCCCCGCGAAGAAGTGATGCAGGCGTGCCGCGGTAGTGCGCTCCGCCTTGCGCGCGTTCTCGACGTCCACGAGCAGGTCGTCCAGCGCCGCGTTCGCGACCTCCCGTAACAAGTCCTGCTTCGACGCGAAGTGGTTGAAGAAGGTCTTCTGCGCGACATCGGCCCGCTCGCAGATCTCGGCGACCTTGGCGTCCGCGAAGCCGTGCTCGCTGAACAGCTCGGTCGCGACCTCGAGGATGCGCCCGCGCAGCGCGAGCTTCTTTCGCTCGCGGCGGGAGGGGTCTGCGGGGGGAAGCTCGGCCATCGCGATTGCAGGCTACGCGATCATTACACTCGACTGCAACGTTTTAGTTGACTGCACCAGCTCGCGTTCTCGCTGGGGAACTAACTGGATGGGCGCAACCGCCTGGAGCCCAGCCCGAGTGGCCCTTTAGGGTCAGACCCCAAAGGGCCACTCGCAAGGACCGTCGCAGCGAATTCCCCCGTGATTCCGGACATTTCGCGCTACCTGACGCGGATCGCAGGACACTCCCACGCCATGGTGCGCCCTATCTCTCTTCTGCTCACGGTGCTGACCGGTTTCAGCGGGCTGGTCTACGAGGTGGCGTGGCAGAAGTACCTCGCGACCCTGCTCGGCTCGCACAGCGAGGCCACCGCCGCGGTGCTCGCGATCTTCCTCGGGGGCATGGCGGCTGGCTACGAGGTGTTCGGGCGCGTCGCGCGGCGCGTCAGCGCGCGCGCCGGCTCACGCGAGCTGCCCGCGCTGCTGCGCACGTACGGAATCATCGAGGCGAGCATCGGGCTCTGGGCGCTCGCCTTCCCGTGGCTGTTCGGCGCGGCGCAGCGCGTTTCGTTCCTCGTGCCCGCCGGCCACGAGGCGCTCTCGTTCGCATTCGACGTGCTGCTCAGCGCGCTCTTGTTAGGCCCGCCCACCGTGCTGATGGGCGGCACGATTCCGCTCCTCACCCAGGCGCTCTCGCGCACGGTCTCCGAAGCGACGCGCGTGCACGCCTGGATCTACGCGACGAACACCGCCGGCGCATTCGCCGGCGCGCTCGCGGGCGGGTTCGCGCTCGTGCCTTGGCTCGGGCTCGACGGCGTCTTGCGCGCGATGGGCGCCGTGAACCTCGTCGCCGGTGCCACCTTCATCGCGCTCGAGGCGCTGCGCCGGCGCAGCAGCAGCCCGAACGCGAGCCACTCGGACCCGGCGCCCCGCGCGAGTGAGCCGAATGCTGCGAACGCCGTCGCAGGGGAAACTGCGGCCTCCAGCACCATCGCCGCCCCAACAACTCGCCTCGCCAGCTATGCCGCGATCGCGTTCCTCGGCGGCTTCGCGATGATGGCGCTGCAGACCGTCGCGAACCGCGTCGGAGCGCTCTCGCTCGGCTCCTCGCACTTCACTTTCGCGATGATCGCGGCGCTGTTCGTGCTGTGCATCGCGCTCGGCAGCTTCGCGGTGGCGTCGCTACCGCGCATCCCGCGCGGGCTGATCGTCGCCTCGCAGTGGGCGCTCGTCGCGCTGGCCTGCGCGCTCTACTTCGCGGTGCCGAAGGCGCCCTACGCGGCGCACGTCGTGCGCTCACTGTTCCGGGACGTGCCCGAGGCGTTCGGGCCTTATCACGCCGCCACGTTCCTCGCGCTGCTCGCGGTGCTCGCAGTCCCGGTCTCGCTCTCGGGCGCCCTGCTGCCGCTGCTCTTCCATCACTTGCGCGACCGGCACGGCGATCTCGGCCGCATCGCCGGCCGCCTCTACAGCGCGAACACGCTCGGCTCGCTGGCCGGCGCGCTGCTCGGCGGTTACGTGCTGCTGTTCTGGCTGGATCTCGGCGACGTCTACCGCGTGGCGCTCGCGGCGCTCGCGCTCGGCGCAGCGCTGCTCACCGCGAACGTGCTCGGCACGAGCCTGCGCCGCGCGGGCGCGGCTTGCGGCGCCGCGCTCGCCCTCGCGGCATTCCTGCCGAGCTGGGATCCGACTCATCTCACCGCGGGCACCTTCCGTCTGCGGCATCCGGAGGCCAAGACTTATGAGGGCGCACGCGCCTTCTACGCCGCCGAGTCGAGCGGAACGAAGCTGCTCTTTCATCGCGATGACCCGGTCAGCACGATCACCGTGCTCGAGGCGCCGTATCAGGGACGCACCACGCGCTCGATCATCAACAACGGCAAGTCCGACGGGAACACTTCGGTCGACTACGCCACGATGTGTTACGCGGCGATCGTGCCGGCGCTGCTTTCGGACGACATCACCAACTCGTTCGTGATCGGCTGGGGCACCGGCATCAGCGCCGGCGAGCTCGCGCGCCTCGAGGACTCGCGGCTGATCCGCGCGGCCGAGATCTCGCCTGGCGTGATCGAGGCCGCTCCGCTCTTCGATCCGTGGAATCTCGGCGCTCACGTCAGCGAGAAGGTCCAGCTCGAACGGCGCGACGCTTATCGCGCGCTGCTGCATACGCAGGAACGCTACGGCGTGATCCTTTCCGAGCCGAGCAATCCGTGGGTGACCGGCGTCGAGATGCTCTTCAGCAAGGAGTTCCTCGAGACTGCGCGCGCGCGCCTGACGCCGGGCGGTGTCTACGGACAATGGATCCACGGCTACGAGAGCGACGCCGCGACGCTGGGCCTCGTCGTGCAGACGTACGCGACGGTGTTCGAGCAGGTCGAGGCATGGTTCACGCGCAGCAACGACGTGCTCCTGCTCGGCTTCAACTCCTCGCAGGGGCAGCCGCCGCTGGATCGGCTCCGCGAGCGCTTCGGTCGCCGCGATTTCCGCGCAGGCGCCGCGCGCTGTGGCGCGGATAGCTGGGACGCGCTCGCGGCCCACGAGCTTCTGCCGGCGGGCGTGATCGCGCCGGAAGCGGGCCGCCGAGTCCACACGCTGCGAAGCCCGATTCTCTCACACACCGCCGCGCGCGCTTTCTTCAGCGGAGGTGAGGTGGAGCTGCCTACGCTGGCGGGCCGTATCGAGGACGCGCAGCCGCGCGCGCGCGGCCTCCTCGCCGAGCGCGCTCCGCAGCTCGACGAAGCTGCGCTGCGCACCATCACGCGCCATGTTTGCAGCAGCGGTCGGCGCGCCGAGTGCGCCACCTGGCACGCGTATTGGGAGTTCCGCTTTCCGACCTCGCCGCAGCGGGGACTGACGTGGCGCGAGACGCGAGCGCTGCTCGGCGGAGGCGCGGAGGCCATCGTCGCGCGGCTGGCCGCCTTCTACCGCGGGGAGACTCCGGCGTTCCCCAGCCGTGACGCCGTACAGCGCGCTCGGCTCGCGACCGAGCTCTACGCGCGCTACTTCGTGCACGCGATTCCCTTCCCACGCGCCGGGCTTCGGCGCGCGTGGAATCGCTGCGAGCAGGGTGCGCAGGCGCTGGCATGCCTCGAGGCGCGCCGGCACGCGAACGCACAGCTGACCTCGCTCGAACCGCCGACTGCGCGGCAGAGCAGGGCGTGGCTACCGTGATTCTCTCACTATGGAGAACGCCGTGGCCGAGCTGATCCTCCATCATTATTGGACCTCTCCGTTCACCGAGAAGGTGCGCCTCGCGCTCGGACTGAAGGGCCTCACGTGGCGCAGCGTCGAGCAGCCGACGATCATGCCCAAGCCGGAGCTGCTCCCCCTAACAGGTGGCTATCGGAAGATCCCGGTGATGCAGATCGGCGCGGATGTGTACTGCGATTCGCGCTGCATTCTCGCCGAGATCGAGCGGCGGCATCCGACGCCGAGCCTCGTGCCGGACGGCGCAGTGGCCACCCACGAAGGTCTCGCGTTTTGGTCGGATCGCGTGCTGTTCCAGGCCGCCGTCGCGGTGATCTTCGGGCAGATGGCCGACACCGTCCCGAAGGAATTCATCGACGACCGCTCGCAGATGATGGGCCGCACCTTCGATACCGCACAGATGAAAGCCGCGGTCCCGCTGATGAAGGAGCAGCTACGCGCACAGCTCGACTGGATCGATGCCCAGCTGAGCGATGGCCGCCGCTACTTGTTGGGGAAGCAGGCGGGCCTCGCGGACTTCACGACTTATCACTCGATTTGGTTCCTGCAGAGCTTCTACCCGCCCGCGGCAGAGCTGCTACAGCCGCACGCGGGCGTGCGCGGCTGGGCCGAGCGCATCAAGGCGATCGGCTACGGCAAGCATGCGCCGATGGAGCGCGGCGAGGCGCTCTCGATCGCGAAGGCCTCGGAGCCCGCGACGCCGCCCGGCGTCGAGCCCGGTGAGCCCAACGGCTGGCGCGTCGGCGACCGCGTCGCCGTGATGGCGGACGATTACGGCCGCGATCCGATCGCGGGCGAGCTCGTGCGCGCCTCGGCGCAGGAGATCGCGATTCGCCGTCGCGATTTCGAGGTCGGAGAAGTGGTGGTGCACTTCCCGCGCGCAGGTTTCCTCGTTGTCCGAGCGTGAGCGCGGGCGCGTGAGCGCGCCGCTGGCTCGCGGCTTGCCGAGAGGTGTGAAAGCGGGTGCAGAGCGCGCTAGCTGCGCGCTCCACGCACCAGCCTGCCGGGCAGCGAGCCCGAGTGTTCGCCGTCGCGGAACGTGACCTCGCCGGAGACGATCGTCGCCTCGTATCCGCGTGCGCGTTGGATCAACCGCCGCGCCCCGGCAGGCAGGTCGTGCGCCACCTCCGGTAGCGCCAGCTCGAGGCGCGCGAAATCGATCACGTTCGCGTCGGCCTTTTGCCGGGCGCGAGCACGCCGCGGTCGCGCAGGCCGTACAGGTGCGCGGTGTCGCGCGTCATCTTGCGCACGACCCACTCGAGCGGCAGCCGCGGACCGCGCACGCGATCGCGCGCCCAGTGCTTCAGCAGGAACGTCGTCATCGTCGCGTCGCACACTGCGCCGCAGTGCGCTCCGCCGTCGCCGAGCCCGAACGCGCTGTCGGGATGCTCGAGCATCTCGCGCAGCGCCTCGAGATCGCCGTCGTGGTAGCTGAGGATCGCGAGCATCAGCAGCTGGCGGCCGTCCAGCTCGAGCATCAGGTCGTAGAGCACGTCGTATGGATCGCGCGCTTCGCGCTGCGCGATCGCGGCGATCGACTTCTCAGGTCCGGGCTCGTAATCGGGCGGATCGCCGAGCGGGAAGATCTTGTGGAGCCCGGTCGCGATCAGGTGATTCACCATCGCGATGCCGCGCGCGCCGTCCTGCGGCGGCTGCTCCGCGAGGATCTGCCGCTTGATCGCGGGATCGCGCAGCTTCGCAACGCGCTCGGCGAGCGGAAGCGCGGCGAGCTTCGCATAGCTCGGCCGGTGCGAGAACGGATGGAAGGTCTGGTGCCCGATCAACAGCATCGTCGGCCGCGACCCGACCTGAGGTGTCAGGCGCGCGCCCTCCTCGTTTGCGCTGCGGCAAAGCGCGAGCACGCGGCGGAACTGCTCGGGCTCGATCTCGTGCTGCGAGAGCGCGAACGAGACCGGGCGCCCGGTCTCGCGCGAGATGCGCTGCATCCAGCTCACCTCGCGATCCGGCGCCGCGAGGTCCTCGCCCATCACGCCCGCCGGCGCGAGCTCGACGATGCCCTTGCCGAGCTTCCCGAGCTCGCGGCAGATGCCGAAGATCTCGTCCTCGCTCGCGTGCGTGCCGGGCACCACCTCGCCGTCGATCGCGCGGTGCATCAACGTGCGCGACATCGAGAAGCCGAGCGCGCCGGCCTCGATCGCCTCGCGCACGATCGCCGCCATCTCGCGCACGTCGTCCGCGTTCGCCGGCTCGTTCTTCGCGCCGCGCTCGCCCATCACGTACGCGCGCACCGA
>Ga0187894_10003409_pt1 | contig 17835 bp, 9 predicted proteins | sample GBC1701081metaG_FD_136650 | JGI IMG/M metagenome (GOLD analysis project Ga0187894, IMG submission 136650) | White microbial mat communities from a lava cave in the Kipuka Kanohina Cave System on the Island of Hawaii, USA - GBC170108-1 metaG ...
AAGCCGAGGTCGCCCATGCCGATCAGTTCCGCAAGTCGGGTGAACCCTATTTCACCCACTGTGTCGCGGTAGCGCACATCCTGGCAGAGATGAAACTGGATGCTGAGGCGATTGCCGCTGCGTTAATGCACGATCTCGTCGAAGATACTGATGTCACCCTGGACGAAATCCGGGGCGAATTTGGGGGAAATGTCGCCATCATAGTGGACGGTGTGAGCAAACTCAAAAACTTGCCTTTGAAGGTGGACGCCAACAAACGAGGCCGCGCGGCGGACAAGGAACTCGAATACTTTCGCAAGATGCTGCTGGCGATGGGTGACGATGTGCGGGTTGTGTTGGTTAAACTGGCGGATCGGCTTCACAATATGCGCACGCTGGGCTATATGTCAGCCGACAAGCAGCGGCAGAAAGCGCAAGAAACGCTGGATATTTTTGCGCCGCTGGCAAACCGGCTGGGCATCTGGCAGCTCAAATGGGAGTTGGAAGATTTGAGCTTCCGTTATCTGGAACCGGAGGCCTATAAAGCGATTGCTAACAACTTGGATGAGCGCCGGGCTGACCGAGAAGCCTATATGGCCGGTATCATCAAAATGCTGCGCGAAACCCTGGCGGCGAACGGGCTAACGAAAGTGACCATCAGCGGGCGTCCTAAACACATTTATAGCATATATAAGAAGATGGATCGCAAGAAAGTACCACTGGTTCAGATTTACGATGTGCGTGCGGTGCGCGTGATCGTTGAAGATGTCATCCAATGTTATCAGGTACTTGGCGTTGTCCATAACCTGTGGCGGCCCATCCCTGGCGAATTTGACGATTATATTGCCGCGCCCAAAGACAACTTTTACCGCAGCTTGCATACCGCTGTATTAGATAATCATGGCAAGACCGTTGAAGTCCAAATTCGCACCTGGCAGATGCACGAAGATGCGGAGTACGGTATCGCGGCGCATTGGCGTTACAAAGAAGGCAATAAACAAACCCGTGACGAATCCTTCGAGCAGCGTCTCAGCTATCTGCGACGCTTGATGGAGTTCGGCCCGGATATGGAAGACGCCGAAACGTTTGTCGATACGATGAAGGCTGAGGTCTTTCAGGATCGAGTGTACGTGTTCACGCCCAAAGGTGATATTGTCGATTTGCCGGTTGGAGCAACCCCGATTGATTTCGCCTATCATATCCACACCGATGTCGGCCATCGCTGTCGTGGCGCGAAAGTACAAGGGCGGCTTGTCAACCTGGTTTATAACCTGCAAACCGGCGACCAGATCGAGATATTAACGTCCAAGCGCGGCGGGCCCAGCCTGGATTGGCTAAACCCTGACCTGGGCTATGTCAAAACCCAGCGCGCCAGAGACAAAATACGAACCTGGTTCCGCAAATTGGATCGTGAAAAACATATCAGTTCCGGGCGTGAAGTGCTTGAACATGAACTGAAAAAACTGGGTGTGGAGCATACATCGTTTGATGCGGTAGCGCAGCTATTCCATTACGACAAGTTGGACGATTTTCTGGCGGCTGTTGGGGCAGGGGACATCAACGGTGCGCAAATAGCCAACAAAGTGCTGGAAAATGAACGCCAGAACCAGCAAAAATCGCTCATGGAAACCTTGATTGATGAGGGCGGGTCAAAACCTGTCCCGTCACAGGTACATGTGGATGCCAATGGTATCAACATTATGGGCATGGGCGGGATGCTGGTCACGCTAGCGCAGTGTTGCAGCCCGATGTACGGCGACGAGATTGTCGGTTATATCACACGCGGGCGTGGCGTTACCGTACATCGCCGCGATTGTACCAATGTTCAATCCCACAGCGAACCGGAGCGGTTGGTCGAAGTGTCGTGGGGGCATGTGCCTACCGAGCAGAAATACGCGGTACCGCTTGAGATTATCGCTTATGACCGCGATGGCCTGCTGCGGGACATCAGCACCGTGATCGCCGATGAGAAGGTCAGTATGTCGAAGGTCGGTGTGACGACCCGCCAGAACATCGCCACTATCCAGGTAACGATGGAAATTGCCAACTTCCAGCAACTCACCCGTATACTCAATAAAATGGAACGAATCCAGAACGTGATCGAGGCGCGCCGACGCAGTATGGCTTAGGCAATTTGATTATCTTAGCGGATGCTCAGACGCTTCGTTATCTGACGCTATTCGCAATTATGTTTGTAATTATTTGCAAAGTAATAATTGTTGGATTATAATAAATATTTCATAACCTTGTATTAGAATATCATAGTTTTTACTCTCCAGCCGGCGCGGCGGCTAGATGGGATAGAAAATGGTTGATTTTATTACCGAGTCAATTGCCCAGCAAATGCAGGGATTGGAAGCAGACATACGGGTATTGGTCGCACATCCGGGTTACGCCGGCCAACACCAATTTCTGGATCGTTTCCTGCGGGCGCAATCAGCCGTATACACGCGCTTTGAAGGCCGCGATTTGACCCGTGTGCAACTTCATGACCAGTATCTGGCTGCACGCACTGCCCAGGAGAATGATAAAACGCCCGATCGGGTGGAATGGCTCATATTCGATGAATGTGATCGCGCAGCACCGGATGAACTTGGCCGCTTCGTCGAAGATGTGCTGGCGGTTGCGGATCAAGGGTGCGTGCTGCTGTTGACCCGCAGTGTGCCGGAATATATCTATAGCAACCCTGTCCTTCGTCAACAAACCCGCTTTATCCCATCGGTATCGTCGTTAATGCTCGTTGATTACGCACAGCAAAAACCCGATAAGGTACTGCTTGAAGTTCGTGCGCTCGGCAGTGGTCGCGTGATGCTCAATGGCCGCCTAATCGATAACTGGGACGGAACGCTGCCCCGCGCCTTATTCTTTTATCTGGTTGACCGGGGGATGACCACGCGCAGTCAAATTTTTGACACCTTCTGGCCGAACCTTAGCGTGCGCGAGGCGACCAATGTGTTTCATGTCACCAAACGCAAAATCAGCGAGGTGTTGGGGGTCGATCTAACGGTTTATTGGTCAGGTTTTTATCATCTCTCGTCGGACATTCAATTAAGCTATGATGCAGTCCTGTTTTCGGAGATCATTACGGACAGCGCGGTTGCCCCACCAGAACAAGCAATTCCTTTGTTTCATAATGCAATCGCCCTGTATCAGGGTCATTTCTTGACATCTATGGATATGCCCTGGATACAGAAGCGACGTAACGAACTTACGTTAAGTTACAGCGAGATACTCGCGTCATTAGCGCGGGCGTTGGAGCAGCGGGGCGAAAAAGAAAATGCACTAGGATTATATGTGCGGGCTTCAAGCATCAACCGCCAGCGGGAAGACATTGCCCGCAGCCTCATAACCCTGTATGCCGAAATGGGCATGAGAGTCGACGCCGAGGCGGCTTATGACCGCTTGGCCGAGGAACTTGACCAGACATTGGGCGTGCCGCCTTCAAAAGAAACACAGCAGCTTATCGCCAAAATCCGGGACGGTGTTGCGCCCGTATAACACAAACGATTAGGGCGATGCCATAAGATCGCCCTAATCGTTTGCTTGTCCAATTAGGTCGAGTCAGCTTGCGGTTCGGCCACGCGCGGTTGGTAATTCACAACTGTGCTAATCCGCTCTTTTTCGCGTACAGAGATGAGAATATCACCACCCGGTCTGCCGCGCGGTATCTGGGTAGCCCGTCCCAGCCGCATATAGTAAGGCTTGCCTTTGCTGGTCAGCACCACGATATTGTCGTCCAGCCGCCCAATCGTCGCGGCGGCAACCTCGGCGCTGCCTTTTGGCAACCGCATTGCGATCACGCCGCTGCCCGCGCGCCCTTGCGCCGGGTAATCCGCAACCGGCGAAACCTTGCCGATACCATCGTCAGTAATAGACCAAACATATTGGTTTTCGACGGCGATCATCGCCGCGACCACCCGGTCTTGGCCTTCGCCCAATTTCACACCGCGCATCCCGCCTGCGGGTAGCCCGGTGGGGCGTACATCATCTTCGCTAAAGCGAATGCCCTGTCCCTGCGCCGTCACCAGGATAATCTCATTCTCGCCGCTCGTGGGCATGACCCAACCGAGCCGATCACCTGTTTCAACATTCATGACCGTGAACGCATCGGCCCTCATGCCGGGAACATCTTCCAGGCGTAACCGTTTCACTTCTGCGTTTTGGGTTGCCAGAAGTAAATAACCTGTTTCAAGGTTCGGTGGCAGCGCGACGACAGCGGTGATTTCTGTGTTGCTCGGCAGCGGGCATAGATCACTAAAGTGTGTGCCTTCCGGCGGCTCATGCACCTGTGGCAGTTGGTGAACGGGTAGGGTGGCGCATTGACCATCGGCTGTGAACAGGTATACAATCTGGGCGGTATTGCTGTCCAGGATGAAGCGCGGCGGGTCTTTGACCTCGGTAGTCACTTTGGGCGGGGTGTACTCGAAGCTCCGCCCCAATTTGCCATCAATCGTCATCGTCACCCAGGTATCTTCCGATGGCATCAGCAGCGACCCGCTGAGCGACGCGGCGGCTGTTCCGTCCGCGATCACAGTGCGGCGGCGGTCGCCATAAGCCTGTTTGATCGTCGTCAATTCTTCGACGATGACCTCGCGCATTTGCTGCGGGCTTTGCAGCAGGCTTTCCAGGTATTTAATCAGGCTAATTCTTTCCTTGTATTCGTCCTCGATCTTCTTGCGTTCCAGCGCGGCCAGACGGCGCAACTGCATGTCGAGGATGGCCTGCGCTTGAATGTCGTCAATGCCGAGCAGCTTGCGCAGGTTTGTTCGGGCCGTTTCCACCGTTTGCGACTTGCGGATGGTGGCAATCACCTGGCTCATCATGTCCAGCGCCTTGAGCAAGCCTTCCAGGATATGCGCACGATCGCGGGCGCGACCGAGTTCATATTCGCTGCGCCGCCGGATGACTTCCAGGCGGTGGTCGAGGTAAACCTTGAGGCATTGTTTGAGCGTGAGCAGGCGCGGTTCGCTATCCACCAACGCCAGCATGATGATGCCGAAGGTTTCTTCCAGCGGCGTAAACTTGAACAAGCTGGCGAGAATCGGCTCCGGCTCTGCGCCACGCTGAAGTTCGATAACCAGCCGCAAACCCTGTCGGTCGGATTCGTCGCGCATATCGGCCAGGCCTTCGAGCTTGCCATCACGTACCAGGTTCGCCACTCGCTCTATTAACGCTGACTTATTCGTCTGGTAGGGCAGTTCGCTCACGATGATGCGCGACTTGCCGCGCCCCATATCTTCGATATGGACTTTTGCCCGCATCGTAATTTTACCGCGTCCAGTAGCATAGGCGGATACCAGCGTATCCTCGTCGGTGTCCAAACCGTCAATGTGGCGGAAAACCAACCCGCCCGTTGGGAAATCCGGCCCTTTGATGAAGCGCATCAGGTCTTCAACGCCAGTTTCATCCAGGCCATGCCAATTTTGCAGCATGTAAATTAGCGCATCGCACACCTCGACCAGGTTATGCGGCGGGATATTGGTGGACATCCCGACGGCGATACCGGAGGAACCGTTGATAAGCAAGTTCGGGATGCTGCACGGCAGGACTGCCGGTTCGCTTAGGCTGCCGTCAAAATTCTCGGTGAAATCGACGGTGGCTTTGTCAATATCGACCAGCAATTCTTCGCCGATGTCCGCCATCCGCGCTTCGGTATAACGCATAGCTGCCGCGCCGTCGCCGTCGATGCTGCCGAAGTTGCCCTGACCGTCAATCAGTTGGTAGCGCATCGAAAAATCTTGCGCCAGCCGCACCATCGACTCATAAACGGCGGCGTCGCCGTGCGGGTGATACTTGCCTAACACCTCACCGACGATACGGGCGCTCTTTTTATAGGGCGTATCGGAGCGGATGCCCATATCGTACATCGCATACAGGATGCGGCGGTGGACGGGCTTCAGGCCATCGCGTGCATCCGGCAGCGCCCGTGCCACGATCACGCTCATCGCGTAATCCAGGTAAGCATCGCGCATCTCCTGGCCGATGTTGACCTGTCGGACTAAACCATTTGACATAACTTCCTCAGTGGGTCGAGCCATATCTTCTCTCGTGTGTTGTTATTCTAGGGGGTGACTGCCCCGCTGTCAAACATTGAACATTAGTTCTATTATACCACAAAAGGATAACCTGTGCTTCCCCGACTCTCAGCGATTTCTCATAGCCAGCCCGCCGACGTTATGGTAGTATGCTCCGTATGTTGAAAACCAAACCCCTCCATCAACTCACTTTTTTGACTGTCATTTTGTTGCTAATGGTCGCCTGCCAGCCACAGCCGCCGATCCTGGTTTATGTCACGCCGACGCAGCCTGAGGAAGTGGCCGCAGCCAATACCGACGTGCCAACGTTGCAACCCAGCCTCTCGCCGACGGACACACTGCCTAGCTTGACCTCCACTGTAGGGGCGACCGAAACACCGGCCATACAGCCAACTGGCCCGATGGGGACTTTTGAGGGTTCGGTCATCCAGCCGGGTTATACCCTGCCGCCCACCTCGACCCCGCGCCCGACCAACACGCTACCCCCACCGCCACCATCCGAAACACCCGCACCAGGCGCGACCCAATCGTCCGCCGAACCGCCGACCCATCCGCCGCCCGTCGCGCCTCAGGGTGCGCTGCCGAACCTGGATGCTGGCCTGATGGGTATCCAGCTTGACCCGACTCTCGACCAAACCGATTGGAACAACGCGCTCGGCGACATCCAGAAATTGGGCGTGAAATGGCTGAAAGTCCAGGTGGCGTGGAAACAGTTGCAGCCGAACAATGCCCAAGAAATCAGCGAGGATTTCCGCCGGTTGGAAATTTACCTGGAAACCGCCTTTAACCAGGGGTTAGACATCCTCATCAGCATCGCCAAAGCCCCGAATTGGGCGCGTTCGAACCAGAATGAGGACGGTCCGCCTGACAATCCCCAGGCATTGGTCGATTTCCTCAACCTGTTCCTGCGCGAGGTCGGCCCGTCGATTGACGCCATAGAAATTTGGAATGAGCCGAACTTGCTGCGTGAATGGCAGGGGAAACCGCTCAATGGGCGATCCTATATGGAATATTTTGTTCCCGCCTATAATGCTGCCAAACAATATGCCGAGTCGATGAAGACCGACCCGAACCAGCCGCGCAATTTCCCGCTATTTGTCATCGCCGCTGGCACTGCGCCCACCGGCGACAGCGAGGGGTCGCGCGATGACCGCGCTTACCTGCAAGAGATGTATAGTGCCGGTTTAGCGCAATACACAGATGTCTATGTCGGCATCCACCCATATGGCTGGGGCAACTCGCCGGATGACACCTGCTGCCAACCGAGTCAGGATCGCGGTTGGGACGACAGCCGCAAGTTTTTTTTCATGGATAGCATGAACGACTACCGCGAGATCATGGTTAGGAACGGCCACGGCGACGGCAAGATGTGGATCACAGAATTTGGCTGGGCGACCTGGTCGGGTTTGCCCGGCGACCCACCGCAGCCCTGGATGGGTTACGTCGATGAATGCCAGCAGGCCAACGACATTATCCGCGCTTTCGAGATCGGCCAGTCGTTGGATTATATGGGGCCGATGATCCTGTGGAATCTCAACTTTGCCGTGCTGGCAGGCATGGTGGACAACCGTGACGAGCGCGCCGCCTACAGCCTGATCGTGCCGCTCGACCCGCGCGAACGGGCTGCCTACTGGATGATTTACGACGCAATCCGTCCAGAGGAAAACTTGCCCTCATATTCGCGCTGCCCTGGAGCGTCCTAAAACCTGTCGATAGTGCAACAAAAAACGCGGTGTGCGCCCCGCGTTTTTTGTTGGTGATTAGAGAGTCTGTAGAGGGAGGATTTCAAACTCTCCCTCTCTCATTTTAGAACCTAACTAGGCGTTCAGATTCATCTCTTCCATGCCGTCGGAGTCATCCAATCCCTCTGAGTCCATATCGAGCGCGCCCTGTGCTTCCAACGTAATGTTGGGGGCGACCAGCTCACGATCCTGGTAAGTATGGAAGCCCGTCCCTGCGGGGATCAGCTTGCCGATGATGACATTCTCTTTCAGCCCATACAGGTTATCGACCTTGCCCTCGATGGCTGCGCCCGCCAGCACCTTGATCGTGTGCTGGAAGCTCGACGCCGATAGGAAGCTGTCAGTGCTGAGGGCAGATTTGGTGATGCCCAGCAGCATCGGCGCACCCGCTGCCGGTTCTTTGCTTTCGGCCAGCAGTTGCTCATTCATGTTGAGCAGCTTCAGGCGGTCGATCAATTCGCCAGGGAGTAGGGGGCTGTCGCCGCTCTTGGTGATCTGCACTTTAGATAGCATCTTACGGATGATGATCTCAAAGTGCTTGTCGCTGATGTTCACGCCCTGGTTACGGTATACCTTCTGCACTTCGGTCAGCAGGTAATTCTGTGTGGCCTCCGCGCCGAGGATGCGTAGGATGCGGTGCGGATTCTTTGCGCCTTCGGTCAACTGCTGCCCGGCGTAAACTTCCGCGCCGTCGAACACCTCCGTCACCAACCGCGCGTTCGATGGGATATCGTACTCGACTTCCTGGCGGCGTTCGTAGCGCAAGTAGACGGTGTGGCCTTCCAGGTGAACCAGGCCGTTCATCCGGGCGATGATCTTTTCCTCGCCATCGGCTTCCTGGGCGATTACATCGCCTTCTCTGACCGCCTGTTCGTCTTCGACCTGCAAATCCCAGCCAACCGGGATTTCGTGCTGCTCACTGAACACCTCACTGTCAATCACGGTAGCGATACGTACACCCTCACGCTTGCTCAGGCGCACGATACCGGCGATGTCGGTGATGACCGCTTCGCCCTTCGGTTTCTTACGCGCTTCAAACAACTCTTCTACGCGCGGCAGACCGCTGGTGATGTCACCCGCTGCCTGCGCTGTACCGCCCGTATGGAACGTGCGCAGCGTCAACTGTGTACCCGGTTCGCCGATGGATTGGGCGGCCACGATACCGACGGCTGCGCCGATTTCCACCATGTCGCCACGACCTAGGTCACGCCCATAGCACAGGGCGCAGATGCCGTGAATCAAGGCGCAGGTCATGGGGCTGCGGACGTGGACTTCGGCGATCTTGCTGTTCTGTAGCTTGTCCGCTACCTCTTCGTCGATCATCTCGTTGTGAGCGACGATCAGTTCGCCCGTATCCGGGTCATACGTATCGCTGGCGGCGCATCGCCCCATGATACGCTCGTACACCGTTTGCCCGGCGATGTCGTCCGTGCGGCGGATCCACTGTCCCGCTTCCGTGCCACAATCCATCCGGTTCACGATCACGTCCTGCGCCACATCAACCAGGCGGCGGGTCAGATAACCCGCGTCGGCGGTACGCAGGGCCGTATCGGCCAGACCTTTACGCGCGCCGTGCGTCGAGATGAAGTATTCCAGCGCAGTCAGCCCTTCGCGGAAGTGGCTGCGGATCGGCAGGTCGATAATCCGGCCAGACGGGTCGGCCATCAAACCGCGCATACCGGCAAGCTGGGTGATCGGGCCAAAACCGCCTTTGGTCGAGCCAGAAAGTGCCATGATTGCAATTGGGCCGTAAGGATCGAGTGCGCCCTTAATCAGGTCTTGAAGGCGATCCTTTGCCTGGTTCCATTCGTCAATCGTGATCTGGTAACGTTCTTCTTCCGTCAGCAAGCCCCGGCGGAAGTCGCGTTCCGCGCGTTCGACCACGCCTTCGGCTTCCGCCAGGATGTCGCGGCGTTCCTCCGGGATCGTCAAATCGGACACGGCGATGGTCGTGCCAGAGATAGTCGCATAGTGGAAACCGAGATTCTTGATGGCATCCACCACATCGGTTGTGCGGTCGCCGCCGATCTTCTGGTACGATTTCGCCACCAACTCTTGCAGTTCTTTCTTGCCCATTGTCTTCTGCTCGAAGCGCATCTCATCCGGCAGAATCCGGTTGAACAGCGCCCGGCCAATGGTGGTGATTTCGGGGTCAAGCTGCGGGACACGGTCATCATAGTAGTTGCCCAGCAATATCGGGGTGTGCAGCCCGACCATGCCGAGGTTGTATAAATACTCTACCTCGTCCATATCGACCACTAGCCGGCGTTCGAGCAGGTTGGCGATTTCCAGCTTGTCGTCCAGCTTACGGTTCTTCATGAGCTTCTTCATCTCATAAGCGTTCGCCAGCATACAATCGACTTCACCTTCCAGCAGCGCGCGGATGGTGCGATCAATCGCCTTCTCCGTCACCTTATTGCGGCCAACGTCGTCGGTTTCCAGCACATCCCGGAAGTTGACGATGCCGGGGATATTATGCGTCTGAGCGTAGTAATACCCGTTAGAACGGAAGGCCACGCCGACCCGGTTTTTGCCATCGTCCAATGACTTGATCGAGCGGAATCCGTTAGCCCGTTTCTTGAGCGTGATGATCTCGACCGTCGGATCCATCGTCAGGTAGTAATTGCCCAGCACCATGTCTTTCGACGGCGCGACCACCGGCTGGCCGTCGGCGGGCTTGAGCAGGTTCTTGGTACTCAGCATCAGTTCGCGCGCTTCCTGCACGGCCTTGTCGCTCAGTGGAACATGAACCGCCATCTGGTCGCCGTCGAAGTCGGCGTTGAACGCCGAGCAGACCAGCGGGTGAATCTGAATCGCTTTGCCTTCGACCAACTGCGGCTCAAATGCCTGGATACCCAGACGGTGCAGGGTAGGGGCGCGGTTGAGCAGCACCGGACGCTCTTTGATGACCTCCTCCAGCACTTCCCAGACTTCCGGCTTCTCGCGCTCGATAATACGCTTCGCGCCCTTGACGTTGCTGGCGTAGTTGTAGCGCACCAGGCGGCTGATGACGAACGGGCGGTACAATTCCAGCGCCATTGTCTTGGGCAGACCGCATTGGTGCAGCTTCAGCTTCGGCCCGATCACAATCACCGAGCGGCCAGAATAATCCACGCGCTTACCCAGCAGGTTACGGCGGAAGCGACCCTTCTTACCCTTGAGCATATCGCTCAACGACTTCAATTCGCGGCGGCCCCGGCGGCTGAGTGCCTTGCCGCGCTGGCTGTTGTCGATCAGACTGTCAACGGCCTCTTGCAGCATCCGCTTCTCGTTGCGGACGATCACGTCTGGCGCGCCCAGTTCCAGCAGATGCTTCAGGCGGTTGTTACGGTTGATGACGCGGCGGTACAGGTCGTTCAGGTCGCTCGTTGCGAAGCGCCCGCCGTCCAACTGCACCATCGGGCGCAGGTCGGGCGGGATGACTGGCAGCACCGTCATAATCATCCACTCTGGCCGATTATCGCTCTTGCGTAGGCTTTCGACCACACGCAACCGCTTGGTTGCCTTCTTCTTGCGCTGCTTCGAGCGGGTGGTGCGGACTTCGTGCCACAATTCCACCGCCAGCTTTTCCATATCCATCGTCTTCAAGATTTCATAGAAGGCTTCCGCGCCCATGTCCGCGTGGAACACCTGCCCGTAGCGACTCTTGAGTTCGCGGTAACGGGTTTCCGGCAGGAATTGCAGCACCTTCAAATCGGTCAATTCCTGGCGCGCTTTTTCAGCCGCCTGACGGAATTGAACCATGCGGTTGTCGAGTTCCGAACGCTGTTCGTCAATGGTGGTGGCCGCGCCCGCCGAAATGTTGTCGGCTTCCCGGTCGAGCCGATCCAGTTCAAGCTGACGCATTTCTTCGATCTCACCTTGCAGGTCGCTCAGGTAGTTGTTCACCGCCGACTGGATGCGGCTGATGTTGTCATTCGTGACCTGTTCGCCCTTCGCCACGATCACCGTGTTGGCGCTTTCGAAGTCGATGTCCGCCGGCGCGTTTTGCCCCATCAACGCTTCGACACGGCTCTGGATTGCCTGCGCCTGCTGCATCGCCTCGTCGCTCAGGCGGCTTAACTCGCTGTCGAAATGTTGATGGATGCTCTTGGCGCGGTCTTCAAACTGGCCCAGCGCAGCGTCGCGCTCGCCCCGGATGGTCTCCATCTGCTCTTCGATGTCGCCGCCGAGCAGGGTTTCCTTTTGCGCCAATTCCTTCTCGATGCGACCCAGCGCCTTCTGCCGCGCTTCTTCATCGACGTTTGTAATCACGTACTGGGCGAAATATAGCACGCGATCCAGGTTGCGGCGGCTGATGTCCAGTAGCAACCCCAGGTAGCTCGGCACCCGGCGCGTATACCACACATGCGCGACCGGAGCGGCCAGCTCAATATGCCCCATGCGCTCGCGGCGCACCGAGGCGCGGGTGACTTCAACGCCGCACTTGTCGCAGACGATGCCGCGATAGCGCACGTTCTTGTACTTGCCGCAATAACACTGCCAATCTTTCGTTGGCCCAAAGATCGCTTCGCAGAACAGGCCGTCTTTTTCAGGGCGCAGGCGGCGGTAGTTGATCGTCTCCGGTTTGGTGACTTCACCATACGACCACGAACGGATGTGTTCTGGCGAGGCCAGGCTGATGCGCAGCGCGCTAAAATCCTTTGCTTCCAAGGGCGTATTCTCCTCTGCGCTAAACCGATAATGAGATATGCGTGGTGATGTGTACGAGCAAATCGACTGTTAAACGGTGGAGACTATACAAGCCTATCAAACGATAAAACAGCGAATGGAAAACTTCCACCGCTGCCGTTTCATTTGGTGAGCATTAATGTGACCATTTGTAAAAGAGAATTGTACTGCGTGGCACACACCTTGTCAAGCACAAGTGTGTGCTGTTTTGGGGAGGAACAAAGTGTGTTAGGTCACAACTACACTTTATCGTAACGCGACTTTGATTTTAAGTCAAGCGTACGGTACAAAAGTTCTAGTGGGGGCAGGCCGCGCCTTACCCCCACGCGCGAAACTTACGCCTTCAACCGCGCCAGATAGTGTTTGCGGAACTTTGCCACCTTCGGCGCAACCACGAACTGGCAGTACGGTTGGTTGCCGTTGTGTGCAAAGTATTCCTGGTGATAATCCTCGGCAACGTAGAAGGGTTGGGCTGCCGTCACTTCGGTCACTATCGGGTCATTCCACACATGTGCCGCGTTCAAATCGGCGATGGCTTGTTCGGCGACCGTCTTCTGCTCCACCGTGTGGTAGAAAATCGCTGAACGATACTGCGTGCCGACATCCGCGCCCTGGCGGTTCAATGTCGTTGGGTCGTGGATGGTGAAGAACACATCGAGCAGGTCTTTGAAACTCACCTTTGCCGGATCATATTTGATCTGGACTACTTCCGCATGGCCGGTCATGCCGGTGCAAACCTCGCGGTACGTCGGGTTCGGGTTTTTGCCACCCATATAGCCCGACTCCACCGACTCAACCCCTTTTAGCTCGTCGTAGACCGCTTCCAAACACCAGAAGCATCCCCCCGCGAGTGTTGCAACTTCCGTCGTCATCGACAACCTTTCCACTACAATAGCACTTACCCTGTTTAGTCACCGATAATGCCTGAATCGTTACGTCACCAGGTGCAGCTTTTCGACTTTCCAGCGCAGGTAGGCATCCATGAATTCGTTCAGCCGCCCGTCCAGCACCGCCCCCGTATTCCCGGTTTCATACTCGGTGCGGTGATCCTTAACCATCTGGTACGGGTGCAGGACATACGACCGAATCTGGTTGCCCCAGCTCGCGTCGATGTTTTCACCTTTGAGCGATGCTAGCTGCTGCTCCTGTTTCTGCCGTTCCATCTCGAATAGGCGCGCCTTCAAGATTTGCAGCGCCCGTTCGCGGTTCTGCATCTGGCTGCGCTGGTTCTGGCACTGCACGACGATGCCGGTCGGCAGGTGTGTCATACGCACGGCAGTATCGTTCTTCTGCACATGCTGACCGCCCGCGCCGCCCGCCCGGTACGTATCGACCTTCAAATCCTTCTCGTTGATCTCAATATCAATTTGCCCCTGGATGTCCGGCCACAACTCAACTTTGGCGAACGAGGTGTGGCGGCGGTTCGCAGCGTCGAACGGGCTGAGGCGTACCAGCCGGTGCGGCCCTTGCTCACTCTGCAAGTAACCATAGGCGTACTCGCCCTTGATGTTCATCGTGACGCTCTTGAGGCCTGCCTCTTCGCCTTCCATCCGCTCGATGATTTCGACTTTGTAGCCGTTTTCTTCCGCCCAGCGGATGTACATGCGTTCCAGCATTTGCGCCCAATCCTGCGAATCCGTGCCACCCGCGCCCGCGTGGATCGCCAGGATCGCATCTTCGCGGTCATACGGGCCGGAGAGCAACGCTTGCAAGCCCATCCGGTCAACCAAGGCTGCCAGCGAATTCACCTCGCGCGTCAGTTCGTCTTGCAGGCTTTCATCGCCCATTTGCGCCAGTTCCAGGGCGTCGTTGATACGGTTGGCGAGGTTCTGCCAGCGGTCTACCTCTTCCTTCAGGCGGGACATTTCTTGCATCAATTTTTGCGCTGCGTCGGGTTCATTCCAGAAGTCAGGTGCGCCCGCCTCGGTTTGGATGTCGTCAATGCGCTGGGTTTTGCCAGAGATGTCCAGGCGCGCCATCAGCCCATCAATTCGGTCTTTCATGGTCTTCAACAGGCTGATTAAATGTTCCATCTACTTTATACCTATTCCTCCTTAAAGAGCCGGGTTGCAGCCCGCTCCGCTAATTCTCATCGAACAAGCTGTTGACAAAGTTTTCCGGTGTGAAGAACACCAGATCATTCACCCCTTCGCCCAGCCCGACGTAATGCACCGGCAGGCCGAGTTCATTGAAAATGGCGAACACCATCCCGCCTTTGGCCGTGCCGTCCAGCTTGGTCACGATCACGCCGGTCACATCCACCATCTCGCGGAATTTCTGCGCCTGCTGCAAGGCGTTTTGCCCGGTTGTGCCATCCAGCACCAGCCAGACCTCGTGCGGCGCGTCTGGCACGATCTTGCTCGAAATCGCCTTGATCTTGGCGAGTTCTTCCATCAGATTGTAATTGGTGTGCAAGCGGCCCGCCGTATCAATCAGCAGGATTTCCGCCCCACGCGCCTTCGCCGCCGCTACCGCGTCGAACACTACCGCTGCCGGGTCAGAACCGGGTTTGTTGGCGATCACCGGCACATTGACGCGCTCGCCCCACGTCTTAAGCTGCTCAATCGCCGCCGCGCGAAATGTGTCACCCGCCGCCAGCATCACTTTACGATTATTATTGCTCAAACGGTTTGCCAGTTTGGCGATGGTTGTGGTTTTGCCCGAACCATTCACGCCGACAATCAGGACGATGGACAACGGGCGTCCGCTCAGGTTGGGCGGTGGCGGGGTTTCCAGCAGTGCTGCCAGGCTTTCTTTCAGTGCCTTGTTCAACTGTTCGGTGCGCGTGATACCTTCGCGCCGAACGCGCGCCTGCAAATCCTCGATCACGCGCTGCGTCGTCGGGATGCCGACGTCGGCCTGGACTAGCAGCGCCTCAATATCATCCCAGGTATCATCGTCAATTTCGGTGTTGCCTAGCACCTGCGAGATACGCCCGAAGAACGACTGGCGCGTTTTTGCCAACCCGTTACGGAAAATGCCCAAAAGGGTTATAACTCCTGTACGTAGCTGTCAGCCAGTGACGAAATTTTGCGTCAAATACCTGTCAAAGTATACATGAGCCTGCGCTATAATTGAAGCCTGGAGAACAGGGGTGGTATGGCAAATAACTCGTTAACTCATCTGGACGAAAGCGGCGCGGCGCGCATGGTCGATGTCGGTGCGAAACCCGATACCGAGCGCACGGCTGTCGCAGGGGGTTCAGTCTACATGCAGCCGGAAACGCTGCGCCTGATCCGCGATGGCGCGCTCAAGAAGGGTGATGTGCTGACGGTCGCGCGGCTGGCTGGGATCATGGGCGCGAAGAAAACCGCCGAGTTGATTCCCCTGTGTCACCCGCTCCCGCTCACCCACATCGACGTAGAAGTGACGCTCGACGAGGCCAAAAGCGCAGTTCATATCACTGCGACTGCGCGCACCGCTGGCAAAACGGGCGTCGAGATGGAAGCCCTGACCGCTGTGACGACCGCCGCGCTCACCGTCTATGACATGGCGAAAGCAGTTGACCGCGCGATGCGTCTGAGTGACATACGCCTGCTGGAAAAGCACGGCGGTCAGCACGGCGATTATGTCGCGGAAGGGGAATAATGCAGGTTCATATTTTGCTCTTTGCAACCTTGAAAGATTTGGCCGGGCAAAATCGCTTGACCCTATCATTGGCGGATAACGCCACTGTGGCCGATGTGCGCCAGGCGCTTATAGCCCAGTATCCGCACATGGCCGCCAATGTCAACGCGGCTATCGCTGCCGTGAACGAAGAATATGCGTTCCCTGGTGATGCCGTCCATGATGGCGATCGGGTTGCTTTTTTCCCGCCTGTCAGTGGTGGGGCGGGTGGCTACCCGGAGATATTCAAATTAGCGGGTGAACCCATCAATACCGACGAACTAATTGCCGCTATTACGATTCCGGCGACCGGCGCGGTCTGCATCTTCAGCGGTATGGTGCGCGGCGAAACCGATAAATCTGGCGCGGTCGTTCAGACGCAGCATCTCGAATACGAAGCCTACGAACCGATGGCGCTGGCGAAGATGCGCCAGGTGGCCGCCGAAATCCGCCAGCAGTGGCCGTTGGTGCAGGGCATCGCCATCGTGCAGCGCGTCGGCCAGCTCGAAGTCGGCCAGAACACCATCCTGATCGCCTGTTCATCCGGCCACCGCGATCAAGGCTGTTTTGAGGCCGCCCGCTACGGCATTGACCGGCTGAAAGAGATCGTGCCGGTGTGGAAAAAAGAGGTCAGCCCAGCCGGACAGTCCTGGGTGGAAGGCCACTACTTGCCAACCCCGGCTGATCGCCCGAATCCGGTATGAAGCCGCGTGGCCGGGGTTTGTCACAGTAACAAAACAGAAACCCAGCCGTTTTTTAACGGTTCGCAAATATTTGCCTATTCCATCCCGTTTATCAGGAAATCAGGCGATTTTCTTGATGCGCTGGCGCTGGTATTTGGTCGTCTACTATGGTACAAACATTCTGAAAATAGTCTTTTGGGTCAAGGTTGCGTTCTTTAGAAGGGGGAGTTTTAGATGACCCGACGAGTAGTCGTCACCGGCATGGGCGTGATAAGCCCGCTGGGACACAATGTCGAACCAACCTGGGAAGCGATCAAGGCTGGCAAAAACGGCGCTGGCCCGATCACCCATTTTGATGCCTCGAACTATCTGGTGCAAATCGCCGCCGAAGTCAAAAATTGGGACGCCGTTTCCGTCATGCCTGCCAAAGAAGTGCGCCGCCGTGACCGCTACCAGCACTTTATCCTCGCCGCTGCCAAAGAGGCCGGTGCGAACTCTGGCTTTCATGTGCCGGAGGACAAGCGCGCCCGTACCGGGGTGATTATCGGTTCAGCCGTCGGCGGCGTTGAGAGCTATTTCGAGCAGGCAAATCTCTTATTCGAGACGAAAGACCCGCGCCGAATCACCCCATTTGGTATTCCGATGTTGATGGTCAACGGCGGGAGTGATATGGTCAGCATCGAATATGGCGCGATGGGGCCTTCGTATGTGCCGGTATCAGCCTGTGCGACTGGCGCGGATTGCATCGGCCATGCCTTCGACCTCATCCGCATCGGACGGCTCGACCAGACCCTAGCGGGCGGCGGGGAAGCGCCGATCATCGCTATCGGTATCGCGGCCTTTGATCGTGTCGGTGCCTGTTCGCGTCAGAACGACGACCCGCTCCATGCCTCGCGCCCATTTGACAAAAATCGAACCGGCCTCGTGTTCGGCGAGGGTGCAGGGGTGATGGTACTGGAAGAACTCGAATTTGCGAAAGCGCGCGGCGCGAACATCATCGCGGAAATCGTCGGCTACGGCAGTACATCCGATGCCTTCCATGTCACCGCGCCAGACCCTGATGCGAAGGGTGCAATCGTTGCCATCCAGCAGGCATTGGACGACGCTCGCCTTACGCCG
>Ga0187894_10003410_pt1 | contig 17831 bp, 18 predicted proteins | sample GBC1701081metaG_FD_136650 | JGI IMG/M metagenome (GOLD analysis project Ga0187894, IMG submission 136650) | White microbial mat communities from a lava cave in the Kipuka Kanohina Cave System on the Island of Hawaii, USA - GBC170108-1 metaG ...
CGACGGGATCATGGTGGCGCGCGGAGATCTGGGAGTAGAAATGCCCCTGGAACAAGTCCCGTTGGTGCAGAAACGGGCGGTGACGCTAGCTCGGCGCAACGCGAAACCGGTCATTGTCGCCACCCAAATGCTGGACTCCATGATCAGCTACTCTCGGCCGACTCGAGCTGAGACCTCTGACGTTGCCAACGCTGTGCTCGATGGTGCGGACGCGCTCATGCTTTCCGGTGAGACCAGCGTCGGAAAGTATCCGGTAGAGACCGTCGAAACCATGAGCCGCATCATCGTCGCCGCGGAAGAAGACATGCTCGCCCATGGGCTGCTGTCGTTGCCCTATAAGCCCCGCACTCAGGGTGGCGCGGTGGCCCGGGCCGCGGCCGAGCTGGGTGATTTTCTGGGGGCTAAGTATCTGGTTGCCTTTACCCAGTCCGGCGACACGGCACGCCGGCTGTCTCGTTACCGTTCCCCCATTCCCATGCTGGCCTTCACCCCTGTGGACATGGTCCGCAGTCAGTTGGCCCTCACCTGGGGTGTGGAAACTTTCCTCGGTCCCGTGGTGGCCCACACCGACGAAATGGTGCGGCAGGTAGACGCCGCGCTGCTGGAGATTGGCCGCTGCGAACCCGGTGATGAGGTCGTCATCATCGCCGGCAGCCCGCAGGGCATTCCCGGCTCCACCAACGTGATCCGGGTGCATCGGGTCGGTGACCCAGTCGGCGGCGGCGCCGGGTAGGGCAGTACGTGGCCTACGGCAGGAACAGACCGAGCACGCCTGCCTGTTGACAGTGTCAGGGAAGGCATGCACACTAGAAGTGCCGACCCCACTGGGGAAGGAAGTGAAGGCAGGTTCCCGCGCTGGACGATGGGGCCTGCCTTTCGCGTATCTAAGGATCGGCGCTCATAACGCTTAGATACGACCGTAGTGGAGCTGTCCATCGAAGACATGGTTCGCCTTTGTCTCGGTGTTCACCCCATAACTCGACGCCAACCGCACCACAGATCACGGCGGGGAGCCAGAGTAAGCAGTCACCACCCAGGCCGAATGGGCGGCTATGAATGTAACGCAAAACTCCAGAAATTAGCCCTTCCTTACGGAACCATTCGATCATCTTGCGGTCTTCAGCGTTTTGAGTATCTTGCCGGGACTCAAAGATAATTTTCTCAACCCCGTAGGTTTTTTCCAGCTCTGGAATCATACTGTGTAGACAGAGATATCGCGCTCGGTGTTCGTTGGTGATTGGTGAGACGTACACCACCAGTGCCCGTAGGGAAAGGTTCGCGACCCGAGCAATTGTGCGATCCCGGCTCTTGATTGAACGGTCTGTATGCCAGTGGTAGTACTCGACGCCCTACTTGCGTAGTGGTAAGACCTCACGTCGGATGATGTCGATAGCAGCCGTATCAATCAGAACAGCTGCCATCAGATATGAACCTGGATGACGCTGTCGTGCCGATTCATCAACGTACGCAACCATACTCATGGCGGGGTTTTACCAGATAGCCCGCCACTATGGGTATGGATTTGCCAGAGATGTGGAAATCATATCCTCATTCACGATGACCCGAGACATCACACTCACTTTTCCCACGAGATAGTCAGCATAGTGTCCAGTCGGAGGACGCGGAAGCCAGGTGAAAGCTTGCCGCTCAGCGTCCTGGCGGGGTAGGTGGTGAGGAGACGGCCCGTAATCCCCGGGTGAGGCTATCAGCTGGTGGAGGTCAGCGAGTGGACCGCAGAGTCCATCAGTGTACATAGCGAAACCCGGCTTCGCCATGACTTCTGGAGGACATTGACCGGCCACTTACCGGCCACTTGTGGGGTGGAGAAAAATTCTGGTCAGGACCGGAGTCAATCTAGGACGGTCGGGGAGATGTCTGGTTAATGTCAGGAAAACGGCTGTTTGATGTCATGCAAGTGTCTGGGAGAATATCTGGTTCTGGTCAGAGCGCGCTGATGGGGCGGTGCTGGGTCACGGGTCGGGCAAGGGGTGGCTCTGCGTCGAGCCGCCTTCCCGGCAGGTCCCACCGGGGATTATGGGCTTTGCGGTGTGGTGGGGTTCCATTGGATTTCGAAGGCGATGGTGCGGCTGTGTTCGTCGCCGGCGACGTCCCACCGGGTGGCTAGTTCGTTGATGAGGTGTAGTCCGCGGCCGGTTTCGGGGAGTTGGAATTCCTCGTCGGAGTTCCAGTCGAACTCTAGGTGAGAATCTAGGGTTAGGGGGTTCATGCGTGGTCCGGTGGGTGCTCCTTGGTCTGTCACTTCAACACGCGTGAGGCCGGGGTCGCGGCGTAGGGTGATCTGGACTATTCCGTCTTTTTTCCCGGAATGAGTGTGTTTGATGGCGTTGGTAACGAGTTCGGTGACACAGAGCGCCACATCGGCGGCGACAGGGCAGCCGGTGAGCCGTTCGTCGACCCAGTGGCGGATCACCGGCACCTGCTCGGCCTGGCCGGGGAATTCTCGGGTGGCAGTGTGGTGGTCGGTCATGGTGTGGTTCACCACCCTGCCAGGGCCATGTCAGCTTGGCGGACAGCGGGGCATGGCCAGGTGTCGTGGCAGCAGGCGCATTCGCCGTTCTCTTTGGTGTGCGCATTGAGCACCCGGGCCGCGGTGCGTGTCCACTGCTCGATTTCCGGCAACACCGGCGCGGGCGGCACGCACTCGCTCGCATCTCGGATCGGTTTCTTGGGATATCCCATGATCAACACGTCCCCTCCTTCAGGTCGATTGAGCGCAGGTGGAACTTTCCGAAGTATGAAAGCTTCAGGTCAGGGAGGCAATGGACGTGGCATGTGCATATGCGTGCGAGGACCATAGGGTTTTCGTGTGCCGCCAAGCTCGTTTCGGGGCTGGGAATGGGCGCACATGTGCGGGGTGCAGGTAGCGGTAAATGCTTTACTGAAATGCGAAATCGGCGGTAGATTGAAAGCGAGAGCGGCTCTGTTGGGGGAGTAACCCATGAGTGTTAACCACGCGTCACCAGCGGTGCGCGCGCTGCGGAATCAGGCAGTTCGGGAAGGCTGGCCCGCGGCGGAGTCCGCGGAGCGGATGCGCGCGGCTTTTCAGGTGAGCAGGCTGCGGGGGTATCGGTTTGTCTGTGGCTGGTCGTTGAAAGAGACGATAGAAAGACTACTAGCCGAGTTGCGTGCTATGGGGCAGGATACCGAGCGCCTTACCTACACTGATCTTGCCCGGTGGGAAAACGGTCATTGCAAGCCAACGCCGGTTCATCTCGATGGGTTATGTCGGGTGTATCGGGCACGTCCGGACAAGCTTTTCCCGGAGGTGTTCGGAGACTACGGGCAGGCTGCAAATGGATCACCCGTCTCTTCTTGGAGTCCCGACATGACGGCGGTGGTTCCGGGAGATGCGTCAGGGACTTTTACCCTGCCCCAGGGAGATGATGGGCTAATAGGTGAGCAGGCCAAAGGCGGCGGGGACGAGAATCCCTCCGTGAGCCCGGAGATGATCCTGCGTGGTTTCACCCCCGTGAGCGGTGTGCTGGCCACGCCGATTATCAACGCCATCGTCTGTGTCCGCCGACGGATGGACACGACATTGGAAACGGTAACCGTGAGTGAAACAACAGTGACCCACTGGGAAGAAGTCGCCCAACGATACGCAGTGGCATACCAGACCGCCCAGCCGTTGCGATTGTTGCTCGACGCGGTGGCCGATGTCGAGCGGGTGCATCAGGCCCTGGAAGGGCGCCAGCTGCTCGACCAGCGCCGCCGCCTGACCTACGTCACTGCCCAGCTGTCTGGCCTTGTTGGTGCTTTACTCATTGACTTGGGTGATTACCAAGAAGCGCGGGAGTGGTATCGCACCGCCTTGATCGCGGCTGAGGAGACCGGGGATCGAGCGCTGCGGTCCTGGGTTTTGGTTGGCCAGGCATACGTTCCGCTGTATGCGGATGATCCTGCTTCGGCCTTCGAGCTTGCCGAAGCAGCCACCACGATGGCTGGAAGCACCCGGTGCGCGGCCAGCGCGCTGGGACCTGCCACTCAGGCGCGTGCGTTAGCGAGGCTTGGTCATATCCAGGAAAGCCGGCGAGCGCTGGACAAGGCGCGATTCGCGTTCGACAAGCTTCCCGCCGATGAGTGCAGCAACACCCTCTACGGTTACACCAAACGCCAACTGGAATTTCACAGCGGGGCTGCCTTGACCTATATCGGGGCCATGGACGAAGCGGAAGTCTCCCAGACCGCCGCGGCCAGCATGTATGCGCCAAACGAATACCTCGACCCTGCGCTGATGGGCTTCGACCGCTCTATCGGCCTAGCGCGGCTCAACGAACTCGAAGAAGCCTGCCACAACGCCACCACAACCCTAACCAGACTCGATGAAGGACGCCGCACCGGCATCTTATTCACCCGCGCCCGCGAACTCTACGCCTTAATCCCCGAATCCCACCGCAACCAACGAGCAGTCCGCGACTTCCACGAAGCCCTCACCCTCACCCTCGCCTAAACCCCACAGCCCCCTCAGCCCGGTCGAATACCACTATCCGGAAAACCCTGAGACACCCAGTGCCCCGGGTGGGATTCGAACCCACACTGTATGCGGTTTGAGCGCATCGTCTGCTACCAGTTGGACTACCGGGGCTTCTGTGGTTACTGTACCGCGTTCCCCATTGGTTGAAGGGGCCCTTCACGCAATCCTATTGGTTGAAGGGGCCCTTCACTCGTACCGGCGGATGGGGACGGCCTGTTGCGTGACGTAGGGCAGCGGCAATCTCGGAGACCAAAGCACTACGGTCGTGACGAATTCGACTGGGTGGCACGTGAAGCACAATGATCCCGAGCGCTGACATGCGCATGTGTCGCCGCATCGTGCGTTTCCATCCCTCCGGGCTCAGATGCCACTCGCGTGAGTCGATCTCAAGGGCAACTCCGACGTCGTCCCACCAGCCGTCCGGGCAGGCTAGCCACTCCCCATCGAGAGTGCAAAGATCACAGTTCCAAGTCGGTTCCGGCAGACGAGCGGCGCGGATCAGATCGCGCGCTTCGCTTTCGGCTACTGATCGCGTGCCTTCTCGTACCTCATCGAGTGCCCTCCTGAACAGTGCCGAGGCCCGAATAGGGCCGTTATGCAATTCCACTTCAAGCGCGGGGATAGTACAACGCCGACGCTGCACAGCCTCGGCTACGACGGCACGGACATCTGTCAGGTTACGAAGTTTGCGGCAAGTGTCGGCTACTGCCCGGCCTATCTCTGCGCATGGTAGGTCTGTTTTCGAGATCGACTGGGGCAGGCGTGTCGTACGCTCGATCACGAGATAGCTGGCACTCGCCCTACGCCGCTGATGCGGGATGAGCACGTGCACGAAGTCTATGTGAGATATCTTGAGTAGGCCGTGCCGCAGCAGCGCACAGGTCCCGGTCAATACCGACCCTTCTCCTGCATACAGGAGCGCCGCCCGTTCACGTTGTTCCTGCGTTGGGGGGCCGTTGGACAGTAGATAGACGCCTGGGAGTAGCCGTAACCACGGTCCCCCGTTGCGAGTTCGGTGGCTTACTGTGGCACGAGGCAGACCTAAGTCGTTGAGTTGTTGATAGGTCGCGACGTAATTTTGTTTTCTGGCAAGCATGTCTAGGGCAATGAAATCGATGAGAGCGCGTCGTGGCATACCGTGATAGTCAGGCACTACGAGCCGCTATGGCTATGTCACGCACATTCTGTGGATGACTTAACGACCCCACTCGCCTGTGGATAAATTGGTTGAAGGGGCCCTTGAACCAGTCCTATTAGGTGAAGGGCCCCTTCAACCAATGAGGGATGCGTCCACAATGGCACGATAGAGCCGTGACCCACTACTTTGAGTCTCCTCCGGTGGAGGCCAGCGACCCTGGGCGGGTGCGATTGAGCGTAGCCGGTCGCTCCCTGGAGTTGGCAACGGACACAGGGGTTTTCTCCCGGAGCCGGATTGACCCGGGTACCGCGGTGCTGCTCGAGGTGGTTCCACCGCCACCGGGAGGTGGAAACCTGCTTGACCTCGGGTGTGGCTATGGTCCGATCGCGCTGGCCATGGCACTGCTATCCCCGGCGTCGACGGTGTGGGCGGTGGACGTGAACACCCGTGCCCGGGAATTGTGCGCGGCCAACGCCACGGCGGCTGGATTGGCCAACGTGCGGGTGTGTGCTCCGGAGGAAGTCCCCGCTGATATTCAACTCGCTACGATTTGGTCGAATCCGCCCATCCGCATCGGCAAACCTGCTCTACATGACCTGCTGACCCGCTGGCTGTCCCGGCTAGCGCCGGATGGAGAGGCATACCTGGTGGTCCAGCGGCACCTGGGTTCGGACCCCTTGCAACGCTGGCTCACCGAACAGGGATGGCCCACCACCCGGGTCGCTTCCCGTAAGGGTTTTCGAGTACTACGCTGCCAGGCACTTTCCTCACCGCCTTCTTGATCCACCGGAGCAGCGCGGAATCTAAAGACGGGGACGAGGAACTGAAGGCCGCGCTGGAACGCATCGAGAAGCGGTTGGATTCCTTGGAGACATCAGGACGCTCATGAGGTTTAGCAGTCCTCAATCGGCGGGTCGCCTACTGTTCGGCCGTGATCACGCCGCAGGCGATCCGAGTGCCGCTGTTGCCCGCGGGTTCCGTCGTGTAATCATCAGCGTCAGCGTGGATGACGAGAGAACGTCCGACGAATGAGCGGGATCCGTCCGACACGGTCAGGTTGCTAGTTTCCCAGGTCAGCTTTCCCTGACCGGAAGCGTTAGCGGTTATCATCGGTAGGTCGCCGGCGTGGTGGAGGGTATACGACTCGTTCGGGTTCCCGTGCCTCGTCCCACTAGGGTCGAAGTGACCGCCGGGAGCTTCCGCCGTGCCGCAGTCGCCGACTTCGTGCACGTGGATGCCATGGGAACCAGGCGTCAACCCCGTCGCCTGTACCCCGATGGTCACCGTCTGATCCGGTCCTTCGACGAAGTGGGCTTGACCGGTCACACCGGTGTCACCGAGCGGTCTGATATCGGCCACCGCTATCTTGTTGTCCTGAGTTGTAGCTTCCGTCCGGTTACCCGTATCCTGTTCCCCGCATCCAGCCGCCGCCAGCAGCACGATCACTCCTCCGACACCGACCATCCGCAACGCGCGCCTCTGACCCACCACGTCATTTCCTTTCCGTAGTTCCTCCGGACCCGCTCTCTCGGCCTACACGTGTCGGCCTATCATCAGCCGTAGCTTACCTCTGGGATTAGTCCCACCATATAGCGACCAGTGCCCGCGAGTTAATGCCCGCGAGCCTTATCGCACGGTGTCGCGCTGGATTCGGGGGAACAGCAGAAATGCCGCGGTGAGGGCGACGGCGGAAAGCGCGCCCGCCGCGGCGATTCCTGAACCGGCGCCCATGCCTTGGCGCACCGCAGTGGCCACGAATACGCCGCCGATGCCGGGAGCGAGCCCGAATCCGAGCTTGAGCAGGGTTTCTCCTGCTGCTGTCACCTTCCCCTCCTGTCTTCGAGGAGCGAGCGCCATCAACGCCTCCGCTGTCCCGGTGACGACAATCCCCCAACCTAGATGCCGAACAACGACAAAGATGAGAGGGATGGCAACCGGAATGGGCGTGAAGACGCTGACGCAGAATCCGCCCACTCCAAGGATGCTGATGGCTGCTCCGATGCGCAACAGGTGTACTGCTGAGATCCTCCGGCAGTAGCGGTGTCGTATCCAGCCCCCAGTGGATACGCCCAGCGAGCCACAGGCCATCATGACGCCCAGCACCCACCCCGGCTCGCTGCGGACCGTGGTCAGGGCGAGGGACTCAAACGATTCCAGCGCCAGCACTCCGAACCCGAACAACGCGCGGGTGAGTATGAGCGCGGGGAGACCGGGAGCGGCCCGAAACGTGCCGGCTGGCAGAAGACGGCGGAGTGGGGCGGTGACAAGCACAGCACCGGTCAACAGTCCGCTGGCGAAAAGAAGCGGATTCGGATTGTTGATCCCCACGATGAGCAGACCGCTACCGAACGCGACGCGGATGCCCTCGGCTAGGTGGCCGTCGCTCACCTTTCTCTGTGCTTGTCCGTCAAGCGAATAGATCCTGAAACCGAGGATTCCAGCAGCCAGAATAATCAGCGGAAGATACGCGATCCGCCAACTCCATGTCCGCTCGAGCAGCGCCGCTGCCTGGGGCACTATGATCGCGGTGGGCAGCCACAAGGTCAGCGTGATCGCCAGTACGCGGGAACGAAGCTGAGCCGGAATGGATATTGTCTGCGCGGCGAAAGCAGCTCCGGCGAACAAACCTTTCCCCGCGCCCATCACACAGCGGCCAATGACGAGAACGGTCATCCCAGGCGCGGTCAATACGATGACCACCCCGAGACAGAACAGCGTCACTCCGATAGCGAACGGTCGTCGTGGCCCTTGCCGGTCGGTGAGGTCCCCCGCGAGGACCGTCGCCGCCATGTCGACGAGAGAAGACACGCTGAAGGCCAATCCGTACAGTGCTATGCCATGGAGCTCTTGGACCGCGAAGGGAAGCACCGTTGCTGTCGTCAGCTCTCCGGCCGCCATCAGCACCGTCGACAGCAACAGCGTCGACATGAGTGGCCGGTAGTTTCCGAAGCGGAGTGAGAGCGTTTCCGCTGAACGTGACACATAGGATATTGTGCACGGAATAGCTTGCGACGGCGCGATCAGGCAACTGGGAAATGGCTATTTCAGTAGTTTGGAGAGCCGGCGGTCGGCAAGGGGCCGCCCACCGGTCTGGCAGGTGGGGCAGTACTGCAGTGACCGGCTCGCGAATGCCACCTCGCGTACGGTGTCCCCGCATACCGGGCAGGGTAGGCCGGTGCGGCCATGGACGCGCAGGCCAGAGCGCTTCTCCGCCTTCAGAGTGGCTGCCTGCTGCCCGATGGAACGGTCCACCGCGTCGCGCAAAATCGTTCGCAGGGCTGTGTGCAGCCGAGTCAGTTCCTCGTTGGTGAGCCGACTGGCGATCGTGAACGGGGACAGCCGAGCAGTGTGCAGAATTTCATCGGAGTACGCGTTGCCGATTCCGGCGATCAGGGTTTGCTTGGTGAGCGCGCCTTTGAGCTGACTGCCTTGGTCGCGGAGCAGCTCACCCAGTCGTTCCACGGTCAACTCGGGATCGAGCGCGTCAATGCCGAGCCGGGCCACTCCGGGAATCTCGCCGACGTGGTGGACCACATATGCCGCGAGCTTCTTTTGGGTTCCCTGCTCGGTCAGGTCGAATCCGGATCCGTTATCCAGGTGGACCCGAAGCGCCAATGGGCCGTTGCCCGGCCGCGGCGGCGCGTCCGGCAGCGTATTCCCCCAGCGCAGCCAACCAGCCCGAGCCAGGTGAACCACCAGATGCACCCCACTGACATCCAGGTCGAGGAACTTGCCGTATCGCGCGGTATCGGTGACTTCCAGACCCGCTAACGCCGAGGGTGGCAGCTCAACCGTTTTCAGCGCGCTAATCGCAACGACGTCGATCCGCGTGAGAACTCGCCCCACCGCGCGCTCGCGCAGAAACGCGGCAAGGGCCTCTACTTCAGGCAGCTCAGGCACACCACCAGTCTGCCCGAACATCCCACGGTTCTGCCTAGGTTTAATCGGATAAAGAAAGAAGCGGGGTAGTGCCAGCGTCGTAGAGAAGCAGATCGCCGTCGCGATGTACCCCGTCGGTGGGGATGTGCGGTCTGATCGAGGTAGGGGAATTCTTCAAAGCAATCCACAAGTGTTCTTCTAGCCGAATCCATATCTAGGTAGCCAGTAATTAGTTGAAAACGGACAGTCAGCTACACCGGCGTTAGCAGCGCTTTTCAGTAGATTTACCATCGAGGTAGCGTGGGAATGTGGTAGAAGCGTCCATATCCAACATGTTGCGAAATCCTGAGCGGCTAGCGGCATTGCACCGTATCCGTATGCTGGACACGCCTGCCGAGGAGGCGTTCGACCGGCTGACGCGGCTAGCGATGAAAGTACTCGACGCGTCAGTCGGAATGGTCAACTTTGTCGACGCTACCCGGCAGTTCTTCAAAAGCTTGGCCAGTGCTGTCCAGGTCGATGACTCGTCGCGAGAGGTTCCGGTGGATTGGGGCTTTTGCCCGTTCGCCATGGCGTTGACCCAGCCGCTGCGCATCCAGGACGCTCGGAAGAACCCGGTCTTCGCGAACAATATGGTGGTGCATGGCTACGGCATGGTCGCCTATCTTGGCGTGCCGCTCACGGACAGCGACGGTCACACGCTGGGCACGATCTGTGTGCTCGATCACTGTCCTCGCGCCTGGACTAAGGAAGAAGCGGAAATCCTCACTACGTTGGGGGCTTCCGTCATGAGCGAGGTGCGGCTACGGATGGAGCTCGAGCGTGGCCGGCAGCTTGCCGCGCTCGCGGAGCACGCCGCGCAACGAGAGCAATGGCGGGTGATGCAGCTGCACGCGTTCGTCGAGATGTCGCTTCTTATCCACTCGGCGGCGTCCCTGGACGATACGTTGCAGCTAATCACCGACCAGGCGCGGGGACTTCTTGCCGCCCACCAGGCAGCCATTGTGCTTGCAGTCGACGAGGACTGGCGCCGGGCTGTTCGCCACGTGTCCACCTCGCCGAAATATGCGCACGGTCGTTCCGCCGATGCTGTGATGGGGCGGTCATGGTTATACGCGCTCGTTCGTGAGAAGAATCAGCTGGTCCGGCTCACTAAGGCGGAACTGGACGTCCATCCCGCTAGGCCCGAGCCCACGACGTCAATTTCAGACGTGCCATCACCAGGCTGCTGGTTGGGGGCGCCTTTGGTAGCGCGGAACGGGGAGAACCTCGGTGTGCTGGAGGTATCCGACCGGTACGAAGGTGACTTTATTGCCGAGGATGAGTTCATCATGCTCCAGCTCGCTCGGCTCGCCTCACTCGCGATTGAGAACACTCGACTCCACAGCTCTTAAACCCGAGCTTGTCACTATTCGAACGTTTGTTCTAGTATGAAGGTGGCACGCTCGGGAGAGGAGTAACGGATGCGATGGGACAATCTCCGCTTGACGTCAGCCAATGCGCTGTCTGATCAACAAGGCGCTGCGCTTGCCTTGTTCGAGCAGGGGGCTGTTGAGCGCGAAATCGATACTCCCGCCTTCCGCGGCATCACGTTTTATGAGCTCCGGGCCAAATCAATTATCAATCGGGTGCCAGAAGCGTCTCGAGTGCCGTATCGCTGGACGATCAACCCTTACCGGGGGTGCTCCCACGCCTGTGTGTACTGTTTTGCCCGCAAGACCCACACCTACCTCGACCTGGACGCTGGTCAGGACTTCAACTCTAAGATCGTGGTCAAGATGAACGCGGCGGACCTGCTCCGCAAGGAGCTTGCCGCCCCACGATGGCGCTTCGAGCACATTGCCATGGGGACGAACGTCGATTGCTACCAGCGCGCGGAGGGACGCTATCGGCTCATGCGCGGGATCCTGGCCGCGTTGGGCGAAGCCGCCAATCCGTTTTCCATCCTCACCAAGGGTTCACTGGTCTTGAGGGATCTCGATTTGCTACGCCAGGCGGCGGAGGTGACCGAAGTCAGCGCCAACGTCTCCGTAGGGTTCCTCGACCGCGACGTATGGCGTTCGCTGGAGCCGGGCACTCCCAGTCCACAGACGCGGTTGCGGGTGTGCCAGGAGTTGAATACGAATGGTGTTGGCTGTGGCGTGCTGATGGCGCCCGTCGTCCCGTTTCTCACTGACGCGCCAGCTCAGTTGAAGGCCGCTGTTCAAGCCATTGCGGAAACCGGCGCCACCCATGTGATTCCTGTCGTGTTGCATCTGCGGCCGGGCTGTCGGGAATGGTTTCTGGCATGGCTGGCCGAGCATCATCCGGCTCTCGTCCCTAAGTACCAGCAGCTCTATGGGCGGGGCGCCTACGCATCCAAGGCCTACCAGCGGCGGATCACCCAGCAAGTTCGCGCTCTAGCCGGGCATTACGGAATCGGGAAAACCAACCCCCGTGGCACTGCTAGCCCTGTGGCGCCGCGCCAGCGCATCGCGCCCGCGTTCTCGCCATCTCCCATCTCCCAACTCACCCTGCTGTGACTACTTCGTCGACGAGAGCGTGCTCTGACGGCTTGATTAGCGGCGGAACAAGGAGAAGAGCACGCTCAGCACCGCCAATACGATGAGCATGTATGTGGTCATCCCGATCACCTTACAAATCCCGGGATGCACTCCTCGAGAAGCTATGCTACTCTGCAACGAAAATCGTTTTCATTAGGAGGATGGTTGATGAGAATCGCGTTCATGGGTAAGGGCGGCAGCGGCAAGACCACGGTCGCCGCGGGCCTCACCAGATACTTGAGTCGATCTTCGTCCCCAGTGCTCGCCGTGGATGGCGACCTGAACATGCACCTGGCTGGCTGTCTAGAGATGACGCAACGTCAGCTGCACCGTGAGAGGGGCGGCATCGCCGGCTACCTGGAACCCGAACTGTCGAAGCAGGCGCCGATTATCGGAGTGACGCCGCCTACCAGGACATCACGTTTTCTCCGCCTTTCCGCTGACGACGAGTTTCTGCGACAGTACGCCACCTGGAGCGACGACGGCCGGATTGCTCTGCTGACAGTTGGGACGTATGAGTCTGGCGACGCGGGCACGCAGTGCTACCACGGGAAGCTATCGGTGGCCGAGATGATTCTGCACCGTACACTCGACCAGGCTGGTCAATGGATTATCTCCGATTCGACAGCAGGCATCGATAGCATCGGCACCAGCCTGTATTTCGCCAGTGACGTCAATATCTTCCTCATCGAACCCACGCTTAAGAGCGTGCGGGTTTTTTCCGACTTTTCCACAGCGTCAGAGCAGTATGGTCTGACCACCTATGTGATCGCTAACAAAGTCAAGGACGACGCTGACCGCCGTTTCGTGGACCAGCAGATCAGCAGCGACCGGCTACTCGGTCACGTCCCGGCGTCGCCGGCGCTACGCCAAGTCGATCAGGGTGCGTGTGAGGTATTTGAGGAGTTCGTCGAGGCTAACGAAGCACTGTGGAAGAGCATTGTCGCCATCACGCCGCGCGGCGAGCGGAACTGGGACCACTACTTGCGCGAGCTGCGGCGGGTATTCAAGGAAAACTGTGACTCATGGTACAACGACTACTACCAACGCCGGCTGGATGAGCACATCGACACGGAGTTTAGCTATGCTTCCGTCGCTGCTTCTTGAGCCAGCGCTTTCCGACCGGCTAGAACGATTCCTCGCCCAGCCCGAGCTGTTGTTCGAGATGGTCCGAGCATTCGGCGCTCCAGTCAATCTGGTTTTCCCTCAGCGGATAGCCGAGAACGTCAAGGCGTTCCAGCAGATTTACGACGAACACCATCTGCGCGGGCGGATCCTGTATGCGCACAAGACCAACCGGTCGAGCGCGTTACTGCGTGAGCTCGCGATTACCAGTGCGGGTGTGGACGTCGCCTCGTTGCGTGAGCTCCAACATGCGCTGGTCAGCGGCTTCGCTCCGGATCGGATCATCGCTGGTGGGCCTAAAAATCCTGAGTTCCTTTGGCTGGCCGCTTGTGCTGGCATTCCCGTCAACATCGACTCGCGTCGTGAGCTCGACGTGTTGACCACTATGGTGCGCGCCTTCCAGATCCCGCCTGTCACCGTCACCATACGGCTGTCCGGGTTTGAGTCCTCAGGGGTACGTATCCGCTCGAAAGCTAGCCGCTTCGGCGTCCCCGTCTCGCAGATCGATGCGGTGCTCGACGTATTAGAGCAGTACCGCGATGCGGTCCGGTTCGACGGCATGGGATTCCATCTCGACACCGTGTCGATCCCGGAGAAGGTTGTTGCGCTCACTGAGTGCCTTCGAATCACCGATCGTGCCCGTCAGCGGGGGTTCGACCCCCGCGGAATCGACATCGGGGGTGGCTTCAAGGCGAACTATCTGAAACACCAGTCCCAGTGGGAGGATTACACGACCGCGCTTCATCAAGCAGTACTGGGCAAACGGAAGCCGCTTAGCTGGAACGGTCAAGGTTTCGGTCTTCGCAACGACGGGGGCGTCCTCGCCGGTGAGCTCAACGCTTACAGTTGGTTCGACTCATTGACCGGGCCGGCGTACCTGGACCGCCTGCTTTCAGAGGAGGCACCGGGGTTTTCTCGGCCGCTTGGGACGCTGCTGCTCGAGAATATGTACGAGCTCGACATCGAGCCCGGTCGTGCACTCGTCGACCAGTGCGGCCTCACCGTGACGCGCGTTCTCGACGAATGGACGGTAGGTGGCAACCAGCTTGTTCGCCTCGATATGAATCGCGATGACGTGACCATGCTCGACAATGAAGTCTTCGTGGATCCCGTCATCCTGCCGCGGCGGGAACGACGGGACGGAAATACCGAGCCGGTAGGCGTCTATTTCGTAGGAAACATCTGTCTGGAGTCGGATTTCATCTCCCGCCGGCAGGTCTTCTGCGACCAACTTCCCGAGCCTGGCGACCTGGTGGCGTTCGCCAACACCGCGGGCTATCTCATGGATTTCAGTGCTAATCACGCGCTCCAGCAGCGTATTGCCCGAAAGATCGCTGTTGTCGAAGGTGACGACGGTGCTTGGCGTTGGTGGCTAGACGAGGAGTACTGGCCGTTTTCCGGAAGGGTGACATGAGGATTGACAGCGTCATCGAGCTCATCGGCAACACACCGCTGCTGCGCATCCACCCCGACATCCATCGGCTTCACAACATCGACCTGTACGCAAAACTCGAACTATTCAACCCCTTCGGCTCGGTCAAGGATCGGATCGCCTGGAACATCATACAGCCTGATCTCGATGGTATTCGGCTTGAGGAGCGCACTCTTATCGAGCTGTCGAGCGGCAACACGGCCAAAGCGCTCGCTCTCCTAGGGAGCATGCACGGTGTCAGTATGAAGACGGTGACGAATCGTATCAAGGCGCCAGAGATGAAAAGGCTCCTGTTGTTGCTCGGCGCTCAGATCGAGGAACTTCCTGGGCAGTCGGAGTGCCTTGACCCCGCTGACACTACCGATCCGCTCAGCCAGATCTACCGAGACCTATCAGCAGGGGATAGCTCCTACTTCCACACGGACCAGTACTTCAACCCGCGCAATACCCAAGCGCATGTGTTCGGAACGGGTGCCGAGATCGTGACGGACCTCGATGGCCAGGTGCCGGACTACTTTATTGCTGGTGTGGGAACATCAGGCTCGTCTACGGGTACCGCGCTGGTGTTACGCAAGTACAACCCCGATGTCGAGGTCATAGGGATCATTTCCCACAAGTCCGATTTTATCCCTGGGATTCGTAACGTCGACGAGGTGCACGAAGTCGGCCTCTTCGACCCTTCGAACTACGATGTTATCGAGGCAGTGACTTCGGCCGAGGCCATCGACGGCATGATGACCCTCATCCGCCGCTGTGGTGTGCTCAGTGGACCCACTGGCGGCGCTGCCTATTTCGGTGCGGTGCGGCGCTTGCGCACCATCGACGCGACGCTGGCCGCGCGACAGACAGCCGTGTTCATCGTGTGCGATCGAGTCGAGAGCTATCTGAGCTACCTCCAGCAGCGCCGCCCGGAACTGTTCCAAGAGCCACCTCGCCGGAACTCCGTGGACGTACTCTCGCGGGATGAGATCACCGCCATCCCGGCGATGGGAGTCCAGGAAGCCCAGGGCTGGATCGAGGAGATTCAGCCGCTCGTGATTGACCTTCGAGGACCCTTCGCCTTTGCCGCACTGCACATCGAGAACTCGGTGAACATCGTCGATGAGCTATTTGGGGAGCTGGTCGCGGGCGGGCTTCCGGTTGGGTCGCGGCAACCAGTGCTACTGGTTTGTCCGGTTGGTGAGAAGTCGCGCCAGTATGCCGCACTGTTGGCTCGCATGGGCCACCAGGATGCGCGCAGCCTCGATGGTGGCGTCGTGGCGTGGCGCGATGCTGGCGCGCCACTGGTGGGGTATTGATGGCCTGCGTCGTGGTGGAGGCGACAGCCGAGGGCATCGGTGAGTTCGGCCAGTGGCAGCGGGAGCTACGTGACCAGTTCCCGATCTTCGCCAACAACTCCGAGCTTGTCTACCTGGATAGTGCCGCCACCTCGCAGAAGCCCCAGCCCGTGCTGGATGCCACGCGGGAGCACCTGACAACGCGGCATGCCAATGCTGGCCGCGGAGTGTATAGCTGGGCCAACGCCACCACCGCGCTGATCGAACGAACCAAAGACCGGGTGAAGAGCTTCCTCGGGGACCCGGCGCCGGAGCAATCCACCGTGCACTTCGTTAGCGGCGCCAGCGAGGGATTGCGGCGGGTAGCACTCGACTGGCTTGGCCCGATACTCGATGACGGTGACGAGATCATTTGCCCCATGGCCGATCATCAGGCTAACGCGCTGCCGTGGCTAGAGGCAGCCGAACGACTGGCGGCGACGGGCAAGAAAATCACGGTACACCCGATGCCGTACGACGACGCCGGCGACTACGAAGTCCCCGCGCTGCGGGCGATGGTGAGCGAGCGGACCCGGTTGGTCGCTGTCACCCATATTCACCACGTGTACGGCATGGATATGGAGGTGGCGAAGGTACGGGCCGCTGTTGGAGACCATGTCGCTATTTGCGCGGATGCTGCCCAGAGCATTGGCCACCTGCCGATTTCTCTCGCTGAGCTCGGCGTCGATTTCCTGGTGTTCTCGGGACACAAGGCCATGGCGTTGCCTGGAATAGGAGTGATCTGGGCCAGCAACCGCCGAGGCCCAATGTTTGAACTCCAAGGCTGGGCTGGCACACCGAATATCAGTGGAGTTGCGAGTCTCCAGGCGGCGCTCGACTGGTTAGAGCGAGCCGATCTCGCTCGAATTGAGCGCTACGTCTCGGCGCTGACTAGGGAGCTCGTGCGGCGTCTTGCAGACGACCCGCACGTTCGCTTTGTAGGGTGCCCGTTCGGCTGCTCGACGTTGGGAAGTCAAAAAACGCTACGCAATAGCATCGTCACATTCCAGCACGACCGTATACCCGCCGGCGATCTCGGGTTCGTCCTGGCCAGCGAGGGTATCATGGTCCGTTCGGACAGTCACTGCCAAGCGGGACGCTCGAAGGGGGATGATTCCGTGCGGGTGAGTCTGCACGTCTACAACACGCTGGAGGAAATCGATCGGCTCACCGCGATCATGAAACGGCTAGCGTGAGGCCGCGCCAGCGCATCGCGCCCGCGTTCTCGCCATCCCCCGTCTCCCAGCTCACCTTTGTCCTTTCCCGAACTGAAATCGAAGGTGGCATGCGCAGCCACGAACGCGGGGCGGTAGCGGCGCTGTTCGACATTCTGCGACTGTTACCAGTCACCGATACTGTCGCGCGTATCGCCGGCACTCACCTTCGGCGATTTCGCCGTTCCCATCCAGGGATCGACCTGGCCGACTATGTGATTGCGGCAACAGCTGAGGCAACCGGCGTGCGGCTGTTCACGCTCAACGGAAAGCATTTTCCTATGCTGCCCGACCTCCACCCACCCTGGTAAGGCTGTACCGAAAGTGGTAATTCCAGACCGCGCTCGATCGCTTTGGATAGCTGCTCCGCTGTCTTCTCCTTGCTCCGGCGCTTCCGTCCGTGGCCGGAAAAATCCGCGCAGGCCGGGAATCCAGCAACTAGTCGCCTTGTTGGTATCGGACAGTTCCGTCGACATACACATGGAGGATACGATGAACACTCTCGCGAACCAGCTTCCTGGACTGACCAGCGGGGTTTGGGCGATTGACCCGGCTAATTCCGAGGTTTCTTTCACCGTCCGGCATCTGATGTCCAAGGTACGTGGTGCTTTTCCTGATTTTTCCGGATCGATCGACATTGCTGACAAGCTGGCCGACTCGCAAGTGACGGCTGAGGTGCAGATGGCGTC
>Ga0187894_10003412_pt1 | contig 17823 bp, 15 predicted proteins | sample GBC1701081metaG_FD_136650 | JGI IMG/M metagenome (GOLD analysis project Ga0187894, IMG submission 136650) | White microbial mat communities from a lava cave in the Kipuka Kanohina Cave System on the Island of Hawaii, USA - GBC170108-1 metaG ...
AAAACTTCAACCAAAAAAAATAACAAAACCAACAAAAAATGCCACTATTCCACAATACTGAATCTCAAACCCCCACAAATATTCAGCCCAAGAAAGCAAAAGTTGGTTTTTCAAAGGACTCTACTTCTTATAAATTTGGCTAAAGCCGTCCATACTTCTGTCACCCACCAGCTGAAGCTAGTGGCAACTTATAGGCGTTTTTTGACACGCCCTCTTTACGGCGTGGTTCGAATAAAGCGTGAAATCGGAACGGCGTTTTAACGTCCTTTCTCTAAATGTCTGAAGCCGCTGAAACGGGCCGCAAACGCGAGTGTGAGCGGGCGTGCACCAGCAACCCGGAGTAGCGTGTGCACGCTTCCTAACGATCGCGTTTCCGCCCGAAGGGGCGTGATTTTACGAGCGAGTGTGTATAGAGTATTCGAAGCCTTTTACACATCTGTTCTAGTAAAAAATGAATTTTTAATGTGGGGCGGTCAGGAAGATCGATCTTGTAAGGCTTTATCTCGTCATTTTACTCAGTACTAAATAATCGAGCTTTAGTTCCCAATTAGCTGGGTTCGCGCCCTGTTCTAATTTTGTTCACCGAATCAGTTATAACAATCAGGAGGAAATATGACCAGAAATACACGGTTCAGAATTTTGGGAATCGCCCTCACGCTGATGGTCGTCGCGTTTATCGGGTGGCGTTTGATGCCGGGCACGTCGGCACAGAAGAGTCTCGGCCCGGCCGACAATGGATCTGCCGTGGCGCCGATGCCGGACGACGACGGTCTGCTGCTGCTTAACGCTCGGCAGATCAGCGTTAAATCGCCGGAGGCACAGGCTGAGCGGCGCGCGATCGACAGCTTTTCGGGCAAGCGGATGCACCTTTTCAGGTTCAGCGGCCCGATCCAGGGCGAATGGGTGAAAATGCTGACTGACAGCGGCGTTGAGATCGTCGATTACATTCCGCACTATAGTTACCTTGTTTACGGTGACGCGTCGTCGCTTCAGCAAGTAAGGACGAAATCGACGGAAGCAAAATCGCCGATCCAATGGGACGGCGAATTTCGCAGCGATTACCGCCTCCATCCGACCGTTTATTTCCAACCGAAGTCGGACAACGGACAAACCGGGCTGCGGTCGAGCGAGTTTCAGATCCAGTTGGTCCGCGACGACGATGCAAACGGCGAGACCTTCAAGTTGATCGAGTCTCTCAAGACTGCTGATATCAAGGGTCGCCAGAATGTGCGGCACTTCGTAAACTTCGTCGTCGGCCTGGACGAGAAAGGAATGCAGGCCGTTGCCGACCGCCCAGACGTGGTTTCGATCTACCCGTACATTGAGCCGGTGATGATGGATGAGCGACAGAATTTTATCCTACGCGGCAACCTGACCGGCAACGACCCGACGCCCGGCGACTGGCTTGCCCATCTTGCCAGCCGGGGTTTCACGCAGGCGCAGTTTGACGCATCGAATTTCGTCGTTGACGTATCGGACAGCGGCGTCGATACGGCAACGCCGGCGTCGCCGAACCAGTTTCTGCTCCGAACCGGCGGCAGCCCGACAGGTGCGAGCCGGCTTGTTTATGCACGTATTGAGGGAACCGGGAGCGGCACTGCGCAGGGCTGTGACGGCCACGGCAATCTTAATGCGACCATCGTCGCCGGATACGTGCCTACCGGTCCTCCGTTCAACGCCGCGCCGCACGCCGACGCGTTGGGTTACAGATATGGGATGGGGATCGCGCCGTTCGTAAAGGTTGGTTCGTCTGCAATCTTCACGCCGAGCTATCAGAATCCCGTTTTTACGAACCTGCAGTCTAAAGCCTATAACGACGGTGCCCGCATCTCGACAAACAGTTGGGGAGCGGCCGTCGGGGGAGCATACAATGCAGACGCGCAGACTTACGACGGCCTCGTTCGCGATGCTCAGCCGACCGGCTCGACCAACGCGGCTCCGGGCAACCAGCAGATGGTGATACTGTTTTCATCCGGCAACAGCGGCTCGGGAGCAAACACCATCGGCTCGCCCGGAACCGGCAAGAACATTATGTCCGTCGGAGCGTCTGAAAACGTTCACCCGTTTGGAGCGGCCGACCAGTGCGGCACGACCGACGCGCAGGCGAACAGCGCGATGGACATTGTTCCGTTCTCGAGTCGCGGCCCGAATGACGACGGCCGGTTCAAGCCGGATATTATGCTTCCCGGCACACACGTAACGGGCGGCGTCGCGCAGGCCTCAAACCTCGACCCCGTTTCTGGAAACGGGGCGCAGCTTGCCTGCTTTGATGCAGGCCGCGTTTGTGCCGGTGTCGGCCCGCCTCCAGGAGGCAATTTCTTCCCTGCCGGCCAACAGTGGTACACGGCGTCGTCCGGCACCAGCCACTCGACGCCGGCCATCGCAGGATACGCGGCGTTGATCAGGCAGGACTTCATCAACCGCGGTTTCGCTCCGCCTTCACCCGCAATGAGCAAGGCGGTCATGATGAATTCCACTGAATATATGACCGGCGTCGGGGCAAACGATAATCTCCCGTCGAACAATCAGGGAATGGGCCTCGCCGATATGGATCGTTATTTCGACATGTTCGCCCAGGGAAGAATCCTGCGCGATCAGGAAGCGGCAGATGTGTTTACCGATTCATCCACAGTGACGCAAAATCAGTTATATACTGGGACCATTGCGGACAGCACAAAGCCGTTTCGCGTTACGCTCGCGTGGACGGATGCGCCAGGCAGCACGACAGGAAATGCCTTTGTTAATGATCTCGATCTGGAGGTTATCGTGGTCGGGGGCACTCCTTACAAAGGCAACCGCTTCTCGGCCGGAAATTCTGTTCTCGGCGGGAATCGCGATACCCGCAACAATACGGAAAGCGTGACTGTTCCGGCGGGTGTCACCGGGCCTTTTTTGGTCCGTGTCAGAGGGACTAATATCGCAGGCGACGGCTTGCCGGACAACGCTGATCCTACGGATCAGGACTATGCCTTGGTCGTGTCAAACGCGAACGAATCTCCGCAAGCCATAATCGAGGACGCTGGTGTGAGCATCGTTTCGGAAAGCCTCAGCCCCGCAAATGGAGCTCCCGATCCGGGCGAAACCCTAACGGTCAACCTGGCTCTGCAAAACAGCGGCATCGCTAACAGCGGCACGGTCAATGTTACGTTGCTAAATAGCGGCGGCATCAGCAATCCGAGCGGCCCGCAGAACTACGGCGCGATACCTCTCCAATCGGGCGCAGTACGTCCGTTTTCGTTCAGTGTCCCCGGCAACGCTATGTGTGGCGGAACGATCACTCTCACCTTCAGAGTACAGATTGGCGCAACTGTGTTCAACACTACGAAGACATACACGCTCGGCACGATACCCGCGGGCGGCACCGTTACATTCGCCAACAATACGCTGATGAATATACCGAACGGTCAGCCGGCGACCACAAGCGGGCCGGCCGCACCCTACTCTTCCGATATACTTGTTTCCGGACTTACCGGCAACAAGAAGATATCGATCGAGCTTACGACGAACAACCACACATGGGGCGGCGATATTGACGTGCTGCTTGAGAGTCCTGGCGGTCAGAAATTTGTCGCGATGTCCGACGCGTTCGACAACAGCAATCGGACCGGCACCGTGACGACCACCTTGACCATCCGCGACGATTCAGCCACTACGATGCCGCAAACAGGCGTTTGGCCGGCTACGGGCGATTTCCGGCCGACTAACTACGGCACCACCGATACGTTTGTCGCCCCGGCGCCGGCTGGTCCGTATAGCCATCCGGCACCCGGCGGCTCGGCAACCTTCGCATCGGTTTTCGGATCGAGCGGTGCGGCGATGAACGGCACGTGGAAGCTGTGGATTGTTGACGACGCGGGCGGTGACGTCGGAACCATCCAAGGCTGGAAGATCACTTTTACCGCGATCGACTTTGTCTGTGCGCAACCGCAATTAAACGCTGTTCGTGCGGACTTCGACGGCGATGGACGGACCGATCTTTCCGTCTGGCGGCCGACGGAAGGCAACTGGTATCTCCAGCAGACGACCGACGGTTTCCAAACCGTCAGTTGGGGTCTGAACAATGACCGAATCCAGCCCGGTGATTTCGATGCCGACGGCGAGGCCGATTTTGGCGTTTACCGCCCGTCGAACAATACCTGGTACGGAATACTTAGCAGCAACAACACATTCGTCCAGGCGACATGGGGAGTTGCGGGAGACATTCCCGTTCTCGGGCATTACGTCAATGCCGGGCTAGAAGACACGCCTGCCGTGTGGCGGCCTTCGAACGGACGCTGGTACATCTTCGGCGACACCTATCGCGAAATCGCATTCGGCCAGATGGGTGACGTTCCCGTGCCGGGCGACTATAACGGCGACGGCACGACGGACTACGCCGTGTGGCGTCCGACGACCGGCGAATGGCACGTTTCCGTCAACAGCGTCTATACCATCACGACACTCGGCCTGACCGGTGATATGCCGGTACCGGCCGACTACGACGGCGATGGCAAGGACGACCTGGCTGTCTGGCAGCCTTCGACCGGCCGGTGGTCGATCCTCAGAAGCGGCAGCGGCAACTCGCTTCTTGAAGTATTCTGGGGATTGAACAACGACGTTCCGGTGCCCGGCGACTACGACGGCGACGGTTCTTACGACGTCGCCGTGTGGCGTCCGTCGGAAGGCCGCTGGTACATCATCCGATCCACGGCCGGTATCGTCACGGCCAACTGGGGTCTCAGCAACGACAAGCCAGCGCCTGTCGGCTACATCCCAAACTAAGCTGCATTTCCGCCAAACAGGCGGGCTGCACATTCGAAAAACCGGCTGAGCCTCCCCTTCGGCCGGTTTTTTTTCACCGCCGTAAAGAGAAATCTTGTAAAATATTGTCAGGCCTTTCTTTTTTTCTGATTCGCTCTGTGCGGTAAACAATCGAAATCATCGACTTTCCCCTGCGGTTGATCGTCAAAAAGACTTATTGCCCATTAACAAGAGGAACAGTTTCAAATGAAAAACAACATTTCCCGCTTGCTGATATTTAAATGCGTAGCTGTGTTTATCGTCGGATTCATCGGCATTTTCGGATCGGGTTATTTTTCACCGTCCGTGCAAAGGATCGCGGCGTCGGTTTTTGGGCCCGTGGAGTCGCAAACCGGGGCGCCGGGCGAGGGAAGCTGCACGACCTGCCACGTGGATTTTCCGTTGAACAGCGGTGACGGCGAAATCACCATTAGTGGCTTGCCGAAAAATTATCTTCCCGGGCAGCAGATCGCGGTCACGGTCAAGGTCGAGCAGGACGATGCGCTGAAATACGGATTTCAAATGACAGCGATCGACAAAAACGGCGGCCGCGTCGGAACATACGCTTTCCCGACGCCCTCGCCGGTGCCCATTCAGGTCATCAGCGGAACAGTGAGCGGGCAGGAGCGCCGATACATAGAGCACACGCAGGACGGCGTGACACCGTCGCAGTTCGGCTCGCAGTCGTGGAATTTTACCTTCAACGCTCCGCCTCGCCGCACGGGCAAAATACGTTTTTACGCTGCCGGAAATGCTGCGGACAGCGACCAGAGCACCGCGGGCGACTATATCTACACGACATCCACCTTAATGCTTTCCGGAAGCGGAATCTCTAATTTCGACAACGACGCGAAAAACGATGTTGCAGTCTGGCGGCCCTCGAACGGAACGTGGTACACGCTGACCAGCGAAGGGCCGAACTATCTCGTGTTCGAGTGGGGCATTCCGGGCGACATAATGGCGCCGGGCGATTTTGACGGCGACGGCAAGACAGACCACGCCGTCTGGCGTCCGTCGAACGCGACGTGGTACATCCACACGGCCGCGGGCTCCTTTTCGTCCTTCCCCTTTGGACTTTTCAACGACATTCCGGTCGCGGCCGATTACGACGGCGATCTGAAAACTGACATAGCCGTGTGGCGTCCATCGAACGGCACGTGGTATTTAATTCGCAGCTCCGACCAAGGTTTCGTCTCGCTGCCTTTTGGGTTGAACGGCGACCGTCCTGTGCCTGCCGATTACGACGGCGACGCGAAAGCTGAGCTTGCGGTCTATCGGCCGTCAACTTCCGTTTGGTATCTGATCAAAACAAGCGACAGCTCATTTAACGTGGCGACCTTCGGTCTGCCCGGCGATCAACCGGTCCAAAGCGATTACGACGGCGACGGCCGGTGCGACCTCGGCGTTTATCGCGATTCTAACAGCACGTGGTACGTTTTGACCGCCGCTCAGACCTTTGCCGTTAACCAATTCGGCCTCAGCGGCGACACGCCCGCTCCGGCCGATTTTGACGGCGACGGGCTGACCGACGTGGCCGTGTTTAGAAACGGCACGTGGTACATTCTCGGCACCGACGGCGCGACATTTTCGATCGTAAACTTCGGTCTCGCCGGCGACTTTCCGGTGCCGCGCGGATATATTCCGCAATAGGTCAAATACGCGCAAATGTAAGCCCCGACCGTTTATCAAGCGGTCTTCGACCGCCTTTCTTTTGACGCCGCGCCTGCGGTCGAAGACCGCTTGCTAAACGATTAGAACACCCTATTCGCCGTTGAACGCCCGTAGAAAAACCCGTCGAATGCTCGAGGCATTCGACGGGTTTTCTATCGAAGGAAACAGCTTTTGCCTTACGGCTGTTTGGCCGGGCCTGCCGGGCTGGACGAAGGAACCGGTGCGGGACGGTTCGGATCGCCTGCCGGATTCGGGCCCACAGGCTGAACGTCCGAGTTCGAGGTCGGGTTGCCGAGCGGAACCGGCTGGATTATCGATGCCGACGGCCTGGTGCCGGAAGAACCCGGAGCCGGCGTGTAGTCCGGACGCGAGATACGCGGCGTGATAAAGAATAGTATCTCGTTCGTATCTCGGCGGACAGCCTTGCGTTTGAACAGATTTCCGAGAATCGGAATTCTGGAAATACCCGGCGTGCGGTCTCTATTATCACGCTCGTCATCGAAAAGAACACCGCCAACCACAGTGGTTCCGCCATCGGGAACGGTCACCTGCGTTTCCATCTGCTGCGTGTTGATCGCAGGAGGAACTCCGGGAACGATAGTTGCCGTCGAGCTATTCTCTGCAAGGATGTCGAGCACGATCGTGCCGACGTCGGTGATCTGCGGAGTGACTTCAAGCTTTAAAGGCACGTCCACATAGGTCGTCGTCGCGATCGCCAGGCCGTTCGCTCCGCCCGTGCTGCCGGGTTGAATTGTCGTGATCGGTATTTTGGTACCGCTCTCGATCTTAGCCATTCGATTGTTCAGTGTAGTAACCCGCGGAGTAGCAATCACCTTTGCCTGGCCTTGTTGCTCGCCTGCAGTGATAAGGGCACTGATTTGTGCCGTCCCGAAAATACCGGTCGTAAGACCAATGGCGGTGTTAACCAGCTGTGCACCGAGCCCGCCGCCGACCGCCGGAATGGGTAATCCCGGAGGAGGCTGCAGTCCGGTTGTTGCACCCGGCAAGCTGCCCGCAGAAATCGCCTGTCCGCGGGAACCGATAACTATTCCTGCCAGCTGGACGCCGACGTCGCGGCTGAAGCTGCGCGACGCGACGACAATGCGGGCTTCGATTTCGACCTGTGGTTCGGGCTGGTCGAGTATCGCTACTAGGCTCTTGATCGCGTCGATGTTTTCGCGAACGTCGGTGATGATGAGCGAATTGCTGCGGCCGTCCACCTCGATCGAGCCGCGACGCGAAAGACGCCGCTTGATGATCGGGAGCAGACCCTCGCCTCCGGCTGGGCCGCCCGCTGCCGACGATCCGCCCGACGCGCCGCCACCGCCGCCGGAACCCGTCTGCGTGCCCGTGGTCGATTGACCGCGACCGATGGTGCCGGCCGCACGAGCGTAGTTCAGGCGGATAAATTCCGTGTAAAGCGGCGAGGTGTCGAGCTTGTTGTCCATCTGAAGACGAAAAATCTCACCCTCGGTCGCAAGCGTTTTCGAATCGGCGACGCGAAGTATCGTGCCGTTCACCTGTATCCCAAGCTCTTGCGAACGCATCACCGAATCGAGGGCGATGTTCCACGGAACCTGGTTTACATTCACCGTCACAGGCACAGCCTTGACAGATTTGTCGATCACAAAGTTGATGCCGTATTGCTCGGTGATGTAGTTGAGAATGTCGCGGATGTCGGCATTTACGACGTTAAGGCTGACGGGCTCGCCGACGAATCCGGGATCGCCGTACTGCTTGCCTTGCTGTCGCGGATCGACCCGCTGAGCGGCGGCCGCGATGCCGATAGCACCGATAAGCGTGATAACGATCAGCACCCGAAGGGCATAACCGTTTATTGATTGACGAGAATTCATGTTTCCTCCGTTGGGGGTTTCATAGTGTCCTTCACCAGCGAGGCAAGGACCTTATAGAAAATCGATTCTGGTGGGATTATTGTTTCTTTTTGGCAACCCGGACCGGTTTTTTGGCGGGCTTTTTGGATTTTTCGGCGTCGGGCGACGCGGCCTGCTTATTCATTTCATCGAACGGCGAAACTATCTCGGCCGGTGCTTTCGCAGCATCGGTGGCCGCGACGGGAACCGTCGGAGCGGACACGGGCTGTGCCTGCGCCGTCGCTTCGCCTGCGGCCGGAGCCGTTCCCTGTATCTCTTCACGCTGCGTGTATTTCCGCAGCGGCATATTCTCGACCGACGAGACGAATTTTCCGTTGCTCATCTTTGTCACCTTGCGGAACACGAGACGGTTTTCCTCCACCGCAACGAGCTGGCCGTCGAAGAATTTTTCTCCGGGATAGATCGTGTATGAGAGCTTGATCGGCGTCGCTTCGACCATTGCCGCGTAACCGCGCGGTGTTTTGAAGATGCCGGTAACGGACATTTCGTTCAGGCTCAGCACGCTCGTCACCTTGGGCAGCGTCTGGCCGTTCATTGCGGCCGACTCGCGAATCCGTTTGTAGTATTCGATACGGCTTTGGATCGGGGGCAGGCCGAGATTAACGGGCGGGCCGTCGGGTTTCCTGGCTCCTGTCCCACCGCCCTTTGCATCCCTGGTCTTTGCCCAGCCGGGTTTCGAAAACGGGTCGCGCATCTGTCCGTTTGCCTCGGAGCTGAGGCCGCCGAGAAGGACTATGGTGCACACGGCTAATGACGTTGTGAGAAGGTTTGTGATAAATGATTTGTTGATCATGGCTTTTCTCTCGAATCTCTTTGGCTGCCGCCTGGCAAACGCAAGTTTAGTTCTTAGCGGGTGCGGCGGGCTGGCCGGCTGCCGGTTTTGCACCGGGCTTGCCGGGTTGAGGGGCAGGCTTGTTCAATGCTTCGGGATCGGCGTAGTAAGCCGTCAGAAGAAATTGGGCATGGAGCGTTTTCTCAGCCGTCTGCTTGTCAAGCTGGTTGAGCTTGAAGTCGGAGATCGAGACGATGCGCGGCAGCTTCGCCATCTTTTCGAAAAATGCGCGAACGTTGGTGAAATTGCTGTCCACTTCGATCTCGACCGGCTTGGCCATTATCGAGTCTTTCTGCGTATCATCGCGCGGGCTAAACCGCATCACTATCAGCCGAGAATCCTTTGCGTTATCCTGCAAACCCTGAAGCACGTTGGTAATCTCTCGCTGCTCGGGAAGTAGAACCTTCAGCTCGTCGTACTCGTCGGCCTTGCTTGCGTAAAGAGCGCGAAACTCGTTGATGCGCTGCGTCGCAACCCGAGCCGCCTCGTTCTTGGCCTGCAGCTGCGTCACCTGCTCGCTTAGCTTGGCTACTTCCTCGCGCGTAACGCTCGTAACGAAATACCAAACCGTCATGTAAAGCAGGGCGGCGATTCCAACCATTAGTATCAGTTGAAAGTGCCATTTCATGTTTTTCAGTTTCTCAATCATGGTCGTGTCCTTTGGGTTTCAGCGGTGTGGTTTGCGGTTTCGATCAGTTCTTTGCGGGCTGCTGTGCACCGTTTCCCGCCGTCTGGCTCGCCGGCGCGGATGCCGTGGTCGGCATCGCACTGTTTGCGCCCGCCGCCTTCGAAGGCGTGTAAGCCGTCTTGATCGTAAAGTTGATGACGTTGACTTTCGGAGCTTCGCCGCCGGCGGGAGCGGAGGCATTTTGGTTCGTTATCTCCTGACGCTGCGTTTCGATATTTAGGTTCGAAAACAGGCCGTTCGAAAATTCGAGGCTGCGTCCGAACTGCGTAACCGCCGCTTCATCCGGTGAATTACCCTTAATCGTCATATTTTCTCCGGCTTGCTCTACGCTCTGGAGATAAAGGCCCGGAACCATTGCTATGCGTTCGCGAAGGGCTTCGAGCACGGCACTCGGGCCGGCCTGTTCGGAGCGCAGCCTCTTGATCGCTTCGATGCGCATATCGATGGATTTGATCTTCGCTTCGAGTTCCTGCTGCTCCTTCATCACGGCCTCAAGTTCTTGCGCGATCTGCTTCTGCTCTTCCAGCTGCCTTTCCATGTCGGCCTTCGCCATCTGGCTGGAGATCACGTCCCAGCCGATCACCGCCAAGAGCAAAAATGCGACCGACAGCGTCATCAGCAAGAGGCGCGTGGCGGGGCTCCCGACCTGGCGGTCGACCGCGAGAATCGCGCCGCCCTGTCTTTCGGTAACTGAATTCAATAAATTGATCTTGATCATGGTTTGTTACACTCCCCTCATTGCAAGCCCGACGGCAACCGCCATTTCAGGCATGATCTCGTTAAGATATCCGCGGTCGAACTTACGCTCATCGACACTGATGCTGCGGAAAGGATTGAGAATCTCGACGGGAAGCTCAAGCCACGCCGAAAGGTCGGTCGCCAAACCCTGCAGCTTCGAGCCGCCGCCGGAAATAAGAATTTTTTGAACGACGGTCTGATTGTCTTCCGTCGTGGCGCGGTAGAAGTCGAAGGTTTTCCGAATCTCCATCGCGATGATCTCAGTTACATTGCTCATCAGCGGCTCGATCGCTTTTTCCTCAACGCCCTCGGCCGCATTTGGCACGCCGCGCTTTACCGCTTCGGCCTGCTGAAAGCTGAGTCCGAGGCTTCGCTGAAGCACATCGGTAAACTGGCTGCCGCCGACCGTGATGTCGCGCGAGAATAATGAACGCGTCCCCTTGACGATGTTCACGTTCAAGGTCGAAGCGCCGATGTTCAGAAGCGTCACAACCTGCGATTCGTCCGGGCGGTAATTGAGCTCGTAACAATTCTGAAGAGCGAAGGTATCGACATCGATCACCGCCGGCTCTTTTCCGGCAAGCTGGATCGCCTGCCGCACATTATCTATTCGCTCGCGTTTGCACGCCGCGATCAGAACCTGCGTCGAATCGGCGGTGCGGCCGGTGATCTGGTAGTCGAGACTCACGTCGGTAAGATCGTAAGGAATGTGCTCTTCCGCGTGCCAATCGATCGATTCTTCCAATTCCTCGTCGCTCATCGGCGGCAGCACAATATTCTTGATAATCACCGAATGCCCGCTGACGCCCGTGACAACCTGAGAGGACTTGATATTGTGGTTCGAGCAGACCTTTTGAATCACATCGGAAACTGCATTCAGCTCCATGATCTGGCCGTCGATGATCGCCTCGTCGGGAAGATTTTCGAAACCGAGACCGGCAAGACTGTAACCGCCGTTCTTGCCGTCGAGTTCTACCATCTTTATCGAGCTTGAACCGATGTCCAAACCGGCAACGCTTTTCTTCTTACCGAACACCATTATTTTCTTGCTCCTTTTACAGGTTTAATCTGGATTCGAAACGAATCGGACACACGGGGCTTTGAAGCGTTTTTTGCCACCCTGGAGAATGCAGGCATCGAGAAGGACTATTTTCGAGGATAGGTCAACTGAATGCGGTGCCCGTGTGTCCTGAACGTTTCGCTCTTTTCGCACAAAGCTCTCACCGAGCTAAGTGCGGGTTTTGTATTTTCGAGTAAACAAGTTTCGCATCGGGTGGCGAAGGGAAACGGCATCCTTGAGGACGCGTTACTTAAGTAAAGTAGCGTATTGCAAAACATCTGTCAACACTTTTTTGTCATGTTGAACGCCTTACCGTAAATATCGGTTCAAAATGACCGATGCATCCATAAGTTTGAACCAGCTAGGCGGCAGGCTCGTCCAGGATCGCAAAGTGGGCGCGAAACGCATTGCGAATAAAACCGCAGTCCTCTAACGCTTGTGATGCTTCTTCAACCGTGGGTTTAGATCCCGGATATCGATAACTGACTGCGTAGGTTGTCAGCGAAACGCAACTTTTTCGCAGAGGCGCAAAAGTAGAATCATGTGCAACGACATCATCAAGTAAGACTTTCAGATCATGGGTGTATGCGGGCTCAATACTAAGTTCCTGAATAAACGCCTTTAGATATTTCTCTGCACACTGTTGGCAATGGAAGCAAACGGCGCGGAAATTCGAATCATCGACGATTGTAATTTCCCGGCGCGCGGTATCCCAGTCACTTTCGGCGATTTCGATCCATTCAAGCGTCAGCGGCTTCATAGAGAACTTTTCCTTTTTCCACGATCCTTCGCATGAAAAAATCTTCCATATCTATTCGTTGACGTACCTGCTCGGGCGTTCGCACAAGCAAATCCATCGGCATTTCGCTGTGCAACTCCAAACGTATTCGAGCGGCCTGGTTAAAGACTGACCCTTCAAACGGCATCACGACCATCAAGTCGATATCGGAGTGAGGTGTGGGCGTGCCATAAGCGTACGAGCCGAAGAGAATCACCTTTTGCGGGTGAAATTTTTCGACTATCTGCTTGCAGAGATGCTGAATATGGGCTTGAACGTCCATTACCGTTTATTTAACTCCATCTTCGCAACCGATTCAAGATGCACTTCGTCGGGGCCGTCGGCAATGCGCAAGCTGCGGGCGTAGATCCAGAATTGGGCGAGCGGAGTGTACTTCGAAACACCGGCGCCGCCGATCGCCCAAAACTCCAGGGCGGCAACGCCGCCGATAGAAAATAGCCAGAGGTAAAACCTCTGGAGTGAACACGTCAATGTTACGGCAGTGAAGCCGCCGCCAGACCGACTACTCACCAAAGAAACCGCTCTTCAAATTCGACGCCGGCTTTCGTTAAAAGATCGAAGTATTCGCTTTTGAAGTCTGCTTTCGCGTGATGTGCCTTCTGGTTCGCAATGTATGCACGCACGGAATCGACAGCAGTCGGGCTAACCGAAAACGCACCGCAGCCCTTCTGCCATTCGAACATCTGCTTGATCTCCTTGTGCACCCACGCTGACGAATCCGCTTTCAGGTCGCGTATGAGGTAGTCGAGTCGGTGCTTCGATTTCAGACTCGCGAGAACATGAGCGTGATCTTCGTCGCCGCCAATCTGCAAAGCCAAGCCGTCCATGCCTCGAATAATGCCGCCCATGTAGGAATGAAGTCGTGGTTCCCATTCGGGTTTTATCGATCGCAGCCTGTCTTTGGTCGAGAAGACGATATGGAAATATGACGCGATATGGCTCGACGGGATCTCGGTTTTGGTCTTTCGCGGTTTCACCGCGACATATTTTTCGCCTTGTTCCAGAGGTTTCACCTCTGGCTATTATCTGTGGCGGCTTCGCCGCGAGATGATGAAAAATCAGCTACCACTCGTTCGTTCGGAACCGTCGTCTCGGTCTGCGAATGTCATCATTTTGGCTTCGGTTTGGTTTCTTTTTCTTTTTCGACGTGCACCCAGATATAATCTTCTCCGGCCTTGATCACAGAGCTTGTTGATGTTTCGTTATCAATGACGATCCTCGTAAAGTATTCTTTGTAGTACCAGACGAAAAAGATTGCGCCCAAGGTCGGCTTTTTCAGATCTCGATATGTAAGCCAAATTTCACGCGGCGGCTGCGATTTAAAGCCACGGAAGTTTGCCTGAAAGTAGCTCTCTTCATTGAGAATTTTCTCGCCGGCGGCATCAATTGTATAGATTGCTTCACCGCCGTAAACAGCCGTTCCGTCACGTTGAAAAGCCGGCAATAACCAAACGGATAGGGTCTTATCCGTATTCTGTCTGATGTACTGGTTAAACCGCGGCGAATTTGCAGGGATCGACATTGAAAGCTTTTTCCTAGCAGTTGAAAGTGCCCGCGCGTGCCGAGTAAGAAAGTCCTGATCTACCTTCTTCGAGACCTTAGTGGTCTTGCCCGCAGAGTCAATGGCGTAAACTAAAACTGCGTCATAGCCCGAATCCGAAAGCTTTCCATAGACCGCATTCCATACTCCATCAGAATCCTTGAAACAAAACCATTCAGATCCCAGCTTATTCAACACTTCTTTGTCTTCTTTCATAAGTACATCGGTAGTCACCCAAGCGACTTTGTCATAGTCGACGAGCCATTGGACGACCTCAAACTTCTTGTCAAAATCTTTGACATCAAAGTCCGGTCCTTTCGCTGGCGTCTGGCCTAATACCCCCGTACAAAGCGAAACGAGCAATAGATAAACATTTAATACTTTCATTGTTCTGCCGACCTTGTCCTTTCTTTCCAGCTTTCCGGGTTCGTACCGTCGTCTCTGCGTTCCATTGAGATCGCTCCCGGCGATGGGCAGACGAGGGCGCAGAGGTTGCAGCCGACGCATTCCGATTCGATGACGCGCGGATATCGGTGGCCATTCGACTCGACGAACTCAAACGATTGGTGGGCTCCGTCTTCGCAGGCGACGTAGCAGAGATTGCAGCGGATGCAGTGTTCTTCGTTGACGTGTGCCTTCACGTCGTAGTTTAGATCGAGATTGCCCCAATCGGTGACGCGGTTTACGGATCTGCCGATGATCTCGCTTACGGATTCGTAACCTTTTTCATCGAGGTAATTGTTTAGCCCGTCGATCATGTCTTCGACGATTCGATAGCCGTAGTGCATCACGGCCGTGCAAACCTGGACGCTGCCGGCGCCGAGCAGCATAAACTCGACCGCGTCGCGCCAGGTGTTAATGCCGCCGATGCCGCTGATCGGTATATCGAATTCTTCATCGCGCGCCAACTCAGAAACCATATTGAGCGCGATGGGTTTAACGGCCGGTCCGCAGTAACCGCCGTGTGCGGTCATGCCGTTGACATTTGGATACGGAACAAGCGTGTCTATATCGACGCCGATCACCGAGTTGATAGTATTGATCAGCGACACTGCATCGCCGCCGCCTTTCTGAGCCGCTCGGCCAGGCGGCAGGATATTTGTGACGTTCGGCGTCAGCTTGACGATCACCGGCAGCGTCGAAACTTCCTTCACCCATTCGGTGACCATGCACGTGTACTCCGGCACCTGCCCCATCGCCGCGCCCATTCCGCGTTCGCTCATCCCGTGCGGGCAGCCGAAATTTAATTCGAACCCGTCGCAGCCCGTGTCCTGCGAACGCTTTACGATCTCATGCCACGCCTCGCGTTTCGATTCAACCATCAAGGACACGATCACGGCATTGTTCGGATATTTTTTCTTGCACTCGTAAATCTCTTTCAGGTTCACCTCGAGCGGCCGGTCGGTGATCAGCTCGATATTGTTCAGCCCGATCATCCGCATCGCGCCGTGGTCGATTGAAGCCAGCCGCGACGAAACATTGACGATCGGCTCACCCAACGTCTTCCAAACCGCCCCGCCCCAACCCGCGTCAAACGCCCGCTCCACCATCGACCCCATATTCGTCGGCGGCGCCGAAGCAAGCCAAAACGGATTGGGAGACTTTATTCCTGCGAAATTTGAAGTTAGATCTGCCATAGTTCGAAAGACATCAAAGCGAGAAATAATAATCGCACATTTTCTGCGCCATTAAACGCCTTCTACGTGCCAAAAACTCCGGATAGTCCTCAACAGACATCGTCATTATCTCAGGTGGTATGCAGTGAGATTCCAGATTTGCCAATAACTCCTGCTCCGATGATATTCCACTTACTAGTTGATGGCCGTTCGAAATCTGAGATTTAACCATCTCAAAATAGTCTTTCGGGGCATTGTTAGCGACTTTAATATTTATTTCAGATTGCATATAAACATAATTCGCAATCTGGTTGTATCGTGACCGATCAAGGCCGTTTTTCTTCAGGTAATCTTTGGGGAAGAGGTGATGAATATCGCCACGTAAGGAAACCAGATCGCTTACAGAAACGTGCTGGGAGAGAAATCCTCGATCATTTGATTTGACCTGAGCCGCAAGGAAAACATTAAAGTAAGGACTGCTTGCTACTGACGTATCTAAACTCTGAGGAAGGGCCGCGTTCCAAAATGCCGCGGACAGTTCACCGTCCTCTTTTTCCTTCAGATAATCTCCGAATGCACGATTGGCAATTTGTTTGATGTCGAAATCAAAAGACGATTCAGGCGAACCAGAGTACCGACCTGTAAGTATTGAATAAACAAACCAACGGCGAACAAAACTCTCAATCTTGACGGCGGTTTCTCCTTTTTCCTTTAGAATCAAATAAATTACATAGGCAAAGTTGACAGCGTTCCGAGACCGAATCAGTTTCGAATCTATAAATCCAGCCGATTTCAGAATCATCAAGAATCTTTTGAAGTTTGTCTCATTAATAAAATTGCTAACTCCTTCGGCCAAACGAGCGAAGGCATCTTTAGCTATATCTTCTTCGTAGGTTCTAGTTTCAAAATTTCTTCCTGAAAGCAAACTTACGAGGTCAGACAATCTGCCGCGATGGAATCGTGATGTGAATGCAACCCGAATGAGATCAGTATATTCCGGATCATAAATATCTTCATTTTCTGATTTCAACCACTGCATTCGTCTGAAGAAATCCGTTGCGGCAAAGTTGTTATCGTTATCGACAATATGTTTATGAAAATCCGGCGCAATGGACAAATGGCAAAAATAATCAATCGCCTTACGCAAAACATTCCCGCCATATTCAAGATTCGATGCAATTTTGCTCATCGCAAAATCCGCTTGGCTCAGAACCACTCCCTTGGAATTAATGCGAATGAATATTTCTGTGACGGTTTCGATATCCAGATCGTGAGCGAGTTCGATTATACCGATTTGCTTTTTTGAAATATTAGTCAGATTTGTGAATGCCTTTTCGACCAACTCTTCGTTTGATGCAGGATTTGATTCCCGATAATTTCGGACAAGTTTCAGAATACCGATGTTTCCGCTTATAGCTTCCGAAATGTCCGGCATCCACGTGCGATCTTTCAATATTGCGGGGTTTTGCACCTCGAATTTTTCGAGTATTGGGTTAAACGCAATTTTTATCTTTACTCTTTGATAAGTTTTGTCGATGACATATTCACCGAGCAAAGCCGCTGTTAATGCAGTTACTCTCTGTTGCCCATCAATCAATATCTTCTTTCCTTCACTGAGACTACCGTCTTTCAGTCGAACATTAGGGTTCTTCCAGGCAATAACGTAACCTACGGGATATCCCTGATAAAGACTGTCCAACAGGTCGCGAACTTTTGTACTGTCCCAAACGAATGGACGTTGGATCTCGGGGATTGCAATCTCGCCAGACCTGACCCAGGCAAGTACTGTTTCGATCAATTGTTGATTGACGGAATATTTTTGCATTTATTCGTGATTCATTTCTATGCGGATCCAAGGTCGCCGTCCAACGGTTCGAACCCAGTATTCGTCAATTATTTCATCGCCGCGTAAGACACGAATCTTCACTTTCCCCGCTTTTCTTAGTTTCTCCGCCCACGGATTGCGACGAATCTTGTAAATTCCAGGCCTTAGAACCTCGTCATCAGTGAGTCCACTCGCAATTTCCGCGTCGTACTCTTCCTGGTTTACGGTATAAGTCCGCTCTTCATCTTTTTTCCTCATCCTAGTGTGCTGTCTCCATTAGACCTTTACAATGGTTTACTTTTTTCAGTATTTCTTCAGCTTTCTTGGTCCATTTGAAAGGTTTTGGATTTTGATTATTCAGTCGAATAAATTCTTTTATT
>Ga0187894_10003413_pt1 | contig 17821 bp, 12 predicted proteins | sample GBC1701081metaG_FD_136650 | JGI IMG/M metagenome (GOLD analysis project Ga0187894, IMG submission 136650) | White microbial mat communities from a lava cave in the Kipuka Kanohina Cave System on the Island of Hawaii, USA - GBC170108-1 metaG ...
AAGCGCGCGCACTCGGCCTGACCGACCGTCGAGAAGGTCCACGAGGCAACGATGGTGATCTGTCGGCGCAACATGTCGGGGCTGACATCGAGCGTCACCGAACCACCTTCGCCGACGAAGCACGCCGTCCCCCATGTGCGGGTCGCGCGCACGGCCTGAGCACGCGCCTCGGCGGCACCCGTTGTGTCCATTGTCAGGGCGGCGCCTTCGCCATGGGTCAGATCCTTGATCGCCGCGACCGCGTCGGTTTTCGATGGATCGATCGCACCATCGGCGCCGAAGGCCGTGGCGCGCGCCAACCGCTCGGGGCTGATGTCGAGCGCAATCACGCGCGCGCCCATGGCAGCGGCGAGTTGCGTCGCCGACAGGCCGACCGGACCCTGGCCGAAGATCGCGATGGTATCGCGGCCGGTCAGGTTGATGCGCTGCAGGGCGCCGAACGCGGTACCGGTACCGCAGGAGATCGCCGCGCCTGTCTCATAGGAGAGCGCATCGGGCAGCGGCACCAAGGTGCTGGCCGGCACCTTCATGTAGGGCGCATGGCCGCCATGGCCGGTGGCGCCGTACACGATCATGCCGCTCTTGCTGCAAAGCTGCGTCCAGCCCACCAGGCAGTGCTTGCAGACGCCGCAGCCCTTGTAGTGATGCACCATCACCCGCGCCCCTCGCCGTGCCATCGCCTCGGGCACGCCGGCGCCGACCGCCGCCACCACGCCGCATGGCTCGTGACCGGCGATCACCGGTCCCGACAATGCACCCAGGCCCAACGCGGCGGCACCCCCGCCGTCCTTGGGTGCGCGGTAGTACTTGAGATCGCTGCCGCACATGCCCGAGGCCTTCATCTCGAGCACGACCTCGCCGGCGCCGGGGGACGGATCGTCGAAGTCCATGAACTCGAGCTCGCGCTCTCCGAGAAAGACGACGGCCTTCATAGGGGTTCCTCCTTGGTTTTTTCACCTCTCCCGCGAGCGGGAGAGGTCGACGAACGCGCAGCGTTCGGCGGGTGAGGGATTACACACGGGGAATCGCGTCCTTCGGCCCTCACCCTCCCATGGCGCTTCGCTCCATGGGCCCTTCCCAATCCCGCTTGCGGGAGAGGGGTCAACTACGATGACCGTACCAGCTGGCCGGGCAGTTCACCGGTGTGCTGATCGGCCTGAAGCGTCTCGATGCCGGACACGAAGATGTGGCGGTAGCCCTCGGCCTTCTGCACCAGGCGCTTGCCGCCGGCGGGCAAGTCGTAAACCACTTCCGGTGCCCGCAGCCGCAGGCGGTCGAAGTCGATGATGTTGATGTCGGCCTTGCAATCCGGTGCCAGCAGACCGCGGTCGGTGAGCCCGTAGGCCAGCGCCGCCTCGCGCGTCTGCTTGCGCACCAGGAACTCCAGCGGCAGGCGCGGCCCGCGCGTGCGATCGCGCGCCCAGTGGGTCAGCAGGTAGGTCGGCGCACCGGCATCGCAGATGACGCCGACATGGGCGCCGCCGTCGGCGACACCCAATACGGTGGCGTCGTCGGTCAGCATCGTGTGCACGACATCGAGGCTGCCGCCGCAGTAGTTCTCGAATGGGTGCAGCAGCAGACCGGCGCCGCCGTCCGCCATCATCAGCTCCAACGCCAACGCCCGGGCATCGACGCCGCGTGCGGCCGCCAGCGCCGCCACGCTGTGCGACGGTTCGGGCTCGTAGTCGAGCCCGCCCGCCGTCAGAGGATAGGCCTTCGACAGTTCGGCGGCGAAGATCGAGGCCGCGCCCTCGGCTGCCGGCGCGATCAGCCGCTGCCGCAGGTCAGCGTCTTGCGACAAGCGCTGGTAGCGCTCCGCCGCCGACAGCTTGCGCAGCGAGGCCCACACCGGATGGGCGGAGAACGGATTGACCGTGGTGTCCAACCCCAGCAGCACGCCGATCGGCCGGCAGCCGACCTGGGCGTTGGCCTCCAGGCCAGCGGCGCGCGCGGCGCGAATCTGGTCCAGCGTCTGGCGCCAGAGGTCGGGTGCGTTGTTGACCTGCACCAGCAGGCACGACAACGGCCGGCGCGCGATCTCGGCGGCCACACGCAGCGCCTCGAACTCGCCGGGCCCGAAATCGGAGTTCACCTCCAGCACGCCGCGGCCGGCGCGCTTCATGGCGCCGGCCAGCGCGAACAACTCCGGCTCGCGGGCGCTGAGGCTGGGCGTCAGGCGGCCATCACGGGCGCGGTGCTTGGTGGTGCGCGACGTGGTGAAGCCCAAGGCGCCGGCCAGCAGCGACTCCTCCAGGAGCGCCGCCATGTGGGCAAGCTCGTCGCCATCGGGGATCTGTGCGTGGTCGGCGCCGCGCTCGCCCATGACATAGAAGCGCAATGCCGCATGTGGCACCTGGGCACCGATGTCGATGGCGCGCGGCATCGCCGCCAGTGCATCCATGTACTGCGGGAAGCTCTCCCAGGTGAAGGGCACGCCCTCGGACAGCACCGTGCCGGGGATGTCCTCGACGCCTTCCATCAGGTTGATCAGATAGTCGGTGGTACCCGGCCGCACCGGCGCGAAGCCGACGCCGCAATTGCCGAACACCGCGGTGGTCACGCCGTGCCACGACGACGGTGTGAGGTAGGGATCCCACGTCGCCTGGCCGTCATAGTGCGTGTGGATATCGACGAAACCCGGCGTTACCAGCAGGCCGTCGGCATCGATCTCGCGCCGGGCCGGCCCCAGCTTGCCGCCGACCGCCACGATGCGGCCGCCCGCCACCGCCACATCGGCGGTGCGTGCCGGCGCGCCGCTGCCATCGATCACCCTGCCGCCGCGAATCACCAGGTCATGCATACCCTGCTCCGTTGGCCTCGTTCCTCATGCCCAGCGGTAGGCTAGCAAAGACAGCAACAAGCCGCCGCACCATCAGCGCATGCCTGATTTCCGGAAATCAAATCGCCCTTGGGAATCGCGTGACAACAATGACATCAATGACAACAACTCTCGCCACAGTCTCGTTTCGATTTTGATTACAAAGATCAATCATCCATCATCTCTCACTTCTGCAAGTTTCCAGAAATTACTAGAAAATACTAGAAAATCCCCGCTGATCACTGGCTGCGCACATGCCGAACTACCGCGCGACATAGATACGTTGCCCCTTATCTCGCCGCAACGGAACGAAACTTGGCCCCTGCAAATAAAGTTTGGCGGGTCATCGCCGGGGCCTTGTCGTGACCGGTGGACGGGGTCGGCATCCATGGCAAAATACCTCCTTTGAGAGGTACGGGCGGCATAAGAGTGCCGCCGAAAGTCGAGCGAGTACAATGGATCTGACTGTTCTGACCGAGAAGCTGCGTCGTCTTGTTGCCGCGCATTTCGGAACCGGCGCGGCGCTCATCGAGCTGGCGCCCATGGAGGAAGGCCATGCCGGACTGACGTTCGGCTTCTCCGTCCGGGCGGCCAACGGTGCAACGACCGCTTTTGTGCTGAAGCTCGCCCCGGTCGGCGTCCGGCGCCAGGGCAACACCGATGTCTACCGGCAGGCGCCGCTGCTGCAGGCGCTGAGCGCGGCCCGGTTGCCGGCGCCGCGCGTCCCCCTGGCTGCCGCCGACGAGAGCGATCTCGGCACGCCATTCATCGTCATGGAGCGGCTCGCGGGACGAACTTTCATCATCTGGGAGCCTCACGCCTCGTTCGATCTGGCACCGCACAGCGTCGCTGCGTTGTGGACGCAGGCCGCGGAGGCCCTGGCGCGCCTGCACGCGTTCGACTGGCGTAGCGCGCTTGGCGATTGGGAACGGCCTCGGCCGCTCACAACAGAGCTGGCCTACTGGGCCCCGATCTTGGCGAAGGCGCCGGATGACCATTGGCTGCGTGAAGGACGTGCGCTCGCCGACGCGCTGGCTGCCCACATCCCGGACGCCGGTTCGATCGGCATCATCCACGGCGACTACCAGCCCGGCAATCTGCTGTTCGATAATGGCCGGCTCACCGGAATCATCGACTGGGAACTGGCCGGTATCGGCGCCCAGGCTCTCGATCTCGGCTGGCTCGCGATGATGGCCGATCCGCGGTGCTGGCATGCGGGCTGGCAACCGCATGTCGGCATCGGCCGGGACGCCCTGATCGGCACCTATGAAGAAGCGCGCGGCGCGCGCGTAGCGGCGATCGACTGGTTCCAGGCGCTCGCCTGCTATCGCATGGGTGCGATCGCCTGCCTCAACGTGCGGCTCCACCGCACCGGCCGCCGCGTCGATGCGCTGTGGGACCGCTTCGCGCCCAGCATCGCGACCTTGTTCAGCCGCGGACAGGAACTGGTCCGGCGGTGATCAGTCAGCCCGGCCGCGCGCCTCGACGGGCCACAACGCCACGAGCCGATCGCCCGCCACGACGTGCAGGAAGTCGTGCAGATTGATCGTGGGATCGCAGTGCGGGGCCGTAGATTCAACAACTGTCCCGATCGGCAATACCGCGTGGCCTGGGCTCGGCAGAATGCGACCGAACTCGTCACCACACCATTCCACCTTTCCAACGTCGTCTTGACCGAGAAAGACGCGTGGCGCGGGACCGTCAAGCGCGAAGCTCTTGCTACCGCCGTCAACGATGGCGAAACCGGTGGCGCTGTGTCCCACCACCGTGACGGCGATCCTCAGGGCCGGCCCGAACTCAGGTCCGCCTCGCCCGTGGATGTCGACCGAATTGTAAGCCTCGTCCATGAAAACATAGGAGCCCGGCTGGACCTCTGTCAGCAGCCCCGCCTGCGCATCCAGCAAGTGGCTGCCGGTACCACCTCCCGACACGATGCCAGGCGCCAGCGACGCTTGGCGGAGCGCAGCGATCAGCCCCACCAGCGTCCGGTTTGCGTCGGCGTTGGCGGCCCGGCGTGCCGCGAAATCATCGATATGCTGCACCCTGCCCTGATAGGCCTGCACGCCGACATAACGCAGGCTCGCTTGCTGCGTCACCTGGCGCGCGAGGTCGACGGCTTCGTGCGCCTTGGCAACGCCGCTGCGATTGAGTCCCGTATCGAGATCGATCAGGACGTCGAAACAGGTTCGATGGCGGTGAGCAGCCTCAGCATACGCCGCAACCAGATCGGGGCGATCGACGACGACGCTGATCCGCGCACCCGCGGCAGCGGCGCGCGCCAGCAGATCGATCTTCACAGTGCTGGCGACCGGCGCGCTGAGCATCAGATCGATGATGCCGCCCTCGAACAACGCCAGCAACTCCCCCGGCTTCGCACAGCAGATGCCCAGCGCTCCAGAGGCCATCTGACGCCGCCCGATCTCGGCGCACTTGTGCGACTTCGCATGTGGCCGCAATGCGATGCCGGCCTGCCTGCAGGTCTGCGCCATCATCGCGAGGTTATGCTCGAAGATATCGAGGTCGAGCACGGCCGCAGGCGTTTCGAGGCGCCGGCGACTGCCGGCGTGGCCGACCAGGGGCACGTTGAGCGCGGCCACCCCCCGCGGCGCTGCCGTCACGCCTGAGCCCCCACTTTCTCCGCGCGCGCCCGCGCGGTGGCGGCAGCATCGACCGTGAGACCATCGCTCAGGAAGACGACGCCGTAGTCACGCATGGCGCCTTCGATCGAAACCTTGCCTTCCTGGACATCCTCCGCCACGCGCCAGCACGCGCGCCCCAGCGGCGCGCCATAGCCGCCACCACCGGCGCCCGTCAGCCGGAAAACGTCCCCTCGCCTGGCTTCGAAGCTTTCCATCGGCATCGTGGGCAGGGACTGCCAGCTGCCATTCGCGCGGATGAGAAGGTGCGCGGAAGGTGCCCCGCATCGGCCGCCTGAGAAGCCGAACGGGGGATGATCGCGCCGGTCTCCGCGCAGGGTAAAGCGGGTGTCGGCCAGGAAGCGGAACTCGCGGATGAAGGCGAGACCGCCCCGAAACTCGCCGGGGCCGCCTGAATCCGGCACGAAACCGTAGCGCAGCACCTCCACCGGCATGTCGGCCTCGACCATCTCGACCGGCTGGTTGGAAAGGTTGGCCGCCGGGTTCGAAATGCCCTCAATGCCGTCCTTGCCGGCGCGCGCGCCCCACGTACCGACCACCATCTCGTTGAGCACGAAGGGCCGGCCTTCGCAGGAGCCGCCACCGGCCAGGAGGTAGGGGCCTCCCTCCGAGCCGCCAATGGCGCGCTCGGGAATGACTTGTGCCATCGCCTGCATGATCGCATCAAAGACGCGATAGCCGACGACGCCGCGCGCACCGCAAGCGGCCGGATAGCGCGGATTGACCAGGCAACCTTCCGGAGCACGAACCGTGATCGGCCGCAGATAGCCCTCGCAATTGGGAATGTCCTGCTGGGACAGGCATCGTATGGCGCAGAAGGCAGCGGACTCCGGCAGGGAGATCGGGCAGTTGATCGAGGCCTCGACCTGTCCGGCGGTGCCGGCGAAATCGATGTCGATCGTGTCGTCAGCGACGGTCACGGTCACGGCGATGGCCAGCGGTTCAGGATTCTCTCCCAGGCCATCGATATAGTCCGTGGCGTGGTAGATGCCGTTCGGCAAAGCGCGAATGACATCGCGCATGATTGTCTCGGCGTGGTCGTGCAGCGCGTCGACATAACGATCGAGCATTTCGGCGCCATAGCGCCGCACCAGGGCGGAAAGTCCCTCTTCGGCGACGTTGCAGGCTGCGATTTGCGCCCGGATGTCGCCGAGGACCTCGACCGGCGCGCGCGTATTGGCCTCGATGATGCGGAAGATGGGTTCGACAGGCCGCCCTTTTTCGTAGAGCTTGAGCAGGGGCAGGCGCAGCCCTTCCTGCTGGATTTCGGTGGCGTAGATCGCGACGCTGCCCGGCACAATGCCGCCGAGGTCGGTATGATGCGCCACGGTGGCGGCAAAGCCCGCGAGCCTGTCGTCCACGAAAATCGGCTTCAGGATGTAGACGTCGGGCAGATGCTGGCCGCCGGAGCCGTAGGGATCGTTGGCGATCAGGATATCGCCCTTGCTGAGAGAAGCGCCGAAGCGCTCCCGCGCGAGTGCCATGACTCTCGGGAAGGAGCAGAGCTGTATCGGCAGCGTCAGGCCCTGGGCGATGACGCGTCCCTTCGCGTCGCACAGAGCGGTCGAATAGTCCATGATATCGCGGACGACCGGCGAGTAGGCGCTGCGCATCACGATCAGCGCCATTTCATCGGCCGTCGAGGCCAGTGCGTTGCGAATGACCTCCAGGGTGATCTGGTCGATCTTTGCGGAACTCATGCGGCCTCCAGCGCGATGTCGATATTGCCGGCCTCGTCGAGACGGGCGGTCTGTCCCGGGGCTATGACGCAGGTGCAGTCATATTCCTCGACGATGAAGGGGCCCTGCCGCGGGGCGGCGTCGAGGTCACCGCGGCCGATAACGGCAACCAAACGGATATCGTCCGTATCCGCGAAGCGAACGCGACGGTCGACCCGCTTCTGCGGCGCGGCCGGCGCGAACTGCTGCGGCGGCAGCGCGACGGGCAACCGAGCCGTGAGCCGGGCATTGACGAGATGCACTGTGTCTTTGTGCGAGCGGTGCCCGTAGGTGCGCTCATGCTCCTGGTGGAACAGCTCGACCAGTTCCGCGAGGACGAGATGCCTGGCGGGCACGGTGAGCTCATAGGCCTGTCCGACATAGCGCAGGTCGGCGGCGTAGCGGAACTCAGCCTGCGCAAGATCATAGCCTTCGGCTGTCAGGATCGTGCCGGCATCATCAGTCAGATCCGCGTAGAGCCGAGCGAAGCCTGAATCGTCCAGTTCATCGGGGCGACAGCGCGAGGGTCGCACGAATTCCTGCTCGATATCGGAGCGCAGCAGGCCCAGAGCACTGAAGACACCGGCCGCGCGCGGTATCACGACCCGCCTGATCCCGAGTGCACTGGCCACCTCCGTCGCAACGACCGGGCCATTGCCGCCGAAAGCAACGAGTGTGGCGCGCCTCGGATCGCGACCGCGATAGGTCGAAACCGCCTTCACCGCCCGTGTCATGGTGGTGACGGCGAGCGTCAGCACGCCACGGGCGGTCTCGGTGATATCGAGACCCAGCGGCCGGGCAATCTGGTCATTGAGCGCCGCCCGGCCGGCGTCGGCCTGAAGCGGGAAGGTGCCACCGGCCAAAGCGACATCATTGATATAGCCCAGGGTCAGGAAGGCGTCGGTCAGCGTCGCCTGCCGGCCACCGAGTCCATAGCAGACCGGACCGGGATAGGCGCCGGCGCTCTGCGGGCCCACCGAGACCTGGTTCATGCGATCGATCGCCACGATGCTGCCGCCGCCGGCGCCGATCTCGGAGACATCGATGAACGGCATCTTGATCGGGTAGCCGCCGCCCTTGACCAGCTTGCTCGACAGGTTGATGCCGGCACCGACCTCGTACTCGGTGGTGCGGGCCGGCTCGCCATTCTCGATCAATGCCGCCTTGGCCGTCGTACCGCCCATGTCGAACGAGATGACACTGGGTGCTTCGCGGCCGGATACCAAACGCGCGCACGCGATGACGCCGGCCGCCGGGCCGGATTCGACGAGGGACGCCGCCCGCTTCACGGCCGAACCGAGCCGCATGATGCCGCCGCCGGAGTGCATCATCTCGACCGGGCAACTGATACCGATCGAGGCGAGGCGCGCCGTCAGCGCCGCGGCGTAGTTGCGTACGACGGGCCCGATATAGGCGTTCACCACGACGGTGCTGGTGCGTTCATACTCGCGTATCTCGGGCAGGATTTCCGAGCCGCGGCAGATGTAGACGTCGTCGCCCAGTTCGGCGCGGAGAATGCGCTCGGCTGCGACCTCGTGCGCCGGGTTCGCGTAGGCGTGCAGGAAACTGATCGCAACCGCCTCTGCGCCGGCTTTTCGGAATCGGTCGGCCGCCGCCACCACGTCCGCTTCCCGCAATGGGATGCGCACCGATCCGTCCGGGCCCAGCCGCTCGCATACCTCCAGCCGCAGATGGCGCGCTGCCAGCGGCTTGGGCTTGTCGTACTGCAGATCATAGAGCACCGGAATGCGCAGGCGACGCATCTCCAGAACGTCGCGGAAGCCTTCGGTGGTCAGCAGGCCGGTGCGCGCGCCCTTGTATTCAAGGATGGCATTGGTTGCGACGGTCGTGGCGTGCACGATGCCCGTGATACTGTCGGGTGTGGTGTCGAATTCCGCCACCAATGCCTTCAGCGCTTGAGCAATGCCGCGGCTGTAGTCATCCGGCGTCGACGGAATCTTGCGCGTCTCGATCAGCCCGTCGTCGCGGGCGATGACGACATCGGTGAACGTGCCTCCGATGTCGATGCCGATCCTGTAGTCTGGCGGCGCCATTGATCTGGTCTCCGTGTTTGCCTGGGATGTCGGCGGGTGCCTCGGCGCGCTAGCCGACGGAGGATGTCGCAGAAGCAACTGCCGCCGGCGCGCGACGACCGACGATGCCCTTCGGTACGGATGAAATCAGCAGCTGCGTGTACGGGTGAGTCGGACGGGCGAGCACGTCAAGACAGGGGCCCTCCTCGACAATCCGGCCTTTGCGCATGACGATGATGCGTGAACACAGCGTACGCACCACGGCGAGGTCATGGCTGATGAAAAGGAGGGTGAGGCCAAGCTCGCGGGTAAGCCGGCTCAACAGATTGATCACCTGGGCCTGCAGCGATACATCGAGCGAGGACACCGGCTCGTCGGCAATCAGAATGTCGGGCTTCATCGCCAGTGCGCGCGCCAGGCCGACACGCTGTCGCTGGCCACCCGACAGCTCATGCGGCAGCCGCGGCGCCGTTTCCGCGCCCAGCCCGACCAGCGCCAGCAGCGCGATGGTATCGTCCTCCTGCGTCGCGCGCGGCACGCCCCTCAGCGCCAGCGTCTGCGCAAGACAACGCGCGATCGTCTTGCGCGGATTGAGGGCGCTGCTCGAATCCTGAAAGACCATCTGAATGCGGCGTCGCCACGACCCGGCGTGGTCGCGCATCAGTGCCGCAAGCGGCTCGCCATCGAGCAGAATCTCGCCTGCCGTCGGCCGGGTCAGCCCGACGGCGAGGCTGGCCAGAGTCGATTTGCCCGAACCGCTCTCGCCGACGATGCCGATAACATCGCCACGCGCGATCTCCAGCGTCACGTCGTCGAGCGCGACGAAGCGGCTGGCACCGCCGACCAGGCGATCGAGAAGGCTGCCCTGCGCATAGGCTTTGGTCACGCCGCGAAGCGCGAGGATGGGGCCGCTCATTGCGGCCTCCAACAGGCGATCCGGCGTGCGGCATCGGTCACCAGCGCCGGCATCTCGCGCCCACAGACGCCCACGGCCTGCGGGCAACGCGGCGCGAACGGGCAGCCTGGGGGCATCCGGCCCAGCCGTGGCGGCGCCCCCTCGATGGCAGCGAGTGGCCCGAGTGGGCCCTGCAGACTCGGCACACAGGCCTTCAGCAGGCGCGTATAAGGATGGCGCGCCGCGTGTTCGATATCCGCCGCCGATCCGTCTTCGACGACTTTGCCGCCGTACATCACCACCACGCGGTCGACGATCTCGGCAACCAGCTGGAGATTGTGAGAGATGAAGATCACGGCCAAGCCGAGGTCGCGCCGGAGCTCGGCGATCAGATCGACGATCTGCGCCTGCACCGTGACATCCAGCGCCGTGGTCGGCTCGTCGGCGATCAACAGCCGTGGGCGACAAGCGATCGCCATGGCGATCAGCGCCCGCTGGCGCATGCCGCCGGAGAATTCGTGCGGATAGGCCTCGAGCCGCCGGCTCGCTTCACCGATACCGACACGCTCCAGCGCCTGGATGGCGAGCCGGCGCGCTTCGCTTGTCGACACCGGCCTGTGTGCCCGCACGACGTCAATGACCTGCCGGCCGATGGACAGGGCCGGATTCAGCGAACTCTGCGGATCCTGGAAGACCATGGCGATGTCGCGGCCGCGTATCTCGCGCATGCGCGCCTCGCTCGCCGCCAGCAGGTCCTCGCCGTCGAAGACCACACGCCCGCCGGTGATCCGGGCCGTCGCGCCGAGCAGGCGCATCACGGCCAGCATGCTGAGGCTCTTGCCGGAACCGGACTCGCCGACGATGCCGACGACCTCGCCTGATGCGACGCTGAAATCGATGCCGCGGACGGCCTCGACGATGCCGTCGGCACCGCGGAAGCCGACGTGCAGTTCCTCGATCTTGAGCAGCGGAGCGCTCATGCGACTAGTGTCCGCGCTTCATTGCGGGGATCGAACAGATCACGCACAGCGTCACCAAGCAGGTTGAAGCCGATGACGGTCACGGAGATGGCGAGGCCCGGAAACACCGGCAGCCACCACTCGCCGGAATAGAGCGCGTTGCGCGCATCCGACAGCATCGTCCCCCAACTCGGCTGCGGCGGCTGCACCCCGAGACCGACGAAGCTGATCGAAGCTTCGATGACGATACCGATGGCCACCAGCAGGGTCGCCTGGACGATGATCGGCGACAGGCAGTTCGGCAGCACCTCGCCGAGGACGATCTGCCAGTGGCTGGCGCCCTGCAGATAGCGAGCCTTGACATAGTCGGCGCCGACGATGCGCTTGGCGACGGCGTAGGTGACGCGGGCGAAAACGGGCGAAAACAGGCAGCCGACGAGCGTCACGATCTTGACCTCGTTCGGAAGCTGCAGCGATCCGATGGTGACCGGGCCGACGCCGAGGACGCCGACGATGGCGATGGCCCAGACCAGCAGCGGAATGGAGGCAACACCGTCCACGATCCGCATCGTGATCTGGTCTCCCAGTCCGCCTGCGTAAGCGGCGAAGAGGCCTGCCGAGACGCCGAGCAGCGCGCCGATGATCACGGCGCCGATGCCGACGGCCAGCGACGCCCGGGCGCCGTAGATGATACGGCTCAGCACGTCGCGGCCGGCCTGGTCGGTACCAAGCCAATGCTCCGCACCCGGCGCACTCAGGCGGTGCTCGATGCTGATCGCGACCGGATCGTAGGGCGCGATCAGGGGCGCCGCGACGGCAGCGCCCATCATGACGAGGACGATTGTCGCGCCGAGCCACCCGGTCCAGTCGGCGGTGCGCACGAGCTGGGCAAGCCTGCTCATGCCGCCGACCTCTGACGGGGATCGAGCACGCGATTGACGAGATCGGCGCCGAGATTGGCGATCACGAAAATCGCCGTGAACAGGAAGACGATGCCCTGCAGCAGCAGGAAGTCGCGCTGCGAGATGGCGTTGAGCAACGCGCGCGACAGGCCCGGGATGTTGAAGACCTGTTCGATGATGAGCGCCCAACCGAACATGTAGCCGAAGGACAAGGCCGCCAGATTGACCACAGGCGGCAAGGCGTTGAGCAGCGCATAGGCCACGATCCGAGGCGAGGAGAGACCCATCGCCCGCGCGGTGCGGACATAGTCACCGCGCAGCGCATCCTGCAGACTGGCGGCGGTCATGCGCGCCAGGACGGCGATGTAGTAGACGGCAAGCGAGATGGCCGGCATCGCAATGGTCTGCAGGTGCGCCGTGAGCCCGGCGGACAGGGGCGCGTAGCCTCCCGGCGGCAGCCACCGCAGATCGACCGCAACGAAGCGGATCAGCACGATGCCCAACCAGAAGGCGGGAATCGACAGGCCGAGCACGACACCGAGCCGCGTCACGGACGCGAACAGTCTGCCTGGTCGCAACGCCGCCGAGATTCCGATGCCGAGGCCAACGACGAGCGCGATGGCGAAAGCGAACAGCACGATCGAGAGCGTAACCGGCAACGCGTCGGCGATCTCGCCGGCGACGTCGCGGCCGGTCACGAACGACTTGCCGAGGTCACCGCGCAGCACATCGCAGAGCCATACGACGTACTGTTCGAGGAAAGGCCTGTCGAGCCCATTGGCCTGCTCGAACTGCGCGATCTGATCCGAGGTCGCGTCGGCGCCGAGCACGATCCTTGCCGGCGAGCCGGGGCCGGCGCGGGTCAGAGCGAACAGCACCAACCCGACAAAGAACAGCGTGCCGAGCGACGCAAGGAACCGGCCGGCCAGGAGGCGAAACATCAGTCGCGGTACTCTTGATCGAGGCGTCTCAAACCCTGACCTCGCCGACACTCATGGTCAGCCCCTGATTGACCTTGAAATCCTGCACGCCCTGTCTCCAGAGATTGGAAGCGTGGACATAGCCGAGCACGCCCAGCGGCGCGTCACGCGCGACGACCATCTGGATCTTTCCGTACAGGTCCTTCAGCCTGGCCTGCTCGGTTTCTGCGAAGGCCTGAACCAGCAAGCTGTTCAGCTCGGCGTTGTCATAGCCGGTGCTCTTCGACAGCACCTGCCCCGGTGTCAAGCAGACCTGGATGATGTAGCTCGCCTCGCCGGGCGACATGAAGACCTGCAGGGCCATCTGATGCTCGCCGCGGATCGCCTGCTGGATCAGCACCGAGAACTCGTAGACCTTCAGGTTGACCTTGATCCCGATCTTGGCGAGTTGGGCCTGGACGAAAATCGCCGCATCCTTGGTATCGAGCAAGTAGGGCTCGGCCTGGATGCTGAGATCGATCTCCGCCCCGTTCGGATACTTCGACTTGGCGAGGAATTCCTTGGCGCGGTCCAGATCGAAGGCGAGCTCCTTGTCGGCGTCGGCGTTGAACCACCAGCCGCGGGGCGGCGCGGGCACGGCGCTGGGATCGAGCAATCCGTAGTAGACCTTCTCGCCGATCGTCTTGCGGTCGATGGCGCAGGCAACGGCCTTGCGGAAGTTCACATCGTCCAACGGCGGCTTCAGCGTATTGGTATACATGAGCAAGGCGCCGCCCAGTGTCGGACGCGAGGCTCCGGTAACGCCCGGCATCGTCTTCAGCCGGTTGAACTCGCGCGGCGGCGGTGCGCTAATGACGTCGACTTGGTTGGTGAGCAGATACGCGACACGTGTCGCGTCCTCGGGAATCATCTTCACGACAAGCCTGTCCCAATGCGGCAGGCCTTTGCGCCAGTAGGTCTTGTTCTTCGTAAAGCTGATGTAGTCGTTCGGCTTCCACGCTTCGAAGACGCCGAAGCCGGTGCCGACCCCGGTCGGCTTCGACTTGAAATAGTCGTCGCCATGCTCCTGGCGCGACCCCGCCGGAAAGATGCCCATGTACTTCGTCAGGAAGTAGAGCCACGGTCCATAAGGCTCCGAGAGTTCGAACGCGACCTTGTAAGGCTCCAGCACGGTGACTTTGGTGATGCGCGTAAACAGCGAGCGCCGCGCCGCCTTGTTGCCGGCATCAAGCAGGTAATCGAAGGAATATTTGACGTCCTCGGCGGTCATCTTCTTGCCGTTCTGGAACGTCACGTCCTCGCGCAGATCGAAGGTGTAGGTCTTCTTGTCAGCGGAGATGGTCGGCAGTGCCTTGGCGAGCTGAGGCTTCAGGGTGCCATCGAGATCGTACTCGACCAGGTTCTCGAATACGGTCTGCCCCAGAACCATGGCGTCATGATTGAGCTGATTGATAGGGTCAATCGTGATGGGATTGCTCGGGAGAACGACCGTCAGCGTCTTTCCGTGGTTCGGCTGAGCATGGAGCAAGCTGGCGGGAAGCAGCGGCGCCAGCATGCCACCGGCGCCAGCGGTCAAAAATCGGCGGCGATTTGCCAGGAAATTGGGCATCGAGCGTCCCCCCTTTTTCGACATTGCCGACGGCGCCCATGCCGGCGTCGCCACAACTTGCGCGAGGCTAACATCGCCCCGGCTGCAAATTAAAATAAGAACTCTTGGCATCTTGATAGTTGCTGACTATCGTTCTGACGCCATGCGCTACACCTTCGGCCAAGCTGAAGCCTTCTATTGGGTGGCCCGGCTGGGTGGCTTCCGGGCCGCCGCGTCCCAGCTGAACCTGTCGCAGCCGACCGTCAGCCTGCGGGTCAAGGAGCTCGAGCGCATCCTGGGCGCCGAACTCTTCGACCGCTCGCTCTATCGTCCGTCGCTCACGACTTTCGGCGAGGCGATCTACGGAGATGTCGAGCGCATCCTGGTTCACGCCGAGCACGTCCAGCGCCGGTCGGGCGGTGGGATCGGCCGCAGCTTGCTGCGCATCGGCGCGGCGGATTCCTTCGCGGCCAGCATCCTGCCGAATCTACTGGCGGCACTCGCCATGCAGCGGCCGGAGTTGCAGGTAGATGTGACCGTCGATTTCAGCACCCGGCTCGAGCAGCAGCTTCTCGATCGCTCCATCGACATCGCCTTTCTGTCCCAGCCGCGCGCTCACGACGGCATCACCATTGTGCCGCTCTGGTTGATCGACCTCGTCTGGGTCATCGGCACGAACCTTCCCTTCGAGGGAGATGTCGCGACGCCGGAAAACCTGGTTGACCTGCCGCTCTTCACCAACGGCCCGCCGTCCGGGCTGTTCACGACGATCCAGATGTGGTTCGGCACGCGCGGGCTGAAACCGCATAGGCTCAATACATGCAATCCGCTGACCGTGATTGCCCGCCTCGCCGGCGCCGGCACGGGTGCCGCCCTGCTGCCCCGCGAGATGATCAAGCTCTCCGGCGATGATCTGACGCTTCGTGTGCTGGAGGCCGAGCCGCCGATCCCGTCCCATAACCTCTGCGTCATGTGGTGGGGCAATGAGGCGGCCGGGGAATACGCCTATCTCGCCCATATGGCCCGACGGATATTTTCCCAGACATCGGTCACAGATCGAGGCGCTTAGCGAGAGACGCCGCCGTCATCCTGAACGCAGCGAAGGATGACGGCGGCTGCTTCCATCTCTCGGAGCACGCGCTAGCGCCGAACGGCGGTCGCCATCTGGTCGAGCAGCTTGTCCAGGATCGGCATTGATGTCGCAAAGTTGAAGCGCACGAACTGGCTGCAGATCGGATCAAAGGTCTCGCCGGCGCTGAAGGCGATGCGTGCCCGATCGTGGAAGAAGTCGAAGGCGGTCGTATTGAAGGCAAGCTTCGTGCAGTCAAGCCAGGCGAGGAACGTGCCTTCCGGCACCCGGCAGACGATCTCCGGCATCTCCGTGCGCAGCCTGCCGACCAGCCGGTCGCGACCCCGCAACAGATGCGCCATGACGGCATCGAGCCACGGCTGGCCCTGAGCCCAGGCCGCGACGGTGGCATCGACACCGATGGCGTTGGGGTCACCCATCAGTCGCGCCGGAATGCGCTGCAGGAAACGCTCGCGCAGCCGTGCCGAACCGAAATGCAGCACCGCGCAGCGCAGGCCCGGGATGTTGAAGCTCTTGGTCGGCGACGTGATCGTGATGGTGCGATCGGCGATCTCGGGACCGAGCGAGGCCAGCGGGATGTGCTGATGGCCGGGATAGACGAGATCGGAATGGATCTCGTCGGAGATGATGATCATGTCGCGCTCGATCGCGAAGCGCGCCATCGCCCGCAGCTCGGCGCGCGTGAACACGCGGCCCGTCGGATTCTGCGGGTTGCACAGCACGAAGATCCGCGTGCGTTTATCGACGGCGCCGGCGATCTCGGCGGTGTCGCAGACGAAGCGGGTGCCATCGTCGCGCATCGGCAACGCGATCAGCTTGCGACCCGTGGTCTGGATGACATCGCGAAACGGCGGGTAGTTGGGCACCTGCAGGACGACGCCGTCGCCCGGCTCGGAAAAGGCGAGAACCGGCGCATAGGTCCCCTGGACGAGGTCGGCGAGCGGCAACACGAGATCCGGATCGACATCCCAGTTGAAGCGATCCTTCATGCGCGCGACGAAGGCGGCGGCGACAGCCACGCCAGCCTTCTCACCATTGCGCAGGGGATAGCCGTAGTCGCGACCGTCAACAACACGGCGGACAGCTTGCTGGATCGGCTCGGCCACCGCGAAATCCATTTCGGCAACGAATGCCGGCAGCACATCGGGCCCGTACTTGCCCCACTTGGCGTTACGCTGCTGGCGCAGCGCGGACTCGGATAGATCGAAAGCGTTGGTGTGAGCGATGTTTCGATCCGCTGCTGCTTGGGCGATTGCCACGGTGCGTTCCTCTTTCAGTTGCCGACCTGCGCGGGCTGACCGCGTCGAAAAGGCCGGACACTGTCTTCTCCGATGATGACTTCGACGACAACATCGATTCGGCGCGAGAATTCAGACATGCATCGCACGCGCAACGGCGCACGCACGGCCACAGCGGCGTAACACTGATCGCTTCGTCACAGATCGGCACGGCGCCGATGCGACGCTCGACGGCAGGCTTCGCGATCACCAAAAAATTTCATGGCACACGTAAGCGAAGCACAGCGCGGACAGTCGCACTCTGCGGCGGTTTAATCCTTTGTTAGATTTTGTGATCCAACACCTGAATGTTCTTGTTGCGTTCTCATCAAAAATAGGGCATAGTGCTCAGTTGTGGGGTCGACTTGAACGTTCATCTGATGTTCGAGAACACGAGCGCTTTCGCATCTATATAAAGTATATCAACAGACTTCTAATAACTGCATATTGTGTAAGAAATATTTCGAGCGTATATTGTTTTTGGCGTCATTGGTCTGCCGCCTATGCGGGGATTGAACGGTTTGATGGATACCGTCGCTGGCTGGAATGCGTCTCTCACGACAGAGACCCGCCTAGTACGCGAACAACAGCGGTTGATGCCAGCGCTCTGCGAGCCACATCAACGGAATAGCTCCGGGCACAAGAGCGTTGGAGTCATCACGACGATAGTGGCGACCTTCGAGGCATTGCCGAAAAAAGCCGAACGTGCGCCCGCGATGTCATCGCGTCTGCACGCTCAAGGTCGGAATACTCGTTTTTGCCATAATGTTGAAAATACCCCAGGCAGTCTCCACCTCAAGGGGAACGGAGCTGATTTGGAAGCGTAGTTGAGGTGTCCATCCGATAGGCGGCGATATCTGGCCGGATCGCAATCTGGCCCGATCTTGGCATAGCTCGCAGCGTAGTGATGAGGATACCATGCCGGACGACTCTGTTTTCAATACCCTCGTGCGGTCGTTTGAAT
>Ga0187894_10003414_pt1 | contig 17820 bp, 11 predicted proteins | sample GBC1701081metaG_FD_136650 | JGI IMG/M metagenome (GOLD analysis project Ga0187894, IMG submission 136650) | White microbial mat communities from a lava cave in the Kipuka Kanohina Cave System on the Island of Hawaii, USA - GBC170108-1 metaG ...
CCGTCCGACACCGGCGATGATTCAAGAGTTGGTCTCCACTTACTCGCTCGCAGATCTCAATCAATTGATGATGTCGTCGGCGGATCCAAAAGTGTCGCTTTACTGGGGAATGTTCACGAAGGTCGAGCCAAAATTGCAGGGCGGCGTGCTGATCGGCCTGGGCGTGCGGTGCGCGGCCTTCAACATTCCGAACGCGAAGGCGATTTCTTCGCCGATCACGCCGCTGATGGCCGCGCGAGGTGTTCGCCAGGTTGATTTCGCCGAACTGCGCCGGCCGGGAACCGCGATCTACGTCGTCGTGCCCGAAGGCGATGCGGCTCGTTACAAAGTAGTACTTGCCGCACTGTTCGGCTTGGCGGCCAGCCATCTGCGCAAAGGCGAGCTGACGCCGGAATCGGCGCCGGTGCTCTTTAATTTTGATGAGGCCGGAAACATCTTCATTCACGGACTTAACGAATTACTCGGCGTCGGACGCGGCCGAAAGATGGCTGTCGCTCTGGGTTATCAAAACATCGGTCAGGTCTATCACCATTACGGTACTGACGGCGGCGACGCGGTTCTCGGTTCAATCGGCACGATGATCTTTCTGCCTGGACTCGATCACCGCACAGCCGAGTACGCCAGCAAGCGGATCGGCCAGGCGACGGTCTGGCAATCCACTTCGGTTGACGTCAAGAACGGGACGAAATTCGATTCGGAAAGGACGTCGGAAGTGGGGCGGTCATTGATGGACGCGTCCGAAGTCCGCCGGATGGTGAAATACCGCCAGGCGGTTGCGATCATCGGCAATGCGCCGCCGGTGCGTTTTTCATACCCGCCTCTGGCGACGATCGGAAGCGCGCCACAACCTAAACGAGAACAGTTCTGGCAGGCGGAAAATGACTTGCCCCACACGCCGAATCTCAGTGCGATTGCCGGCGATGAATCGCCAGATGCGAAGACATCGGCAGAGCTGGTCAGAGCAAATGCCGCCATCATCGCCGACAATCGCCCGGCGTTCTCCTTCGGCCAAATGATGAATCAGAAAACATCCGCCTTGCCGCCGGAATATGACCCGGACCAGATTCCGCCACAGCGAGACCCTTGTTTTGACGACGCGCCGGATCGGACTGGGTTCGAGCGATAGGAGGATCGATGGAAGGTTCAGACCCGAAACATCGCTTCAACAAGCTGCGTCCTTCCTACATCTTCGCGCTGATTACGATCGCCGCCGGGGCGGTCGGTTATGGCTATCACCTCTACACGCTCGCGCGAGACTCTCAGATCAACAAACCGCAGCCTCAAGTCGAAAGGCTGGTCAAAGATTTCCGCCTGTTTCAATCTCGGACCAACCGCTTCCCTAAGAACTTTATCGAGATTAATCAACTGATCTGGCGGACCACACCGGCGCCGGATTACGGAAATGAAGGCCGGCAGGCGCGCACAAAAAACTATTACTATTACTATACGAAAGTCAGCGACGAGACTTGCGCGTTCTGGGCGCTGCCAGTCGGGCCGCAGCGTCAGTACGCCCCGTCTTTCTTTGTCGTTTTGTCGCCCGGCTGGATGCGCGCATGGAGAGGTGTGGCGATGAGTGATGAAGAGATCGCGCGGATCCCGGCTATTCCTTCCCCAACAGTCCTTGCTGATCTCAAGATGCAGGAGACGCTAGCTCGAGTTTTCGGATTGAATAGCCATTGAGGTCGGCCACGCGCTGGCTTCTCTTTCATTTCACACATCCGAATATGAATAAATACTCTCTTGGCTCACGGCCTTAATCGGGAGTGCGGGCATGTTCGGGTCATGACTGTCAGCCCATTTAGTGAATTCTCTTACCCATTCCTCCGGAGTAGCCGTCTCGTAGAAAGGCCTCTCCGATGGCTGCGCGCTATTCGTCAAACCCAACTCCTGCCGCAAGTAGTCGTTGACAGAGAGACCGTGCGCCGTGGCCTTGGCGATGATGGCCTGCATGATCTCCGTCGCTATTTGTTCATCAGATATTGCGTTCATAGAGTTCACCTCTGTTTGCATCTCGCGCGTAAGCATACATCAGAATTCCGAACTGCGGCAGTAACAGCCCCCGCGATTCCCGCTCAACGACACCTTATCAATTCCTCAAAGTGGGCGACCCAACAACTTAATGGAGTTGAAGAAAATTCTGCTCACGTTATGTGATTGGCGGTAGTGGCCCCGGATCGCCCTGACAAATGAACGCCCCCCAGTAGAAAGGATCGGGATACTTCTTCTTCATCTCCAACTGTGCCTGCCGCAAAGCCTCAGCGCGGCCTTCACCCCGCAGGATGCGCCGATAGAAATCTTCCATCAACTCCCGCGTCTGCTCGTCCGGAACTTTCCACAAACTCATCACCAAAGTCTTCGCCCCCGCCAGCACGAACGCGCGCCGCAATCCGAACACGCCCTCGCCCGTCCGCACTTCGCCCAAGCCCGTCTCGCAAGCCGACAACACCACCAACTCCGTCGCCAGCAAATCCAGCCCAGAAACGTCCTCGGCGGTCAGCAGCCCATCTTCAGCCTCCGCCGGCAAGCTCCCGCCTTTGAGCCATGTCTTGAATCCGGCCAACAACATCCCCGAACGCAGCAACGGGTTTTCCATCCCAGGCCCCGACATCCTCCCCGACATTTGGCCAAAACCATCTCCGGCTTGCCCTCCGAGCAGGCCGAGACCGCGCAGCTCCTGGTTCGGATCACGCCGCTGATCGACCAGAAAGAACCCGTGCGTCGCCAGATGCAAAATGCGCGGCGAGCGACAAGCCTTGATGCGCGCTTCCAACGCTTCTTCGCCCAGCAGCGGCTTCACGCCGAGCATACTGGCGATGCGCTCCCCTTCCACTCGCGTCCCCGGCAGCCGCCCAAGCCGCTCTAAATCGCCGGTGTGTGTCTCGCGCGACACTCGCCCGCGTTGAAGGGCGCCGGCAGTTTCGCTCGTTGCCTGCGTGTGAGCTTGCCTGCTGCCAAGATCGAAGTCGGGGTCGGCGGCGACTAACGCTGCGGTCGGCTGCCAGCTCGATGCGGCCCCGAAGCGCAGCACGTCACGCCCAGTACTGAGATAACTGATCTGGTAATCGTCAATCAAGCGGTGTCCGTCAGCGGTGGGCAGCGCCTCGAAGGGCAGCCGCGTCAGGTCGCCGTCCGGCGCGAGCAGTAACCGTTTGCGATTGCCGATGGCAGGTAGGAGCGGATCGAAGAGAGCCGCACGCAATGCTGTGCCTTCGCTGATGTTTGGCTCACCGACTGGTTCGCTCGGCAATGCTCCCAAGCCTCGCTTGCCGCGGATCTCAGGCTCATCGGTGATCGCTGATCGAAATGTGGCGATCATTTGATCAATCGGCTCCGCTTCGCCTAGGTCAATCATCTGCACGTTGTCCGGCTCTCCGGCGGGCAATATAAAGGCGAGATAGCGGGCTGGTTTCCATTGCGACTCGCCACGAGCAGGCACTGCTTTGAAGTCGAAGACATTGAAACGAACGAACTCTACAAGCAGTGCTCCTTCCGGCAATGCCAAAGCCACGACCTGCCGGTCGGTAGCGCGTAGTTTTCGTTCCAGGTTCATTTCTGGCACTTGGCGAGCTAAATCCGCTTCAAGGGCTTCCTTCTTAGCATTCCACTCCCCGATCAACTGCTGATGAGTTTGCAAACCTTCCTTTCCGGGCCCTGAAAGAGTTTTTTGTGCAATCTGCGCCCGAAGCATAGTTATCTCTCGCAGCTTAGGCGAAACTTCGGGATACTTGTCGCCCATCAAGGAATCGCGTTGGATTGCAAGTGCTTCAGCTTCGATGGCTTTGAGGCGTAGGATATGAGATAACATGGAGCGCACGGCTTTGGGAGAGTCACAGCGGTAGTGATTGATCAAAGAAAGAAATGCGTAAAAATCTACCCTGATGGTTTTTAGGTAAGCAGCTCTCTGACTTTCTGAGCTGATGGAAAACACCTGTCCAATGATTCCATTCCTTATGGCCAGTGCTTGTTCTTCCAGTATCTCTGCTTCTGTTTCCCTGCCAGTAGCAACAAATATGGTTGCCAAATTGCTGAGGCTTAGTGCGTAGTCAGGGTGTTGCTCGCCTATCGCCTTGCATCTAATCTCCAGCGCTTGTTTGTAAAGCGGTTCGGCAGTCGCATAGTCACCCTTCGAACGATATAGCCCCGCCAAATTACTTAGGATTGCTGCAATCTGCGGATGCCGCTCGCCGGATGCCTCGCGTCGAATCTCTAGTACTCGTTTATAAAGCACTTCGGCAGTGTCATAGTCGTCCATCTCTACGAACAGAAACGCCACGTTGTTAAGGCTTGTAGCGAAGCTTGGAGCCTGCTCCCCCAAGGTAGCACGCTTGATTTCCAGCACCTGTCTGAGTAAAGGCGCGGCAGCAGCATAGTTGTGTTGTTGGTTATATAGAAAAGCAAGGTTGCCGAGGCTTTTTGCAAATTCTGGATCTTGTTCGCCTAACGCCTTGCGGTCAATTTCTATAGCCTGTTTAAACAGCGGCTCGGCGGTCGCATAGTTGCCTATCGCACAGTATAGCATTGCCATATTGTTGAGGGCCGCGGCAAATCGTGGATGCTGCTCGCCCAACACGTTGCGTCTAATCTCTAGCGCTTGTTTGTAGAGCGGTTCGGCGGTTACATAGTTGGCCATTAACTTGTACAATATCGCCAAACTGCTCAAGCTCTCGACAAATCGCGGGTGCTGCTCGCCCAGTGTTTTTCCAATCAGCTCCGTCGCCTGTTTTAAGAGTGGTTCAGCAGCCGCATAATCGCCTATTGATTGGTATAATCTCGCCAAGTTGTGAAGAGATGTAGCGAAGCTTGGATGCTGCTCGCCTAACAACCGACGCGTAATCTCCATTGCCTGTTTGAAGAGCGGCTCGGCAGCAACGCAATCGCCCACTGACGCGTAAAGTAATGCCAAGTTATTGAGGCTTGTCGCAAAGTCCGGATGTTGCTCGCCCAACGCCTTGCGTCTAATCTCTAACGCCTGTTTGAAGAGCGGTTCGGCAGCAACATAATTGCCCGTTGAACGGTACAGCAACGCCAATTCATTGAGGTTCGTAGCAAAGTGAGGATGCTGCTCGCCCAGTGTCTTACGAAAAATCTCAGTCGCCTGCTTATAGAGCGGTTCGGCAGCCGCATAGTCGTCCATTGAACAGTACAGCCCTGCCAAGTTGTCGAGGCTTATCGCAAAATCTGGATGTTGTTCACCTATCAACTTGCGTTTAATCTCCAGCGCTTGTTTAAGGAGCGGCTCGGCAGCCGGATAGTTGCCCATCGAGACGTAGAGCAGCGCCAAGTTACTAAGGCAGATTGCGAAATCCGGATGCTCCTCTCCTAGCAGGGTGCGATAAGTCTCCAACGCTTGTTTGCAAAGCGGTTCAGCAGCCGCATAGTTACCCATTGAACTGTACAATGACGCTAGGTTGTCGAGGGTATCGGCAACCTCCTGGTGTTGTTCTCCTAACGTCTGGCGTCTAATCTCCAGCGCCTGGTTATAAAGGAGTTCTGCATCTGTGTAGTTGCCACTTGCCTTGTAAATCAACGCTAGGTTATTAAGGCTTGCGGCAAAGCTCGGGTGTTGCTTGCCCAGGATAACACGCTCGATTTCAAGCGCCTGTTTGAGGAGCGGTATGGCAGCAGCATAATTGCCCGTTGAGTAGTGCTGCATCGCCAAGTTGTTAAGGCGTATTGCAAAGTTTAGACGCTGCTTGTTCATTGCGGGTCAATTTTGTTCTTCAACTTCATTGGCTGATTCTCCGTAGCCTATTTCCTCTTGATTTTGATTCAGTCCTGTCCCATATGAATGAATAGTGTTCAAAGCCCTGTCAACAGCGAGTTTCGCGTGATCAGGGCGTTGCGGAGCAGAAGGTCTTTGATAATGAATGTGGCGAATCCTCCTGCCATCAGTTAATCCCAGTAATGGGTTGAAAATTGATAGCAAATCTAAAGAGGTTATGGGCTTGCTTCGGCAGTGCTGGGCCGATCGTCTTGCTTTAACTCCTGTGAAATCAATGATGCCTCTTTTCAACCCATTACTGGGGTTCAGTTAGGCTGACGGCGGACAAAATCACACAAGGAGGATTCGTTGTTTGCAGTCTACCACACTGATTGTTTTGATCCTGCGCGCGTTGGAGCGCGCGCGGACGCAGCCGGTTTTTGATCGCGACCCTTACGAGTCTCGACGCTCGGCGCTCAAGGGCGAGATGTTGCTCAAAGCGCTGATTGTCTCCTCGCTTTTGAAGTCTCCGACGCAGCGTGGTCTGGTTGAAACCGTCGGCAATAGTCCGGAGTTGCAAAGGGCCTTGGGCGGCAGCGTCAAACGCAACACGCTCTCGAACGCCTTGCAGCAACGCGACCCGGAACAGATCATCGAAGCCTGGGCCCTGGTCTTGGAGTATTACCAGCCGCAGATTGCGCGCGTCGGCAAGAAGTTTGTCCGCGTCGCAGCCGTCGACGCCAGCCTGATTAAACTCTCTTTGGCGGCCTTCGCCTGGGCGGCTTATCGGGAGAAGAGCGGGGCGGCGAAGATGACCGTCCTGCTCCAGTGGGGCAAACAGATTCCGACGCAACTGGTCTTCACCAACGGCAAAGTAGCCGACGTGCGCGCCGCGCAAAACCTGGAGTGGGCCGCGCACTGGACCTACCTTTTTGACCGCGGTTATCTCGGCTTTGGTTTCCTGACCCGGGTGCTGGAAGCAGGCGCGCACTTCGTCATCCGCTTCAAAGACGGAGTGGATTATCGGATCATCGAGCGCGCCCTTGTACCCGAGACGCCGAAGAACGCAGGCTTTCGAGTGACCAGCGACTGGTTGGCGCTCCTGCCCGGTTGGGATCCGGAGTTGCCGCTTCGAATGGTCAGCTACCGATTGCCTGATGGCAAATTGATTCGAGTGCTGACCGACCGTTTCGACCTGACTGCCGTGAGCATCGCGCAGTTGTACAAAGAGAGGTGGACAATTGAGATGCGCCAGACGCAACCGGTAAAAATGACCTGGAGCCCCCTCAGGCTCCTTCGACTGGCGATTGACAGCCTGAGGGGTGGATTCAAAAGGGAGAACGAAGTGGATGTCAACCTCTTCTCCGCTGACGATGACTTTCTTGATCAGACATTGCGCCACAGCCTGGCGCTCTTCGAACGAGAGTCGTTCGAGATTGTCGCCGAGCAGTTTCCGAAAGGTCTCGGCGTTATCAATGATCTGGCGCCAGTGAATGGTCTGCTGGCGAGCGCTCGTCAGTTGTCGAATCTCTTGCTCGATTTGTTGCAATTCGGCGGAGAGCTTCTGTCGTCGCGCTTGCAACTCAGCGAGGCTGATGGCTTCGGACTGATAGGCGTCGAGCAATCGCTGATCCTGTCGCTCGATTCGCTGCCGGCGTTGGAGCAATTGTGATTGCTGCGCATCGAGCGATGAGATGTTTTGTTGTTTGGCGTCAGCCCAGGTCCGGTGCAATTGTGGAATCACTTCCGGTTTGTGAAGCAGATCAGAGAGTGATTGCCATACGACGCTGTCGAGCCGATCGGCGCGCACGCTTCGCGACTTGCATCTGGTTGTCCGCCCGCAGTTCAAAGGTTGATGACCTTTGCACTCGTAGTAGAGATATTCATACTTTTTGCATACGCTCTGTTGTCGAGTGGCAAGCAAGCCAAGCCCGCAATCACCGCATTTGACGAGTGTCCGCAGCAGATAGCGGCGCGATGCCGGCTGATACATTCTGCGGGCGACTTCGGCGTTGCGCTGCAGCTGCAATTGCGCTTTGTCAAAGATCTCGGGCGTGATGATCGCCGGGGCTTCGCTCAATATCCATTCGCTCTCCGCGCGATAACTACGACCGGTCTTGAGGTAGCGCAGCTTGCTCTCATCGGCCTTCCGATATTTCGGAATCACCGGTTGCCGGTGGTTGTAACGCGCCGTTCCCGCATAGACACGGTTGGTCAAGATGTTTCTGACCGTGGACTGCTGCCAGAGTTGATTTTTGCCCGATGGCGTCGCTGTCTTTGATTCATTGAGTCGTTTTGTGATCTGACGGCAAGAGAGCTGTTCGTCGACCAAGAGTTGAAAAATTCGACGCACAATCTCGGCCTCCGCCAACTCGATCATGACCTGTGGTGGTGAGCCGTGATGTTTCGGCAGGTAACGATAGCCATAACAACTGTACGCCCACGGAATGTAATCGCCGCGTTGGGCTTTCTCCATTTTTCCGCGGCGCATCCTTTCTGTGATCTGAGCGCGTTCGTACTCGGCGATCATGCCTTGCATTTGGGTCAAGAGTTTTCCCTGCGGAGAATCGCCGAAAGGATTCTGAAGAAAGATCAGTTGTGTGTTGAGCTTTGCGAATTCCTCGACCAGCAACCATTGATGAGCGTAGTTGCGGGCAAGCCGATCAGGCGCCAATACGACGACGGCATCGAATTCGCCGCGTTGCGCGCCGTTGCGCAACCGATCCAGCGCCGGGCGATCAAGCCTCGCGCCGCTCACGCCGTCATCGAGAAATTCATGTTCCGGCAGCAGGCTCCACCCCTGTTGCTGAATGTGCTGTTTGAGAACCTGGACTTGTGAGGCGATCGTCCCTTCCTGTTGTTGATTGAGAGTCGAGACTCTGGCGTAAATCGCTACTTGCATTTCGTGCCTCCTGGTGTTCGAGAATGATCTTGATTGCCCGTAGCAGACGCTCTTGCTGGAGAGGGTCCGTCACAGACAGTTGTTGACGAATCCGCAGGTGTTTCATCGATTCCCTCCGCCACGGAATTTTGGCGGAGAGTAGGCGATAGGACCGAACCGGCAGACCGCTTTCGCGGCCCCCATTTCAGCTTGAACACCTGCGTTTGGAACGCCAGGTCAATCTTTTTATGGGTTGCGACTGCCACATCGAAAACTGGTGGAAATGGATCAAGAAACTCTACAAGGTCAAGCAGCCGCTCGGACGCAGTGAAGATGCGCTCCAGGTGCAATTGATCGCGACCTTTGTGACCGATTTGTTGCTGCGCGCATTTCATAGCTCAAGCGGATTCGCGAAGAGTCTTTACCAGTTCGTGATTGATTGTCAGGAGTTTTGCCTCGCTCCGATTGCCAGCCTCAATGCGGCAAAAGTTCTGAGACAGGCGTTGGAGAAGATCGCCCAGCTACTTGGAGTTGAGTTACACGCAACTCAACCTGTTACCTGAGTTATGCTTGGGAGGTTACTTCAAGCTTAACTTTCATATGGGACAGGACTGATTTTGATTGGATGGCTATTTGTTCATAGTTTTGGACGTCAATGAGTTATTTAGATCGCAGTTTCTATGTCAGTGCCGTCATCCGCCTGAGCAGGATTATTGCTGCATGTTTCTTTTTCCGTTGATGAGGTCGACAATTATCTCAGCAAAGGTAAAATTCTTGGACACACACCGCACTCGACCGTCTTCACACACAGCCATAACCTGTACATCTAACCCACCCTTTTCCTCAAGGTAGGCAGTGCCGGCAACGACGCGTATTTGTTCTCCATCTAGACCTGGAATGGTAACAATTTTAAGATTAGATGGACCCAACTGGCGTTTGAGTTTTTCTTCCATCTGTCTATGTTCTTCTTCTTCTTTCCGCCTTCGCTGTTCCTCTAGCTTGCTATTGCAACTTTGGCATAACCATCCTGGGCCGAGAGCTGAGAATTTTTGGCCTTTAATTCTTTGTCCGCACTCGGCACATTTTTGCCCGAACAAGATTTCGATTAGTTTCATCATCATCCCCTCGCGTGAGGCCTTCAATCGTGAGAATCGAAGGCAAACATAATCCAACTAAGTAGTAACTCGTTCTAGATAATCTTTAACTGTTCCAACTCTTGCCATCAATTAAGATGTCGCTGATGACTCTGGGAGACAAGGATTCTCGCAAAAGCTTGATGGCCGTAGTGCGGTCAAACTTGGCATTGAAACGAACGGGCTGTACGGGTCGACTGCCAAAGAGTAAAGGAGAAACCCATCTCGCTATCTCTGGAGAAAACTTGATATCATATGATTTGCCCCAATTCACAAGATTATTTGCTAACTCTCTCAATTCTTCGTCTGCGAGATAGTTCTTTGGGATGACCTCCACTTGAACGGTCACTGCGTCTGATTGTGTTCCGTCCAGACTTAAATGAGACCGAAGATCATCTTCTGACAGATCACCTTTGTTGATCCTAGAGTTGATAGATTCTGCACAGAGTTGCCCTAAATAGCTATCCACGTCATCCCACTCAGACGCTATCAATTCTTGTCGCGCCTTTTCACCGACGCGCGGGCCTTTTTCACCACTGTTCCGTACATTTAGAACTGCACGGGCGATATCATCTTTCTGGCGCGTATCTAGGGCATCGCTGGCCAGGTTCTCGATGCCAGGGAAAGCTTCTATCCGGCTACTGCAATTGGGGCAGGAACCTGTTCCTATCGTAATTACACAATTCCAGCAAAAGATGGAACTGCACTTGTGACACTTGGCGGCTGCCGTCACTAAGAGGGCCTTGCACGCTTTATTCATAAGGGAGCTATTGTTCCTCTCATCTTCGGGCATGATGATCTGGCCTTCACCTTTTTCCTCAAGGTGAACCAGCAAAGAACAAAGGATGCAGGTCGGAGAGCCTTCCGGTACGGCGACCCAGAAGGCTCCAAAGCGCAAGAGTACTTTGCCATTGAGAACCTGGTCGACAGTAGGATCTCCTTCTTTTTGTTTACTCACAATCTCGCCATCAAGAACCTGAGTCGGGGTAGGCTCTTCTTCTTTGTTCACCCAGCCTTCAGCCACCGCATGCTGCACGATCTTCTGTGCCAGATGCGCGGGTACCTCGTCGTAGTGAGAGATCTCCATCGAATAGGACCCACGCGCCGATGTGATCGAGCTCAGCGATTGTGGGAAAGTCAGCATCTCGGCCATCGGTACGATGGCTTTGACGATCTGATTAGTTCCCTTCGAATCCATGCTTTGAATGCGACCACGGCGTGAATTGATTTCGCCCATGATGTCGCCGGAGAATTCCTGTGGGGCTACGACCTCGACGCTCATGATCGGTTCGAGCAATACGGGATGCGCACTTTCCATCGCGGTCTCGAAGGCTTTGCGGCCTGCGAGAGCGAACGAAAAATCATCGGAATCAACGGAGTGGTAGGAGCCGTCAATCAATTCTACCTTGAAATCCACCACCGGATAGCCAGCCAAGGCGCCGCGCTCGGCTGAGTCACGAATGCCTTTCTCAACTGCCGATCGCCACTGGACCGGGATCGCGTCGTCGGAGATATTGTCAATGAACTCGAAACCGCGTCCGCGCGGGAGCGGCTCGAAGATGCATTTACAGTTGCCGAACTGGCTGCGTCCGCCTGTCTGCGTAATGTGTTGGCCCCGTACCTCAATGCGCGCTTTAATCGTCTCACGATACGGAATCTTTATCGGAACCTCTTCTACCTGCACAGTCGCCATCTCTGCTTCAGATACGGCCTCTTGTGAATTTACGGTTTGTTCTTTCTGTTCCCGGCGAGCCAACTCTTCTTTGGCCATGTTTTTAAGGGGTTCGCAATTAACCCAGGATTTTGTACTTCCGCCAAGGCTGCCATGCCGACCAGGGAATAGAGTGACATAATATCCACCTTGTAAGGCAATGATAGAATGCAAATCCCCAGCTGAAACTTCGCTTACCGATACCTGGAGTATCTTCTCCAGCGTATATACAGCCTGTCTTTGATCAATGGATGAATCCTTAGACCCAACATGCTTGGCTAGTGACCCAACCGCCTTTTCAGGGCATAGTTTAAGTAACGTATTGATCTCTGTAAGCCCGAGATGCTCACTAACTTCTGCCCCCTCTTGTAATAGAAGAATACATACCTCTGCACAACCATTGTTGTCAGGCGCGTTGGCTAATGAGAGATCGAGCGGGGTTTTCTCGCTCCATTGTTGGCATTGTTTTACGTTTACGCTAGCTCCTCTTTCTATTAGCAGGCTAGCAACCGCTGCGCGGCCTTCTGCTGCTGCCACGTGGAGCGGTGTATTGCCATCTGAATTACGCACATTCACGTTTGCACCGTTATTCAAAAGAGCCTTGGCTCTACCCAAATCGCCGATCTTTACGGCTTCGAATAGTTGTTGTTCTTGCTCAATTCGCTTGCGTTCTTGTTCCATTCGCTTGGATTCTTCTTCCTTGCGCTTAAGTTCTTCCTTTAATTTGTCATGGCAACTTTGGCACAGCCACCCCGGGCCGAGATCTCGAAACTTCTCGCCTGTGATTTTTTGCCGACACTCCGCGCATTTTATTCCGAACAATCTTTCAATTATTTGCATCTGGAGACTCCTTTCTTTTCACTCTCACTGAATTCGAAAGCCTGCTGGGAGTGATGCTGTTGGTTGAACGAGAGAGACGTTAATTAACATCCCCTCCTGCGCCGCGTGCAGCAATTCAACGATCAACTCACCGAAGTGCAATTACGAGATCACATCAAAGTAAGTAGACAACGCCGTCCACCGGTCTGCGCCCAAACCGTGCAGCCATGCAAGGAGCATATCTATATCCACCTGCTTCAATACTTTCGCAGGTTCTTTTTTCGGATCACCCATCATCCAATTCACTCCAAACGGATCATCGCTCATAATCACTAGCAAATGCTCCCGCCCCGGCTTGCCCGTCACTACAAACGAATCGTAGCGCGCCTCTCTCTGTGGTAAGAGATTGCAGCTCGGCTGCAATCTCGTATCGGGCGCGAAATGCGACGGGCAGAGGCAATAGATGATTCCTTCCGGCCCTTCGTCCAGCAATAACAAATGGCCTTCACGGTCGGATTCGATAGCCAGGCGAACGCGGCTGCCCAGGGGATAGCCGTGCTGTGCGTCTTCTTGCGGAGCGCCCAGGCCACGAATGGCCGCGGCATTTGCACCGCGCGACCGAGCGGCAGCAGGCAGCGGCCAGATTCGATCCGTGAAGCTGGCGATCCGGCGCAGGCTTTGCAGACTAATATCTAATCGGATCGGCTGAAGGGCTTGTCCGGCGGACAGGGTCGGCAATTCGGTGGCGTGGAAACGAACTCCGGACTGCGATAAAGACTGGAGCGTTTGCGACAGCCAGTGGTCGGTCGGCTCGCCGGTCGCTTCGATCCACTGGCTGCCTTCGAGCCAGTACTCGGCCTGCTTGGTGAAATCGATCCGTTCGATGAGCAGCGGCAGGTAAGACCCCTCGTGGCTCCAGGCCAGTTGCAGGTCTTGTTTGACCGCGTTCGATTGCAGCGCGGCGTCGGAGCAGAGCAGCAGCACGACTTTGCACTGTTTGATCGCCCGGATCGTTTCGGAGCGGTCGCCCGACGTAACTTCGCGCGCGTGATCGCCCATCCAACATGCGACGCCGGCCTTTCGCAGACGCTCGGCGATTTGGAGCGCGCGGCTCAGGTCTTGCGCGGCGTAGCTGATAACAACTTCGGCAGACTCCGGTTTGACGCGGACGACGGTTGAGAGAGTGGCAGTCCGTTCGTCAATTTCCGGCGTGATGATTTCGGTCGGGGCTGATGATGACGGCATATGTAACTCGCCGGTTAAAGCTTTGACTAACTTCTCGCTGAATTCTCGCGCTTGGGCGTGACGTTCGCCGGGATCGAATGAAATCGCTTTTGCAATCTCATCTTGCGCGACGTCAGGCAGGTCAGGACGCAACCGTCGCATTTCTGCCATCGCTCTGGCGCGTTGCTTTTCGTGAAGCTCTCTCGGCCATTTCTTTTGTTCCATCGGAAGGTCGAAGGGCAGCCGCCCGGTTAGCATCTCGTAGGTGATGACGCCAATCGCGTAAATGTCGCTCTGCTGCGACGGCGCACCCAGGAACTGTTCGGGCGGCATGTAAGGCCGAGTGCCGACAACGTAGGTTATCTGCGCACCACGCGTCGCGGGTTGAAGCTGTTTGACGGTGGCGATGCCGAAATCAATGACGATGACGAACTCTTCGCCGTCGACGACGCAGACCATGATGTTTTTGGGCTTGAGGTCGCGGTGAAAGACAGCCTGGTTATGGGCGTAGCTGACCGCTTCTCCGATTTGCCTCATCAGACGAGCCACGCGAGCGAAATCCATTCCTGGTTGTTGGATCATCGAATCCAGGCAGACGCCTTCGATAAACTCCATCACGAAGAATGGATCGCCGTTGGACAGCGAGCCTTGATCGAAGATTTTGACAATGTGGCGGTGTTCAAATCGCGTGAGGGCTTCGATTTCACCGTGAAACTTGCGTTTCAGGTAGTCTGTCGCGGTCTGAAGAACTTTGATGACGACGCGACGGGAATGCAGATTCAGATCGCGCGCCACATAAACCACACTGAGGCCACCGCGTCCTAGCTCTCTTTCAATCGAGTAGCGGTCATTTAAAACCATCGGCTGCGCACCTCCTTGCGGTTGATCCGAAGCGAATATCCCGGCGAACTTTTCCATCGCAGGTTTTTCGAGAAAGCTGTCGGTTCGTTCGTCCGCCGCCAGCAGCCGTTCGACATCGCGGCGCAGGGCTTCGTCGCCAGCGCATTGTTCGTCCAGGTAAGCCCGCCGCCGGTCAGGGTCGAGATTCGAGGCGATGTCCGCGAGCAGTTGAATGCGTTGATAACATTCAGGCGTCATTGCTGTGGGCCTCCTTCGAGTTCGGCTTTGAGCCAACGTTTGGCCTGGCGCCAATCACGTTTGACTGTGGCTGTCGAGATGTTCAATACCTCTGCCGCTTCCTCTTCGGTTAAGCCGCCGAAAAACCGTAATTCGACAACCTGACATTGCCGATGGTCGAGACGCTCCAACCGCGACAACGCCTCATCAAGCGCTAGTAAATCCACATCCGACGCCGGTAACGCCAACTCTACATCGTCAATCGGAACTGTCGGATTGCGCTGGCCGCGGCGGTAACGATCTATCAGCATGAACCTCATGATCCTGGCGCACACGATGAAGAAGTGTTTGCGATCTTTCCAGGTGATCTGACCGTATTCGATCAATCGCACAAAGGCTTCGTTGACGACCTCGGTCGCTTGCAACGTGTGGCCGGGCGCGTACTTTGCAACGTAGCCCTTTGCCACGCGGCGCAATTGGTCGTAGACCAGCGGGATCAACTGTTCCAGAGCAGTCTGGTCTCCGTCGCTCCAGGCGCGTAACAATTCGGTTATTTGCGGCAATGGTGGTTCCATATCGCCCTCTTCTTGTCACCGAGTGAGGGTGATAATTTCCGCCCTCACTAACATACTCGAGGAACACAACCAGAACGGATCATCAAGGTAAGTTTTTTTGTCTGCGGTTGAAAAAGTCACTCAAGACTCTGTATTAGCCAAGCTTACGGCAAGATTGGCCAAGTTTGAACCTCGTGTGCGAAATATCTGCTTAAAAAATTCGTGACTGGCAAATGTAAAAAGTCGTCTGGTTTCGCTACTTGATCGCCTGTCGATCGCCCCTTTACCATTGTGCGTTGTTGGATAAACATGGTTGCACTTATCGCCGAGTGTGTCTACTCTTATCCACATATGGGAAATCAACAGAATGGTCTGGAAACTGCTGAAACTCTATTCCGAAAACACGGTGGGATGCTTCGCGCATCGGAAGCAATTGCGCTCGGCATTCACCCACGCACGCTGTATCGAATGCGTGATGAAAGCCGGCTGGTGACGGTCAGCCGGGGACTTTATCGCCTTGCCGATCTTCCAGAGCTTTCAGACCCTGATCTGGTTTCAGTCGCCACTCGTATCCCGCAGGCCGTAGTCTGCCTCATTTCGGCGCTCGCCTTTCACGAGATTACCACCGAAATTCCGCACGAAGTTTCGATTGCGCTGCCGCGAACGGTGAAAAGGCCGCGACTCGATTATCCGCCATTGCGCGTCTTCTGGTTTTCCGGCGAAGCGCTCACTGAAGGCATTGAAGAGCGCAAAATTGACGGGGTGAAAGTCAGAATCTATGGGCCGGAAAAGACCGTCGCCGACTGTTTCAAATTCCGTAACAAGATTGGTCTGGATGTTGCAATAGAAGCCCTCAAGTTATGCCGCGAGCGTAAGGGCTCGACACCTAGAAAACTGCTGCATTACGCCCGCATCTGCCGTGTCGAGCGCGTAATGCGTCCATATCTTGAAGCCCTGGGGTGAGACTGTCATGAAGAAGCGCAACCTGACCAACGTGCCCGCGTCCGTGCATCACCGTCTGCTGAACATGGCGCGGGAAACGAAGAGGCCATTCAACGAATTGCTGCAGTATTACACGATGGAGCGGTTTCTGTTTCGGCTCGGCGCCTCGGAACACGCGGACCGGTTTGTGCTGAAAGGCGCCTTGATGCTGCGCGTTTGGAATCTGCCGCTGGCTCGACCGACGATGGACATTGACATGTTGGGGCGCACTCCGAAATCGGTTGATGATCTTGTCGAAATCATCAGGCAATGCCTGGCGGTGAAAATTCCGGATGACGGGGTGAGCTTCGATACGAAGAGCGTAAAGGGTGAGGCGATCACACTTGATAAGAAGTATCACGGCGTCAGGGTTCGTGCTTATGGGAGATTGGGAAATGCGCATCTGTCTTTGCAACTCGATTTCGGATTTGGCGATGTCGTTGTGCCAGGGCCGGTGGAGATTGAATATCCTGAGCTGCTGGATTTCGGGAAGCCGCATCTGTTGGGCTACACGCCGGAGAGCGCCATCGCCGAGAAGTTTCAGGCGATGGTCGAGCTTGATATGGCCAACACGCGCCTGAAGGACTTCTTTGATTTGTGGAAGCTGTCGCAGACGCTCCATTTCGATGGCTCTATTCTCGCCGCTGCGCTGACCGCTACATTCAGACAGCGAGGAACTCCGCTGCCGACCTCGCCGCCGCCGCCACTGACGGAAAACTTTTCCGCCGATCCGGTGAAACAGGTTCAGTGGAGTGCGTTCCTTCGAAAAGGGCGGCTGGGAGCAGAAGCCGGGACGCTGACCGAAATTGTCAAAGAGATCGCCGATTTTCTACTTCCTCCGGCCTACGAATCGGCCAACGGCAACCCGTTTCGAAAGAACTGGCCGCCAGGAGGCCCGTGGCAGTAATGACCGGCGGCGTCAGGTGTTTTACCGGTCATAAATTAGGTCATGGCCGATGTCATCGCGGCCCAAATCTGTGTTGAAATCCCGCTCCGGGGTTGCATCTTGCGCGACCGGCAAACTGTCAAAATGCCACTTCTGATCCGAATTAACGAACCACGAATGCGATTCTAATGTTTTAGGGGGTCCCACAGAGGCGCCGCCAGCAGTTGAATTACGCTCGAACTCGAAATTGCTATCGTTGGCCAACTGCAACTCTCTCCCCGCAGAATGCCCGTTCAGGGATAAAACCTGTTCTCGATCCGGCGTCAATTCTGCCTGTCGATTTCGCCCGATTTCGTCATGGCCGCGAGGTTTTTCAAGCTCGCGGCGCAGCCCGTCCAGCGATTCAAAGCCACGATAAAGCTCTTCCTGCGTCTTGGCCGCGTAGTCTTGGAGCGCCCTCAACTTTTGAGCGTCAGCAGTCTGGAGTTTGCTTAATGTGTCCGCCGAGGACGGGTCATTTCTGCCGTTGGACCCGACCTTCTCCCTGACAAATTCATCGAGCGCCTGATGGGCCAGTCTTGCGCGCTGTTGTGTCTCTTCCTGGAGATGCGCGACGCCGTCGCTCAGGCGAAGCGCCGCTGGTTCCGGCTGCGAGGCGAATACTTCTGGTGGCGCGAGTTGTTCCCAGGCAAGATTGCGCGCCTGCTCACGAATCCTGACCTGTTCTTCTTGAGGCAACAGAGCGCGCGCTTCTGTGATGGAGAGCGGATTACCTTCCTTGGTGATGACAATGTGGCCGGAGTCTTTTTGCCGCTGCCGCACGGCTTCGTTGAGCAGTCGCGATTCGATTGCG
>Ga0187894_10003415_pt1 | contig 17818 bp, 16 predicted proteins | sample GBC1701081metaG_FD_136650 | JGI IMG/M metagenome (GOLD analysis project Ga0187894, IMG submission 136650) | White microbial mat communities from a lava cave in the Kipuka Kanohina Cave System on the Island of Hawaii, USA - GBC170108-1 metaG ...
CAGCAAGTCAGCCGATTTGATCGCGTAATAAATTCCTTCGCCCGTTAGCGGATCAACAAACCCGGCGGCGTCGCCGATCAATGCCCACGCCCGCTTCGGATCGCAGGCTTTCAGACGATCCCAGGTCGAGACGGCCAGCGCGGGGATCATCGCGGCGTAAAAGCTGGTTCGGGGAGTCGAATTGCCTGAAGCCGTTTTGAGTTCATGCGCAAGCTCGCGATCTTGTGTCTCGATGAAATCAATCAGCTTGGCTTTCAATCGAGCCGGAGTTGTTTCTTGAAAACCGCTGGCGATGCCATAAGAGATGTGATCGGTGCGTGGGAAGAGCCACAGATAGCCGCTAAATTCGTCGAGATATTTCAGGTCAACGTGAGGCGCGCTTTGATCGGTTTTGACGTGCCAGCCCAGCGCATAGGCAAAATCTTTCGGCTCGAATTTCACGCCCACGCGGCGTCGAATGACGCTGCTGGCGCCGTCCGCCCCGACCAGAAAATCGGCGGTGAAATCGCCATCGGCGGTTTCGATCCGCCACTTGCCGTTTGCGAATCCAGTGCTTTCGACTCGTGAGCAGTGAAGCTGCGCGCCCGCGCGGACAGCGCGCTGGCGCATCATCCGGCTCAACTCTTTGCGAGAATAGATCGCGAAATCGTGTCGAGGCGCAATCGTCAGCTCACGGTTCCGGGCTGTGATCAAACACAGACTGGAGATCATCTGTTTCGGCGTGTCGCTGTCCCGCAGGAATTCGAACTCGCGTAGGGCTTTTGAAGTGACGCCGCCGCCACAGGGTTTTTCCCACGCCTCACGCGCGTCGAAGAGCAGAACTTCGATCCCATTTTTACTGAGCTGATGAGCAAGGCGCCCTCCGGCAGGCCCGGCTCCGACAATCGCGACTCGCATTTTGAAAATCTCGTTTCGACAGGTTCGTCAGGCTTTGATCATCGTTTCAGCCATCAACGGAAGTCTTCAGAAATCATCTCGCCATATCTTCCTGTCCTACATTTTCCTGTTGGGCGCCGGAACAGGAAAATGTAGGACAGGAAGATGCTGTACCGGTGTTACAAGCGCGCCGATTATAGCTTACGGAGCCGCAAAAATTCTCTCCTTGACACGTTTCGGCGTGATGCGTACTGTCTGGAATTTCCTGTAGTGTTTTGGTTTGAAAGGATTGGTTATGCTTGACGTTCATTTTGTGCGAGAGAATTTCGATCTCGTGCGCGAAAAACTTTCCACCCGCAATTTCGACCCCGCGCTGCTCGACAATTTCACCGGGCTGGACGGCGTGCGCCGCTCACTGATCCGCGAGCGCGATGAGCTGAACGCCGCCAGCAACCGCATCAGTAAAGAAGTCGGCGCGTTGATGCGCGAAGGCAAAAAAGACGAGGCCGAAACGAAGAAGGCCGAATCGCGCGCCGTCGCCGAGAAAGTGAAAGACATTGAAGCAAAACTCGATGGGATGGAAAACGAGTTCCGCGCGATTCTGACTGGCGTGCCAAACCTGCCTCACGAGTCGGTTCCCGTCGGCGCCGACGAATCGGCGAACCTGGAAGTCCATCGCTGGGGAACGCCGCGCGATTTTGCGGCGGAAGGCTTCGAGCCGAAAGACCACGTTGATCTCGGCGTATCCTTGGGCATTCTCGATCAGGAGCGCGCGACGAAGGTGACGGGCGCGCGGTTCGCCGTTCTATCCGGTCTGGGCGCAAAGCTCGAACGCGCCCTGATCAACTTCATGCTCGACCTGCATACGAAAGAACACGGCTATCGAGAGATGCTGCCGCCGTTCATCGTCAACGACGATTCGCTCTTCGGCACGGGCCAGCTTCCGAAATTTGAAGCCGACCTGTTCAAGCTGCGATTCGAACGCGATTATTACCTGGTTCCGACCGCTGAAGTGCCGCTCACAAATCTGCATCGCGACGAGATCTTGAACGAGAAGGATTTGACGCTGAGTTACACGGCCTACACGCCGTGCTTCCGCTCCGAAGCCGGCAGCTACGGACGTGATGTCCGCGGGCTGATCCGCCAGCACCAGTTCGATAAAGTCGAGTTGGTTAAGATCACGAAGCCGGAAGATTCCTACGAAGCGTTGGAGCAGTTGACGCGTGACGCTGAAACGGTTCTGCAACGCCTCGGACTGCCTTATCGCACGGTGACGCTTTCGACCGGCGATATGGGATTTTCGGCGGCGAAGACTTATGACATTGAGGTCTGGCTGCCGAGCCAGAATACTTATCGGGAAATCTCTTCGTGCTCGAACTGTGGGGATTTCCAGGCGCGCCGCGCGCAGATTCGCTTCAAGCGCGATGGCAAATCGAAGACCGAATTTGTTCATACGCTGAACGGTTCGGGACTGGCTGTGGGCAGGACGTGGCTCGCGATTCTGGAGAATTGTCAACAGGCTGACGGCTCGGTGAAGCTGCCGGAAGTATTAACGCCGTATCTGGACGTTGATGTGATTGCGTCTCATTAGCAGGTCAGAGGATTACGGAATAGACGGAAAAGACCGCAGCAAACGGAAACAGTCCGGGAAACTTTCCGTTTGCTGCGGTCTTTTCCGTCTATTCCGTAATCCTCTTCACCCCTTCCCAGGGGTTTTGTCTGTTTTATCGTTCATCAAGAAGGCAGCGAATTCTCGGCTCGAGCGCTTTCCGCATCTCAGCGTCATCCAGCGCGTATGCGATTACTGTCTTCATGTAATTAACAGGATCGCCGATGGTCAGCCACTCGCCGTCGGGCGCCGCGCGCGCGACGACGCGGCCTCCGCGACGTACATATTCGCGCACGGCGTCGGTCAGCCACAGCTCGTTCGATTTACCCAGTGGAATCTCGCTCAGAATCTGAATCACGTCGGTCGAGAGCAGAAAACGCCCGAACATCGCCAGGTTCGATTTCGCTTCTTCGCGCGACGGTTTTTCAACCACATCTTTCATCTCATAACCGGCGCCTTCCTTGAATTCGACGATGCCGTAACGCACAACGTCTTCCCAGGGAACTTCCTGCGCGCCGACAACCAACGCGCCGGTCGCCTGATGAGTCTCGACCAGTTGTTTGGCGAAAGAGACTTTGGTTTTGAGAATGTCATCGCCATAGGCGTAGATGAATCCGTCGCCAGCGGGGATATGCGGGCGCGCGACCATCAGCGGTGTGCCGTTGCCGTAAGGGCCTGATTGAGGCTCGAACAGGATTTCGACGCCGGACAACCCATCAACAAATTCGTCTAGCGGTTTGTACTTGCCGCGCAGCGGTAACGCGGAGGGTTTGTATTGACGGTGCAGCGGGCCGGGGTTTTCGCCCGTAACGATGATGATCTTCTTCAGGCCGGCTTCGATGAATTCTTCGATAATCAGATGAATTGCGGGTTTGTCGATGATTGGCAGAAGCTCTTTCGGATAACCCAACGTGACCGGCAGCATTCTGGTGCCCGAACCAGCGGCGGCGATCACGCCTGTTTCAACTTTCATAGATTGCTCTCCATTTACGGAATCTGGTCTTGTCAGCGGGGAAACACGATGCGCAAAATAGCATCCGGCTTTGTCGCCGCTCAAGCGATAAATTTTAGTGGGACCTTCTCCCCGAACCTTGCGGTTCGGGGAGAAGGTTTTGTTTGTGGTGGGGTGGGTTCGGGTGGTTATTTGGTCAGTGAATGGAGCTGCCGCTCAAGCAGCCGTAGTGTAGTCTTAGAGTGGTAGGAAAGCGCATTGATATATAAAACACAGACGTGCCGAAACACGTTTGTACGTTATGAAATTATAGGGGCTATTTTCTTTTCGGGCCTTTGGGATTGGGCGATTTGCGCTTCAGTCCGATGCGATCTTAAGCGCAATTGGGAGCGAGGTCTATGACCTCGTTGAAAGAACCGATGCCGCGACTTTAATCGCGAGCGAGTGAGGTGTCAAGAGTTTTATTTTTTGAGCGCACAGAATAATTCGATCACAACTCGCGCTGCTGATCGTCGGGAACCGTCACTCGGCGTTTGCGCGTGTGTACCTTGGGCGCGGGAGGCGAAGGCGCCGGTTCTTCAGTGAGCGCGGAATTTATGGCGAGCCTCTCGAACATCGAGAGAATGGCGTTGATGTCCGTTGATGACGCCAGCCGAATCGCAGGTTCGACACCGTTGACCGCGGGGAGTTCGACAGGCTTCGGCGCAGGCGGGGCGGGAGGCGTAACGGGTTGGTTTGCGATGGTTGATTCGTTCGCCGTTTCGGGCGCCGCGGGCCTCGATGATTGTTCCGGTTGGATAGTAAAAGCAGCCTTCGACGCTCGCGTACTTTCAGGTCTGGCCGCGCCGGGAATCGCCACGAAGGCGCCGGCTTTGGCGCCTGATTTTGCCGGTATGTTTCCGGAGTTCGATTTTGCCTTGGTCTTGGCGCCGGTTCGCGCGTCAGATGATGAAGCGCCAGAAGATGCAATATTGGGTGAGGTAATGTTGGATGACGTAGCGCTGGTTGTAATACCCAATCGTTGGTTCAGCCCTTCCAGCGAACCGTTGATTTTGCGATAAAGCGATTCGATCACCATGCGATTCACGTCAATTTCAGAACCTGACGCAGGTGGTTCGTAACCCGCGATGTATAAATCAAGAGCCTCTTTCAACTCTCCTTGTGTTTCTTTTACGGTCGCGAGACGCCACAACGCGCGATGGCTCTCAGGGAGCGAGCCGTAAGCTTTCACCGACTCAGTCAAAGCCTCGACAGCTTCCTGGTTGTTGTTTGCTTTGAATGACGCCCACCCTTTTGCGCCGAGCGCGCGTCCTCGAAATATCGCCAGCCGCCCAGCGCGGTCGTAATTCGGATACTCGCGCAACGACGCCTCAGGTTCCGTCGCCACCTCGGCCAATCCCAGCGCTTGTTCGGCAAGCTCAACAGCCAGACCGGTCGCAACGCCGGCCTGCGCCAATTGCCCGGCGATGTATAGCATCCTGAACGAACGCCGAGCGCTTTCGGCTTCGAGGAAATCCATTGCGGCTCGATCCAGCTCTTCCATGTGTCTGCGCTGGGTTCTGGCGTCGCTCTGCGTAACATTTTTTGTCTTTTCGCCCTTGGAAGATGAAGTCGGCGCCGGCTTGATGGCGCGCGTGTGAATGTTGAACCGGACCAGCGCCCCGGCGATTTTGAATACCTCGTCCGTTGTTGGCGGTTCGGCCAGGAAGATCGCCGCCTGATGTTCGCGCGCGAGCAACTCTTTCAGGTTGTCGGCTTGCGCGTCGAACACTCCGCCGAGCTTCGCTGTAAACTGTCTCTGCGGCGAATAGTTGAAGGCTTTGGAGAATTGTTCCAGCGCGCCGTCGAAATCTTCGACGGCAAGATAGATCTTGCCCAGCGTGAAATAGAGCGTCGGGAAGTTGGCGTACGACCGGGCCGCGACCAGGTTGCGTTCGGCCTCGAAGTATCTTCCCGCGGCCAGATCAACCTCGGCCGCGGCGATGCGCGCCCAACTGTACCGAGGCTCGATCAACAACGCCGCCGCGGCGGACTGTTGCGCCTGTTTCAGTTTGTTCTGCGCGAGGTAGTGAAAAGCTAGTTGCGTTTGCAGGTAAATGTCCCCGGTAATCTCTTCAGCCGAGCCGCGCAGGTCGCGCGCCTGATTCAACGCCGCCGTCATCTGTTCTTCGTTGCCCTGCGCGAGATACGCCAGCGCCATGCCCTTATACGACGAAGAATGCTTCGGTTCGATTTCGAGTTGTTTGCGATAGAGCTTGACCGCGTCGGCGTAGGCTCCGTACGCGCGATAGAGATTGGCCATTTCGTAGTAAGCGCGTTTGTCGTTGGTGTCGAAACTGACCGCGAGCTGGTACTCGGCGATCGAGTCGTCCAGCCGCAATCCCATTCGATAAGCCGCGCCCAGCAGCCGGTGCAGTTTGGCGTCCTCTCCCGCGAGTTTCGTCGCTGTTTCGAGCGCGCGAATCGCGTCGCCGGCGGCCTCGACGGTCATATAAAACTCGCCCAGCGAGGCGAGCCTCGGCGCTTCCTTGGAGAACCGTTGTTCAAGCTCTCGCGCAAGTTCGACCGCCTCGTTCCGATAGCCGCGCAATGACAACGCGAACGGGATGCGGCTGACGGTCTCTTCAAAGAAACGGTCGGTGACCCGTTCAGGCAGTCCTGCGATCGCGCGACGGAAATTTTCCATCGCGCGTTCGATACTATTCTCTCCTAGAGCGCCCTCGGCCAGTTGCGCCCAGCTCGCGACGATGGCTTCACGCGCCGTCCTGGCCTGTTCGGAGACGTTGTTGGTCTTTAGGAATTTTTGCAGAGCCGCGACGCGGGCAGTGGGATCCTCGATTGCGAGAGCGCTCTCAATCGAACCTGGGGCGGGTGTTGATAGCGCTTGCGCCGAAGCGCAGACCGGCGCACAAATCAACATACACATCAATATCCATCTTGCGTGCGCCAGGTTCGCGCGTATCGGGTTTGCATTTATCGGACTCGCGTCCATCAGGTGGGTCTTCATCAAACCATTCGCCTCACTCGAAACAACCATTGTGGAGAGGGTTAGGGAATAATCCTGATTATCAATGTGCATCCGTTACTGAGAGCGCAAATAGTAGTCCGTCGAAGCGCTAAAGTAAAACACCGGCGCGGCGCGGCAGGGCTTTTGCAAATTCGATTGTGGCCTTTGCTGATAAACTAAAACCTACGACCAACAATTGTGTGTTCGAGAAACAAGAGCGCCTATTGGGCGCCCGTGTCCGCTAGGCGCCGTATGGATAATTCCTGAACACCCTCTCGACCGCCCTTCTGAGTCTTTTGATGTTTTTCTCCGGTTTGCGAGAGAGAGGTTCGGCGCCTTCGCCGCGCCAGATCAGCCTGTTCTGTCGCGCGTCCACCAAATCCACTGTCAACGCAAGCTCCCGCCGCGTGACCGATTCCGCCGTAACCGGGCCTCCGCCCCAGCCCCAGCCCCAACTCGGGCCCCAACTCAACCCCGGGCCCATGCCCCAGCCAGGCCCATAGCCATAGTCATAAGCGATGTACGAAACACGCTCCTTAACATCACTTCGGTAGTTCACAATCACGTCGGGTTGCTGCCCCGGCGCAGCCTTTCTAAATCCTCTGGCTGCGAGTTGAGCTTCGATGTTTTGAACGATGCGCTCTTGCCAGAGTTGCGATAATTCCCCGAGATCGGCGCATTCGCCCCAAGCGTACGTCCTGTGCCTTTGGAAATCGGCGCTGCGATTCCAATCAACATTTACCTTCTGCCCCAGCGCGACACTTGCAGCCACAAGCAGAAGACAGAGACTTTGAATAACGCGCGTTGCTTTCATTGTCCTTCCTCCTTCTGAGTTGTGGGGATCACTTGAGAACCTTCTAAATCAAGCCATCTGGGATTGGCGCGGCGCCGCGCGCGTAATCTTCGCGCGCATATGAGCCTTCTCACTATTATTCAAAAGATCATTCCGCACCATAATCCCTCAAGCGCTTGTTCATTTCCAGGCGGGATATGTCTCCACTACCGTTTGAATCCAGCCTGTTCTATTTCCGCCGAGGCGCCAGCACGCCCGCAATGATCAGAATCGCTCCGAAGCCCTGCGCCAAGGTCGGTTTTTCACCCAATACCGGCCAAGCCACCAGGGTCGCGATCACCGGGATCGCGCAGGCGTAGATCGTAGTGCGGACGCCGCCGATCAGTCGCACGCTGCGGTTGTAAAGCAGATAGCAGACCACCAGCGCCAATGCCGATGAATAAAGGATTCCGAAGACTGTCGCGCCGCCGATACGCGTCCAGTCAGTCTCGATCAGCCCCGGCAGTCCGAGCAGAATGAGTCCGGGCGCGCCTGCGATCAGCGTCAGCGCCGTCGCGCGAAGCGATGAGACGCGCCCGCCCAGCGCGCGTATTCCCAGCACATAAGCTGTCCAGCAAAAGACCGAGATGAAGACCAGCAGGTCGCCGAAGAGCGTTTGCGACGAGAGCGACGCGCGCGTTCCCACCACGACGGCGATTCCGCCCAGCGCCAGCGCGACCCCGGCGACGTCGCGTCGAGTGATACGTTCGATTCCCGTCAGGCCGCCGATCAGCGCGGTCATCGCGGGCGTCGTCGTCAGAATCAATGAAGCGTTGGCCGAAGTCGTGAGCGCAAGCCCGGTGGCGAACAAAGCCTGGTACGCGGTGTTGCCGATGACGCCCACCCAGAAAAGTCTCCAGAAGCTGTCCCGCGGAAAAGCGCAATCGCCTTCACGCCAGCGCAGCAGTAGCGCCAGTAGCAGTGTCGCGATTGAGAATCGGATTGCGGTGAACGGAAGCGGGGCGATTTGCGTGAGCGCCGTTTTGACCACGGCGAAATTGACGCCCCAGATCAGAGAGACCAGAGTCATCGTCAGATCCGGGGCGGCAAACTTTTTGAGAAACGAATTTCGCGATTGCGATTGAGATTCCAGATCGGGCGTTGACCTCACGGGGCGGTTAAAACTCCAATTGTTTAAGGTAGTCGTAACTGATCTTGATGCTGTCGAACGGCGAGCCGGGGCAAGTGTCCTGCTCGACGAAGTAGTGTTTGATGGCTCCGGCCGGCGCTTTGGCGAAGATGGTTTTGAAATCAATCACGCCGCGCCCGACTTCGGTGATGCCACGTTTCGGCGTCTTGTCCATCTCCTTGACGTGGAACATGACGAAACGATCTTTGTGCTTGTTGAGGTAGGCGACCGGGTCTTGTCCGGCCTTTGAAATCCAGTAAAGGTCGAGTTCCATCTTCACCAGGTTTTTATCAGTCTGCTCCAGCAAAAGGTCATACGGAAGTTTTCCATTCTTCGCCTCGAACTCAAAGTCGTGATTGTGGTATCCGAACTGGATTCCGGCTTTGCGGCAGGCTTCGCCCGCGCGATTGAATGTTTCGGCGTGGCGTTTGTAATCATCCAGCGTCTTCCGGTCTTTGTCTTCCAGGTAGGGGCAGATCAAGAACTGGTGGCCGATGGCCTTCGCCGATTCGATTGTCTCGTCAAGTTTGGTTTGAATGTTGATCAACGACGCGTGGGCCGCAGGCGCGGTCAGGCCGTAACTATCAAGGATCGCCCGCACATCCTTCGGGGATTTGTTGTAGTAGCCGGCGAATTCGACCTCTTTGTATCCGATGGCCGCGATCTTTTCGAGCGAGCCTTCGAAATCTTTCGCCATCTCGCCGCGCACGGTGTATAGCTGCACGCCGATGCTGCCAAGCTTCGTCGCCGCTACACCTTCGATTCGGTTCAGAGCGGCCAGGGCAAAAGATCCGATCACACTTTGACCTGCAGTAGACAGGAATGATCTTCGATTGATCATGGTCGGGTCTCCAATTTTGGGGTTTTGAAAATCGAATCGGTACCGCGAGCGGTAGCGGATTCGGCGCAACGTCTGACAATTTAGGCGAAAGAGCGGGCAAAGAAAAGTCGCAGGCAAATTTCAGCCGCCTGCGAGGTAATAACGCCGGCCGGCGCGTATAATGACGGCGGCTTACGCCGAGGTTAAATTGGCTGATGGAGGAGCCACTGTGAAAGAAATGTCGAAGACCACAGCCCAGACGCGGGTTTCATCCCTGGTCATCGCAATTGAATTCGATCACGCGAAGATCATCGCGGCGCTGGTCAATGAAACCGGACTTGTTGTTGAAAAGCGCGAAATCGCCACGCCGCCGCGAACTACGCGCGCCGCCGCGGCCGAGATGACGAAGATGATAGTCGCCCTCGCCGTTTCGCAATCGCGCGCAAGCAGCCCCATAAACGCAATCGGCTTTTCGGTCGCGGGCCTGGTCGACCCGCCGACCGGGCGCGTTTCGATTCCGGGGTTGAAAGGCTGGACTCGCGTCGCGCTGCTTCAAATGGTCGAAGAAGGGTTGAAGGACGCGGGCGTTGATATTCGAATCTCGCCCGACGAGAAACGCGCGCGAGCCAAGCACGGCGATTCGGCTCACCCGGCGATGGTCATCAATTCGCGCGCGGCGACGATCGCGGCGGGCGAGGCGTGGGTTGGCGCGGCTCGCGGGAAAAACAATGTTGTTTATCTCTCGATTGAAGAAGACGTGGAGGCTGGCATTATCGTGGACCGGCGCGTCGCGCAGGGCGCGGGCGGAATGGCGGGCGCGGCGGGCTGGCTCGCGCTCAGCGAAAATTTCAAACAGGAGTTTGGATCGCGCGGATGTCTGGCCTCTGAAACCGCAGGCGCCGCGCTAAAACGCCGCGTCATTGAAGGTTGGGACGGCGCCACGAAGTCAGTTATCGGCCATGTCATCAAAGATGACGCGGCTCATCTCGACGACGCGGCTATCATCCGCGCGGCGCGCGGCGGCGACTCCTTGGCGCTTAACTGCGTCAACGAAACCTGCCGCTGGATCGGGCGCGCCGCCGCTAACCTGATTTCGATCTTGAATCCCGAGGTGGTCATCATCGGAGGGCGGATCGGTTTGGCGCTCAAACCTCACCTTGACGAGATTCGAGAAGAGGCTGGCAAGTGGGCTATGCCGGCTTCGGCGCGTCAATGCCGCATCGTGAATGCGACTCTCGGCGATAAATCCGCATTGATCGGAGCGGCGAGGCTGGCGTTTTGGAGGACGAGCGTTTGAGATAGCAGCGCCGCGCGCGTGAGCAAGCGGTTGCGCGCAATGGCGCCCGCTTGCTTACGCGCGCGGCGTTTCGATTCAATTGTTGTTCGAATCAGGTCGCCGTTTCAACGTCGGCTTCCCGGGCGTTTCAGGCTGCTGCGGAGAACTTTGTTGCGATGAGCCGCCAGTCTGATCGCTGCTCTGCGCGCCGTCACGTCGTTTGAGCGTCGGACGTCCGGACTCTTCAGCCGGATTACCAGCCTCGTTCGGATCATCGCCCGATGAGTCGCGGCGTTTAAGCACCGGACGATTGGGCGTTTCGGAATCACCGGATTCATCGCCAGTTGTGGTTTGGGGCCGGCGTTTGAGCGTCGGGCGGCGCGAGTCGGCGTCACGGCCGGATGCGCGGCCAGATGCGCTGGTCGTAAGAATGCGCGACTTTACCTGGTTGAATTCCGAAGAGCTGACCTGATATTCGCCTCGGTCGGGAAACTGCCCAATCAGCTCGCGCACCTCGGTGATGCGGTCGCCGGTCATTGGATGCGTGCTAAAAACCTTGGACAGCGTGCCCGGTTTTTTCTTGTCTTTCGCCTGAAGCTTTTCGAAGAAGGTGATCAACGCATTGGGATCGTAGCCCGAAGCCCACATATATTGCGCGCCCAGCCGGTCGGCCTCCTTCTCGGCGCCGCGCGAGAATTTCAGGAATGTCAGCGGGACGGCCAGCCCCACAGCCTGCCGGATGGCGTAACCGCCTATCCCTCCCAGAAAGATCAACGGGATCGAGGCGTAGTTGAACAATTCGCCTTTCGACGCCTGCTCCACACCGTGGCGCGCCGCGACGTGCGCGATCTCGTGGGCGATCACGCCCGCGACTTCGGCTTCATTCTCAGCGGCTTCAAGCAAACCGCGGTTGACATAAAGGAAGCCGCCGGGCAACGCGAAAGCGTTGACCACCTCGGAATCAATCACCTTGATAGTGAACGGGACTTTGGAATCGGAATGCAGCACCAGGTTTTGCGCGATGCGGTTGACGTATTCGGTGATCACCGGGTCGTTGATGATCTTGGAACTGCGGTCAACCTCGGCGGCGAGTTGGCGGCCGATAGCGACTTCGCGCTCGATCGAGTAGAACTGTATAGTGCCCTTGTTAATGTCGCGTTTGCCAATCAACGCCGGGTTATTCTTGTCATCCAGAGTCTTCGACGGCAATTTCTGTTTTGATTTACCTGAGCCTTGCGCGAACGCGCAGGCCGTGATGAGAGTGAACGCCAGAATCAGCGCAGCGGTGTTTCGGAAAAATCTCGTTCTCATTCTATTTCCCCCTTGCCTGACTATCCGTAGAAAAGTTGTCGGGTGGATTTTCCGCGCAGCAAATTATAGATCAATAGCGGGGCGTTAGACGTTCGTTTTTTAACGCCGGTTGGGAAAAGTATAGTTAAATACGATTCATTAATAACCATAATATTTGGGCGAACGCTTGAGCGGCTATATGCGTGATGCTAGTATCCCGCCTGCTTGTAAATCACATCAATCACCGTAAGCTACACGGCTATCAATAATTTCATCATCAACGATAAGGCCAGCTATAAATGGAGACCAGTCCCGCTTCGGGCGTTGAGGGAAAAGATCGCCAGATTCGGATCCGCAATCTGATCATCAAATGGGCAATCACCGTGTTTTCTGGCGTGGCGGTTTATCTGGCGCCGGTCCCGCAAGGCGTCACGCCGCAATCGTGGCGGCTGTTGGCGATCTTCATCGCGACCATCGTCGGTTCGATTTTGCGGCCCGTGCCCGGCGGGGCGATGGTCTTGCTGGGCATCGCGGCGATTGCGATAACGAAATCAATGCCGCTCAGCGAGGCGATGATCAGAACCGTGACCGATCCGGCCAGGCCGGATTTGAAGGCCGTCGAGACGCTCCGCATCAAATCAACGCTAGCCGGATACGCCGACCCCGTCGTGTGGCTGGTGCTCGCGGCGTTTTTTATGTCGCGGGCGATGATCAAGACAGGATTGGGGCGCCGCATCGCGCTGCTCTTCATCCGCGCCATCGGCCATCGTTCGCTCGGATTGGGCTACGCGCTGGTCGGCGCGGATTTCTTGCTCGCTTCGGTGATCCCATCGAACGGCGCTCGCTCTGGCGGCATCATTTTCCCGATCGCCAAGAGCGTCGCTGAAACCTACGACTCGAAACCGGGGCCGACTGCGCGTCGCCTCGGCTCGTTTCTGATGAGCTTCATATACCAGTGCGAAGTGATCATCAGCGCCACGTTTCTGACCGGCCAGGCGGGCAACCTGCTGATCCAGAGATTCGCGAAACAGCAGGGCGGAATTGATTTGAACTATCCGACATGGTTGTTGGGAGCCATCGCGCCCAGTCTGGTCTGTCTGATGATCACGCCGCCGCTGCTTTACCGGCTCTTTCCGCCTGAAGTCACGCACACGCCCGACGCTGCGAAGTTCGCCAGATCGGAGCTTGATAAGATGGGGCGAATGACGTGGCGCGAAAAAGTGATGTTGCTCGTCTTCGCTCTAGTCGGGTTGATGTGGGCGACGACGAACAGATTGCACGGCGTTGACTATTCGGTTGTCGCGATGGTCGGCGTTTGCCTGCTGCTTTTGACCAACGTGATCAGTTGGGAAGACGCGCTCGCGGAACGCGCGGCCTGGGACGTGTTCGTCTGGTACGGCGGGATGGTGCGAATGGCTGAAGCCTTGGGCGAGACCGGGATCACGAAGAAGTTCGCCGAATCGGCCGCCGGGTTCACTTCGGGATGGAAATGGTGGGCGGCGCTCGGATTGCTGGCGCTCGTCTACTTTTACGCGCATTACGCTTTCGCTAGCATCTCGGCGCATGCGCTGGCCATGTATACGCCGTTTCTGATCGTGGTCACACTGGCCGGAGCGCCGCCGTTTCTGGCCGCGGCCTTGCTTGCTTATTTTTCAAATTTGTCGGCTGGGCTGACCCATTACGGCACAACGCCCGGGCCGATCTACTTCGGCGCCGATTACGTCACGCAGCAGAAATGGTGGCAGTTGGGGCTGATCGCCTCCGTGCCGAACATTCTGATCTGGGCTTTGGTGGGGTTGGTTTGGTGGAAGATTCTGGGATGGTGGTAAGGTTTCAGGTTTCAGGTTTCAGGTTTCAGGTCTCAGTTGTTGTCCCTGATCTTGATGAGTGAACTAACACCTGAAACCTGAAACCTGAAACCTGAAACCTTCAAATCAGATCGGCCAGCGCCATCTCGAAATCCTGCGCCATTCCCGGATGCCCGTGGCGATTGGCGGCGGCGACACCTTGCTGATACGCCTCGCGCGCTTCGTCAACGCGACCCAGTCTTTCGAGCGCTTGGGCGAGTTTGCCATAGGCGTTGCCCTGATCATCAGTCTGGCTCAAATAGATTTTCATCTCATCCGCGGCCTCTTCGAATCGTTCGAGCTTGAATAGTTCATTGGCCAGACCGAAGCGTACAGTCGCATTGTTTGGGTCATCGTTGAGCATCTTTTTGAAAAGTTCTATTCGCGCTTCCGCCATTGATCACCTCCTCAAGGAATTCCGGGGGATGATGATAGGTTGGCGGCGGCGCGAGCGTCAAATCGAGCGCTCATCCGCGCCTGACACATAACGCCGACTACTTTATACTTATCTCCTCGTGGATGAACTAAATCACAGAATCGCGACATACCGCCGGCAGGCGGATGAGGTGGAAGAACTTCTTTCGAGCGCTCCCGCCGCGGCAGTCATTTGGCCTCCGGGCGTTGGCCGGTGGTCAATTCTGGAAATCACCGCGCATCTGGCCGACGCCGAGTTGCTGGCTTCAGCGCGCATTCGTCGCATCATCACACAGGATCGCCCGGAAATGCGCGGGTACAAGCAGGAGCTATGGGCGCAAAGTCTGGCGTACAGACGACAGAAGATAGAAACCGTGTCGGCGCGCTTTATTATGTTGCGCCGCGAAAACGCCGGGCTGCTCGAGATGATTGGCGATGAAGTATGGGGGCTGAAAGGGCGGCGCGACGAATATGGCGAACTTTCGTTACGGGAGTTGATCGAAGATTACATCACACACACCACAAAGCATCTGAATCAAATCGCTGCGGCGGCGGCGGAGTTCGAAGCTTTAAATAACAAACCGCAAGGTTGATTGCGCGTTTGAGAGGTACGGAAATGACAAAGACAAAAGACAAAATCCCTCATCTAAAAGAGACAAAGGACAAAGAGCCGAAAGGTAAAAGCAAGCTGGTAGGGCGCGTCAAGAAAGTGATCAAAAAATCGCGCCGTAAGCTGGGTGAAGAGAAGTTCGAGAAGGAGTTGCAGCGCACCATCGAATTTCTCGCGCAGTTGCAAGTGAAACTCGACAATTCACACGATAGTCGAGAGGGCGATAAGGCTCTGGAGAAAGCTGAAAAGAAGTCGGTCAAGAGAGCCGGGAAGCAAGTTGAAAAGAAGATCGCCCGGAACACGGCGAAGAAGGCGAAGCCGGGCAAAAAGAACGTAAAGAAGACCGCCGGCAATGGCGCGGGTAAAAAGGACAAAGGCGCGGCTCCGAAGAGCAAGGACGCGGCTCCGGTAGCTGAATCCGTCATTGCGCTGCAAGCCGAAACGCCGTCCATGGAGCGACAGCCCGGCAATTAGTAATCCATGGCGATATTGATTGACTCTTTCTACAACGGCGCGCGTGGTCCCATTCGTTACTGGCGCCGCCGCTGCGGTCATCTGGTTTCAGACACTTCGCTCGAAGAGTTGCACGAATTCGCCGAGAGTCTGGGACTAAGGCGTGAATGGTTTCAGGTGAAATCGATTCCGCATTATGATCTGACCGGCGAGCTTTATGAGTTGGCTCTGGAGCGCGGCGCGACGCTTGTTTCTTCGCGCGAGATCGTGCTGCGCGCTGTGCGACTGGACGGAAAACCGAAGCCCAGACCCAGCGCCATAGCGTCAAACAGTCCCCAAATAAGGTCAAATTGACAGCGATTCAAACCGCGTGCTACTTTGGCCGTCTTTTAACAACCATTCATCAATAGGAGTTACCGCATTGGATTTAAGCTCGCTTTTCACCGTTCCTATCGGCGATTTGATCCTGTGGTTCGTGGTTTTCCTCTTCTCCCTCTCATTTCACGAGGCGGCGCACGCCTGGACTTCAGAGCGGTTCGGCGACGACACAGGACGGTTGCAAGGCAGAATCTCCCTCAATCCAATGGCCCACATTGATCCCATTGGGACGATTCTTTTTCCCCTGCTCGGTTTTATGCGAGGAGGATTCCTCTTCTTTGGATGGGCGAAACCTGTCGAGACAAATCCGTTGAGGTGGCGTAACAAAGACCTCGCCAACATCTCCGTTTCGGCGGCGGGGCCAATCAGCAACATGATTCTCGCCCTGATCGCTTTTATTGTTCTCAAAGTGATGATGGTGACAGGGAATTACATGCCCGCGATGTTTTCAGGAGGGCCTTTTGATCTGGTCATCCCCATGCCCGGAATGCCGGATTGGGCGCTCCCGGTTGGAACTCTGGTCAGCGCGCTCTTGATGACTAACGTCTCGCTGGCTGTCTTCAACCTGATACCGATTCCGCCGCTCGACGGCAGTCACGTTCTTTACACACTGCTTCCAGAGAGCATGAAGGACGCTTACTCCAACCTGAGCCAGTACGGATTCATATTACTGATCGCGCTTTCGGTGCTGGGAGTCTTCGGCGCAATCATCAGCCCGGTCATGGGGTTTGTAAGATATTTATTGTGGATCTGAAAGGCGAGGCTTATGAGCTGGCTCTGGAGCGCGGCGCGACGTTTGTTTCTTCGCGCGAGATTGTGCTACGCGCGGTCTTCTCCATTGTCCAAATGGCGAATGATTTCAACACGCAGACGCCGCTCCAATCGTCCAATCGCGGAGACTTCGACGCGTTCGTCACAAAGCTCACTCCGACAAGTTATGAAAAGAATTGTTAGCGGAATGCGCCCGACGGGTCGTTTGCACCTCGGCAATTACGAAGGCGCGCTAAAAAACTGGGTCAAGCTGCAGGACAGTTATCAGAGCTTCCATTTCGTCGCCGACTGGCACGCGCTCACCAGCGATTACGCCGACACGTCGAAGATCAACGAAAACACCATGGCGATGGTCACCGACTGGCTCGCCGCAGGTCTCGATCCGAACAAAGCGACCATCTTCGTCCAATCGCTCGTGCCTGAACACGCGGAGCTGCACATCTATTTCTCGAACGTCACGCCCCTCGGCTGGTTGGAGCGTGTGCCGACGTACAAAGAGCAGCGCGAAAACATCACCAACAAGGATCTGGATAATTACGCCTTTCTCGGTTATCCCGTGCTGCAGGCGGCTGACATCTGTATGTACAAAGCCGACTACGTTCCGGTGGGAAAGGATCAGGCTGCGCACGTCGAACTGACGCGAGAGATCGTGCGACGCTTCAACAATTTTTATGGCGACGTCTTTCCCGAACCCGAAGCGTTGCACACCGAAGTGCTGACGCTGGTCGGCACGGACGGGCGCAAGATGTCGAAGAGTTACAACAACACCATTGAGCTTGCGGATGCGCCCGACGTGATTCGCGCGAAGGTGCGGCAGATGATCACCGACCGCACCCGAGTCAAACGCGCAGACCCTGGCCATCCGGAAGATTGCGACGTGTGCCGGATGCATCGCCTGTTCGTGCCCGTGGCGGTCGCAGATAAATTCGATGACGATTGCCGCAGCGCCCGCATCGGCTGCGTTGATCGCAAGAATGCGCTGGCCGACGCGTTGATCGAGTATCTGGCCCCGGTCACTGAGCGATTGAATCACTACCGCGAGAATCAGGACGAAGTGCGCGACATCCTGATGGAAGGCGTGAAACGAGCGCGCGAAGAGGCGGGGCGCGTGATGAGCGAGGTGCGCAAGGCGATGAAGATCGCCTGGTTTTGAAATGATGATTCGCTTGATTGGTTGATTCACTAACGCGAACAATTATCGAATGGCAAAGCGGCAAATCACCAAAAGCAAACATCAGGCTGCGACAGGTGTCGCTCTGGCCGACGCGCCCGAACGTGATGACGAGGCGCGGCGCGACACATACCGCATCAAGCTCGAAATCTTCGAGGGGCCGCTCGATCTGTTGCTCCACCTGATCAGAAAAGACGAGATTGACATCTATGACATTCCCATCGCGCACATCACCGAACAATACCTTGCGTATCTTGGGTTGATGCAGGAGCTGGACATCGCCGTCGCGGGCGATTTTCTGGTCATGGCTTCGACGCTGATCTACATCAAATCGAAGATGCTGCTGCCGCCCGCCCCGAAGATCGAGGGCGAGGAAGACTTGA
>Ga0187894_10003416_pt1 | contig 17816 bp, 15 predicted proteins | sample GBC1701081metaG_FD_136650 | JGI IMG/M metagenome (GOLD analysis project Ga0187894, IMG submission 136650) | White microbial mat communities from a lava cave in the Kipuka Kanohina Cave System on the Island of Hawaii, USA - GBC170108-1 metaG ...
AGCTAGTTTCCCTCCTCCCGCAGTGGCGACGGGGAGGAGTAATCTCTCGAAGGCGCTGGCCGCTGTCGTCCTGAGCGCAGCGAAGGACCTGTTATGCCGTCGTTTCGCACGGACGGACCTCACTGAGGCACGTGCGTCATCGCCCGTTCCGTGCGCTTCGACGGCTCAACGGATCCTTCGCTTCGCTCAGGATGACAAAGACTTCCGGCTCAAGGATGTGCCTATTCCATAGCACGCAGCGGCGACGATACTACGCCGCGACCTTGCTCGCGGTCAGCGACGGCCACAGCGCGTCCGGTCCGGCTTCGGCCAGCGCCCGGCCCAGCTTGGCACCCCAGTGCGATTCACTGCCGTAGTCGCGCCGCCACACCCACAGGCGGCGCGTGTAGTGATGCAGGACGTGCTCATAGGTGAAGCCCATGGCGCCCATCGACTGATGCGCGATGGCACAGATCTTGTGCGCCGCCTCGCCGGCCTGGGTCTTGGCCGCCATGATGGAGAACGAGCCATCGCCCTCCTCGGCATCACGCGCCGCCGTGCGCGCCGCGACGGCGACGGCGGCGACATAGGTCGCGAGTTCGGCCAGCATATGCTGGATCGCCTGGAACGTGCTGATGGCGCGACCGAACTGCACGCGTTCCTTGGCGTACTGCGTGGCGGTCGCCAGCACCCGGTCGGCGGCGCCGCTCATCTGGTTGACCCGCGCCAGCGCTGCCAGTTCACTCACCCTCTCGGGCGTGACGGGTGAGGCCGCGGCGGCCGTTGCCGCCGCGCCATCGAAGCTCACATCGTCATACGGCTCGCCGGTCTGGCCACGCTTGGCCTCGATCGTCGCGGCCGTACGCGGCACGATGGCGACGGCAGCACCGCGCTCGCCCGGCGCCACGACGACGATGTTGTCCGCCACCGACGCGAACGCCACGCGCTGCGCGCGTCCCGTCACCTTACCGCCGGCGATGCGCACCGAGGAGCCTGCATCGGCGATCACCAACGCCATCGGCCCGGCAGGCGGCGTCAGACCTGCCTGCGCCGCGATCATGGCCCCCAGCCCGGTCTCGGCCAGCGGCAGCGGCACAGCATAGCGGCCGGCCTCGCGCAGAACCGCCGCCAGATCGCCGATATTGCCGCCGGCGCCACCGGCACTCTCGGGCACCGCCGCCCACGGCAGGCCCGCCTCTTCCACCTGCCGCCACAGGTCCGCCGGCCAGGTGCCCTTCTCGAAGTCGTTGATGACCTCGCGCGTCACCTGCTCGTCGAACAAGCGTGCGGCGGTCTCGATGAACATCTGCCGGGTTTCGTTTTCCGCGGTCGTTTGCGTTGTCATCCGTCGTGTCCCTTCAGCGCAGGCCCAGGCCGCGGGCGATGATGCCGCGCAGGATCTGCGTCGTGCCACCCTGGATCGAGTAAGCCGGCGCCTCAAGCGTTGCCATCTGGCACATGTCGAGGAAGTCGGCGATGTCGTCGGCGTCGGCAGCATCGGATTCAGCCAGCACGCGCGCGATCTCGGGCAGGTCCTGCTGGAAATGCGTGCCGAGGTCCTTGGTCATCGCACCCTCGGCCACCGGCGACTTGCGGTCTTCCAGCATGCCGGCGACCGACAGCGACATCTGGCGCAAGCTCCACAGCCGCGCCGCCAGCTTGCCCACGACCTGCTGGGCATGCTGTCCAGGCTGGCGGCCGACCAGCTTCACCAGTTCCTTCAGCACATGCACGTTGGTCAGGAACCGCTCCGGCCCGCTGCGCTCGTAGGCCAGTTCGGAGGTGACCTGCATCCAGCCGTCGCCTTCGTTGCCCAGTATCATCGAGTCGGGCACGAAGCAGTCGCGGAACACGACTTCGTTCCAGTCGTGCTTGCCGTTGAGATTGATGATCGGCCGGATGGTGATGCCCGGCGACGCCAGATCAATCACCATCTGGCTGAGCCCGCGGTGCTTGTCCTCGCGCGTGCCCGATGTGCGCAGCAAGGTGATGGCGTAGTGCGCGCGATGCGCGCCGCTGGTCCAGATCTTGGTGCCGTTAACCTGCCAGCCGCCCTCGACCTTGTCGGCGCGCGTACGCACCGAAGCGAGGTCCGAGCCCGAGTCGGGTTCGCTCATGCCGATGGCGAAATAGCACTCGCCCTTCACGATGCGCGGCAGGATCGATTGCCGCATCTCCTCGGTGCCGAAGCGCAGGATGTTGGGGCCGCTCTGGCGGTCGGCCACCCAATGCGAACCGGCCGGCGCGCCGTTGGCCAGCAGTTCCTCGGTGATGACATAGCGGTGGAGGAAGCTCTTCTCGCCGCCGCCGTATTTTTTGGGCCAGGTGATGCCGATCCAGCCGCGGGCGCCCAGCTTCTTGCTGAATTCCGGTGAGCGGCTGCTCCAGGTCTTGTAGCGGTCACCGCCCTTGATCGTCGGCAGGGTTTCCTTGAGGAAGGCACGGATTTCGGTCCGCAGCGCCTCGGCATCCGGCGGCAGCCGGAATGGCGGAAAATCGAGCGCGGGCGCGGTCATCGCGGGCATCCTCCAACATGGGCGCAGGGCAGACCGCCTTCAATCTTGCGTTGGAAAGCCGGCCGCTGTCGATTAATCCTAGAGCCCGCCGAGCCAAAGTAAACGTCGAACCCGCTGTCCGAGGTGGTGCGTATGAGCGACAAACTGCTGTACGAAAAAAGCGACAACATCGTCACACTGACCCTGAACGATCCGGATGTGCGCAACGCCATATCCGATGAGGACATGATCAGTGGCCTGGTCGAGGCACTGCATCGCATCAACGACGACTACGACGTGCGCTGCGTGATCCTGACCGGGGCCGGCACCGCCTTCAGCTCGGGCGGCAACGTCAAGAAGATGCAACGCCACGACGGTATGTTTGCCGGCGGCGTTTACAACGTGCGCGTCGGCTACCTGCGCGGCATCCAGCGCATTCCGCTCGCGATGTACGAACTGGAGGTTCCGATCATCGCCGCGGTCAACGGCCATGCGATCGGCGCCGGCTGCGACCTCGCCTGCATGTGCGACATCCGCATCGCCGGCAAGAGTGCTCGCTTTGCCGAGAGCTTCGTCAAGCTGGGCATCATTCCCGGCGACGGCGGCGCCTGGTTCCTGCCGCGCGCCGTCGGCCTCTCCAACGCCCGGTTGATGGCCTTCACCGGCGAGGCGTTCGATGCCGAGCAGTCGCTGCAGATGGGGCTGGTGTCCAAGGTCGTCGATGACGACAAGCTGATGGATGAAGCGCGCGCTCTGGCGCAGCGGATTGCCGTCAACCCGGCCTATGGCCTGCGCATGGCCAAGCGCCTGTTGCGCGAGGGCGAGCGCAGCGAGTTGCAGACGCTGCTCGACATGTCGGCCTCGATGCAGGCGATCGCGCACCAGAGCGAGGACCATAAGGAAGCGGTCAACGCCTTCGTCGAGAAGCGCAAGCCCGTGTTCAAGAATCGCTGAGCGCCGCGCCATGCGACGGGGAGCACCGACATGCAAGGACGTGGCCCGCGTTTCGTGCCCTTGATGACCAGCATCGAAGAAGAGGATCGCGAAGGAGTCGCCGAGGCGAACCGGACCTTCTATCGCGCCTTCATGCGTCGTGACATGGCGGCTCTCAACACGCTGTGGGCGAGCACGACGCCGGTCGCCTGTCTGCATCCGGGCCAAGCACCGCTGTTCGACCGCGCCGCGATCATGGCCAGCTGGCAGGCCATCATGCGCAACCCGGCGACCCCGACCGAGATCAGGATCGTCGAGGACCGCGTGGTCGTCCGCGGCCGCATGGGCATTGTGATCTGCCGAGAAATCCTGCCCAACGCCCACCTGATGGCGACCAACATGTTCGTGCGCGAAAGCGATGCCTGGAAGATCGCGCACCACCAATCGGCGGTGGCGCCGCCGCCCAAGGACCGGCCGACTCAGCCGGCCGCCGCCCCCAGGCGCGACCGCCGCCATCTGCACTGAGTCTCGGGCGCCCCGCACCATCCGGCCCCAAAAAACCGCTTATGGAACGGATGAGGACGTTTTATTGGGTTCACGCCGTCGTGCCGAGTATCGTCCGCCCGTGAGTGGGTGAGCACTAGCGCCCTGGAACCAGCGCCCACGCAACCCTACCGCCCAGGAGGGAGGGTGCAGCGATGCTCGAAATCGCCTTCAAACTGAAGATCAGGCCCGACGGTTTGGAAAAGGATGCGGCCAGCGTCTACGTGGCCGCCGTGCGCAGTGTTCTCGATAAGATCTACCAGTCCGCATCCGGCAAGGCGCTGCTGCGGTCGATCCGTTTCCACGGCTATGTCGTCAACATCATCCCCTACCCAGGAGGCGACGTCTGCGGCGCGGATGTCGACGGAGATTACGATGCGGCGACCGGCATCGTGATGCCGACGGTTCGCTATACCCCGGGAAACTTCGCCAAGGGCGGATCATGCTCACACCTGCCCGGACGTGGCTGGGCGGAATCGATCCTGTTCCATGAACTCGTGCACGCATTGCGCGACATCGCGCAGGGCAAGCGGCGCGTCTACACGGGCATCGTGATGTCCGGCGGACTCTACCGCTACGACAACTTCGAGGAGTTCATCGCCGTCCTCTGCGAGGACATCTATGTCTCCGAACGCAACAACCCGCACACGCTGCTGGGTGATCACCGCGGGATCGCGCCATTGGATCCGGCGCTGGCGGACTCGTTCAAGTTCTTCGCCACCGGCTCGCAGACCTTTCGATTTGTCGAGCGCTTCTGCAAGGAAAACCCGGGCTTCACCAAGCTGATGTCGCAGGTGCGGGCCGACTTCAATCCGCTGGCGGCCTACTACAAAGACCCCAAGAAAGCGCTCAGCTACTCCAACTCGACGGCCGCTCACGAACGCGATGCCGATGGCGTCTGGGGCAAGCTGTTCGAAAGACCGCGCTCGCCGGCGCTGCCGCCCGGCGGCCCGCCGAACCTGCCGCCGCCGCGGCCGGGCAGCGTTCCGATACGACGCCCCTAGCGCTTCGTCGTCCTGAGCGCAGCGAAGGACCCTGCGGTATTGGCGTCAAACACAGTGACGCTGGTGATCACCAGTATCGTCTTTAGTTGAACGACGACCGCGAGGTGCTGCGCTGCGCTCAGGACGACGGCGATGGCAATTCGACAGGTTCATCGGGCCTTGTCGCCCAGCGGACCATCCTTGCGGATATAAGGCTTCAGTGTCGCGTAGGGCAGCTCGACCTCATAAGGCCCTGCTGCATAAGGGCCGACGGCGTAAGGGTCGAACGTCAGTGTCACCTTGTCGTCGGTGAAGATCCAGTGACCCGGTTCGATCACCATCTTGCGCAGCTCGGCCGGCGCCAGCGACTCCTCGAAGCCCGGCCGTTCCTCGAACTGCTTCTTCAGGTCGGCGCGGACCAGGCCCGTGACTGCATCCGCCCAGCCCGATGCCGGGTCGAGGATGTCATCGAGGCCCAGCAACCGTCCCGTCGTGAGTTCCACGTGCCAGGCGGTGCGGCCGCTGTTGGGGTGCGCGCCGCCGCCGTAGGACATCCAATCAGCGTCAACCGTCGCCAGTCGGGAACGCACGATCTGAACGACATGGCCGCTCTCGAAAAACCAGCCGACACCCGGCATGCCGTTGTCGCCCTGAGGCGAGGGCCGCATCTGGGCGGCGAACTTGTCAGCCCAGCCCTTGATGGCGGCATTGGCACGTGCGTAGTCGACGCCGGGGCGTTCGAAAACGGGATAGCTCACGGCGATCCGATACGGCGTGCCGCCGCGGCGCCCCTCTTCCATCAGTCGCCGGTCGGCAATGAAGGGATAGTCGGCACCCGCCGGCAGCGCCACGAGCCAGTCCATCCGCTGCTCGGCAAGGTCGCGCTGACATGTCGCCGCTTCGTCGCCCTGCTGCCCCGCGCACATGCGCTGGCGATCGGCCAGCCACACCACCTGATCGCGCTGCAGGTGGTCACGGGCCGCCAGATCGGTGAGCGACTCGAGTCGCTGGCGGTAGGCATCTGCCATCTTGCGATCGGCGGTTGCCGCTTCCGGATTGCCGCAGATGATCTTCTCGACGGCGGTCGTCGCTTTCGCACAGTCGAAGCCGGGGCCGATCTGCGCCGACGCGTTCGCGACGGCGAGCCCGGCGATGGCGATGGCGATCCATCCTACGGCTGTGTTCATGGCGTCCTCACCGCTTCCAGTTCACCAGCCGGCGCACGGCCTCCTCCATGTCTTCCGTCGAGCCCGCGAAGGAGAAGCGCAGGGTGCCATGGCCGCGCTGCGGATCGAAATCGACGCCGGGCGTCGCCGCCACACCGGCCTCGCGCAGCATGCGCTGACAGAACGCGATGCTGTCATTGGTCAGATGCGCCACGTCGGCATAGAGGTAGAAGGCGCCGGTCGGCCGCGTCAGGTGATCGAAACCGGCTTTGGGCAGGCCAGCCAGCAGCAGGTCGCGATTGGCGCGATAGCGCCGGATATGAGCCTCGAGTTCCTCGGTGCAGTCGAAGGCAGCGAGGGCAGCGAACTGCGACAGGGTCGGCGTCGAGATCAGGAGATTCTGCGTCAACCGCTCGATGGGACGCACCAGGTCCGGCGGCACCACCATCCAGCCGATGCGCCAGCCGGTCATCGAGAAGTATTTCGAGAAGCTGTTGATGACGATCGCATCGTCGGTCACTTCCAGAGCGCTCACGCCACGGTCCTCGAACGTGAGGCCGTGGTAGATCTCGTCCGAGATCAGCCGCACGCCGCGCTCCCGGCAGGCTGCGGCCAGCGCCGCCATTTCCGCGCGCGACACCATGGTGCCGGTGGGATTGGACGGACTGGCGACGATCAATCCGGCAAGACCGTCACCGGCGGCCGACAGTTCCGGCACGGTGGGCTGATAGCGTTCGGCTTCGGTGGTGACGATGTCGACCGGCACCAGCCCCAGCGCGGCGAGGATGTTGCGGTAGGGCGGATAGCCCGGCGCTGCCATCGCCACCCGCGCGCCGGCATCGAATGCGGCCAGGAACGCCATCAGGAATCCGGCCGATGAGCCCGTGGTCACGATGACCCGCTGCGGATCGAGCGTGACCCCGTACCACTCGGCATAGTGCCGCGCGATGCGCTCGCGCAGCGGCGGAATACCCAGCGCCTCGACATAGCCGATGCGATCGCGCACCAGCGCCGCGTGTGCAGCCTCGAGCGCGCCCTTGGGCGCCGGCGTGCTGGGCTGCCCGACCTCGCAATGGATGACCCGCTCGCCGCGGGCCTCCATCTCATTGGCGGCCCGCACCACGTCCATCACGATGAACGGCGGCACGATCTGCGCCCGCTGGGATATGCCCTTGGTCATCGACGGTCCCGCGTTCAACGGCCGGCGGTGAGCGCAAGGCCATAGCTCTTCGGATCGACGCCGAGCTGGCACAGAGTGCGGTTTTCGCGCACCCCCTTGGGGCAGGCGATCATGCCGACCTGCACGCCACTGGTGGCGGCGAGAGCCGACGGCAGCGGCACCCCTTCGCGCATCACCTGCCGCGCCACGGTGCCGACCGCAGCCGGCGCCGCCGATCCGCCCGAGGCGACGCCGACCAGCATGACATCGCCGGTGTTGCGGTTGGAGATCAGCATCGGCCCGATCAACGCGTTGCTGCCGCCGCCCGGCGCGCCCATCATGATGCCAGTGCCGGGTGCCACCTTGCGCGCACCGAAGAGCTGCCCCATGCCGACGGTGCACGCTACGGCATTGGCGCGACGATCCATGGCGGCGAAGCCCGCTTCGCCGCCGCTATAGGCGCCGCCGCCGATGCCACCGCCCTGCCCTGTGAACGCGGCCTGCGTCACCGGGCCCGCGAACGGCGGTGGCGCGAAGTAAGCGGTGTGGTCGCCCACCGGGGCCTGGATCGGCTCGACGACGCTGGCCAGCGACTCGCGCAGGTTCTGCAGCGACAAGCTGCCGCCGGTCGATTGTACGGAGTCGACCAGCTGGCGCGCGAACACGCCCTGGAAGAAGTCGACGCCGCCACGCGCGCGGATGGTGGCCAGCGTGCTGGCGAGGTCGCGCTGCGAGAAGGGATCGCCCTCGCCAACGGCGACGCCGCCGCTCTTCTCGTAGATGCGCCGCGCCACCGGATCGAGGCCGATCTGCGACACGCCGGCCTGCAGGTCGCGTGCCAGCGCCCGCGATACCGAGGCACCGTCGCGGGCCAGGCGTTCGCCGGGCGCCACCAGCAGCTCCCATCGGGCCTGTCCATGCCGGACATGCAGCAAGGTCATGCCGCGCACCGCCGTCGGCGTCGCGACGCTCCCGGCCGGCGTGGCCGGAAAGACGATGGCCTCGGTCTTGCGCGTCTGTGATTTATGCACCAAGCAGATACCACCGGCCCCCAGGCTGGCGGCCGACGGCAAGGTCGCCGACAGCGCGAAATACATGGCCACGGCGGCGTCGGCAGCGCTGCCGCCGCCGGCCAGGATGTCGCGGCCGACCTCCGCTGCCCGCGGTTCGTCCGCCACAACTGCGCCAAAAAAGCCCTCCACGAATCCTGGTTCGCTGCGCTGAGGCGCGGGATCGCAGGCCACCAGCGCCAGGATGCACGCCGACAGCATGGCGGCGGCGCGTTGACGCGGAGAACGCCTATCCCTAGCTTCGCGGGATAGTCGAGGAGTGACGAGATTGCCCGGACGCATCGTGTCTTCGACCCTTGCCATGGCGACAGTTGTGCTGTTGCTGCTGGGATCGGCCATGCCGGCCGCTGCGCAGCGCAGCGATGCAGTCGTTTTAGTGCGGGATGCGGAGATAGAAAACGCGATTCGTACCATGGTTGCCCCCATTCTGCGGGCGGCCAATCTCGATGCCAGCGCCGTCGAGGTCCATCTGGTGCAGGATCGGCGCATCAACGCCTTCGTCGCCGGCGGCCAGCGCATCTTCATCAATACCGGCCTGATCATGCGCACCGAGACCGCCAACCAGCTGATCGGCGTCATCGCGCACGAGACCGGCCATATCCGGGGCGCCCACTTGGTGGCGCTGCAGGAAGCGATCCGCGGCGCTACCGCGCAGATGATCCTGGAAACCATCCTGGCGGGCGCCGCCATGGCGGCCGCATCGTCCAACCGGCGTCCCGACGGCTACGCCAGCGGCAGCGGCAATACCGGCGGCCAGAATGTGCCGACGCCGCCGGACGCACCGGGCGCCTTGAAGTCGCTGCTGGCCTACACGCGCGCGCAGGAGCAGGCGGCCGACCAGGCGGGCGTGACGTTCCTGGAGCGTGCCGGCATGTCGCCGCGCGGCATGCTCGAAGTGATGCGCATGCTGCAGCAACAAGAACGCATCTATGTCGGCAGCGGCGCCGACCCCTATCTGCGCAGCCACCCGATGTCGGGCGAGCGCATTGTCTTCCTGGAAGAAGCGGTCCGCCGCTCGCGGTCCGTCAATACGTCGGATTCGCCGCAGTTCCGCGAGATGCACGCGCGCATGGTCGCCAAGACCACCGGCTATTTTGAGCCGCAACGCGCCATGCAAAAATATCAGAACGACAATTCGACAGCGGGCCGCTACGGCCGCGCCATGGCGATGTTCCGCATGGGCCAGACCCAGGCCGCCATCGCCCTGGCCGACCAGCTCATCCGCGAAAACCCGCGCGACCCCTACTTCCACGAATTCAAGGGCGACGTGCTGCGCGACAGCGGCCAGCCGGCCGCCGCGGTTGGCGCCTACAGCCAGGCGGTCGCGCTGCTGCCGCGCGATGCCGCCCTGCGCTTCGGCCTGGGCCAGGCACAATACAACGCCGGCCAGCAGGCTGCGGCGACCAAGACCCTGGAGTCGGTTGTGCAAACCGAGCCGACCAATGTCGCGGCTTGGGACCTGCTGCAGAAGGCCTATGACGCGTCAGGCAACCCGGCCATGCGCGATCTCGCCGCCGCCGAGTTCTTCTATCTGCAGGGCCATAAAGGCCAGGCGCGGTACAAGGCGGAAGCTGCCAGCCGCAGCCTGCCGCGCGGGACGCCGGCCTGGATCCGGGCCCAGGACCTCCGGGCTGCGCTCGACGCCGACAAGCCCCGGCGATGACCTGGTCGCGTCAAGTTGATCGTCACGGGCCGTTCCCCGTGCTACGCCTTTCCCTAACCCCTCTCTACTGGAGCCTCCCATGCGCTTGACGCGCTTCCTGATCGCCCTGGCCCTGGTCGCGCTGCCGGCCGCGGCCAACGCACAGTCCGCCCCGCCGGACCGCGAAGCGATCGAAAAGATCGTGCGCGAATACCTGATGAAGAACCCCGAAGTGATCATCGAGGCTGTCCAGGAACTGGAGAAGCGCCAGGCATCGGCGCGCGACCAGGCCGCTCAGCAGACGATCGTCAAGCGCAAGGCCGAGCTGATCAGCGATCCGGGCACGCCGGTCGGCGGCAATCCCGATGGCGACGTCACCATCGTCGAGTTCTTCGACTATCACTGCGGCTACTGCAAGCGCGCCCATCCCACGATGCAGAGCGTGGTCAAGGGCGACCCCAAGATCCGCATCGTCTACAAGCAGATGCCGATCCTGACGCCCAATTCGCGCGTGGCGGCAGCCGGCGCGCTGGCCGCGGCGCGCCAGGGCAAGTACATGGAGATGCACAACGCGCTCATGGAAGCGCGCGGCGAGCTCACCAAGGACCGCGTCCTGCAGATCGCCGCCGGCATCAAGCTCGATACCGACAAGCTCGCCAAGGACATGGCGGCGCCCGACATCGTCCAGCAGATCGACCGGACGCTGGAACTGGCCAAGGCGCTGGGGATCGACGGCACGCCGGCTTTCATCATCGGCAACAAGGTCATCCCTGGTGCGGTGGATGCCAGTGTTATCCAGGCCGCCGTCGCCGAAGCGCGCAAGGGCTGAGCTCGTCGCTCGGACACGCGCCGGCCTGTGTCGGACCGCGCGCCTCCTGGCGCGCCCATGACTGGCTGAAAAAAATGACAGCGCGGCAGGAGCCGCGCGGTCCGTTCGCATCATGTTGTGCGTCGGCGCCGTTTAGCGCAGCGCGATCAGGCCGGCGTCCGTCGGACGGAAGCTGCAGTGCTTCCAGTAGAAGTCCCGCAGGTGGGGATCGAAGTCGACATGGAGCCACTCGCAGCCGGCGGCGCGAGCGCGCTGGACTGCTTCTCGAACCAATGCCGTCGCAACCAGCGTATCGAGCAGGAAGGCATGCACAGCGCCATCCCACGCCACGTTCACGAAGCCGATCAAGCGTCCTGACTGTCGCATGCAGACCCAGCCGAGGCTGTGGCGATTGACCTGGCCCCACCAGTCGTCCGCCAGGACGCGGTGCTCGAAGCCCTCGGCGTGAAGAGCATTCAGCTCGGCATTATCGAACGCGCCGCGCCACTCGATGATTGGTGCTGCGGTAGGATGGTCGCTGTCGGGCATAGCTTTCGTCTTACAGACTTGTCGCGGTGGCCTCAAACGTCCGCGCGGCTGGACGGCGAGCCGCCGTCGACGACTCGAACCAGTCGAGCACGCATGTCATGAAATCATCAGGTCGTTCCCGGTGCGGCCAATGCCCGACGTCGGGCATGACGATCCGCTTGTACGGGCCCTTGAAGTAGCCAGCCTCCATCGCCGCGTATTTGGCCGTGGGATCCTGCGCGCCGAAGATGGACAGCGTCGGCACGGTGATGTCGCCCATCGGGAATGTGCGCGTTCCCGCTGCCCGATAGAGATCGCCGTAGTACCGGAGCGCCATCGGCAGCACGCCGGGTGCCGCGAGCGTGGCCTTGACCGATGCAAGGTGATCACCAGCGTCGTACCTGGGCGACCAGAGCTTCCACAGATAGTCGACCATGGCGAGGTCGCTGGCCGCGAGCGCCTTGGCGGCCACGTCGGTCTGAAGGAACCAGAAGTGGAACACGGCCTGCACCTGGTCGGGATCGGTGGCGAACTTCGACAGGGTCGCCGGGTGGGCCGCGTTCATCACCACGGCCGCGTCGATCAGCGTCGGGCACTGCACCAGCGCCGCCTGGATGGCTGTGCCGCCCCAATCCATGCCGACGACATACGCTTTGCCCCCCGGGTTGAGTGCTGCGATGAGACCTTCGACGTCCTGCGCCAAGGTCACTGGATCACAGGCGCCCTGCGATGGAATCTCGGTCGGCGTGTACCCGCGCAGATAGGGCGCCACGACCCAGTAACCGGCCCCGGCGAGCGCCTCCATCTGCGGCAGGTAGGTGAGGGCATTGTCGGGAAAGCCGTGCAGCATGAGGACGAGCGGTCCCTGCCCCCGTTCCAGATACGCGAACCTGAGGTTGTTGGCTGTCACGAAGCGCGGTTCGGTCATTGTCGTCGTCCATGCTCGAAGTGGATGCGGCCCCTTGTGTAATTGGGTCACGATTTGGCATAAATGACATACTTACGCGTTTTCTTGCCAGTTCGAGCGATCGCCATCGTGCGCACTGTTGTCTTTCTGATTTACGAAGGCGCGCAGCTTCTGGATGTCAGCGGCGCGGCGTCCGTCTTTGCCGAAGCGGCTGAGTTCATGCCCGAGCCGCCCTACGAGGTGGTGATCGCATCGGAGACCGGCGGACCGGTTGCGACCCGCGGCGGCGTGACGCTGATGACTCTGCCGCTGTCGGCGTTGGCAGGTACTGACACCGACACGTTGCTGGTACCCGGCGGCTTGCCCCAAGCGCTGGGGCGACTGATCTGCAGCCGCGCGGTTCAGGACTGGTACACGGCGACCGCCGCCCGCGCCCGCCGCTTCGGCTCGACATGCACCGGCGCCTTCGCGCTGGCCGCCTGGGGCCTTCTCGACGGCCGGCGGGCCGCCACCCACTGGCAAGCCGCGAGCGAGCTCGCGCGGCGCTTTCCGGCCATCGCCGTGGACCCCGAGGCGCTTTTCGTCGAGGACGGGCCGGTGTGGACATCGGCGGGCGTGTCGACCGGCATCGACATGGCGCTCGCCCTGCTCGAGCGCGATCTCGGGCGCGAGATCGCATCGAAGGTCGCCCGACGCCTGGTCCTGCAGATGCGCCGCGCCGGCCACCAGTCGCAGTTCTCGGCCGTGCTCGAGGCGCAAGGCGGCACCTACGCCGATCTCGTCAGCTGGATTGGCGACAACCTGATGGCGGACCTGACGCTGGATGCGCTCGCCGCGCGCGCCGGACAGGCGCCGCGCAGCTTCCACCGCCGCTTCACGGCCGAGGTCGGCGCGACGCCTGCGGCCTTCGTCGAGCGGCTGCGGCTCGACCGGGCGCGTACGCTTTTGGAGGCAGGCCAGGCACCCAAGCCGGTGGCCATGGCAACCGGCTTCGGTTCGCTCGACCGGCTCGGGCGTGCGTTTCGCCGTGCCTATGCGCTCAGTCCGTCAGCCTACCGCGCCCTGCACGCCGGCTGATCAGGGCTTCGGCGGTTCCTTGACGACCGCTTTGCGCTTGCTGAACAGGCCGGCCGCCAGCCGCGCCTTGGCCTTCTCGCGGCCGGCCTGGAACGTCACGTACAGCATCGGGATCACGAAGATGCCCAGCAGCGACGCTGCCAGCATGCCGGTGAACACCGGCGTCGAGACCGACCGGCGCGCGACCTCGGACGCGCCGCTGCCCCACACCAGCGGCACCAGGCCGAGGATGAAGGCGAACGACGTCATCATCACCGGCCGGAACCGCAGGCGCGATCCCTCGGTGGCCGCCTGCAGCAGCGGCACGCCCTTCTCGCGCTGTTCCTTGGCGAACTCGACAATCAGGATGCCATTCTTGGCGGCCAGCGCGATCAGCACGACGATGCCGATCTGGGCGTAAAGATCGAGCGCCAGGCCGGCCAAGATGATGCCGACAAAAGCACCCAGCACCGCCACGACCACCGAGAGAAGCACCGGCACCGGTATGGTCCAGCTCTCGTACAGCCCGACCAGGAACAGGTAGGCGAACAGCACGGCCATCGCCAGGATGGCGCCGATCTGACCGGACGCGCGACGCTCCTGGAACGCAATCGACGTCCATTCGTAGCCATATCCCGCCGGCAGATACCGGTCGGACAGCCGCTCGACGGTGAGCAGCGCATCGCCCGAGCTCACCCCGGCCGCCGGCGTGCCCGAGACATTGATGCTGCGGAAGTTGTTGTAGCGCGTGACGGTTTGCGGTCCCTGCACCACCCGCAGCTCCGCCAGGCTGCGCATGGGCACCATCTGACCGCCGGCGCTGCGCACCTGGATACGGAAGATGTCGTCGACGTCGTCACGGTCCTGCGCCTCGGCCTGCAGCTGCACCTGCCAGGTGCGCCCGAACAGGTTGAAGTCGTTGACGTAGAAGCCGCCCAACGTCGATTGCAGCGCCGCGAAGATGTCGTTGATCTTGATGCCGAGCGTCTGCGCCTTGTCACGATCGATGTCGAGGAACAGGCTGGGCGCGGTCGGCGAGAAGGTCGAGCTCACGCGCGCCAGCTTCGGATCCTGGTTGGCAGCGACCACGAACGCGCGCATGACCGCCGCCATGTCGACAGCGTCGCGGCCCTCGAGATTCTGCAGCTGATACTCGAAGCCGCCGCCGGTCCCCAGCCCCATGATCGGCGGCAGGTTGAACGGGAACGCCACGGCGACCCGCACCGACTGCAGCGCGCCCGCGGTCTGGCGGATCGCCGCGAACACGGTATCGGCGGCAGTCTTGCGATCGCCGAACGGCTTGAGCGTGACCACGAGGAACGCCGCGTTGGACTGCGCCGTGCCGTCGATGAAATTGTAGCCGACGACCGACAGCACTTCCTGTTTGGCCGGCAGGGCATCGACGATCTTCTCGATGTCCTTGACGGCGGCCTCGGTGCGGCCGGTGCTGACGCCGTCGGGCAGCTGGACGTGGATGAAGAAGGCGCCCTGGTCTTCTTCCGGCAGGAAGCTGCTGGGCGTGACCCGGGCGGCGAAGTAGGTCACGGCGACGAACACCGCCGTCGCCACGAGACTGAAGACGGCCAGCCGCACGAGGCGGCCGACAATGCGGCCATAGCCGTCGCGGATGCGATCGATCCAGGTCTGGATGAAGCGGATCGGCGCCGGCCTGGTGCCGCCGTGCTTCAGCAGGATCGAGCACAAGGCCGGCGACAGGGTGAGCGCATTGATCGCCGAGAACAGCATGGCGACGCTGATCGTCACCGCGAACTGGCGGAACAGCTCGCCGGTGATGCCGGGGATGAAACCGACCGGCACGAACACCGACAGCAGCACCAGGGTGATCGCAATGATGGGCGCCGTGATCTCGCCCATCGCCTTCTTCGTCGCCTCGGCTGGCGAGAGCGTGTGATCCTCCTCCATCACCCGCTCGACGTTCTCGACCACGACGATGGCATCGTCGACCACGATGCCGATGGCCAGCACCATCGCCAGCAGTGATACGGTGTTGGCCGAGTAGCCCATCGCGTTGAGCACGATGAAGGTCGCGACCAGGCTGACGGGCACGGCGACTGTCGGGATCAGGGTGGCGCGCAGGTTACCCAGGAACAGGAACACGACCAGCACGACCAGGACGAACGCCTCGAACAGCGTGTGGATGACGACCTCGACGGTGGCCGTCACGAACAGGGTCGTGTCGTAGATCGGCTTCCACGCCAGGCCCTCGGGGAACCGCCGCGCCAACCCGTCCATGGTCTCGCGCACCTTGTCGGCGGTCTGCACGGCGTTGGCGCCGGGCGACAAATAGGTGCCGATGGCCAGTGCCGACCCGCCGCCGAGCCGCGTCGCGACGTCCTGCGTCTTGGCGCCCAGCTCGATGCGCGCCACGTCGCGCACCCGCAGGATCGATCCATCGGCATTGGCGCGAATGACGATGTTGCCGAATTCCTCAGGAGTCGCCAGCCGGCCCTTGACCTGGATGTTGAGCTGGAACTGCTGGTCGTCGGCGATCGGACGGGCACCGATACGGCCCGCCGCCGCCTGGGCGTTCTGGCTCTGGATGGCGCTGATGATGTCGGCCGGCGTCAGGCCGAGCCCGGTCAGACGATCGGTCTCGAACCAGATCCGCATCGCGTAATCGAGCTGGCCGAACACGACGACGTCGCCGACTCCCGGCACGCGCTTCAGCGCGTCGACGACATTGATGACGGCGTAGTTGCTGACGACCAGTGGATCGAGTTTGCCGCCCGGCGAATAGACACCGATGAACTGCAGGATGGCGGAGGATCTCTTTTTGACCGTCACGCCGGCGCGCTGAACCTCGGACGGCAGCTTGGAGAGCGCCGCCTGCACCCGGTTGTTGACGTTGACGGCATTGATGTCGGGATTGGTCCCCAGATCGAAGCTCACCGTCAGCGAATAGGAGCCGTCGTTGGCGCTCGACGACTTCATGTAGATCATCTTGTCGACGCCGACGACCTCCTGCTCGATGACCTGCGCCACCGTCGACTCGACCACGGACGCCGACGCGCCGGGGTAGGCGGTGCTGACCTGGACCTGCGGTGGCACGATGTCGGGCAGCTGCGAGACCGGGATACGCGAGAGCGACAGCAGGCCACCGATGGTCATGACGATCGCAATGACGATCGCCAACCGCGGCCGGTCGACGAACAGTGCGGCGATCATCGCGGCAGCCGTTCCTGGCGGACGACCGGCGTCACCGGCGCAGCCTGCACCGGCTGCCCTGGCCTGATGCGCTGGATACCCTCGACGACCACGGTCTCGCCCGGCTCGATGCCGGAAGCGATGGCCACGATCTCGGCCGTGCCTTGGCCCAGGCGCACGCGGCGGACCTGCCCGCGCGACTCCTTGTCGACCACGAAGACATACGGCCCCTGCTGGTCGACCAGAAGGGCGCTGCGCGGAATGGTGACGACCATCTCCGGCTCCTTGCCCTCCAGGCGCACCGTGACGATCGCCCCGTCGATGAGATCGCGTTCGTTGCCCGTGCCTTGCCGCTTCACCGGGTTGGCCAGGGTCGCGCGCACCAGCACCGTGTCGGTGTTGCGATCGACCTGGCTGTCGACGAAGTCGATCTTGCCGAGCTGCGGGTAGTCCGAGCCATCGGGCAGCTTGATCCTGACCTGCACATCGGCGGGGCCGGCGCCGGGGCCCAGGCGGTCCCTGATCGCGAAGCCTTCCCGCACCGAGATCGGAAAGGCGACCCGCATCGGGTCCTGGCTCACGATCGTGGCCAGCGTGCCCGAGTCAGGCCCGACGACCGCACCGACCGTGAAGACCGATCGGCCGATCTTGCCGGCCAGCGGCGCGCGGATATCGGTATAGCCGAGATTGATCTCGGCCTGTCGCAGCGCCGCCTGTGCGCTCTGAACCTGGGCATCGGACTGGCGCTCGAGCGCTAACGCATCGTCGACACGCGCCTGTGGCCCCGCCTGTGTACGCGCCAGTTCCCGCGCACGGGCCAATTGGATCTTGGCGTTCTCGTGCGTGGCCTGGGCCGAGGCCAGCTCCGCCTTGCGCCGGTCGACATCGGCTTCGAACTGTGCCGGCTCGATACGAAACAGCGGCTGGTTTTCCGCGACCTCAGTGCCTTCCTCGAACGTGCGGCCCTGGAGAAAGCCGGTCACCCGGGCACGCAGGTCGACCTTGCCGATGGCCTCGATACGCCCCACGAAATCGAATGATGTCGTGATCGGTCGGCGCTCGGCCTGCACGACACCGACAGCCGGTGGCGGTGCCTGCTGTTGCGCCACGCCCGCCGCAGGTAGCGCGACTGCAGCGCATACCCACAGCGCCACGCGGAGCGCTCTACGGCAATGAGACCCACGACGACTCGCCTGCGTCGGCTTCGAGGAATCGTTCAATTCGCCCCTCCCCCGTTGCACGCGGCAATCGCCGTCGGTCTATATCCCCCATACTTCGATATCGACAGATTGGCTTATCGTTGTTTCAGGAGCAAGCGCGCTGCTAGCGTGCGTGTGTTCCCGTCAGACCCAGCCGATCGGCAGCGGCCGCGGGATTGGCCA
>Ga0187894_10003417_pt1 | contig 17813 bp, 15 predicted proteins | sample GBC1701081metaG_FD_136650 | JGI IMG/M metagenome (GOLD analysis project Ga0187894, IMG submission 136650) | White microbial mat communities from a lava cave in the Kipuka Kanohina Cave System on the Island of Hawaii, USA - GBC170108-1 metaG ...
CTCGCGCGGCGAACCGGCGCGTTCGCGGCGATCGATCCGGCCTCCCCGGCTCCCGGAAACGGATTCTGGTACCTGGTCCGGGCCGCCAACTGCGCCGCCGGAAGCTACGACGACGGAACGCAGATCGGCTCACGCGACGCTGAAATCTCTGCGTCGGTGGCGGCCTGTTCCTGAGGATCTCACAGCGACTCGCATGACCCGGTTGATGGGTCCTGCGTCGATCGCATGAAGATGGCCGGCGCGCCGCCCGAATACGTCGAGACCGGCTGTAAGTGCTAGGGCGGCACGTCCCCGGTCTGCCCCCCGGGGCGCGGGAAGTGACGATCCTTGTCACCTGTCCGCCCGGGTCTGTCACGGGCTGTCACCGGACACCGGGACAACGCTGTCCTGCAGTCCTCTAACTCGCTGCAAACACGCAACTTCCTGACGCTGGCCCGGGCCCGGAATGTGGCCTCCGTGTTGCTATTCCACGGGTGACCTGCAAGGAGGTGTCAGGAATGAAGAATCGTCAGAGTGGTTTCACACTGATTGAGCTCCTCATCGTGGTTGCGATCATCGGCATCATCGCCGCGATCGCGATCCCGAACCTGCTGAACGCGATCGATCGCGGTAAGCAGAAGCGGACGATGGCCGACATGCGCAGCGTCGGCACCGCCTGCGAGGAATACTCGATCGACAACAACTTCTACCCTGTTCAGACGACCCAGGCCGCCGTCACCGGCGCGGTCTCGGGCGTGCTGGAGCCGACCTACATCAAGGTGACTCCGGCGAACGACGGCTGGAACCGCGCCATCCGCTATGGCTCGGCTGCCGGCGGCACCGGCTATACCATTCGTTCCTACGGGAAGAACGGTACGGCGGATGCGTCGTTCGGACAGACCACGGCGTTCAACTGCGACATCGTGTTCCAGGATGGGCAGTTCACGGCGTGGCCGAGCGGCGTTCAGACATAGTCTGAGTCCGGGGCGGCGCTACAAAGGCGCCGCCCCGGTCTGTCTTCCCCCCCCACCGGGCGGCTCCCGCCCGAACCCCATGAAAAATACGCTGGCAACGGACGACGGGCGACGGCGCGAAGCCGGATTCAGCCTGATCGAGCTGCTCGTGGTCATCGTGATTATCGGGATCCTGGCGGCGATCGTTCTGACCCAGGTGCTGCACGCCTACGACAAGGCGCGGCAGCGGGCGACGATGGCCGACATGCGCACCCTCTCGAAGGCGCTCGCCGCATATGACGTGGACCTGGGGTTTCTCCCCGCGAACGGCACGCCGATGTCGGCGATGGCGTCCGTGCTCGTCCCGTATCAGGCGAACGTGGTGCCCCAGGAGGACCACTGGAACCACCTCTACGTCTACACTACGAGCGGAGCGGGCGACTACTCGCTCGAGAGCTACGGCAAGGACGGCATCGACGGCACCAACATCTCCTACGCCACGAGATGGCAATTCGATCAGGACATCGTCCTGAGCAACGGGATCTTCACAGCATCGCCGGAGATGTAATCGGCCGGACCGCCCATTCCGCCGGTCTGCGGCTCGCCGCCTCTTTCGTTCTCCTCCTCGCCGTTCTCCATCCCCCCGAGATTCACCCCGACAGCCGGATCGCTCTCGCCGTCGCGGCGCCGGTGCTTCTGTTCGCGGCGTCGTGGTGGTCGAACCGGGTCGCCCGCTGTCTGCGCGCGGCGCTGCCCGCGCTGGCCGTTGCGGCCGCGCTGCTCGTCGTCAACGCCGCCGCCGCGGTCTCGGTGCATGGTGCGGTGGAGGGTCTGGAGCGAATCGCGCTCGGAGTGGTCGTCGCGATGTCGTTCCTGGCGGTCGCGCCGCGGCTCACCGCGCTGCTGCTGGGCGTCGCCGGAACAGGTGCCGCGATCATGGCGGTGTGGCAGCGGCTCTTCGGTCTCGAGGCGGCCGCGGAGTGGCTCCGAGCCCCGGAGGCGGCCGCTCTCGCCGGGAGCACGCGCGCCGCGATGCTCGCGCGCGTCGAGTCGGGGCGCGCCTTCGGGACGCTGCTGCTGCCCGGATCGCTGGCCGGGCTCATCGGGATCACGCTGCCGGCGACGCTCGCGCTCGTGCTTCGGCTGCGCGGAGCCGCCCGCGGAGCGGCGATCGCCGGGGCGCTCGTGCAGGCCGCGGCGATCCTGGCGACCGGCTCGCTGGCGGGCATCGCGGCGCTGGTGCTTGCCGGTGCGGCGACGGCGGTCCTCGCGGCGCCGTCTGCGCGGCTCCGTTGGAGCGCGGCCGTGGGCGCTCTGGCGATCGGCGGAGCCTGTCTGATCGGCGTGGCGGCCGCCAGGGGAATCGGAGGCGGTTCGGGCGTGAAGGACGCGCCGTTCGGCTGGCGCGCCGGGAACTGGACGGCGGGCGTGCGGATGATCGCGGAGCGGCCGGTTCTCGGTGCGGGCGGGGACGGCTACGCGGCGCTGTACCCGCGTCTGCGCGCCGAGGGGTCGAACGAGACGCGCCGCGCTCACTGCACGCCGCTGGAGCTTCTCGTCGAGTACGGCTTGTTCGCGCTGCCAATGATCCTTCTCGGCGCGGTGGCGGTGCTGGGGCTCTGGCTGCGCGCATGCCGAGCCGGCGGCACTGCGGCGATCCTTTCGATCGGGCTTCCGGCATTTCTGCTGCACGACCTCGTGGACTTCACCGCATACCAGCCGGCGGTTCTTCTGCCATTTCTCGCACTGGCCGGCTCGCTGGCGGCGCGGCTCGGAGATGAGAAGGAAGAAGACGGCACGCGTGTACCGCCGGCTCCGCTGCGCCCGGTCCCCGCCTGTGCGCTCGTTGCGCTGGGACTCTGGCTCGCCGGCAGGATGCTCGCGGGCGGCGCGGGGGACCTGATGCAGGACCGTGCGGCGGAGCGCCTCGCGGCCGGGGATCGCGAGGGGGCGCTGGATCTCCAGGAGCGGGCCGCCGCGCTCTCGCCGAAAGACCCGGCGCCTCTGGCCGCGGCGGCATCGACCCTGATTGCTCTCGGCAGGGCGGAGGACGCCGCGGAAAGGGCGGGCCGGGCGGCGCGCCTGGAACCGGAGTCCGGAGCGCTCCGGTTTCTCGAAGGCAGCGCCCTGCTCTCGGCGCAGAAGCCTGTTCCGGCATTCGTCGCCTTCTGTGAAGCCGTGCGTCCCGCGCCCACCGAGGCCTCGTACAGGGAAGCGCGGGACCGCACCGCAGCCGCCATCGCGGCCGGGGCGGGGAAGGAGGGCGCGTGACCTCCGTGACCACGGCCCGCGCGTTCCTGCTCGCGCGCATCCTGCTCCTGCCTGCGCTGGTCGTGGCGCCGTTCGGAGAAGGCGGGGCCCGGCCGTTCGCACAGCTCGTGCTCCAGACGGTGCTGGCCGCGGCGATCGGACTGGTGATCGCGGCGGGGGAGGTGCGGCTCCTGCGTCCTCCCGCGGCCGGACCGCTCTCGGTTTTTCTGCTGCTCGGCGGTGTCTCCGCGCTGCTCGCGGCGAGCGGCTATCCGGCCCTCCTGCGCTGCGTGGATCTCGCCTTTCTCGCCGCGGCCGTTGCGGCTGGGGCGGCGCTTTTCCACGAGCCCGAATGGCGCGCACGGCTGGCTGCGGCCGTCACCGCGAGCGCGGCCGTGCAGGCGCTGCTGGCCGGCGGTCAGGCGACCGGGCTCGTGGAGGCGCCGCGCATCAGCGGCGGGTTTCTCAACCCCAATCACCTGGCGGCGTGGCTCGGGGCTTCGGCGCTGATCGCGGCAGGCGCGGCTCTCGCGGCGGCCACGAGCGGTGAGCGGCGCAGCCGGACGGGGCTGTGGCTGGCCGGCGCGGCGGCGGCGATGGCGGGGCTGCTCCTGACGGCCTCGCGCGGCGCCACGGCGGGGCTGATCGCCGGCGGTCTCGTGCTCGGTTTCACACTTCGAGCACGGCTGGATGCGCGCGTCCGGCGTGCGTTGCTCAGGGCCACGGCGTGTGTCGCCCTGCTCGCGACCGCCGTGCTGCTGGCGCGGTTCCGGAACGAAGACCTGTACCGTTGGGATCGCATGCGGATCTGGCCTGCCTCCCTGCATGTGCTGACCGAGCCGCTGCCGTCCCCGGCTGCGCCTGCCTTCGGATGGCGCCTCGCTTTCGGGATCGGTCCCGGGCAGTTCGATCGCGAAGCGCCTCCGTTCGCCCCGTCCTACGACGACAGGCCGGTGCGCTATCCGAAGCGTCTCGACCAGACGCACAGCGACCCGCTGCAGGTGCTGGTCGAACAGGGAGCCGCCGGGGCCGCGGCGGCGCTCGTGCTGTTTGCCGCGCTCGTAGTGCTGACGCGCCGCCGCCTCGCAGCCGCGGATGGCGCGGCGCTCCCAGTTCTGGCCGGCGCAGCGGCTGCCGTCGGGGCGCTCGCCGTTCACTCGTGCGTCGAAAACCTCTCCTCGACCCCCGCACTCCTGCTGCTCGGCGGCCTCATCGCCGGCAGTGTGGCGGCCGGCGAATCCCCGGTTCCGGTGCCGGTCAAGCCGCCGGGCTCCCGGGGCAAAGCGCTCGCAGTGCTCGCGCTCGCCTATGTCTGGTTCGTCGCCCTGTTCGGCCCGTGGCAGGCGGACCGGCTGTTCGCGCAATCCCGGGCGGGCGCCGGGCTTCCCGCCCTGGAACGCGCGCTCTCGGTCAATCCGTACCGCCCTGAGCTGCACGCCGCACGAGCCTCGTTCGCCGCCACGGAGGGAGACGGCGGGAGGCCGGCGGTGCTGCGCTTCGCGGCGGCGGCCGCCGAGCTCGATGCGGCGCGGCGCCTCGACCCGCGAAATGCGGTACGCCCGCGCGAGAGCGCCATCCTCTGGCGCGAAGGCTTCGGCCAGATCTTCCACGACCGCTCGTCGCTCGAAGAGGCCCTGGCGGCGTGCCACGCGGCGATCTCGCTCGATCCGCGCGACCCGATGATCCTGATCCAGAAAGGAACGCTGCTCGCCTCGGTGGGCCGGCGCGACGAGGCCGCGGCCGAGTTCGCGAACGCGCGAGCGCTCGAGCCGAACTTCTTCACGGCCTGGCTGTACGGCGCCCGTCTGGAGCAGGAGCGCGGCAATGCGCCGGAGGCGCAGAGGCTGGAAAGCGAGGCGCGCCGCCGGCACGACGCTCTCTCCGGCTACGCGCCCGAGGCCGGCAACGAATACGAGACGGCGATCCTCGCCTGGCCTGCCGGAGACGCCCCGTGAGCGATGGAGAGGAGGCCGCGCCCGGGCTCTCGGTCGTGATCCCCTGCAAGGATGGCGCGGCGCGGCTGCCGCAGACGCTGCGCGCGATCGGCGATCAGGAGGTTCCTGCGGCGATCGAGGTCGTCGTCGCCGACGACGGCTCGAAGGACGGCACGCGCGAGATCGCGGCGGCGGCGCGCACGCCGTGGGGGCCGGTGCGCGTGGTGCGCCACGAGGCGCCTCGCGGGCGGGGCGCCGCGTGCAATACGGCGATCGCCGTCTCGCGCGCCCCCGTGATCGTGATCCTCGACGACGACATGACGCTGCAGCCGGGCGCGCTGGAGGCGCACCGGGCGTTTCACGCTGCGCACCCGGGCGCCGCGGCGCTCGGACGGATTCCGCTGGCGCCGGCGGCTCGGCTCGACTGCTATGGCCGGTTCCTCGAGAGGGAGGAAGCGCACCGCGAGCGCACGCTCGCAGCGCACGCTGCCGGCGTGCCGTTCCGCTACTGCCTCACCGGGCACTTCTCTGCGCCGCGAGCGACGCTCGAGGCGGCCGGAGGCTTCGACGCGTCGATCACACGCTACGGGTTCGAGGACATCGATCTCGCCTGGAGGATGACGCGACGCGGCACGAAGATTCACTGGCTGCCGGCGGCGGTCGCGCAGCACAGGAACGACGCAGGCGGACTCGACCGGATGCTCGAGCGTCACCGCGAGGCGGGGCTCGTCGCGCGGCAGCTCGCGGCGCGGCATCCCGAGGAGGAGTTCCGGCAGTTCCTGAGAGCCGGGGAGGGTGCGCCGCTGGAGTTGGGCAGGATCCCCGCGGCACTGTCGGCGCTCCGGCTCTTGCACCGCGCGCTGCAGGTCGCGCCGCTGCGGCGGCTCGCGGCATCAGGGCCCGGGTTCGGTCTGGTGCGCGGGGCGATCGGGCTCGCGGAGGCGGCGGGGGCGGAGCGGCTCGCGCACTTCGGCTATCACGTCGCCCGGGACATCCGCTACTTCGAAGCACTCTTCGACGCGCCGGGGGCGTGAGCCTCCTCGATCGCCGCGGCCAGCGCCGCGGTCGTCTCCTGGAACCGGAAGCGGGCGGCGGCGTCCCGGTCGGCCGCAGCGCCCATCCGCGCAAGTGTGTCGGCCTGCGCCGGAAGCCCGGCCAGGCGCTCGGCCAGCGCCCGCGCGTCCAGGTTCGGCAGAAGCCAGCCCGTCTCGCCGTCGCGGACGATCTCGGGGGTGCCTCCATCGGCCTCGGCGATCACCGGCGTGCCCGCGGCCGCGGATTCCAGAGCGACGAGACCGAACGGCTCACGCACGCCAAGATGCACCGTGACCGCCGCCGCCCGGTACAGCGCCGCCAGCTCGCCCCGCGAGACGCCGCGCCGCAGCGAGACGGCCGCGCCGCCGGGACCCGAGCGGATGCGTTCCGTCACGGCGGGGAACAGCGGTCCGTCTCCCACCATGACCAGCCGCCAGGACGCGAGCCCCGGCGCCTGGGCGCAAGCCCGCTCCCAGGCCTTGAGCATGAGCAGCGGCCGCTTGGCGGCCGTCATCCGCCCGACCCACAGCACCAGCGGCTCCTTCGCCGGCGGCGCGCCGCCGGGGGGACGGAATGACGTGAGATCAGCCGGCACGGGGTACACGACCCGCGCGTCGCGCCCGTAGAGGGCGCGCACGCGATCCGCGGTGAAGCGGCTGTTCGCAAGCACGATCGCGGCGGCGCGCACCGCAACTGCGTCGCGCTGCCGCAGCACCTCCCGCGGCACGGGCGACAGACGCCTTCGCAGCGACGAAAGAAGATGGCGCGGCAATCCGGCGCCGTAGAACGAGGCGTCGCCGAGCAGCGCGCCCGCCGTCCGCACCGGGGCCGCCTCCTGCAAGGCTGCCTCGTCGTAGAGTGCCGCAGGGGGCTCGTGGCAGTACCAGACGACCGGCCGCGACACTCGACACCGTCCCGCCTCTTCAGCCCACACGATCGCCGGCCAGTTGTGCGCGACGAGAACGTCGAGCCCGGCGCTCCACGGGGCGATCAGGCGCCCGGCGCGGGCCCAGTCGGAGGGACCGGAGCGCGCGGCGCCGCAGCGATGCTCCAGGATCCCGGCCGGTCTCGCGCCGCCGCCCGGCGGATCGGACCAGCGGTGGGTCGCGATCGGCATCCCGGCCGACGTCTGATGGATGAACCATTCCGCCCCGCCCCAGGACTCGAAGGTCGCGTGCAGGACACCGGCGCGGAGCATCCGGCGGAGAGGACCATCGAATCCTTACCCTCGTCAAGCATGGTGGTCGCGAGATTGTTGGAAGTGCCAGGCCCGGGTCCGGCCGGCTCGGGCTCAGATTCGGCGCACTCGCAGTATTCCCATCCCCGAAAAGCACTCGCAGAGCGCCGCGAGCACCATCTGTGACGGTGGGCTCGACGGAACTCTCCTCCGATTCGCTCCCCCCGAGGGGTTCCGCCGCCGTGCCGGGGACGCGATGCCCAGAGAACCCGCTCGCCCGGCCGGGATCCACTCTGCGGGTTTCCAACAATCTCGCGACCACCATGGACTTGCTCAACGCGCAGCGAGCCGATAAGTTGTGTCCCGCCTTGGATACCGCCCTCACGGTCATCCGCCCTCCCTCGCGCCGGCCCTCCCTTCCATTCAGAGAGCTTCGGGACCGGCGGGAGCTGCTCGCCCTTCTCATCTGGCGCGACGTGGCCGTCCGCTACAAGCAGGCGGCGCTGGGAGTCGCCTGGGCTGTGCTGCAGCCGCTCGCGACCCTCGCGATCTTTACCGTCGTCTTCGGCCGCCTCGCCAGCATGCCCTCCGACGGCCTGCCGTATTCGGTGTTCGCGTTGTGCGGTCTTGTCGTCTGGACTTTTTTCGCGGCGGCCCTGACGGCCGCGGCGGGGAGTCTCGTCGGCTCGGCCGGTCTCATCACGAAGGTCTGGTTCCCGCGCCTGCTCGTGCCCGCGGCGGCGGTCGGCGCCGCGGTTCCGGATCTGATCTGCTCCGCCGCGCTGCTCGCCGTATGGCTTGTGTGGAACGGCGCCGGTCCGTGGGGCCGGCCCGCGGGGCTGCTGATCCTGCCGCTGCTCGCCGTGCTCACCGGGGCGCTGGCCTTCGGCGCCGGGGCAGGACTCGCGGCGCTGAACGTTCGCTACCGCGACGTGCGCCATGCGCTGCCGTTCCTCGTGCAGATCTGGATGTTCGCGACGCCGATCGTATGGCCTCTCTCCATCGCGACGCCCGCACTGCGCCGGCTCATGCTGCTGAACCCAATGACCGGCATCGTCGAAGGGGCCCGGGCCGCGCTGACGGGCCGTCGTCTGCCGTGGGACGCCGTCGGCGCCGCCTGTCTCGGCACCCTCGCCCTCTCGGCGATCGGATTCGTCTACTTCCAGTCGGTCGAACGGACACTTGCCGATGAGATCTGAGTCCGACCCGGTTCTGCGCGTCGAAGGACTCGGGAAGCGCTATCGCCTGGGCGAGCGCGCAGCCGCGTATCGCACCCTGCGCGAGTCGCTCGCGGGTCTCGTCTCGAGCCGCTCCGCCGCCGGCGCCGCGAGCGAGCTCTGGGCGCTGCGCGGGGTCTCGTTCGACGTGCGGCGTGGGGAGGCGATCGGCATCATCGGCAGGAACGGCGCCGGCAAGAGCACCCTCCTGAAGATTCTGTCCCGCGTGACGCCGCCGAGCGAAGGGCAGGTGCTCCTCCGCGGGCGGGTCGGATCGCTGCTCGAGGTGGGCACCGGATTTCACTCCGAGCTGACGGGCCGCGAGAACGTCTATCTCAGCGGAGCGATCCTCGGGATGCGCCGGGCGGAAATCCGCGCGCGCTTCGACGAGATCGTCGCCTTCTCGGGCGTGGAGCGTCTGATCGACACGCCCGTGAAGCGCTACAGCAGTGGCCAGTACGTGAGACTCGCCTTCGCCGTCGCCGCCCACCTCGAGCCGGAGATCCTGCTCGTGGACGAGGTTCTCGCGGTCGGCGATCTGGAGTTCCAGAGGAAGTGCCTCGGCAGGATGAACGACGTCGCGGGAGCGGGCCGGACGGTGCTCTTCGTCAGCCATTCGATGGGGACGATCGAGCGTCTCTGCTCGCGCGCGATCCTGCTCGCGGACGGCGCCGTGGCGGCCACCGGCCCGACGCGCCAGGTCGTGGAGGCCTATGTGGGTCTGGGCGCCGCCCGCACGCTGGCCTGGAGGCGCCCGGCGGAGCCCCCGGCCAGCGCCAGCGCGCCCCGGCTCGAGCGTGTGGGTCTCGTGGGGGTGGACGGTGCGCCGCTCGAAGCGGTCACGAGCGCGACCGAGGTCGGCATCGCCATCGAGTGCGCCGTGCCGGTCCGCAGCCCGGCGCTGCAGCTCGGGGTCTCGATTCAGGACGAGAAGGGGCAGCCGGTCTTCGCGACAGGACCCCGGGATGACGGCAGGCCGTATCCCGCCGAACCCGGAACGCACCGCTACCTCGTGGCGCTCCCCGGCGCCATCCTCATGCCGCGCCGCTACAGCGTGACGGTGTCGCTGTACGATCCGGGCGGCGCGGTGGATCTGCGCCCCGACCTGCTCTCGTTCGACGTCGCGCCGGTGGCATCCCTCGCGAACTCCGTGGACGGCGGTAGACCCGGGGTGCTCCAGATCCCGTGTCGTTGGGAGCACACAATGGTCGAGCACGTGGCGGCCGCCGCCGGGAGCACGCGATGACCGAGCGCGTGGCGGCTGCCGCCGCCGGGAGCACGCGATGACCGACGTGGCCGCGCGCACGCCTTCGACGGGCCACCGCATGGAGTGGACCCCCGAGCGCATCAGCGCCTACTGGGACTGGTGGTCGCGGCGCGACATCGCCGCCGACGAGTATTTCGCACGCCAGGTCGGGGGGGTGATCGCCGGTCTGCTCGCCGAAGCGAGACCGCTCGCGGGCGCATCGGTTCTTGATTTCGGCTGCGGGCCGGGACATCTCATCCCGCATCTGCTCGACGCAGGGGCCTCGGTCTCGGCCGCCGATGTGTCGAGAGGCGCGATCGAGGAGGTCTTGAAGAGATTCTCGGGACGCCGCGGCTGGGTCGCCGCGCGTCCGATCTCGGCCGCGGGTTCCGGCTGCCGGGCCGAGTTCCCGGACGCGTCCTTCGACGCCGTCTGCTGTCTGGAGACGATCGAGCATCTGCCCGAGCGGGATGCGCCGGCGCTCGTCGCGGAGCTGGTCCGGCTCTGCAGGCCGGGCGGTGTTCTCCTGCTCACGACTCCGGATGAGGAGAATCTGGCGAAGTCCACCGTCTACTGCCCGGAGTGCGCCGCGGAGTTCCACAAGGTGCAGCATCTCTCCCGCTGGTCGGCGAAGTCCCTCGCGTCGGTGCTCCAGGCGGCCGGGCTCACGCCGCTGTTCTGTGCAGGGCTCGACCTCGTTGCCATGCGGCCCTCGCCGCTCGGTCCGCCGTGGCAGTGGAGCGCGGCCGGTCTGCTGCGCGCGCTGCGGCTCCGTGCGGCGCGGATTTTCGACCGGTTCGCGCCGCGGAAGTTCCCCTCGGGCCGGGCGCTGGCCCTGCGGCGGCGGGCCGGACCGAATCTCGTGGCCGTCGCGATCCGGATGCCTCGATGAGGCCAACGGCGACTCAGCCGGGGCGCGTCGGCGTCGCCGGCGGACTCACCGGCTATGACGATGCGGCGGCGCTCGACCGCGGCGTCGCGCAGGCGCTCGCGGAGGCCGGTCTCTCGGCGGCCGGCGAGACGCCGTTCGCGCGCATCGTGCCGCGGGGTGCGTCGGTGCTTCTGAAGCCGAACTGGGTCTACCACTGCAACGAGTCGGGGCAGGGGAACGACTGCCTGAATACGCACGCGGCGCTCATCGCGGCGGTCGCGCGGGCCGTCGCCCACTGCGGTCCAAGCCGCATCATCGTGGGCGACTCGCCGATCCAGGGCTGCACCCTGGAGGACATCGCAGGCGCCGGCTTCGCGCAGCGACTCGCGTCCGGCGCGGCCGCGGCAGGGATGACCGGTCCCGTCGAGGTGCGCGACCTGCGCAAGGTCCGGATGGTGCCGGCGGGTCTGGGCGCGCCGCGCGCGGCGACCCCGCGAACCGATGCCGACTACATCCTGTTCGACCTCGGCGCGGACAGTCTGCTCGAGGAGATCTCGCGTCCGGCCGGCCGGTTCCGCGTCACGATGTACGACCCGCGCGCCCTGGCGCGGACGCATCATCCGGGCCGGCATCAGTACGTGCTCGCGCGAGAGGCCTTCGAGGCCGATGTCGTGATCAACCTGCCCAAGCTCAAGACGCACCGGAAGGCGGGGATCACGAACGCGCTGAAGAATCTCGTCGGTCTGAACGGCAATAAGGACTACCTGCCGCACCACCGGGTGGGCGGCTCCTGGACCGGCGGCGACTGCTACGCGGGGTTCGACCCGCTGCGCCGCGCAGCGGAGTGGTGCCTCGACCGCGCGAATCAGGAGGCGGGCACGCCGGCCTATCGTCTCTGGCGCGGGCGCGCCGACCGTCTGCTCGGCTGGAATCGGCGGCTGGGCCGCGGAACCGACGTCGAGGGTGGCTGGCACGGGAACGACACCTGCTGGCGGATGTCGCTCGATCTGAACAGGGTTCTGCTCTACGGCCGCCTCGACGGATCGATCGCCGATGAACCGCAGCGCCGGATCATTTCGGTCGTCGACGCGGTGATCGCGGGTCAGGCGGAGGGACCGCTGGCCCCCGAGCCGCTGCTCCTCGGGCTCGTACTCGCCGGCGACGACTCTCCGGCGATCGACACCGTGGGCGCGGCGCTGCTCGGGCTGGACCCCGCGAGGATTCCGATCGTCCGGCGCGCATTCGACGACTTCCGCTGGAGGCTCACCGCGACGCCGATCGATGCGGTCCGGGCCTTTCGCAACGGCGCTCCCGCCGAGCCCGCGGCTCTCGCGGCGCGGCTCGGACGGCGCGCGCTCTGCCCGCAGGGCTGGCGCGGCGCCATCGAGGCGGCCTGATGCCGCACCGCGTCGCGATCCAGGCGGATGACTACGGCCCGCGCGACGCCTCGTCTCCGCTCTGGACGCGGCTGCTGCGCGAGGCGGGGCACGAGGTCGTGCCGGTGGAGGTGCGTCGCGCCGACATCCTGCAGCAGGTGAGCGGCTGCGACGGTTTCATGTGGCGCTTTGCGCACGCGCCCTCGGACCGGGCGATCGCGCGGCGGCTGTTCCCCGTGCTCGAGCGCAGCCTCGGCCTCGCCGTGTACCCCGACCAGGCGACGGCGTGGCACTTCGACGACAAGATCGCCCAGGCCTGGCTCCTCGAGTCGGCCGGCGTGCCTGTGCCCCGCACCTGGGTGTGGTTCGATCGCGACGCGGCGGCGCGCTGGGCCCGCGAAGCGGCGTTTCCGATCGTCCTCAAGCTGGCGAGCGGCGCCGGCGCGACGAATGTCCGGCGCATCGAGTCGCGGGATGAGGCGCTCTTGTGGGTCGAGAGGCTCTTCGGGCCCGGCCTCTTCGACCTGGCCGAGGCCGAGGAGCCGGTACTGCGCCGCGAAGCGCGGCTTCTGAAATCGGTCGGCGAGGGGCTGATCGAGGGGCGCGCCCCATCGGAGTCGCTCCGCGCGCGCGCCGGCGCCGAGCTGCACCGCGGCTACGCGCTCTTCCAGGAGTTCCTGCCCGGCAACGAGTTCGACACGCGCGTCACCGTCATCGGACGCCGCGCCTTCGCGTACCGGCGCTTCAACCGGCCGGGGGATTTCCGCGCGAGCGGCAGCGGCAACTTCGATCCGGACCCGTCGAAGATCGACCCGGCTGCGGTCCGGCTCGCGCTCGACACGGCGCGCCGGCTCGGCACGCAGTCGTGCGCCATGGACATCCTGAAGCGCGGGGAGGAGCGGGTCGTGGCCGAGGTGAGCTACGCGTACGTCTCGTGGATGGTCCAGTCGTGCCCCGGGCACTGGGACGCCGCGGAGGGCGGACCCATGTGGAGGGACGGCGCCCTCTGGCCCGAGGAGGCGCAGATCGCCGACTTCCTCGCTCGCCTCGCCGCGCGCCGGGCCGCCTGACGCCTGCATGGGGGCCGAGGCGGAGCTGCGGGGGCGCAAGGTCGTCCTCGCGCTCGAGTCGCTCGAAAGCGGCGGCGCGGAGCGGCAGGCGCTGCTTCTCGCGCGAGGCCTGCGCGAGACATACGACGCCGTGCCCGAGATCTGGGGGCTCTTCGAGGGCGGCGCGCTCGAGCTTCCGATGCATGCCGCCGGCATCGGGACCGTATGCGGCCTGCTGCCGCGGGGAAGCGGATGGCTGTGGACGGCGCGTGCCGTGGCGCGCCTGCGGCCCCTGCTGCTCGCCGCGCAGCCGCGGGCGGTGATCGGCTACACGATGTGGCCCGCGGCGCTGTGCGCGCTCGCCGCCGGAGACCGGCTGCCGGTGTACTGGAGTCAGCGCGACGCCGGGCTCGTGCGCGCCGGGCGAACGCGCGAGCGTCTGGCGGCGCGCCGGACGCGTGCGTTCATCGCAAACGGCAGGGCCGGGGCGGAGTTCCTCGCCACGCAGCTCGGCGTGCCTTCCGGACGCATCTCGCTCGTTCCCAACGGCGTCGCGGCCGCGGCAGGCGGGTCTTCGCGCGGCGCGTGGCGCGGCGCGCAGGGATTCACCGGGGACGAGTTCCTGATCGGCATGCTCGCGAATCTCCACGGCAACAAGGACCACGAGACGCTGCTGCGGGCGTTCGCCGGCGCGCGCGGCCGGTGGCCGGACGCCGCGCGGCCGCCGCGGCTGCTCCTGGCGGGTCGGGAGGGGGACGCGGCGGCGCGCCTGAGGATTCTTGCGGCCGAGCTGGGTGTCGTGGCGGAAGTGCGCTTCATCGGTCCGCTCGAAGACCGGGCGGGTTTTCTCTCCGCCCTGGATCTCGCGGCCTTCTCGTCGCGCTCCGAGGGTTCGCCGAATGGCGTGCTCGAGGCGATGGCGGCCGGTCTCGCCGTCGCCGCCACCGATCTGTCGGCGATCCGCGATCTGGTGGGCGACGTGGGCGCACCGCTGCTCGCGCCGCCCGGAGACGCGCCGGCGCTGGCCGAGCGCATCCTGCGCGCGGCGGGCCAGAGCGGGGAGCGGGAGAGAATCGGCGCCGCGATGCGGCAGCGCGCCCTGAGCGAATTCTCGGTGGACCGGATGGTCAGCCGGACGGCCGAGGTGCTGGCGTCGCCGGCGTGAGCGACAGCCGGTAGAGCGAGCCATCCGGCGTCTTCGCCGTTTCCTCCAGCACGAGCGGCGCGGCGCCGGCACCGGTGAGGGCCTCGGGCAACTCCTCGGGTCTGAAGACGTGCGGTGTGTCCAGCGTGGTGAACCAGGCGATAAGGACCGGGGCGCCGCTCTCGATCATCCATCGCAGCCGCGGCAGGTCGTCCGGCGCCGCCGCGGTGGAGCGATAGAGATTCCGGCGAGGGGAGAGCCTCGCGGGGCGGCTCGTCAGCAGGTAGACAGCCGACGGCTCGTTGCTCAGCATGGACTCCTTCGAAGTCTCCCCGGCGGCGGACTCGATCGCCCGCGCGAGCGGAGACGACTGCCACGCCGAGGTCGCGAATCCCCCGGCCCCGTCCTGACTCGCGTGCCGCTCCCACGCCGCCACGCGAAGACCAGACCCGGTGAGCCAGAGCAGCGCCGCGGCGCCGACGGTGCGCCTCGCTGCCGCGCCGCGGGGCACCTGGAACGACGCGAGACCGATCGCCGCCAGCGGCAGCAGCAGCGGGGAGAGAAGACGCTCGTCCAGCCGGTCAAATCCGAGCGTCGATGCCAGCAGCAGCATCAGCAGCAGGTACACCACCGCGAAGCAGATACAGGCCGACACCGCGCGGCGGGCCGGAGCGTGGCGGATGAGTCCCGCTGCGCCGAGCGCGGAGACGAGCAGGATCACGACCATCGCGGCAGCCGGAGGAAGCCGGGTAAGGCCGGCCCACGCGATCGCCGTTTCGCCGAGGGCTCCGAGATTCTGGACGAGCGTGGCCCCGGCCGCGCCGCGCGGGCCGGCCCAGGTGCCCGAGACGGTCCGGTTCCGGAGCAGCCAGGTGGAAATCGGCCCGAGGGATACGGCCGCGAACACGGCGCACTCGCGGACCCGGGTGCGCAGGGGAGCGGGTCGGAGCAGGAGAAGGATCGTCCCGGCCCCTGCTGCGGCGACACCCGGATATCGCGTCAGCGCGAGCGCGGAGGCGAGAAGCGCCGCACCCAGCAACCCCGGCAGGGGCGTGGGGCCGCGCGCCGGCCACGACGTTGCGGCGAGCAGAAATCCGGCCAGGAGAGGAAGGAACAAGGTCTCCGACCAGAGCGACGAAGAGAGCTCCACGAGCGGCTTGCAAAGCAGCAGGGCGAGGATGCCGGCCACGGCGGGCAGGAACGCTCCTGTTCCCCCGGCGCCGGTGCGGTGGCCGATCCGCGTCAGGAGCGCGGCCGCGAGAGCCGCGAACACCGCGAACAGCAGAGCGCCCGCGTAGCGCAGCCCGGCGGGCGGCGTCGCCTCGAGACCGGACGCCGCGGAGAGCAGCACGGGGTAGAGCGGAGGCGCCGCGACGAACGGCTCGCCGTCGAACGAGAGCAGGGCTCCCGACGCGCGGAGCGAGCGGGCGGCCGCGAGAAACACCCCCGAGTCCGGCGTCAGCGCAAGGCCGTATCTGCCGGTCGCGGGAAGCACGAGCGTCGCGCCGAGGAGTGCCGATCCGGCCCAGATCCCGAGCACGCGCCGCCCCATCGGCGGGAGCCTGCGGGGGCCCGCGGGAGTCCGTCAAGCGCCGGTTTCGCGGCTATCATCAACCGATGCCGAACCGGCCGGTCATCGAGACGCTCGCCACAGGCGACGAGGTCGTGCGCGGCGATGTCGTGGACACCGACAGCGCCTACGTCTCGCAGCGGCTCGCCGAGTCAGGCCTGCTCGTGGCGCGGCACACCGCCGTCCCCGACACCTTCGAGGAGATCCTGGGGGTGATCCGCGAGATCTCCTCCCGGGCCGATCTCTGCATCGGCTCGGGCGGTCTGGGGCCGACCGGGGACGATCTCACCGCGGACGTCTCGGCGCGTGCCCTCGGCGTCGGCGTGCAGTTCGATGCGACCGCCGAGGCGCGGATGCGCGAGCGATTCGCGCGCGCGGGATACCGGTTCACGGAGAACAACCGCCGCAGCACACGAGTCCCCCAGGGGGCACAGGTGTTCCAGAACGAAGTCGGCACGGCGCCGGCCTTCTCCGCGACGATCGACCGCTGCCGGTTCTTCTTTCTTCCCGGAGTGCCGGCCGAATTCCGTTACTTCGTCGACGCGCACGTGGTCCCGTGGGCGCTTGCGCGCTGGCCCGGCGGCTTCGGCGCCGTCGTGCAGCTCAAGACGCTTGGGTGGGGGGAGTCCCACCTCGCGGAGCGGTTCGAGGACTTCGCGCAGCTCTTTCCGGAGGTGCAGGTCGGATACAGGGCGCACTCACCGGAGGTCTGGCTGAAGCTCACCGCCGAGGCGGCCTCGCGGGAGGCGGCGCTCTCGATCCTGGCGCCCGCCGCCGCCGAGGCGCGGCGGCGCATCGGCGACACGGTCTTCGGCCGGGACCGCGAAGAGCTCGACACGCTGGCCCACGAGGCGCTCCTTCGCTCCGGGAAGACGCTCGCCCTCGCCGAGTCCTGCACCGGCGGTCTGGTCGCCTCGATGCTGACACGGCATCCCGGCGCTTCGCGCTATCTGCTCGCCGGGTTCGTGACGTATTCGAACGAGGCGAAGACGCGCGACCTCGGTGTCGCCGCGGGGACGCTCGCCGCGCACGGCGCTGTCAGCGGCGAGACTGCCGCGGCAATGGCCCGCGGCGCCCGTGAGCGGACCGGCGCGGACATCGGGGTCTCGATCACCGGCATCGCGGGCCCGGATGGCGGCACGCCGAACAAGCCCGTGGGTCTCGTCTATCTCGCCGTCGCGGCGGGCGGCGGGGCGCCCGCCGTCGCGGAACACCGCTTTCGCGGCGATCGCGGCCGCATACAGCGCGCTGCCGCGGCGCACGCGCTCAACCTCATCCTGAAGACCGCGAGTCCCGCCCCCGGTCATGGAGATCCTCAGTGAACACCACCCATCGATGCGTCGCGGCGGGTCTCGCCGCGCTCGCGCTCCTGATCTCTCCGGCACAGGGGAAGGAGAAAGATCCGACCCTGCGCGTTCCGCTCGAGTACTCGCCGCAGGAGGCGCTCGGCTCACGCGTTCCCGACTTCGGCGGGAAGAAGGCCCCGCGGGCCGTGAAGATCGTCACCGAGGACGGCCGCACTGGCGCCGTCCCCGCGGTCGTGGGCGACGGAACGGATGATGACGATCGCCCCTTCGACATCAGTGCCGAAGGGGACGTCATGGGCTTCGCGGGCGAGGTGGTCCGGCGGAACTTCGAGGAATGGAGCTTCCCCGTCGATGACGCCTCTAAGACGGTCCTAACCCTGCGGCTCTCGCGGTTCTGGGTCGCGGAGCGGAATCAGGCCGTGGGCTCGATGTATTCAGCGGAGGTGCGCTGGATCTGGACCCTCACCGGCGAGTCGGGGGAGACGCTGGGTTGGGGCACCGCTTCGGGCGACACAAAGAGATACGGCAAGGAGCGCAGCCGCGAGAACTGCACCGAGGTCCTGAGCGACGCGCTGAAGGAAGCAAAGGGCTAAGCTCACGAGGTGTGTAAAAGGCTGAAGGCGACGTACCCTTCTGGTTCTACCAAGAACCCGGGCGGAAGCCCGACAGGAAGGAGACGCCGCCGTGCCGAAGAAGACACCCGCA